>Ga0207680_10001120_pt1 | contig 12640 bp, 7 predicted proteins | sample KBSS23metaG_FD_184321 | JGI IMG/M metagenome (GOLD analysis project Ga0207680, IMG submission 184321) | Switchgrass rhizosphere microbial communities from Kellogg Biological Station, Michigan, USA - KBS S2-3 metaG (SPAdes) (version 2) | ecosystem: Host-associated > Plants > Roots > Rhizosphere >... | reverse complement strand
CGGGTCCGGGAGGCCGCGCTGCGCCGTCTTCCGCCCGCGCGCGGGGTCGCGAGGAGAGCGCTCTTTTTTCGGTTCACGGGGTCTTCCTTTCCGACATGGTAGTCGAGTTCCCTCGTCGCGGTTGGGGCGGGGCTTTCGGGTCGCGTCGCCCGTCGCGCTCGCGGCGTTCGGAGAGCGCGTTTTCGAGCGATGACGAGGCTCATGCATCCGGCCCCGTCGGCGGCGGAACGTTCACCACGAGCCAGTAGAGGCCGAGCTGGCGGACGACATCGACGAATTTCGGAAAATCGATCGGCTTGCGGATGAAGCTGTTGGCGCCGGAACGGTAACCCTCGATCAGATCGAGCTCCTGCGTGGAGGACGTGAGGATGACGACCGGAAGGTTCCGCGTTCTCTCGTCCGATCGAATCTTCGCGAGCACGTCCATTCCCGTGATCTTCGGAATCGACAGGTCGAGGAGGACCAGGGCCGGGGACGGAATCGCGTTCTTCCCGTGGAGGAGCCCGAGTGCTTCGGCACCATCCCGGGCGATGACGATCGGGTTCATGATGTTGCACCCGGCAAACGCCCTCACCGTCAACTCCTGGTCATCGACGTCGTCTTCGATCAGCAGGATGGCCGGACGGAGCGAGGAGGATGTCATCGGCGAGCTCGTCGGCGACACGCGCTTCGCGCGAGATGGGAAATCCCCGGATCACCGCGCATTTTCACCGCCTTTTCGTCCGAAACCTCGACAGCCGGCGACTCCGCGCCGACACCTCGGGTCAGGATTGAAATCATACGCCCGCTGTCGAAATAATGCGCGGAAGGGCGTTCCCTCGATTCGTGGGCGCGCCCCCTCCCGGCAGGAGCAGGTGCCCCCGCCTCAAGCACTTGGGCCTTCCGCCCGGAAGAAAGAGAAATCTTGTGCGATCGCCCCGAAGTCCGCCAGACACCGTTCCTTTCGCTTGACAGCCCGAGAAAGCCGGCCGTACCATTTCCACCGGCTCTTTGATTTCATCCAGAGCGGCGGAGGGGATGGGCCCTGCGAAGCCGCGGCAACCGGGTTCCGTATCGCGCGGAATGCGTCAGGTGCCAAATCCCACCCCGGTCACCGGGGAAAGATGAGAGGCGCGCGCGATCGTTTCGTGATCTTCGCCCCTCATTCACAGGAGGGGCTTTTCCATGTCCATGAAATTCCGCCACGCCCTGGCGCAGGACGTCCTTCTCGCCGACGGCGCGATGGGAACGCTCCTCGTCACGCGCGGCGCCGATCCGGCGGTCGCGAAATCGTCGCTCAACCTGAGCGCGCCGGGCTCGGTCTCGGAGATTCACGAGGACTACGCCGACGCCGGGGTCCGGATCCTGACGACCAACAGCTGGGACGCCAACCGCGTCAAGCTCCGCGAGCACGACTGGGCGGATTCCCTCGAGAAGATCAACCGGGCCGCGGTCCGTCTCGCGCGGGACGCGGCGTCGGGCGAGCACATCTTCGTCGCCGGCTCGGTCGGGCCGCTCGGAGCGATGGTCAAGCCGTACGGCTCGCTTTCCCTTTCGCAGGTCCGGGAGCTCTTCGAGGAGCAGCTTCGCGTGCTCCTGGAGGAGGGGGTGGACCTCGTGATCCTCGAGTCTTTCAGCAATCTGCTCGAGGCGGCGGAGGCCGTGCGGGCCTGCCGGGGCCTCTCCGCCGAAATCCCGATCGTGGCGCAGATGACCTTCTTCGCCGACGGGCGCACGCCGTTCGGGGAACGGGCGACGGACGCGCTCCGCACGCTCGTGGCGGCAGGAGCAGACGCGGCCGGGATCAACTGCACGCTCGGCCCGCAGGAGACTCTGGACGTCTTCGCGGCCGTCGCCTCCCAGATCGGGGCGCCGCTTTCCGTGATGCCCAACGCCGGCTACCCGACGCTCATCCGCGGACGCAACGTCTACAACGCTTCGCCCGACTATTTTCGCGAGTACGCGCTCGAGTTCGTCGACCACGGCGCGGCGATCGTGGGGGGATGCTGCGGAACGACGCCCGAGCACGCGCGCTCGATGGCGCGCGCCCTCGCCGGGGCCGTTCGCCGCCCCTCCGCGACCGCGATCGAGCCGGTGCGCGAGCCCTTTCCCCACGTGGTGCCCGAGGAAGGCGTCGAAACCTCGCGGTTGAAGCGAAAGCTCGCGAGCCCCGGCGGATTCACCGTGACGGTCGAAGTCGAGCCGCCGCGGGGCGCCGATTGCCGGACTTCGATCGAGGCCGCGCGCCTCCTGAAGAAACTCGGCGTGGACGGCGTCAACGTCACGGACAATCCGATGGCGCGCCTCCGCATGTCGTCGATCGCCGTCGCGGGTCTCGTCCAGCGGGAGACGGGGCTCGACGCCGTCGTCCAGTTCACGACCCGGGACCGGAACGTCCTCGGCATCCAGTCCGATCTGCTCGGCGCGTCGGGGCTGGGACTCAAGGCTCTCCTGTGCCTCGGCGGAGACCCGCTCAAGATCGGCGACTATCCCAACGGGCGCCAGGTCTCGGAAGTCGACACGCTGGGCCTCCTGCGGATCGCGAAGATCCTGAACGCCGGAGCGGACCTCGTGGGAAATCCGATCGGCGCGCCGACGGCGTTCGCGATCGGGTGCGCCGCCAATCCCGCCGCCCGCGACCAGGAGGTCGAGCTTTCGAAGCTCCGGGCGAAGATCGAGGCGGGGGCGACGTTCGCCCAGACCCAGCCCGTCTTCGACGTCGAGGCCCTCGAGACTTTCTTCTCGCGCGCCGAAGCGCGGGCGATTCCCGTCCTCGTCGGCCTCATTCCGCTGAAGAGCCTCAAGCAGACGCTCTACTTCGCGAACGAAGTTCCCGGGATGGTCGTTCCCGAGGCCACGATCGCGCGGATGCGGGCCGCCGCCGAGAAGGGCCCGGCGTGGGAGGCGGAGGAGGGTCTCGTGATCGCGCGCGAGCTCGCCGCGGCCATCGCCGGCATCGCTCCCGGGATCCACATCATGCCGATGCAGAAATACGCGCTCGTCGAGAGCATCCTCGACGCCGTTCCCGCCTCGCGGCGGCGCGCCGATCTGTCGGAGACGCGGGCGTGAGATCCGTACGTCGCCCGGGGTCCGCCCCGCGAGTCGTCTCCGGACAGACCCGGCGTCGCGAGCCGAGGATCCGATGAGCGCCGAGAAAGCCCTCCGGGCGCTCCTCGCCGAGCGGATCGTCGTGATCGACGGGGCGATGGGAACGATGATCCAGTCCCACCGCCTGGACGAGGCCGGATTCCGCGGCGAACGCTTCGCGCGCCATCCCGCGGACCTCAAGGGAAACAACGACCTGCTGTCGATCACGCGCCCGGACATCGTCGAAGAAATCCACCGGGAGTATCTGGAGGCGGGCGCCGACATCATTGAAACGAACACCTTCAACGCGAACGCGATCTCGATGGCGGACTACGCGATGCAGCCCCACGTCGCCGAAATCAACCGGGAGGCGGCGCGGGCCGGGCGCCGCGCGGCGGACGCCTTCCTCCGGTCGCACCCCGGCCGTTCGGCCTTCGTCGCCGGCGCGATGGGCCCGACGAACCGGACGCTTTCGCTCGCGACGGACGTCCACCGCCCCGGCCACCGGGAAAAGACGTTTCGCCAGTTCGTCGATGCCTACGCGGAGCAGGCCGCGGCCCTGATCGAGGGCGGCGTGGACCTCCTGCTGGTCGAGACGGTCTTCGACACGCTCGTCGCGAAGGCCGCGCTCTTCGCGATCGAAAGCGTCTTCGACGGCGGGGCCCGGCGTGTCCCGATCATGGTCTCCGGCACGATTACCGACCGGAGCGGACGGACCCTCTCCGGCCAGCTGATCGAAGCCTTCTGGAATTCACTGTCGCACGCGAACCTCCTCTCGATCGGGCTGAACTGCGCCCTCGGGGCCAAAGAGATGCGACCCTACGTCGAAGAGCTCTCGGCGATCGCGCCGCTTTCGATCAGCGCCTATCCGAATGCCGGCCTTCCGAACGCGTTCGGCGGATTCGACGAGACGCCCGCGCGGATGGCCGCCGATCTGGCGGAGTTCGCCGAACGCGGCTGGATCAACATCGCCGGGGGCTGCTGCGGCACGACGCCGGACCACATCCGGGCGATCGCGGCCGCCGTGCGCGGCCTGCGGCCGCGCGTCCCGCCGCGGCCGGCGCCGTACACGCGCCTCGCGGGGCTCGAGCCTCTGACGATCCGCCCCGACTCGAACTTCATCGTCGTCGGCGAGCGTACGAACGTCACCGGCTCCCCGAGATTCGCGAAGCTCGTCCTGGAGGGAAAACTCGAAGAGGCGCTCTCCGTCGCGCGGCAGCAGGTCGAGGGCGGGGCGAACATCCTCGACGTCAACATGGACGAGGGAATGCTCGACTCCGAGGCGGCGATGCGCGATTTCCTGAATCTCGTGGGCGCCGAGCCCGAGATCTCCCGGCTCCCGATCATGGTCGACAGCTCCCGGTGGTCGGTCCTCGAGGCCGGGCTGCAGTGCCTCCAGGGAAAGGGCGTCGTCAACTCGATCTCGCTCAAGGAAGGGGAAGAGACGTTCCGCCGGCAGGCGATGCTCGTTCGCCGCTACGGCGCCGCCGTCGTCGTGATGGCGTTCGACGAGGAGGGGCAGGCGACGACGACCGAACGCCGCGTATCGATCTGCGGGCGTGCCCACGCGATCCTGACCGAGATCGGGTTCCCCCCCGAGGACATCATCTTCGATCCGAACGTCCTGACGGTCGCGACGGGGCTCGAGGAGCACAACGGCTATGCCGTCAGCTTTCTCGAGGCCACGCACCTCATCAAGGAGCGCTTCCCGGGGTGCAAGGTGAGCGGCGGGGTGAGCAACATTTCCTTCTCGTTCCGGGGGAACAAGCCCGTCCGCGAGGCGATGCACTCGGCTTTCCTCTACCACGCGATCCGCGCCGGGATGGACATGGGGATCGTCAACGCGGGCCAGCTCGAAGTGTACGAGGAGATTCCGGGAGAGCTCCGGGACCTGGTCGAAGACGTCCTCCTGAACCGCCGCGCCGACGCGACCGAGCGGCTCCTCGCGTTCGCCGATTCGGTCAAGGAGAAGGAACGGGGTCCCGCCGAAAAGGACGCCGGCCGGAACGCGCCGGTCGAGGAGCGGCTGGCGCACGCCCTCGTGAAGGGGATCGCCGATCACGTCGAGGTGGACGTCGAAGAGGCGCGCGTAAAGCTCGGCCGGCCGCTGGCGGTGATCGAGGGACCTCTGATGGCGGGCATGAACGTCGTCGGCGACCTTTTCGGCAGCGGGAAGATGTTCCTTCCCCAGGTCGTCAAGAGCGCGCGCGTCATGAAGAAGGCCGTCGCGTACCTGCTGCCGTTCCTCGAGGCGGAAAAATCGGCGGGCGCCCGCTCGACCGCGGGAAAAGTGGTGCTCGCCACGGTCAAGGGGGACGTCCACGACATCGGGAAAAACATTGTCGGCGTCGTGCTCGCCTGCAACAACTACGAGGTGGTCGACCTCGGCGTGATGGTTCCCGCCGATCGGATCCTCCGCGCGGCCCGCGAAGGAGGCGCCGACGTCATCGGGCTCTCGGGCCTCATCACCCCGTCCCTGGACGAGATGATTCACGTCGCCGCCACCCTGGAGCGGGAGGGCTTCACGATTCCGCTCTTGATCGGCGGCGCGACGACGAGCCCGCTCCACACCGCGATCAAGATCGCCCCCGAGTATTCCGCGCCCGTCGTCCACGTCCCGGACGCGTCCCGGGCGGTTGCCGCGGTCTCGGGACTGCTCGGCAAGGAGGGCGCGGGAGCTTACGGCGCCGCCCACCGCGCCCGCCAGGAGGAGATCCGCATCGCTCATCGCACGCGCGCCGAGGTCGCCCTGCTCCCGCTCGAGGAAGCCCGCCGGCGGCGCACGCCGATCGCCTGGGAACGGGAACCGCTCGCCGAGCCGGCGTTTTTCGGGGCGCGCGGCGTCGATCTCATTCCGCTCGAGGAGCTCGTCCCGTTGATCGACTGGACCCCGTTCTTCCACGCCTGGGGGATGCGCGGGCGCTTTCCGCAGATCCTCGAGGATCCGGCGGCGGGGGAACGGGCGCGGGAGCTCCGCGACGATGCGCTCCGCCTGCTCGACGATCTCGCCGCCCGCGGAGCGATCCGGATCCGGGGCGCATACGGATTTTTCCCCGCGCGGAGCCGGGGAGATGACATCGTGATCGGCGATCCGTCGGCGCCCGCATCCCTCCTCGGCGTTCTTCCGACGCTTCGGCAGCAGGCCCCGCGTTCGGACGGCGGACCGCAGCAGGCGCTCGCCGATTTCATTGCCCCGGAGGAATCCGGCCGCCGCGACTCGCTCGGCGCTTTCGCGGTCACCGCGGGCCCCGAGATCGACGCCATCGCCCGGGCCTTCGAGAGCGACCACGACGACTACAACGCCATTCTCGTCAAGTCGATCGGCGACCGCCTGGTCGAGGCGGGAGCCGAATGGCTCCATCGGCAGGCGCGCATCGCCTGGGGATTCGGCGCCACCGAGAACCTCACGTCCGACGAGCTGCTGCGGGAGCGATATCGCGGGATCCGGCCCGCTCCCGGTTACCCCGCGTGTCCCGATCATTCCGCCAAGAGGTTGATTTTCGAGCTCTTAGACGCGGAGAGGCGGACCGGCATGATCCTGACGGAGAGCTTCGCCATGTCCCCGGCGAGCTCGGTCGCGGGCTGGTATTTCGCCCATCCCCTGGCACGGTATTTCGCCGTCGGCAGGCTCGGTCGGGACCAGGTCGCCGACTACGCCCGAAGGAAAGGGGAAACCGCCGCTCAGGTCGAGAAGGATCTCTTCCCCACCCTGGGGTACGACCCGAGCCGCGCCGCGTCCGAGGAAGTCGTCCGCGCCTGACGTCTTCCCGGGAATCCGGGCCGCCGGGAAGCCGGGACGACCCGATTTAGGATCTCCGCAATTGTGACCCCCGGCCGTCGACCCCTGCTAGAATGCGCGCACTGAGGAGGAGGTTTCATGAAGGTTATTGCCTATCGCGCCGCGTTTCTTGCGGCGGCGGTTGCCCTGGCGTCTATTCCGCTCTTCGCGGCCGACAGCAAGCTGACCGGGACGGTTCTCGACGAGAACGGCACCCCGGTGGCCGGCGCCAAGATATCGGTCACGACCTCGCATCAGAAGGACTTCAGCGCCGCGGCGAGCGCGGACGAAGCGGGCCGTTTCGAGGTGACCGTTCCGAACGCCAAATGGGAGTACGAAGTGCGGGTCGAGCACGACGGGTTCTCACCGAGTCTCTCGGAGGCGCCTTCGGCGAAGATTCCGATGTCGGTCACGATGCATCCCCCCTTCCCGGGCGCCGCCCCTCCGCCTCCCCCGAAGGTCGATCCCGGGATCGCCGCGTACAACGATGGTGTCGAGCTCATTCAGAAGGGCGACAAGCCGGGCGCGGAGAAGAAGTTCGACGAAGCGGTCGCGGCGAAAGCGGATCTGGCGCCGGCCTGGAAGGTCATCTCTCAACTCGCCTACGAGCGAAAGGACTACGCCAAGGCGCTCGCATCGGGCCGCAAGGCGCTCGAGCTCGACGCGAAAAACGAGGATCTCTACGGCATCCTCATGGATTCCGCGCAGAAAACGGGTGACTCGGCGGGCGCGCTCGCCTACAAGAAGAAGTTCGTCGCGGCCAACGCGGACAACCCGGAGGTCAATTTCAATTCCGGCGTCGAGTCCTACACGGCGGGGGACTACCCGGGCGCCGCGGCCGCGTTCGCGAAGGCCGTGCAGCTGAAGCCGGACATGGCCAACGGCTATTTCTGGCTGGCCATGTCCGAATACAACCAGAAGAGCTATCCGGCGAGTCGCCGCGATTTCCAGAAGTATCTCTCTCTCGCTCCGCAGGGAGACCAGGCGGACAACGCGAAGAAGATGCTCGAAAGCATCCCGGCAAAATGATCGCACCGCGAAGGGCGGGCGCGGACGATCCGCCGTCGCTCTCACGAGCTATGGCGGATTCCGTGGCGAGGAGGTCCGATCGCCATCGATGAAGTTCAGATGCTGATCCGCCATAGCCTTGGCGATGGTGGATGCATCGAGCCATGCGGGACGGGACTGACCGGCCGTCGGTCTCAACGTACATGATTGAGTACGCCTCGCCCGCCGGCCGATCCGTCCCGCCCGCCTGACTCGCGCCTCGCCGCGCCTCAGGCTTTTCGTAACTGGCAGTTCCCGAGGTCGCGTCGTGCGGCCGAGAGATTTCGGTCGCCAATGGAGTGCTCCAAAAGTCCGGCCGTGACGGATCAGACCCGCGCGCGTGCAAAAAGAAGATCGTCGAGGAGGCTCCATGCGTGACATCCACTTCAAAGGCGTCGATGGAACCCCGCTCTTTGCCGTCGAGGACGGCGCGGGACCCGCCGTCGTCATGCTGCACGGCGCGATGGCCGATCATCGCGCGAGCCTCCCTCTCGTCGCCGGGCTCTCTTCCGCGCGGCGCATCGTCCTTCCGGACCTCCGGGCCAGCGGCCGATCGAAGAGCGCCGGGCCCCTCTCCTTCGACCTCCTGGCCGACGACCTCGCCCGCCTGCTGGACTATCTCGCAATCGATCGCGCCGCCGTCGGCGGGGTCTCGAGCGGGTGCGGGATTCCCGTCCGTTTCGCGCTCCGCCATCCCTCCCGCGCCTCGGCCCTCGTGATCGTCCGGCCGATCTCCGCCGGGGCGCGGCACGGTTACACGCCGGCCCAGCGGGCGATTTTCGCGAAGATGGACGCCGCGGCGGAGGAGGCCCTCCGAAGCGGAGTCGCCGCCCTCTTCCCGCTCTACGCCGACCTTCCTCCGGGAGTGCGCGAGCGGGCGCTCGCCATGGTCGAGAGCTTCGACCCGGCAAGCGTCCGCGCCACGACGCACCTGCTCGCGAGCGGAGCGCATCCCTTCGAATCCGAAACGGAGCTCGGCAGGCTCTCCCTGCCGGTTCTGCTCTTCCGCGGCGCCGACCCCCTGCACCCGGCAGAAGTCTCGGACGTCTACGCGGTCCGGATTCCGCACGCCTCGGTCGTGGCCGCGAATACGGCGGACGTGCCGGGAGCCATCGCGGCATTTCTCCCCGCGCCGGCCTGATCCGGGCCCGGCTCAGCCGCGCAGGAAGGAGTCGAGCTCCTCGGGCTGCGGGGCGCGCGCCCGGGCGTCCCCGGCGGAGATGAGACCGCCCTTCACCAGCTTCGCGAGCGACTGCTCGAGCGAAATCGAACCGATTCGCCGGCCGATCGCGATCTCCTGATGGAGGTGGTGGAGCGCGTTCTTCCGGATGTGCTGGCGGGCGCCGTCGGTCGCGAGCAGGAGCTCGATCGCAACGACCCGTCCCCTTCCATCGCTCCGCGGAATGAGATGCTGAGAGAGGATCGCGGCGATCGACATCGCGATCTCCTGGCGGACGGTCGCCTGGCGCTCCGGGGGAAACGAGTCGGCGAGGCGCGCCACGGCCCCGGCGGTGTCGGAGCTGTGCAGCGTCGAGAGGACGAGATGCCCCGTCTCCGCGGCGGCGAGCGCGATCGACATCGTTTCGGGATCGCGCATCTCTCCGATCACCAGGACGTCGGGGGCCTGCCGGAGCGAAGCGCGGAGAGCGGACGCGAAGTCGGGGGCGTCGGTCCCGATCTCGACCTGTTCGATGACGGAACGGCCGTGGGCATGCTCGTATTCGATCGGGTCCTCGATCGTGACGACGTGGCGGGCGCTCGAACGGTTGATCTCGGCCACCAGCGCCGCGAGCGTCGTCGTCTTCCCCGAGCCCGTGGGTCCGGTGACGAGGACCAGGCCGCGGGGCAGGCTCGCGAGACGCGCCACGTCTTCGGGGAGCCCGAGGGCCGCAAACGACGGCGGCTGGACGGGCAGGGCGCGGATCGCCGCGGCGGCGCGGCCCCTTTCCCGATGGAGGTTCAAACGGAAGCGCTGACCGCTCCGCCGGAGCGACGCGTCGGCGTTCGACCTCTCGCGATACGCGCGCCGCGCCGCGGGGGAGAGAGCCGGGAGGACCGCGCGCTCGATCTCCGCTCCGGTCAGCCTGTCGGCATCGAGGAATTGAAAGGATCCGTCGAGGCGAACGGCCGGAGGAGCGTCGGCGACCAGCAGGAGATCGCTCCCCTTCCGGGAAACGAGTTGCGCCAGCCAGCCGTCCAGCCGGGGGTCCGTGGCCGGGGGAACTCCCGCTTCTTCGGTCTCCCGCGCATCATCGCCGGACGCGGGACTTCCCGCGTTCAACTCCGCGATCAACCGGTTCAGGTCTTCGGCTTCCTCCACCGGATCATTCTACCCACGGAGGAGCGGCCGGCCGGGCGAGCGCCTCCCGCAGTCCATGCGCGCGATCTTCGTCGCGACCGGTGCCGCGCGGCGAGCGACAGGGCCGGCGAAGATCGTCTCTTCGCCGGCCCCTTCGCAAGGCCGTTTTCCGGCTCAGTCTCCGTGACGGGTGAACTGGGTGCTCGTGTCCTGGGTCCGGTTGTCGACGGTCGAAGCGGTAAAGATGGCGCTCCCCTGGGTGACGGCGATGCCGATCGAGCCGTTGGCGGGAACGGAATCGATCCCGAGAAATTGCGTGGACTTTGCCTGGGTGAAGTAGTTCTGCGGGAAGCTCAGGTGAAGCGTGTTCAGGAGGGCGCCGGAAGCGTCCCACACGGTGATGGTCGCCGTGACTCCCTCCGAGAGGGTGCGGACGGCCATGTTCAGACGGTAATTCACGAGATCGGCGGGGAGGACGAGCACTCCGTCGTCGCCGACCGTCAACGCGTCCTCGGAACGCAGGAGCGGCTCGGAGAACCCCTGCGTTCCGTTGGCGCCGTCATCGTTGAAGATGCGAGACGCCACGACCGGCGCTTGCCCCGAGGTCGGCACGACATCGAGACTCCCGATCCCGGTCGCGATCCCCATCGCGGGCAGCATGTCGTCGAAATTGATGGTCTGCCAGGAGGACAGCGTGTAGGGCATCGACGGGTCGCCCGGCGTGGCCGAAACCCCGACGGTGTGAAAAACAAGCTTGCCGGCGATCGTGGAGGTCCCGCGGTTGGTCAGCTGGACCTGGGTCTTGAAGTAGCTCCCGAGCGCGCCTGGGAGCGAGCCCACCGTGTGGACGATCCGTTGATCGCCCGCGGGGCTGTCGTCCGCGACGCCGAGCGAGTACGCCCGGGATCCGCTGCAATGGCTCGCGCTCGCGTCCGTCGCGGTCACCGTGAAATTGAACTGCCCGTGCGCCGTCGGCGTTCCGGAAAGCGAGCCGCCGGCCGCGAGCGTCACGCCGGGAGGCGGCGCTCCCGCCGTGACGGTGAACGTGTACGGCGCGGTGCCGCCGCTCGCCGTCACGGTCTGGCCGTAGGCATGCTCTTTCACGGCGCCGCCGAGCGAAGAGGGGCCGAGCGTGATCGTCGAGCACCCGGACGCCGCGTGGACGACGATGTTTCCCGTCATGTCGGCGCCATGGATCTGGCAGTAGTAGGGAAATGTTCCCGCCGTGGAGAACGTGTGGCTGAAGTGTGTTCCCGAGTTGGCGATTCCGGAGTCCCAGACGCCGTCGGGGTTGCAGTTGATGTCCCCTCCGTAGCCGCCTCCGCCCGAGCAGGTTCCGGAGGTCGTCGAATGCTGGCTGTCCGTCCAGGTCCACGTCACGGTGTCCCCCGCGTTGATCGTCGTCGTCGAGCTGTGCGAGGACGAATCGACGAAGCTCATGGGGCCCTGAATGGTCACGTTGGCCGTGTCGGCGGAGAGCCGGGCCGCTCCGAAGAGGAACGGCAGAGTGGCGAGCGCGAGTTGGATCCGAAGCTTGTTCATGCGTATCTCCCTTTTCGCGGCCATCGTACGGTCGGATCGCGTCCCGGGAAGGGCTCTTAAGAATTCGTTCAATCTCCGGCTCCGGACCGGCTTTCCTTAATCGCGGCGGCTTGGGGAATAATGCGCGGATGCTTTCCGGCTGGCCGTTGCCCGTGGATCTCGAAGCCCTGACGAAGGGCTGCACCCACGTCATCGACGAGGGAGATCTCCACCGCAAGCTCGAGCGGGCGAAAAAGGACGGCAAGCCCCTGATCGTCAAGGTCGGGTTCGATCCGTCCGCTCCCGACATCCATCTCGGACACACGGTCCTGCTCCTCAAGATGCGGCATTTCCAGGATCAGGGACACCGGGTGATCTTCCTGATCGGCGATTTCACCGGCCTGATCGGCGATCCAACCGGGAAGAAGACGACGCGCCCCCAGCTTTCGCGCGAGGAGATCGAGAGAAACGCCCTGACCTACGCCGAGCAATGCTTCAAGGTGCTCGACCCGAAAAAGACCGAGATCCGTTACAACTCGGAATGGTTCCTCGGCGGGGGTCCCGAGAAGCGGCCCCCGCTCGGCGCCGACGGCTTCATCCGCCTCGCGTCGCGGATCACGGTGGCGCGGGTCCTCGAGCGGGACGACTTCCAGCGCCGCTGGACCGCGCATCAGCCGATCGCGCTCCACGAGCTCATGTACCCGCTCTCGCAGGCCTACGACTCCGTGGCCCTCCGCGCGGATGTCGAGCTCGGCGGCACGGATCAGCTCTTCAATCTCCTCCTCGGCCGAGACCTCATGCGCGAAGAGGGCATGGAGCCCCAGGTCGTGATGACGGTGCCGCTGCTGGTCGGCACCGACGGCGTTGAGAAGATGTCGAAGTCCCTCGGAAACGCCATCGGCGTCAACGACCCGCCCGGCGAGATGTAC
>Ga0207680_10001108_pt1 | contig 12702 bp, 9 predicted proteins | sample KBSS23metaG_FD_184321 | JGI IMG/M metagenome (GOLD analysis project Ga0207680, IMG submission 184321) | Switchgrass rhizosphere microbial communities from Kellogg Biological Station, Michigan, USA - KBS S2-3 metaG (SPAdes) (version 2) | ecosystem: Host-associated > Plants > Roots > Rhizosphere >... | reverse complement strand
CGCTCTCCGGCAAGCCGTCGCTCTCTGGCAAGCCGTCGCTGTCTGGCAAGCCGTCGCTCTCCGGCAAGCCGTCGCTCTCCGGCAAGCCGTCGCTGTCTGGCAAGCCGTCGCTCTCCGGCAAGCCGTCGCTCTCTGGCAAGCCCTCCATCTGATCTCCTTCGACTCCAATCTCGGAAAAGCGCCCCGCCCGGGGCGCTTTTTTTTGTCTGGCTTCCGGCGGCGCGAAGCTGCGATAAGGTATCGCCGTACCGAAACGCGCAAGGAAGGAAGTGGATTTGGAAGCGAAACTGAAATTCATCGATCTCAAGGTCGGACAAGGCCCGCAACCGAAGGCCGGTCAGACCGTCCGGGTGCACTACACCGGCTGGCTGACGAACGGATTGAAGTTCGACTCCTCGGTCGACCGGAACGAGCCGTTCGAGTTTCCCCTGGGGCAGGGGCTGGTCATTCGCGGTTGGGACGAGGGCGTCGCGACGATGCGTGTCGGCGGCAAGCGTAAGCTCACCATTCCTTCGGACCTGGGTTACGGGGTCAAAGGCTCACCGCCCGAGATCCCGCCGAACGCGACCCTCATCTTCGACGTGGAGCTTCTGGCGATCAAGTGAGGCCGGGCGCCGCGGCGCGTCACCAGACGATGCGCCGAACCCAGTTGTAGAAGACGCGCCACCACTGGACGGCGTACGGCAACCGCCGGCCCTGCAGCTTCGCGATGCCGGCCATCCCGGGCGCGAGGCTGCCGTCCGGATTATCGACGCGGACGATCGCCAGGAACCGCCCGGGTTTTTCCCCCGGACGGATCGCCGCGTCCGCCGCGCCCGTTTCGGAGAACGATTGGGCCGCGGAAGAGATCTTCGACAGTTTCGCGCGATACGTTCGAAAGGGCTGGGCGGCAACGCGCAGGGACACGGGCTCTCCCTGCCGCATCGAGTCGAGAAGGCGCTCGGTGACCGGTATTTCGATCCGCATCGAGGAGGTCTCCCCGATCGTGAGAAACCGGGAACCGGAAACCACGGTGCTCCCGACGAGATCCTGTGGACGGTGCGTCAGCACGGTCCCGGCCACCGGTGTCCGGAGGACAAGCGCCGCCTCGACGGCCCGGTTCACCTTGAGCGCGGCGCTCGCGGCCTCGGCGCGCGACTCGAACTCCGCGGAGTCGCCCGCCGAGGCGGCGGCCCGGCCCATCCTCGCGCGCGCCTCGTAGCTTCCCTTCACCGCTTCGATCTCACGGCTCTTCTCCGCGACGTCCGAGCTCGAGAGCCGTGCCAGCTGGGTCCCGGGGGCGACCTTCTGCCCTTCGCGGACGTCGACGGATTCGACCGCGGCGTCCGCCGGGACTTCGATTCGCGCTTCGGATCCCGCCTTCAGGACCACGGGGCTCTCGAAGACCTCGTGCGGCCACGGGAGAAAAATGGCGAGGGCGGCGGCGGCGCCGAGCGCCGCGAGACGGATCTGCCCCTTGCGCGACATGAAATACTCCTTCTTGTCGAGATAGAACATCCGCAGCACGTCCGTGAACTTGCTGAGGCGCTTCCGGAACATCCGGATCGCCGTGAGGATGGCGAGCGGCGTGGCGAGCTCCCCGAGGAAAAATCCATAGATGTGGTTCACCAGGGCGAAGATCGCGAGCATGATCGTTCCGGTGTAGACGATCGACAAGGGGCCGTAGATCAGGAAGGCCCTCCGCTTGCGCTTCGAGAGCGGGGGAATCTCGACCGGGAGCCGGAACAGGTACTTCTGGATCAGCGCGCCGATGTACTGGAACGACTGCGGGCGCAGTTCCGGAATCTCGAGGAGATCTTCGAGGGCGTGGTACCCGTCCGTGGGGGTCAGCGGATTGACGTTGAACATGACCGTCGAGACTCCCGTGTAGATCATGCCCTTGTAGGCGATGTCGTGGAGGAAGGTGTCGGGGTACGTCACCACCCAGACGGCGGTCGTCAAAACGCAGATGAAGCTTTCGATGTAGATGCCCCCGAGGTTGATCCAGAGGCGCTGCCACTTGCTTTCGAGGAGCTCGGAGTCCACGGTGTCGGTGAAATACGCCGGCAGGAAGAAGAACAGGGCGAATCCGATGCTGTGGACGTCGCCGCCGTAGATCTTCATCGCGTAGGCATGGCCGAGCTCGTGGAAGGACGCGATCAGGGTGATGATGACGTAGAACTCCAGGACGTCGATCACCGGCTTACCGATGAAGGAATACAGCTCGAGGGTCTGTTGCCAGATCTGGTGGAAGTCCCGGATGAACACGGCCGTCGTCAGGGCGAAGAGAACGAGTCCCACGGCCACGAAATCGGGACTCCAGATCCAGCGGACGTACTTGACGGTCTTGTTCAGGAATTCGTTCGGATCGGCGATGGGAAAGAGCATCAGGAAAATGTTGAAGCTCTTCTGCTTTTCCTCGGCCTTCAGCTTCCGGGCGTCCCGCAGGCGCTGCATCACGGCCACGCTGCGTTCGCTCCCCGATTGGGTCAGCAGACCCATCTCCTCGAGGTTTTCCTTGAAGTCGAGGACGAGCGTGACTTCGATCAGGTCGGCGGGATTCATTCGATTGTAGTCATCCCGGATCTCGCCGGGCGTTCGCGTCCCGTCGAAGAGGGCGATCAGCTCCCACTCGGAGTCGTTATAGGTGTAGAGCCGGAACGTTTCGGGGTTCTTGACGACCCACTTGGATTCGCCGGCGTGGATCAGGTGCCGGATGATCAGGTCCTTCCGAAGGGCGGGACACTCGGTCGGCGCGCCGAAGCGCTGTGCGAGGGCCTGGGTGACTTCGCCGCTGGACGCGGAGGAGAGGAGTGCGGCGCGGGAACTGATGCTCACGGCATCAAAGGCCAGAGCTTCGACCAGAACCAGCGCGCCGGCTTCCGGAAGACCGCGTAACCGAGGCGACGCGTCTCCGTCGTGATCTTCGCCTTGCCGAGCATCCCGGGCCGGACGGTGCCGGGAGGACTGTCGAGCTCCGCCTGCGCGACGACGAAGCGATTCTCTCCCTCTTCGATTACCACGGGAGAGATCCTCGAGATCCGGCCGAGGAAGACGTGCGTCGGAAACGAATTGAGCTTCACGGTGACCTTCTCGCCGGGCTGGAGAAGGGCGTACTCGGTCTCAGGGACGGCCACCTCGACCTCCTCCGAGCGGGTGTTGGCGATGACCGCGAGCTCGGCGCCGCTCTGGACCATCTGCCCGACGCGCTCGTCCAGGCCCCGGGTGACGATCACCCCGTCGCCGGGCGCCCGGATCTGCGTCTGCGAGAGGTTCTCCAGGGCAACCGCGTTGCGCGCCCTCGTCTCCTCGAGCCGGGCGGAGGACGTCGCGAGCGCCGAGGTGTTCCCCTCCGCTTGCGCGCGAGCGACCTCGGAGCTGGCGATCGCGAAATCGGAGCGGGCCTGGGCGGCCGCGGCCCGGTAGCTTTCGTCGTGGAGCTCCGCGATCAGCTCGCCTTCCTTGACTTGATCCCCTTCCCGGTGAACGACGCTCGCGATCACTCCCGAGACCGGCGCGGTCACCGCAAGCCGGCGGCCCGCCAGGACCCGCGCGGGCCCGGTCACCCGGATCTTCCATGGCAGGGCAACGAGGGCGAGAAGCAGAACCCCTCCGACGATCAGCCGCCGGCGGAGTCTCGCCTTCGGGATTGCCGCGAGTTTTCGTTGCTTCTCGAGCAGCGGCTTCCAGAAGCCCGCCAGAGGCACCTGCTGATAGAGCTGGGCGTTGCGGACCGCGACCGTTCCCTGGTTCACGAGGATCTGCAGCAGATCGCGGCCCTCTTCGCCGATGCCGAGCGGCTCTGCGCTCTCGAAGCTCATCACGCCGAGCTTTCCCTCCTCGTCGTGGAGGATCATCGCCAGATAGGAGCGCATTCCGCTCTCGTCGAAGAAGACCTTGAATTTCTCGGCGACCTCGGGTCGATCGGCCTCGATCTCGCCCGATTCGGGCCGCGTCACCGAAACTTCGCTTCCGCCGAGGTACACCCATTCGAGGAGGTTGCTCGTTCGGACGACCGAGGGGTCCGACCGGTTGATTTCGTCCATTCCCGAGACGGCGCCGAGCCGCAGTTTTCCGCGCTGAAGAACCGATACCGCGCATCGGGCCGCGCCGGTCATCGTCGCGCTCGCGTTGACGATCGTCTTCATCACGCGATCGAGATCGAGTGTCGACGTGATTTCCCGGCTCACCGCCAGCAGGGAATCGAGCTCCTCGGCCCTCCGTTCGGCCCCGGACCGGCGGGCGTTGTGCAGGGCCCGCACCGCTTGATGGCCGAGATCGGTCAGGAGCAGGGAGTCGGTTTCGCTGAACTCGGGTCGTCGGCCCCGCTTGTTGACGATGACGAGGGCGCCAACCGTCGTCGTTTCGTCTTCCTGGAGCGGAACTTTCAGCACCGATTGGATCGGAAACGGGCCCTCCGTGCGGAGAAGGTGGTTCGAAGGGAGGTCGTTTTCGAAGGTGGTCTGTTCGTCGCCCAGAACGTCGCCGACGATCGAGGCGCCGACGGAGTCGGGGACGTTCTCGACCTCGTAGTTCTCGCTGGCGGCGGTCGCGGCGAGCGAGACCGCGCCTTCGTCGCCTTCCAGGATCCAGAGGGAGGCGACCTCGGCGTTGGCGAAATCCGCCGCCTTCCGGGCGATGATCGCGGTCAGCTCGGTCCATTCGAGGGTGGAACCGAAAGCCTTGGAGAGATCGTAGAGGTTGGTCAGGCGCTCGATCGCGTGCAGGTTACCGGAGGTGCGTTTATCGCGAGCGAGATCGCGCGCCATGACCTGTCCGACGACCGGAACGAACTCGGCAGTGGCTCCGAGGGCGGATTCGAGGTCGGTCTGGGCCTCACGGAAAAGGATGGCGGCGGCTCCGATCACGCCTCCCGGGCTATCGAAGGGGATCGCCAGAGCCGAGCCGAAGCTTTTCGCGAACGGCTCGAGCCATGGGTCGTCGGTTCCGAGGAGCTCGGCGGCGCCGACCGCGAACGCCTCCCGGTCGCGGATCAGCCTTCGAAGGTAGCCGTCGCTCCGCGGGACGGTCCGCCGGAGGACGCGTCCGAGACCTTCACCGGATGCCCCGGTGCAATTGAAGACGGGCTGGACGGGATCGACCGTCCAGATGAGCACCGCGTCCGCGCCGGAAGTGGCCTGGAGCCATCGCGCGGCCCAGGCGCACATCTGTGCGAGAGTCTCGCAGGCCGCCAGCTCCGCGAGGGCAGCCATGTAGGCCCCTCCCGCGGTCTCGGCTTCGCTGCTGTCCATCCCCTCCGACATCGTTCTTCGCTCAGAAACTCGAGACCGCTTCCTCCAGGTCCTGGTGAATGTCGAACACGGAGTCGAGCTGAGTCATCTCGAGGAGCTTGCGAAGATTGGGCGGGGGCGAGAGGAGCTTGGCCTGGCCGCCTTCCTTCTGCGCGGTCGTGAGCGTTCTCACGAGGGCGCCGAGCCCCGTCGAGTCCACCATGCCGATCTGGTTGCAGTCGATCAAGATCTCGACATGCCCGTCGTCGATCAACCGGGTCACGGTTCTCTTGAACGTGGATTCGGATTCCCCGATCACGAGGTCGCCGTTGACCGACACAATTCGAACGCGGCCGTCTTCCCGAATCGAAATTTCCATCGTTTTACCTGCGGGGATCATCTCAAAAAGAGGCGATGAAATCCAGAGGCGGGATTTTCGGGTCCCGGCGCTCCACCGGACGCTCAGCGGGCGGCGTCATTCCCCGCATTTTCCGGGGCGAGAAAGCGGTGCGTGTACCCGTCGAAATCCGCGGGCGACCGTTCGGCCGCCCGCGCGAGAACCTCGGAGAATCGGGCCACCGCGTCGCCGGGATCGTCCGGGAGGGGGTTCCCGACCGTGATCGTCAGGCGGGCGTCCGGAGCGGAGATGAAGATCGGCCGTGCCGGCACTCCCGCGAGGTGAGCGAGCCGGAAGGGTCCCAGCTCGATTTCGAGGGAGCCGCCCAGAAACGGGACGAGAGCCGTCGTTCGCGACGGCGCGGGGCCCGCGCGATGGATGCGGTCGATGGCGAGGACGAGGGACCCGCGTCGGAGGGCGCTTCGGAGGCGATGAGGTTTTCGGGCATCGAAGGTGTGCGGGAAGTCCTGGGGAAAGGCCCGGTCGAAACGGCGATTCCGTTCTTCGGTCGAAGGAGACCCGTAGTGCGTCTCATCCACGACCACGCCGAGAGGCACCCCCTCCCGACGCATGAGATAGCGCAGCGTACGAAGGCTGCCCATGTGGATCGTCAGGTATACGCCCGGTTCGAGAGGGGGCGGGGCGGGATCCCACCGCACCCCGGACCGGCTTCGGCCCATGGCATGCGCCGCGAGGAGCGTGAAGGTGCGGCGGGCCCGGGCCGCCGCGCGAGCCGGATCCGGCCCGATTCCCGGCAGGACGCGAGCGAGGCTCCGCCATTGCTCCTCGTCGATTCCGGTGAGGGACACGATCTGCGCCGGCGTCGGATCCGGCCAGGCAAGCGCGATCCGCCGCACCGCCGGGGCGGGAACCGCCCAGATCCAGTTCACTCGACGCTCCGGCAGGCGGCGGACCGCGGCGTCATTCGATTCTCCAACGAAGGCCCGCCCGCAAGGAACGCCCCTGCGCGAGCGTCAAGACGGGCGTGCGACCGATCTCCGTCCGGCGATCCGTCAGGTTCTCGGAGGCGACGTAGACGCTTCCTCCACGGGAGACCGGCCGGGAAAGCATCGCGTCCAGGGTAAAAGCGCTGCCCAGCCGATAATCGTTCCGGTCGTCGTCGTATTGCGCGCCGCTCCATCTCGCCTGGAGAGAGGCGGCGCCGAGCTCCGGGCGCGCGAACCGGACCTGGAGAGTCGCCTGGTCCCGCGGAACCTGGGGGACACGCTTCCCGACGAGCGACGGATTCCGGTCGGAGGACGAAATCCGGGAATCGGCGAGCAGGTACCCACCCGAAGCGGTCCAGGAGGAGCCGATCCGCGCATCCCACGAGGCCTCGAAGCCGCGATCCCGGACCGTTCCGATGTTGTCCCGGCGGCGCGTGATGAGCGATTCGGTCGTCGAGACCGTGAGGCTTCCGACCGCGTCCGACAACTCCGCCCAGAAGGCGTTCACCCGCGCGAAAAACCAGGCGTCGTGCGACTGCCAACGGAACCCCGTCTCGACGCCCGCGAGCCGTTCGGGGCGCAGATCGGAGTTCGCCAGCGTCTGGATGCTCCCCAGACGAAAGGGTCGGTACAGCTCGTTCAGGGTCGGGGCGCGGAACGAGCGGTAGGCGGAAGCCGTCCAGGCGAGCCCTGGGGCCGCGGCGAAGACGAGGGAGAGGCGCGGGCTCCAGGCGGACTCCGAGCGATCCGCGAAGGCGACGCGCTGACCCGCGACAACCGAGTGCCCGCCGAAATTCGCCCACGCGTCGAACCGGATCGCGGCCGTCGCGGTCCACCGCGACGAGATCGCCGCGATGTCCTCGAGAAAGGCGCCCCCCACCCCCTGCCGTCCTCCGGACGGGCGAAAGGAGGGCCCGCCGGAAAGGTAGACCGTGTCCTGGGAGGTCCCCTCGACGGCACGCGCTTCGACGCCCGACACGATCTCGTGCACGGCGCCGAGGGACCGCGACCACTGGAACGAGCCTCCGGTCGAGCTCGAAGGCACGCGCTGGCTCGATACGATCGCCTCCGACGCCCTGTCCGGAGCGATGGCGGTGAAGGTTTGATGGAAGAGCTCGTCGGTCCGGGAGAGCCGGACGGTCGCCGATCCTCCTCCGATCGTCCCGTCGAACCCCGCGCTCCACCGGCTGATCGTGGTGTCGTTCCTCTGGAGGGGCGTCCCGTTCCCGCGCGATTCTTCGAAGAGGTTGACGCGGGCGAAGACGGACGCCTCGCCGGGTCGGCGAATCCCGGCCAAGGCGTCGACCGCGCGGTGGCGCGACGCCGAGCGGACGTCGACGACGCCGCGCGCTTCGGGTGCCACGGCGACGTACCCGGCGGTGCGAAATGCCTCGGCATCGACCGCCCCGAAGACGGATTCCGCGGAGGAGGCCAGATGAACGCTCGCAGCGGAGGTTTCCTGCGAACCCGTGTACGCGTCGAGCTCGGCCGCCGAATTCTGGTCCTTCCGGCGGACGAGGTGGATGACGCCGCCAAGCGCGGCGTTCCCCCACAGATCCGAGCCGCCTCCCGCGACGATCTCCACCCGATCGAGCGCGAGCTCGGGGATGCTCGCCCACGAGATCCATCCGCCGAAGGCGTCGTTGACCGGAATCCCGTCATCGAGGACGAGGGCCCGGCTCGTTCCGCTCGCCCCGAGTCCCCGGAGCGAGACCCCCTGCGCCGTGGGGTTGGCGGTCCGGCTTCCGGACCTCCGGAAGAGCGAGAAACCCGGTGCCTGGCGCAGGGCGTCGTCGAGCGCCGGCGCGGCGGTCGCTTCGAGATCCTCGCGCGAAAGGATCACGGTGGTCTCCGCGACTCGACCCACCGCCCGCGGCACTCGAGCCGCCGTGACGGTGATCTCTTCGGAAGCGGATCCCGGGGAGAGAACGATCACCGGGTGGTCTGTCGCGGAATCCAGGCGTACCTCGGCCGGAACGAACCCGGGGGACTCCGCCCGGACGGTGTAAGGCGGCTCGCCTGGCGCCTCGAGCGAAAACCCCCCGCCGGCCCCGCTCCGGACGGGAGAGACTTCCGGCGAGGCGGGAACGGCGACGCGCGCCCCCCCGATAGCTCTGCCGTCGGCCGTCTTGACGACGCCCGATATCACCGCCGCTACGGCCTCGGGTGGCGGGACGAGGAACCGCAGGGCTCCCGCCGAGAGGAGAAGTCCCCGGAGGAACGCGGGAAGGGAGGGAGCACGCATCGGTGAAGCGAACGGATTCTACCGGCGGGCGGCGCGGCGCGCCGAATCACGAAGCCGGGACGGGTTCGATCCGGAAGACCCGGCCCGTCTTCGGGAAGACCTTCCCCGAAGAAGCCGTCGGGACGAAGACACCGAAGTCGAGAACGTAGACGTTTCCGTCGGGGCCGATCTTGACGTCGACCGGGCGTTCGAATCCCTTCTTTCCCGGAAGGGCAGTCGCGGGGAGGGGATCTCCCGGATTGTCGTTTCGCGCGAATGTCGCGATCGATCCGGATGAAGGATCGACGACCTCGACCTGGAAGCCTGAATGCGCGTGCGGATGGACGGAGTCGGTCAGGGGGCGAAAGTCTCCCATCTCCGCGACGAGGAGCTGGCCCGCCCATCGCGCGAAGGAGCCGCGGCCCGGGACGACCGTCATCCCACACACGGCGGCATGCGGTTTCGTCGCGGCGACGAGGAGGGAGCGATCCGGCGCCGTGAGCCCGCTCCCCGCGTGATCGATCAGAAAGGCGGTTCCCTCGTGCCCTTCCGCGAGAAACGCCTTCGGCGCCCGGTACCGTTCGTCGGTGATGGGAACGAGCGCGGCGGAGTAGTCGGGCCAGCCGTACCACGCGTCCTGCCGGACCCGGTAGATGGCGTCGGGGTCGTCGAGGATCGGCCGCGCGCCCCGGATGTCCGCTCCCTGCATCGCGACGAAAACTTCGCTCCTTTCGTCGATTGCGAGCCCGACGGGGTTGCGGAATCCCCAGGCGATGACCCGGGGCTGCTTTTCGCCGGGAGCAAGGCGGTAGAGCGCGCTCGTGCACGGTTGACGGCCGGCGATCCGCTCCGCCCCCGAATGCCGGTACTCCTGGAAGGCGGCGGTGGTCGTCGACTGACCCTTGTCCGGCGCGATCCCGCTCTTCTCGGCGAAGGATTCCCCCGTGAGCAGGAGGTCCCGGCATGGAACGTCCCGAGCGTCGGAGCGGTCCTTGATCCACTTGAGATCGACGGGGTCGCGGGAGGAGACGATCCCGCTGTTGGTCGCGCTCCCGGCTCCGAACCACAGGTTGCCGTCCCGATCGAACTCGGGGTAGTTGACCCAGTGGTCTCCCCGCGTCGGGATCCCGCGCACGACCGCTTCCACGCGCCCGCCCTCGGGCCGGACCCTCGAGATGCCCCACGAGCCGTCTTTCTGCTCGTGAGACCAGTAGAGCCAGCCGTCGTGGAAGGCGAGTCCCACGGCCTGTTTGCCCGTCGGCGCGTCGTCTCCTTCGAAGGCGATCTTCTGCGGGGCGCCGCTCGCGTCCACGCGCATGATCTTCGGCTCGAGCGTCGGGATCGGGACCGTTCTCGATTCGAGAACGTAAAGTCGCCCCTCGGCGTCCCAGGTCATGCCGCTCGGGTAGTTGAACCCCTCAGCCACGAGAACGGCGCGGAATCCGGGGGGAGTCCGGATGTCGGGGGCGGCGCGATCGACCGCCTTGTAGCCGGAGGCTTCCTTGGCGCCCTTGAGGGCCACCTTTCCGCAGCCAACCGCCGCCGCGATCGCCGCCGCGAGGACGATCCGGCTCCTCTTCATGAACCCGAGGAGGGGCTCACGAGGCGCGGGACTCGCGCTGGCCGATCTCGTTGGCTTCAGGATCGGTCCATTCGATCACCCCGACCTTGTGCTCGTAGGAGAGGTTTCCGCCGATCCAGCCCGAGACGCCGAGCCCCGCGAACGTGAAGAGCTCCAGGCCGAACACGAGCGGCCAGCGGTCGGTGTGAAGGGCGCCTCCGTTCCTGCGGAGGAAGAAGTTCACGCCGTACAGCACGACGGCGGTGAGGTTCATGAGCATGTGGATCGTCGCGAGCTTTCCTCCCGCCGCGCTCATCTTGACCCCGAAGTAGTCGATGAAGCCGAAGACGGCCGCCGCGAGCGCCGTCAGGACGCCCGCGCCGATGCAGACCAGCGCGAACTGGTACCAGAAGTCCGCCGCGGTCACGGTATGCGCGATGTCGCCGACCAGCGCCAGGAAGAACGAACCAATCGGCAGGCAGACCATGGCAGGGTGCAGGGGATGGTTACCGATGGTGGCGCGGCTTTTCATGGAGCGTCTCCTCATCCCGCCGGCGGGCGGGCTCGGTGGACGTCGAATTGCATACCCCGTGCCACGGCGCGTTTCGTGCATCGTCCCGGGGGACATGACCCGCCCCGTGGACCTCTCGTGCCGGCGTCGGCGTGGTTGCTTCGAAGGAAGCAGGCCTGGCTTCGCAAGGCCTCGCGAGACCCGATGACTCGGATCGAAGCCCTCCAGCGGCGTGGCATCCGCCGGCTCGGAACACCGAAGAACGGCTTCCGCTACCAGCAGGCGGACGGTTCGGCCGTCTCGAAAGAGGACCTCGGACGCATTCGGGATCTGCGTCTTCCGCCCGCGTGGACGGAGGTCTTCATCGCGGCCGCCCCCGGCGCGGCGCTCCAGGCGATCGGCCGCGACGCGGCGGGACGGTGGCAGTACCGTTACCACGAAGCGCGGGTTCTCGAGCGCGAGCGGCAGAAGCGCCGCCGGTTGATCGCCTTTCTCGAAGCCCTGCCGCGCATGCGGGCGGCGATCGCGCGGGACATCGCTCTTCCGGGACTCCCCCGGGAGAAGGTGCTCGCCGTGGTCGTCCGCATCATGGCGACCCGCTTTCTCCGCCCGGGCAGCCGGCAGTACGTTCACGAGAACGATTCCTACGGCCTCGCGACCCTCCGCATGAAGCACGTGCGGTTCGCCCGGGGCGCCGTGCATCTGAGCTTTCTCGGCAAGTCGGGAAAGAAGCACGAAGTCGAGCTGACGAACCCGCGCGTCGTCCGGGTCATCCGCGATTGCGCGCGGCTCCCGGGAAGGTCGCTGTTCCAGTTCCGCGACACCGACGGGCGGGTGGCTCCCGTCACCCGGACGGCATTGAACGCCTACATCAAGACCGAAATGGGGGAGAAGTTCAGCGCGAAAGACTTCCGCACCTGGGCGGGAACCCTGATCTGCGCGAGTCTCCTCGCGAAGGAATCGGGCGACTTTCCCGAGACGCGCGCGGGGCGGCGACGCAAGATCACGGGAGCCGTGAAGGAGACCGCGCGGCGGCTCGGCAACACGCCTTCCGTCTGCCGCGCGTCGTACATTGCGCCGGCAGTGATCGAGAGCTTCCAGAAGGGCGTGACGCTTCCGGCGAGTGTCGCATCGGTCGGCGCGCTCGTGGAACGGCGAACCCTCCACCGGACCGAAAAAGCGCTCGTGCGGCTCCTTCGGAGAGAGGTCGCGTGACGAAGGCAGGGAGCGGCGGCCGACGAAAGCCCTTTCCATGGTGGCCTTTGGCCCGTCGGGCCCCTATCCGTTGGGGCTTTGCGTGGCACGATTTTGGCTGCAGAATAACCGCATGAGAACGATTTGGAAGGGTCACCTGACCTTCGGTCTGATTTCCGTGCCCGTCGGCCTCTATACCGCGATCGAATCCTCCGAGCGTGTGTCGTTCCGGATGCTCCATCGGAAGGATCACGCGCCGATCCAGTACAAGAAGTTCTGCTCCAAGGAAGACGTCGAAGTTCCCAACGACGAGATCGTCAAGGGTTACGAGGTCGACAAGAACAAGTTCGCCGTCGTCGAGGACGAGGAGCTCGAGAAGGTCCAGGAAGAGGCGGCGGGGGAAGAGGACCACACCGTCGAGGTGCTCGAGTTCGTCGAGTTCTCTTCGATCAGTCCGCTTTCCTTCGACAAGCCGTACTACCTTGCTCCCGAAAAAGGGGGCGACAAGGCCTACGCGGTGCTGCGCGACGCCCTTCTCGAAGAGAGGAAGGTCGGGATCGCGAAGATCACGATCCGTACGCGGCCCCAGCTCGGGGCGCTCGTGCCGATGGAGAACGCCCTCGCCCTCGAGATCCTCCGTCCCTTCGAGGAGATCCGC
>Ga0207680_10001098_pt1 | contig 12763 bp, 6 predicted proteins | sample KBSS23metaG_FD_184321 | JGI IMG/M metagenome (GOLD analysis project Ga0207680, IMG submission 184321) | Switchgrass rhizosphere microbial communities from Kellogg Biological Station, Michigan, USA - KBS S2-3 metaG (SPAdes) (version 2) | ecosystem: Host-associated > Plants > Roots > Rhizosphere >... | reverse complement strand
TGGCGCGGGCCGTGGTCCGCCTCGGCGGCTCGTTCCTCACCGACGCCGTGCTGGTCGCGATCGCCGCCGCCGGCTTCGCGCTGACCCTCTTCGCCGAAGCCAATTTCGTCCTGGTCCTGCTCGGCGCGGGCATCGCCTACGAGCTGTGGCGGAATGCCCGCGCCTGGCTGGGCCGCGCAAGCTCGGTGACGGTTGAGCCGCTCGGGATCGCCCTCGTCGCGGTGGGCGCGATCAGCTTCTCCCTCGGCCTCTCGATCTTCTGGGAGGGGTTGAAGGCGGGGTTATTGACCTTCGGCGGCGCCTACACGGTTGTCCCGTTCCTGCACGACAGCGCCGTCGAAGGGCGCCACTGGCTGACCGAGAAACAGTTCGTGGACGGCCTGGCCATCGGTGGCATCCTCCCCGCCCCGCTGATCATCTTCGCCACTTTCGTCGGCTACCTGGCCGGCGGTCTCGTCGGGGCGCTGGTGATCACGCTCGGGATCTTCCTGCCGGCCTTCGTCTTCCCGATCTTCTTTCACCGCCAGCTCGTCGCGATCTCGGAGAACCCGCGGTTGCACCTGTTCCTGCTGGGAGTCGCGGCCGGGGTGGTCGGGTTGATCGCCGCCGTGACGGTGGAAATCGTCCGGACCAGCGTCGTCGACGTCTACACCGCGATCCTCGCCCTTCTCGCCTTCCTCGCGCTGAATCGCTGGCACGGCAAACTGACCGTGCTCTACGTGGTTCTGGGCTGCGGTGCGGCCGGGGTGCTCCTGCAGGCGACCGTGGTCTAGCCCGCGACGGAGTCAGACCGAAACATTGGCCTCCGGCAGGGGTTTGGGTACGTGCGGATCGCGGCGGGGCGATCCAGCTTCTCCATGCCAATTCCCTCAGCTTCCAACCCGCTCCTGCACTGGGATCCGGCTGCGGCCGATCCGGCCCAGCGCCGCATCCACCCGATCCTGCGCGGCGCCGTGCTCGAGCGCGACGGGTGGACCTGCAAGTACTGCGGCCGCGAGGCGACCGAGGTCGACCACGTCGAGCCGCGGGCGCGCGGCGGCGCCACGACGCCCGCCAACCTCGTCGCCACCTGCCGGCCCTGCAACAAGGGCAAGGGCGCTCGCACCCCCTGGGAGTGGCGGCGCGACGAGTCGATGGAGAGACTGCTGGCCCAAGTGAGGCGTCGTCGCGCAAGGCGCAGGCGTCGCTCGGCCGGGGTGCGCCGAGCGCCGGCCTGACCTCGCGGCTGCCGTCGTGGTCCGCCCCTAGGGTGTGGCCATGGATCGCTACGTCGCCTTCCTGCGGGGGATGAACCTCGGCAAGCGGCGGATCAAGAACGAGGAGCTGCGGGCGCACTTCGAGGCGATGGGGCTGGAGGAGGTCGCGACCTTCCGGGCCAGCGGCAACGTGATCTTCACGACGCCGAAGCGCGAGGCGGAGGGCAAGCTGGCGACGCGGGTCGAAGCCGAGCTGGACGAGCGCCTCGGTTACGACGTGCCGGTCTTCCTGCGCAGCGAGAAGGAGATCGCCTCGATCGCCGCGCAGAATCCGTTCCCCGCCGCCAGGCTGAAGAAGTCGAAGGGCAAGCTGCAGGTCTCGCTGCTGAAGAGGAAACCCAGCGCGGCGGCGAAGAGGAAGGTGCTGGCGCTCGCGACCGACGCGGACCTGCTGGCGGTCGAGGGGCGCGAGCTCTACTGGCTGCCGAGCGGAGGATTGCTCGAGTCCGACCTCGACCTGAAGGCGATCGAGAAGCTGCTCGGCGCCGACACCCGCCGCACGATGGGGACTATCGAAGAGATTGCCCGCCGCGTTGCTTCAGGCTGAACAACCGGCGCGGGCCTGCTCCGGGAGCCAAGGCGTTGCCGTCCGATCCGGCCACCGTCTACACGCAAGTACATAGGCGCAATCCTGGTGCACCGCGAAATGCAGGGACAAGCCCGTTCGCTGGACGTAACCTGCGCCTTTGGTCAGAACTTCTTTGACCGCCGCTATGAATCCCGACTAGTACTTGCGGCGGCAAGGAGGGGCCCGGCAGATCCAACAGATCGCCGAGCCCCGATCAATCTTCCTGTCGGGGGAATCAGAAAAGTCCCGGCAGGACCTCTGAAAGGTAATGCAGATGAAGAACAAGATGATGCTGCTGGGACTTGGGGCAATGGTCGCCCTGGCCTTCGCGGCTCTTCCGGCCGTCGCATCCGCCGGCGAACCGGAACTCAGTTGTGGCGGCGCGGTCTGCGGGAAATTCACCTCCCACAGCGGCGAAACCAAGCTCAGCACGGTAGGCGGCACGACAGTCACCTGCACCAGCAGCACCGGATCGGGCGAATACACGACCAAAACCACAGGCAACATCGTCCTGACGTTCCACGGGTGCAAAACGCCTACCTTCTTCAACACGACCTGCACCTCGCCTGGCCAGGCGGCCGGGACAATCAAAACCGCAACGTCTGTGTTCCACAACACCTATGTGACGGACGCCAAGACTAAACCCGGCGTTCTAATCACACAGCCGGTTGGGGTCCCGTATGTGACATTCACCTGTGCCGGGTTCCTCCACAGCGAAGTGTTCGGCAACATCATCGGTGAACTGTCTTCGCCGGCTTGCGGTGCGGAAAGCAAAGAACTCAAACTCGGGTTCAAAGCAACCTCGCACGGTCAGCAGCAGTACAAGCAGGTCACAGCAACAGGCGCTACTTTCGACCTGACCTCGAAACTCAATGGTGGGGCTGCTGAAACAGCGGCCATGGAAGCAACCAACGCTGTCGTCACACTCGGCAGTTCGGGCAAAATCACCTGCGTATAGCAGAGGATCGCTGAGCGCTCGGAGCGGCGGGACTTTCGTCCCGCCGCTCGGCGTTCGTCCACCCCCTACGTTGCCCGCGGAAAGGGCCTCGTCCTCCAAGCTCCCGTCCTCCAGATGAACCGGGAGGTTGCGGGTGCTCTTGATCGGATCAATTCGCTGTTGTCTGAATGCACACAACGGAGTTTACGCGATTCTGGTGAACTGCAGGACGCAGGAGGGAGGCACCAGCATCCGCGACTCCAAGAGGCAGCGGACACAAGGGTCTTGAGCAATTCCTAGCGTCCTCGATAGAGCATTCGCTCTGCAAGAGGGGCTCGAACCGCCGAGCCCAGCCAAACTTCCTGCTAACGCTGTCAGGCGCGGCAGGATGCGTGAAAGGAATGAAGATGAAAATCAAGATGACGTTGGTCGGACTTGGGGCAATGGTCGCTGTGGTCTTCGCGGCGTTTCCAACCACGGCAGCCGCCGGCGAACCGGAACTCAGTTGCGGCGGTGCGGTATGCGGGAAATTCACGGCCCACAGCAGCACAGCGCTATACAGCGCCTCGGGCGGACTTACAATCAGTTGTAATAGCAGCACGGGAGCGGGGGAATATACGACCAAAAAAACAGGCACGGTAAGCCTTACGTTCAGCACCTGCTCGACGCCCAACTTCTTCAACAGCCCTTGTACTTCGCCTGGTCAGCCCTCCGGCACGATCCGAACCGGCACGTCTGTATTCCATAACGTGTATTTAACTGACAGCAAGACTACACCCGGTGTGATGATTACACAGCCGATAGGTGGTCCCTATACGACAATTACCTGCGCTGGCGTGTTTCATATTGAAGTGTTCGGAAGCATCATTGGGGATCTGTCGAGCCCTGGCTGTGGAGGGTCGAGTAAAGAACTCAAACTCGGGTTCAAAGCAACCTCGCACGGTCAGCAGGAGTACAAGCAGGTCACAGCAACAGGCACGACGTTCAGTACGACCTCGAAACTCAACGGCGGGGCGGCTGAAACGGCAGCAATGGAAGTAACCAACGCCGTAGTCACACTCAGTAGCTCTGGGACCGTTAACTGCGTGTAGCAGTTAGCGCATCTGACGCAGTGCGGAGAGCGGCGGGGCCATGTGGTCTCGCCGCTTTTGCTGGGTTGAGGAGGTAGTCACTGAGGATGGGACCGAAAGAGACCGCCGGTTGGCGTCAATACAGAAATGCATACACGAACTCCTATACAACCGTGAGATGCAGGGGGAATCGTAAGTAGAGCCAGCTTCCGAAACTGTTCTCCGCTCAAATTGTGAAACTGCTCTGATCCTTCGCTAGTACTCCTCGGCAAGGGAGACTCCGCTCCACCTCGGTCGGAGATCTCACGCTAGGGAGCAGTGGCCAGAGGGAATCGAGACACGGTTCGAAGAGCGATGGAGCGGCTTCGGTCGCGGGGGAGCAGGATATGAAAGTAGTTGGAGTAGTTGGGGATGAGATGTGTGCGCAGCTTCAGTTTGCCCGCGCTCGCAGTGCGGTTATCGAGACGGTGTCTTCCAGACGAGTCGTAGTCGTAGCTTTGTTTGCCCTCTGCATGCTGGCCGTCTTCCTTCCGCAGCCGGCGGTCGCAGCAGAGCCAACCCGGGCCTACCTCTCCAGCTTCGGGCCAGACGGTACCGAAGCAACTGGGTTCGAAGCGACCAGCTCGATCGCTGTCGATGGCGGGACCGGAGCGGTTTACGTTCTCGACAGCGTCGCCGGCGTCCTCTACAAGTTCGACGCGGACGGGACCCCTGTCGACTTTGGCGGCTCAGCTGCATACATCGTCGGCAATCGGATCGAAGGGCTCTCGCCGTACAGCGGTCGTGACGAATCGCAGATCGCCGTGGACTCGACGAGCCACGTGATCTACGTCACCGAAAAGCACTCCGTCAGAGCGTTCCAGGCGGACGGCGAACCATTTGTCTTCACCGCGGGTCCCGGGGTCGGCAGCAGCGAAATCCCAGGGGCAGTGGTCCTCGGGGTGACGGTCGACGTCAATGGCTTCGTCTACGTGAGCGATTACGAACTCGCCGTGATCACGGCCTACACGCCGACCGGTGCGGTTGTCACGCAATTTGAAAGCACCCAAGGCAGCGCCAATGTGGCGGTGGACTCCGAGGCCAGCGTCTATGTCAACCGCTACGGAAGTCCGGTCTCCCGCATTACCGCGAGCGGCTTTCCCGACGCCTCCACCACCTATTCCAATCCTCTGCAGTTCACCTCCTACACCTCATTTGGCGTTGCCGTCGACCCCGGGGCTGATCATGTCTTTGTCCCCGAGGCGCCGTTCGACTCCGAACCTCGGGTCGGCCAATACGCTGCTGATGGGACTTTCATCCTGGCCATCGGCGAAGCTGGGCCTGGCAAGCTTGTTGCGCCGTCGGGCATCGCTGTCAACGACAACGCTTCCCGGATCTACGCCAGCGACAGCGCTGTCGCCGGCTCTGCTCAGGTCCGGATCTTTGGTCCGGAAGTCTTCCCCCAGCTGGCGCCCACCATCGAATCGTCGACGGCTGCCGGCGTCACGTCCGACCTTGCTGAGCTGCGGGCGCGGATCAACCCGAACACGCTCGACACCACCTACTACTTCGAACTCGGGGCCGACGACTGCTCGGCGACGCCGAGTCCCTGCAGCATCCTTGTTCCCGCAGACCCCGACATCGGCGCCGGTCACGACGGGGTACTGGTGTCGCGTCAGCTTACCGGCCTGCAGGCGGGAACCACCTACCACTACCGGGTGGTGGCGGAAAACTCCCTTGGCGTGACCGAGGGGCCCGATCGGACTTTTACGACGCAATCCACCGACCTCGGATTCCAGCTGACCGACTCTCGCGTTTGGGAGATGGTTTCGCCACCGAACAAGCATGGCGGCATGCTGACTCTGCAGGCCACCGGCATCGTGCAGGCGGCCGAGAGCGGGAACGGTTTGGCCTTTCAAGCCATCGGATCGATAGAAACCGAGCCTGATGGGAACCGGGCCGTGGAAGCGTCGACGGTCTTGGCGGGGCGCAATGCAGACGGCTGGCGCTCCCGAGACATCACTCCGCCCCACACGAAGGTCACTGGGCTCGAATTTCCGGAATACAAGCTGTTCACTCCTGACCTGTCCCGGGCGCTTTTCGATGCTCGCGACGACACGCCGCTCTCTCCGCTCACCACCGAACGAACCCCGTACCTCCGTGAGAACACCGACCCTCCCGTCTACACCCCGCTTCTGACTTCGAAAGAAGGCTCTGCCAACGTCCCCCCGGGAACCGAATTCGACCGGGTTGGCCTTGACCTGATGGGCGCCAACGCCGAGCTCGCCGACATCGTCTTCGTATCCAACGCTCCCTTGGACACCGGCGCCCAAGAAAACAGCCTGTATCGCTGGAGGGCGGGCCAGGTCGCTCCTGTCAGCGAACTGCCGGTAGACGAAGGCGGTGGAGTGGTAGTCGGGAAGCTGGGTTCCGCGCTGGGGTCGGTGCGGCACGCGATCTCCGCCGACGGCTCGAGGATCTTCTGGGGTCCTGGGTCACCTGGGTACAGCGGTTCGATCGACTTCCCGGCTCTCTATTTACGCGACACCGAGCGCGAAGAAACGATCCGCCTCGACGAGGTGAAATCAGGCGCCGGCGAAGGCCTGGCCGCTCCTGCCTTCCAGGGCGCGAATCCCGCAGGAACGGTCGTGTTCTTTACCGACTCCCAGCGACTGACCGAGGACGCCAGCCCAGAAGGGCGAGACCTTTACCGCTGTGAGATCCCCGCCGGCGCGAGCGATGGGGGCTGCGCGAGCCTGACCGATATCAGCGCTCCCCTCTCGGGCTCCGGGGAAAGCGCCGGGGTCAAAGACCAGGTCTCCGCGCTTAGCGAGGACGGGGCGAGGGTCTACTTCGTCGCCGAAGGTGTCCTCGATACCGAGCCCAACTCGGAGGGTGCGAGCGCCGCCGCCGGCGAGCCGAACCTGTATCTCTGGCAGCAAGGAGGCGGAGTCCGGTTTGTCGCCACCGTCGCGGAGGAGGACAGGTCGATCTGGGGGGGTTCGCCCACTCGAGACCTCGGATATGCGGGCAACGTCAGCGCCGCCGCCTCGCCGAGTGGCCGTCACTACGCTTTCATGTCGGATCGCAGCCTCACCGGCTATGACAACCGGGATGCGGCGAGTGCGGAGCCGGCCGAGGAGGTCTTCCGTTACGACGCCGTAACCGACGCACTTGACTGCGTCTCCTGCAACCCTTCGGGAGCGAGTCCCGCGGGTCAGAAAATGCCCGATGTGACGTCGAAGGTCGACGCACAGGAAGCCTGGTCGAATCGCTGGGTGGCGGCGATCCTGCCCCAGGCTAGGGTCGAGGGCTTCGGGGACATGTTCTACCGGCCACGCGCGGTCTCGGACAACGGCCGTGTCTTCTTCAACGCCGTTGACTCCTTGGTCCCCGCCGACTCCAACGGCGATTGGGATGTCTACCAGTACGAGTCAACCGGGACCGGGAGCTGTACGACCTCCCCCGCGAGCGGCGCTGTCTCCCGCTCTGGAGATGGCTGCGTCGGTCTGATCTCCTCTGGAACGGCTGAAGAAGAAGCGGTCTTCCTCGACGCGAGCGTTAGCGGCAGCGACGCCTTCTTCCTCACCCCGGCCCAGCTGTCACCACTTGATCAGGACACGGTTTACGACGTATACGACGCTCGCGTGAATGGGGTGATGGCGTCGCCTCCCTCAAACCCCGAGTGTCAGGGAGAAGCGTGCCAGCCCCTATCGCAGCGGCCCGGCTTTGTGACCCCAGCGAGCAACACGTTCAGGGGTGCGGGTAATGCGAAGCCCCGTTGTCCGAAGAAGAAGCGGGCGGTCAAACGCAAAGGCAAGGTTCGGTGCGTCGCTCGCAAGCACCACGGGCACAAGCATCGCACTCACGGCGGGGTCGGTCGCGAGGGTCGTGGCCGATGAGGGGACTCGCACACACCCGGCTGTTTGCATCCGCGTCGATCCAGGAGAGCTCCACCATGACCAAGCGCCTCGTTTCACTTTCAGCCCTAGCGGGCGCCATTGTTGTGCTGACGCTGCTGCCGGCGCCTGCGTCGGCAGCTTCGCCCTGGTGGCAGGTATTGACTGGAAGTCGCCCGACCAATCTGTGGGAACCGCAGAATCAGGTTGAGGAAATCAAGCCGCCGGCCACTCCCTTCTTCCTGCTCGTGGAAGAAAGCTTTGCCGGGGGATTCAACTCGCCCCCCTTCTTCCCTGAAGCCACCGCCGCCAACGTCCAGACTGCGCTGGAAGGGGTCTACGGAGCGGGCAACGTCGAAGTGACCGGTGGGCCCGGAGGAACGGCGCCGCTGATCATCACCTGGATCGGGGCCGCCGCCGGAAAATCAATGCCCCCGGTCGAAGTAGGGGGCTATACCGACCGAACCAAAATTCTTGTGCCCGGCGGTAGTGGCCGCCTGATCCTCACTCTCACCAACCTCGGCGACGCTCCGGTGGACGCGACTTCGACTCCGGTGACGATCACCGACGAACTGCCGCAGGGCGCGGTGGCGACGGGGGTCGAAGCATTCGCGGGGGTGCAGAACAAGTTCGGGCCCGTCGACTGCGAAGTGAAAACGGCGACCTTCGTCTCCTGTTCCTTCGAAGGCACCCTCCCTCCTTACGAATCGATCGAAGTGGAAATCTACGCCAACCTCGTCGGCAGCCCTCCCGTGCAAGGGGCGCCCGGAACCGTGACGGTGGCAGGCGGGAACGTGCCAGGCCGCACCGCCGCGCAGGAGATCGAGGTCAGCCCCGATCCCACCCCGTTCGGGATCGAACGCTTCTCGGCTCAGGCCGAAGAAGAGGGCGGTGCGCCGGCGATACGGGCCGGTTCCCATCCCTTCCAGCAGACGACGACGCTGCAGCTCAACTCCGGTCCGGCCAGCGGCAGCGGCCCGACGCATTCGGGACTCAGGGTCGTGCAGCCCGCGATTCCGCGCAACCTGCGTTTCCCGTTGCCGGCCGGCCTCGTCGGCAATGCGGCCACGATGCCGGAGTGCAGCATGAACGACTTCTTCAGGCGGAGGAACACGGTTCTCAACTCGTGTCCCGATGCGAGCGCGATCGGCGTCACCGCCCTGTCGGTGATCGAACCGACCAACCTTGGCTTCCTGAGGTCGGCCTTCCCCGTGTTCAACCTGCCGCCGGTCAACGGCGAGCCGGCCCGGTTCGGTTTCTTCGCGGCCGGCAATCCGGTGATCATCGACACGGCGGTCGATCCGGATGACCGCTACCGCATCGTCGCATCGGTTTCCAACGCGACGCAGCTCGCCGCCTTCCTCTCCAGCACCCTGACCATCTGGGGAACGCCCGGCGATCCCCGCCACGACGGATCCCGGGGCTGGGACTGCGTCTACCACGTCGAAGATCTCGGGCCCTGCGTGCGCCCGCCCGGCCTCGACGAAACGGCCTTCCTTCGCCAGCCGGTTTCCTGTGACGGTCCCCTGGACTTCGACGCGGAGGCCGAACCGTGGAACACGCCGCTGGGAAGCCTCGTCGACCGGGCCTCGTTTGCCGCCGAGGAGCTGCACGGCTGCAACCAGGTTCCCTTCGATCCCTCGATCGACGTCGCGCCCACCAGCAGCCTGGCCAACACTCCGAGCGGCTTGGACTTCGAGCTGACCATGCCCAACGCCGGGCTGCTCGACTCCGAGGCGATCGCCGAAGGCCAGGCGAAGAAGGTGGAAGTGACCCTGCCGGAGGGCGTCACGATCAATCCGTCCGGGGGGGATGGGCTCGTCGGCTGCAGTCCCGGCGACTACGCCCGCGAGACCGCGGGCTCGGGCGCAGGCGAGGGCTGCCCGGAGGCCTCGAAGGTAGGGACCGTGCAGGTCTCGACCCCCTTGCTCGATGAGGAAGCGCATGGCGCCGTCTACGTCGCCGCCCCCCGCGACAACCCCTCCGGCAACCTCGTCGCCCTTTACATGGTGGCGAAGATCCCCGAGCGCGGAATCGTGATCAAGCAGGCGGGCAAGGTCGACGCCGACCCGAGGACCGGTCGCCTCACGACCACCTTCGACGATCTGCCGCAACTGCCTTTCTCCGCCTTCAAGCTGCACTTCCGCGAGGGAGGCAGGGCGCCACTGGTGATGCCCCCCGCCTGCGGCAGCTTCCAGACCGAGGCCCGCTTCGTCCCCTGGTCGGCCGCGGACCCCGAGAACCCGCTGCCGAGCGAGGTCGTGACCAAGGCCGCCTCCTTCACGATCGACCACGGCGTCGACGGCGGGGGTTGCCCCTCGGGCGGCGCCCCGCCGTTCAACCCGAGCCTCGTTGCGGGCACCGTCAACAACGCCGCCGGTTCGTACTCGCCCTTCGACCTGCGCCTGACCCGGGACGACGGCGAACAGGAGTTCACCAGCCTCTCAGTGAAGCTGCCGCCGGGGCTGCTCGGCAAGCTCGCCGGCGTTCCCTTCTGCCCGGACTCGGCGATTGCCGCGGCGCGGGCCAGGACCGGCCCCGACGGCGGCGCGGAAGAGCTGGCGAGCCCCAGCTGCCCGGCCACCTCGCAGATCGGGCACACGTTGGTTGGCGCTGGGGTCGGCTCGGTGTTGACCTACGTTCCGGGCACGCTTTACCTCGCCGGTCCCTACCACGGCTCGCCGCTCTCGATCGCCGCGATCACGCCGGCCAAGGTCGGGCCTTTCGACCTTGGCGCCATCGTCATCCGCGAGGCGTTGAAGATCGACCCCAATACCGCTCAGGCCACCGTCGACGCCGTCGCCTCCGATCCGATTCCTCACATGATCCAGGGGATTCCGGTTCGCGCCCGCGACATCCGCGTCTCCGTCGACCGGCCCGAATTCATGCTGAACCCGACCAGTTGTGCCAGAAGCTCGACTGCTGCGACTGTCCTCGGCGCTGGGCTTGACTTCGGGACGGTGGGAGACGATCTCTTGGTCACGGTCACCTCAACTTTCCAGGCGGCTGAGTGCGCCAACCTCGGCTTCAAGCCCCGCCTGGCCCTGAGTCTCCGCGGCGGCGCCAAGCGGGCAGGGACCCCTCGCCTCAAGGCGGTTGTGCGTCCCAGCAAGGGCAACGCCAACATCGCCGGAGCCCAGGTGACGTTGCCCCCCTCGCTGTTCCTCGAACAGGCTCATATCCGCACCGTCTGCACGCGTGTCCAGTTCAGGGCTGGGGTCGGCAACGGGGCAGAGTGCCCGAAGGGGTCCATCTATGGTCGCGCCCAGGCGGCCTCTCCGCTTCTGGGCGAACCGCTCGTCGGGCCCGTCTACCTGCGCTCCTCAAACAACCCGCTGCCCGACCTGGTGGTCGCCCTGCACTCGAAGAAAGCCGACATCAACCTGGTCGGCCGGATCGACACCGGCAAAGGCGGAGGCCTTCGCACCACCTTCGCGAAAGTGCCTGACGCCCCAGTCACCAAGTTTGTCCTGCGAATGCAGGGGGGCAGCAAGGGACTAATTACCAACAGCACCGACCTCTGCCAGGGCAAATTGCGGGCTCTTGCCGAGTTCCGCGGCCAGAACGGAAAGCAACGCACCTGGCGGCCGGTGGTTCGCGCTCAGTGCGGAAAGAAGAAGGGGAAGGGCTAAAGCCCTTTGCGGTGGCTACGCTCGTTCGCGAGCCATGGCTATCGCGACCGCAACCTCGCTCGACGTCTACGTCGGCGGCAAACTGCTCTTCGAGGACGTCGGCTTCAAGCTCGAGCCACGCGAACGGATGACGCTCTCCGGCCGCAACGGCGCCGGCAAGTCGACGCTGCTGCGGGTGCTGGCCGGCGAGCTGGCGCCTGACAGCGGATCGCTGACGGTGCAGCGGGGCGCGCGGGTCGCCCTCCACGACCAGCGCCCGCCCCGCGAGTCGCAGATGGCGCTCGGCGAGTACGTCTTCTCCGGCCGCACCGACATGCTCGAAGCCGAGGCGGAGTTGGAGAAGCTCGAGGGGGAAATGGGGGGCGAGGCGAGCGAGGAGACGATGCGCGCCTACGCCGCCGCCCAGCAGCGGCTCGAAGCCGGCGGCGGCTACCGCTGGCGCGACGACGTCCTCGCCGTGCTCCGCGGCCTCGGCTTCGAGTCCGAGCAGGCCGAGCGATCGCTCTCGACCTTCTCCGGCGGCGAGCTGACCCGCGCCTCGCTGGCGCGCGCCCTCGCCACCCGCCCCGACCTGCTGCTCCTCGACGAGCCGACGAACCATCTCGACATCCCCTCGCTGGAGTGGCTCGAGGGCTACCTGGTCGAGGTCGACGCCGCGGTCGTCCTCGTCGCCCACGACCGCTGGTTCCTCGAGGCGGTCGGGACCTCGGTGCTGGAGCTGGAGGCGCAGCGGGCCCGCTTCTTCGCCGGGCCCTGGCACGCCTGGCGCCAGGAGCAGGCGGCGCGGCAGATCGCCCTCGGCAAAGCGATCGAGCGCCAGCAGGCGGAGATCGCGCGGATGGAGCGCTTCGTCGAGCGCTTCCGCTACAAGGCGACGAAGGCGCGCCAAGCGCAGTCGCGGGTGAAACAGATCGAGAAGAAGAAGCGCGACGGGCCCCGCTCCGAACGCCGCGACACCCGCAAGCTCCGCTTCTCCTTCAAACCGCCCGAGCGCCCCGGCCGGGTGGTGCTGAAACTGGTCAAAGGAAGAATCGAGGTGCCGGGCCGGACGCTGCTCGACGGCGCCGAGCTCGAAATCGAGCGCGAGGAACACGTCGTCCTGGTCGGCCCCAACGGCGCCGGCAAGACGACCCTGATCGAGACCCTCGCCGGCGACCGCGAGCCGGCCGGCGGCAGCGTCCGCAGCGGCCACAACGTCAAGCTCGGTTTCCTCTCCCAGCACGCCGAGACCGCGGCCGGCGGCGGCTCCGTGCTCGACGCCGCCAAGCGCGAGACCGGCCTCAACGAGGTCCAGTCCCGCGCCCTGCTGGGCGGCTTCCTCTTCTCCGGCGGCGACGTCGAGAAACAGCTCTCCGACATCTCCGGCGGCGAGCAGCGGCGGCTCTCGCTGGCGATCCTCGTCGCCTCCGGCGCCAACGTCCT
>Ga0207680_10001097_pt1 | contig 12764 bp, 9 predicted proteins | sample KBSS23metaG_FD_184321 | JGI IMG/M metagenome (GOLD analysis project Ga0207680, IMG submission 184321) | Switchgrass rhizosphere microbial communities from Kellogg Biological Station, Michigan, USA - KBS S2-3 metaG (SPAdes) (version 2) | ecosystem: Host-associated > Plants > Roots > Rhizosphere >... | reverse complement strand
GAACGCCAAGCAGGTGATTGTGCAGAAGGTGCGTGATGCCGAACGCGAGCGCCAGTTCGACGAATACAAGGATCGCATCGGCGAGATCGTGCACGGTATCGTCAAGCGTTCTGAATTCGGTTCGGTGGTTGTCGACCTCGGCCGCGCCGAGGGCGTGGTGCGCCGTGACGAGATGATCCCGCGCGAGCAGTTCCGCACCGGCGACCGCATCCGCGCCTACATCTACGATGTGCGGCGCGAAACACGCGGCCCGCAGATTTTCCTCTCGCGCAGCCACCCGCAGTTCATGGTTCGGCTTTTTGCGCAAGAAGTGCCCGAAATTTACGACGGCATCATCGAAATCCGCGCTGTGGCGCGCGATCCGGGCAGCCGTGCCAAGATCGCGGTGATCTCCAAGGATTCCAGCATCGATCCCGTCGGCGCCTGCGTCGGTATGCGCGGCGTGCGCGTCCAGGCTGTGGTGGGCGAACTCCAGGGCGAGCGCATCGACATCATCCCGTGGAACAACGAAGCGGCGACCTTCATCGTCAACGCGCTGGCGCCGGCGGAAGTCAGCAAAGTCGTGCTCGACGAAGACACCCATCGCGTCGAAGTCGTCGTACCGGACGAGCAGCTCTCGCTCGCCATCGGCCGTCGCGGCCAGAACGTGCGCCTCGCGTCGCAGCTCACAGGCTGGCAGATCGACATTCTGACGGAAGCCGAGGAATCGGAGCGCCGCCAAAAGGAGTTCTCGGAACGCACCAAGCTGTTCATGGAGTCGCTGGACGTGGACGAGACCGTGGCTCAATTGCTGGCGTCGGAAGGTTTCGCGACCGTCGAGGACGTGGCGTATGTGCCGCTGAACGAACTTGGCGCCGTCGAAGGCTTCGACGAGGAAACCGCACAGGAACTTCAGACCCGTGCCCTGGAATTCATCGAGGCGAAGAACAAGGAAATGGACGACAAGCGCAAGGAACTCGGCGTGACCGACGACATGCTCGAGGTCGAGGGCGTGACGCCCGCAATGGCGGTTGCGCTCGGCCAGCACGACATCAAGTCGCTCGAAGATCTGGCAGGCTGCGCTACCGATGACCTTCTTGGCTACTACGAGGTCAACAAGGAGAAGGAGCGCGTGCGCGTTCCGGGCGCGCTGGAAGGCTTCAATCTGACCAGTGAGGATGCCAACAGCATCGTCATGAAAGCTCGTGTGAAGATGGGCTGGATCGAGGCACCGGCGGAAGAAGACGCCCCGGCCGAAGAAGAAGCGGTGGAGGAATAAGAGGCTTGGGTCTGGCTGCCGCCATCCGCGCGAAAGACGACGAGGCGATGCTGCGCGAACGCCGCTGCATCGTGAGCGGCGAGACTCTGTCGGAAGACAGGCTTATCCGCTTCGCCGTGTCGCCGGACGGCGAGGCCGTGCCGGATGTCGCGGCGGTGCTGCCCGGGCGCGGTATCTGGGTCGAGGCGTCGGCAAAAACGCTCGCCGCAGCGGTCAAAAAGAACCTTTTCGCCAAGGCCGCGAAGGCGAAGGTGAAAGTCGCTGCCGACATCGTGGCGAAAGTGGAACTGCAGCTTGTGGCGCGGATGCAGGCTGATCTCGGCCTGGCGCGGCGGGCCGGGCAACTTCTGCTCGGTTTCGATACCGTGACGGGTGAAATCCAGTCGGCCACCCCGCCCGCGCTCCTGGTCGAAGCGTCTGACGGCGCCCCCGATGGCAAGCGCAAAGTGTTCGCCGCTGCCCATGCGCGCAGCCTGAAAATCGAGACGATTGAGTGCCTTACATCCCATGAATTGGGCGTGGCTGTAGGGCGCGAGAATGTGATACATGCAGCCCTCAAATCCGGGCGGCTCCAGGAACGCTTGTACTTCGACGGCAAAAGGCTGTCGGGGTTCCGCACCGTTCCTTCTGCCGCTCTTGAAAGAGACGAATGACAGATACGAACGACACCAAGAAGCCTGGCCGCGCGCCGTTGACGCTCAAGAAGGTCGAAACCTCGACCGTGAAGCAGAGCTTCAGCCATGGCCGCACCAAGGCCGTTGTGGTGGAGAAGAAGCGCACGCTCGGGCCCACGCCGCCGGCAAAGCCCACCGCGGCCGTCGCCGCGCCTGCCAAGCCTGCGGTCGCAACGCCTGCACCCGTGCCTCCTTCACCGGCCGCAGCACCGCGCGGCGTCGTACTCCGTCAGTTGACAGAAGAGGAGAAGGCCCGTCGCGGCGCCGCTCTCGCTGACGCGCGCGTCCACGAAGTGGAAGCGCGCAAGCGTGCGGAAGAAGAAGCGCGCCATCGCGCTGTCGAAGAGGACAGGCTGCGCGTCGATCGCGAAGCGGCTCTCCGCCGCAAGGCAGAGGAAGACGCCCGCAAGAAAGCGGAAGACGAAGCACGGAAGCACGCGCTGGAAGAGGTCGCGCGCCGGGAGAAGCCGGCGTCGTCTCAGACCACGGCGTCTCCTGCCGCCGACGCGGCTGCCGCCGCGACGTCAGCCACCGCCCGCCATCGCCGTCCGATGGAGGAAGAAGAGGAAGAAGCAACAACCAAGAAGGGCAGCAAGGTTCCCGCCAAGCCCGCCGTTCCGCCCAAGAAGGTCGGCGAAGACAATCGCCGCCGCGGCAAGCTCACCGTCACTCGCGCGCTCAGCGGCGACGACGAGCGCGTGCGCTCGGTCGCGTCCTTCCGCCGTCACCTCCAGCGCGCCAAGGGCGTGCAGACCGGCCCCGCCGGCCCCGCCGGTCCGCGCGAAGTCACGATTCCGGAGACCATCACCGTTGCCGAACTCGCCAACCGCATGGCGCGCCGCTCTGTCGACATCATCAAGGTGCTGATGAAGAACGGCCACATGGCCACGGTGAACGACACGATCGACGCGGACACGGCGGAACTCGTGGCTGCAGAATACGGTCACACCGTCAAGCGCGTTGCCGAATCCGACGTGCTTGAGGGCCTGAAGGGTGGCGAAGACGACGAAGGCCATCTCGTACCGCGCCCGCCGGTCGTTACCGTCATGGGCCATGTCGACCACGGCAAAACCTCGCTGCTCGATGCCCTGCGCAAGACCGACGTCGTGGCGGGTGAGGCCGGCGGCATCACCCAGCACATCGGCGCCTACCAGGTGCAGACAAAGGGCGGCAACAAAATCACCTTCCTCGATACGCCGGGCCATGCCGCGTTCACCGCGATGCGCGGCCGAGGCGCCAAGGTCACGGACATTGTCATCCTTGTGGTGGCGGCCGACGACGGCGTCATGCCGCAGACGGTCGAGGCCATCGCGCATGCCAAGGCGGCGCACGTTCCGATCATCGTGGCGGTTAACAAGATCGACAAGGGCTCGGCCGATCCGATGCGGGTGAAGACCGAATTGCTCCAGCACGAGATCCAGGTCGAAGACCTCGGTGGCGAAACGCTGGCGATAGAAGTGTCGGCGACCAAGGGGACCAACCTCGACAAGCTCGAGGAAGCAATCCTGCTTCAGTCCGAAGTGCTCGATCTCAAGGCCAACCCCGACCGCACGGCCGAAGGCGCCGTGATCGAAGCCAAGCTCGACCGTGGCCGCGGCCCGGTCGCGACGGTGCTCGTCGCGCGCGGTACGCTGCATGTCGGCGACATCGTGGTGGCGGGCAGTGAATGGGGCCGCGTACGCCTGCTCCAGAACGACCGCGGCGAGACCGTTCCAACTGCCGGTCCGTCGATGCCGATCGAAGTTCTCGGTCTCTCCGGTGTGCCGGAAGCCGGTGACGAAATGGTTGTCGTCGAGAATGAAGCGCGCGCGCGCGAAGTTACCGAATACCGTGACCGCAAGCGCCGCGAAGGCCGCCAGGCCGCGTCTTCGCGCCAGACACTGGATCAGCTGCTCAAGACCCGTGACGCGGGCGAGAAGCGTCTGCTGCCGCTGGTCGTCAAATCCGACGTGCAGGGTTCGTCCGAAGCCATTCAGGGTGCCCTCAACAAGCTCGGCACCGACGAGGTCGCCGCGCAGATTCTGCAGGCGGGCGTCGGCGGTATCACCGAAAGCGACATAATCCTGGCACATGCCAGTGGCGCTGCCGTGATCGGCTTCAATGTTCGCGCCGACAAGCTCGCGCGCGAACGCGCCAAGCGTGACGGCGTCGAAATCCGCTACTACAACATCATCTACAACGTCGTGGATGACGTGAAGGCGGTGCTTTCGGGCATGCTTGCACCGGAAATCCGCGAGAAGTTCCTCGGCAATGCCGAGATATTGGAGGTGTTCGACATCTCCAAGGTGGGCAAGGTCGCGGGCTGCCGGATCACCGACGGCGTCGTACGCCGCGGCGCCAAGGTGCGCCTTATCCGCGACAACGTCGTGGTCCACGAGGGTGAGCTATCGACGCTCAAGCGCTTCAAGGATGAAGTGCGCGAAGTCCAGACCGGCCAGGAATGCGGCATGGCCTTCGCGAACTATCACGACATGAAGAAGGGCGACGTCATCGAATGCTTCGAGGTCGAGACCATCCAGCGCGCATTGTAGTCGCGCGCCCGGGTGGCTCGCCGCGCGAGCCGGTTGGTGGGATGAGCAATTTCCGGCAAGGGCCGTTCGATCCGCGGGCCGCGCGCTTTCAGGCGCTGGCTGGCCGCGTCGATGCTGCCCTCAAGTCCAACGACATCGCGGCCGCAATTGACGGGGCGCAAGTGGCCATTGCCGAAGGGCATGCGCATCCCGCCTTCTTCAACATTCTCGCCGCGCATGAGATGCAACGGGGGCGTTATAGCGAGGCGCTGGACCAGTTGCGCAAGGGTCTGAAGCTCGCGCCGCGCGATCCTAATCTCCTCAATATGGCCGGCGTTGCGCACAACAATCTGCGCGAATACCACGAAGCGGTGAGAGCGTTCGACAGCGCGGTCTCGTCCGGGCCGGCCATGCCCCAGGCTTTCTACAATCGCGGCACGGCGTTCGAGGCATTGGGTGAACTCGATCGGGCGCATTCGGATTTCGAGCGCGCGGTCACGCTGCAGCCGAACTTTCCGGAAGCCTTGTCGCGTCTCGCCTACGCCGAGGCCGTGCGTGGCCGACTGACCGCCGCACGTAGCCGCGCGGAGAACGCGCTGCGCCTCAATCCGCGCGATCCGCTTTCGCAAATCGTTCTTGCAATGGCCGATAACGCGGACGGGCAGTTTTCATTCACCATCACACGATTGACGGCGCTTCTCCCGGCGCTTGCGTCCGGCCCGGTCAACCGAGCGCTCGCACTAGGCCTTCTTGGCGATGCCTATGACGGTGCCGGCGATACGGAGATGGCGTTCGACGCGTACACCGCATCAGCCGCCGTGTTGCAGCAGCTTTATGCACTTCAATTTGCCCGGGACGATGCGTACGCCCAGGCCCAGATGTTGCTCGACTATTTCTCTCACGTCGCGTGGCGCGCCGACGTCGCTGTGCCGGCAGACCCGCACGTCGCTGGCCATGTCTTTCTGGTCGGCTTCCCGCGCTCAGGCACCACGTTGCTGGAGCAAACGCTTGCCGGCAACGCGAACGTCGTGACCAGCGAGGAGCGCTCGTTGCTTGGCGACACGGTCATCGATTTCGTGGGCAGCCTTGCTGGTCTCGATCGGTTCGCCGCTCTCGAACAGCCCGCACTGCAGCGGTTGCGAGATGCCTACTGGACCGCCGCGCGCCAGGCGGGCCTCAAGTTCAACGGCAAGGTGTTCATCGATAAGTTGCCCCTGAACACGGTCTTGCTGCCGGTTATCGCCAGGCTCTTTCCGCGCGCGAAAATCCTGTTCGCACTGCGCGATCCGCGTGACGTGGTGTTTTCCTGTTTCCGCCGCAGCTTCGGGATGTCGGCCCAGATGTACCAGTTTGTCACTCTGGACGGCGCGGCGCGCTACTACGACATCGTGATGCGGGCGTCCGAACGCTATCGTGACCTCGGTCTCGCGTGGCGCGATGTTCGGCATGAGGATCTCGTGCGCGACTACGAGGCACAGGCGCGTGATATCTGCGGCTGGCTCGGGCTTGCATGGGATGCAGAGATGGTTCGCGTCGCCGAACGTCTGTCCACCCGCGCGGTGAACACGCCCTCCACCCTCCAGATCGTCAAAGGCGTGAACACCAAGGCTTTCGCGGCGTGGCGGCGCTACGCCCCACAGATGAAAGACGTGCTGCAAACCCTCGAGCCCTGGGTCCGGCGCTTCGGTTATGGAGAAACGGCGTGAGTGGTGCCCGAACGACGCTCCCGAACCTGACGGCCGCCGTGAGTGACGCGTTGCGGCGTGGCGATCACGCGTCGGCCATGCACCTGTCGGAAGAGGCGGTTTCGCGCGGCGCTGCGGATCCGGGCTTGTTTGTCCTGGCAGGACAGGGCCGGCTCCAGGCCGGCAATTCACATGGCGCGCTCGATGTGCTCACGCGGGCGCATGAAATGGCGCCTGACAATCCCGAAGTACTGAACACACTCGGCGTCTGCCTCACACAACTCAGCCGCCACCGCGAGGCGGTTCTGCTTCTGGAGAAAGCGGCGAACATCGCGCCGCAAATCCATCATATCCATCTCCATCTGGCGACGGCACTGGAGGATCTCGGCGAACTGCGCCGGGCACAAGCTGCGCTGGAAGAGGCGGTGCGCCGTCGCCCCAACTACACCTTTGCACTCGCGCGCCTCGCTGGCCTGCATGCCCGTCGCGGCGAGTTCGACAAGGCACGCAGCTATGCCGAGCAGACGTTGCGTTTTGAAAACATCCCCGGGGCTACGATCGCACTTGCCATGGCGGAGTTCGCCGGGGGCAAACTCGACGCCACGCGGCTGCGCATCAAGGCCCTGGCCGACGATCCGCGCGTAGGGCCAATCAACCAGTTCATCGCGCTCGGCATCATGGGCGACGTGCTCGATGCGGAAGGCAAGACCGCCGAAGCCTTCGCCGCGTACACCCGCGCCCGTGAAGTCCTGCGAAATTTCGTGGCGCCGCGCTTCACCGGCGAAGAAAGCGCAATCGACCGCGTCCGTCGTCTGACCGGCTATTTTCACGCCGCGCCCATCGATCCGTGGCGCGCGCGGCCGACGATCACGAACACCGGCAAGCCCACACACATCTTCCTCGTCGGCTTTCCGCGTTCCGGCACCACCGTGCTGGAGCAGGCGCTCGCCAGCCACGGCGACATCCGCACCATGGAAGAGGTCGACTGCCTCGGCGACACGGTTGGAGAGTATTTCTATGCCCGGGACGGCATGGAACGCTTCGCGTTACTTGACGAAGCCGAACTGGCCAGGCTTCGCGCCGAATATTGGTCGCGGGTCGCGGCGTCCGGTGCGCAGACCGACCGGCGGGTATTCGTCGACAAGATGCCACTCAATTCGGTGCACCAGGGCTTGATCGCCCGCCTGTTTCCAGGCGCGAAAATCCTCTTTGCCTTGCGCGACCCGCGCGACGTGATCCTCAGCTGCTTCCGTCGCCGTCTGGTAATGAGCGCTCACATGTTCGAGCTCTCGACCTTCGACGGCGCAGCCACGTTCTACGACGAGGTGATGGCGCTCGCGCAACTCTATGGTGAGAGGCTCGGACTCCCCAGACTCGACGTTAGACATGAAGACATGGTCGCGGACTTCGACGGTCAGATGCGACGCGTCTGCGATTTCATCGGCGTGCCGTTCGACGGCGCGATGCGCGGTTTTGCGGCGCATGCCCGCGAACGCGACATCAAGACGCCCAGCGCCAACCAGGTCGTGCGCGGCCTCAACAGCGAAGGCGCCGGTCAGTGGAAGAAGTATCGCGAACAGTTCATGCCGGTTCTTCCTGTGCTCAATCCCTGGGCCAGACGTTTCGGCTACGAGATCTGACCATGGCCCGCCAACATCGTCCCGATCAACACGGCAACAAGGGCCCCAGCCAACGCCAGTTGCGCGTCGGCGAGATGCTGCGCCACTCCATGGCGGAGATTCTACGCCGCGGCGAAATCCGCGACCCCGATCTCGTCGGCGTGTCGGTTACAATCACGCAGGTGAAGCCGTCGCCCGACATGCGCCACGCCACCGTGTTCTGCGAACCGCTCGGCGGCAAGAACGCCAGGCAGATCATCGCCGCTCTCAACAAGCACAAGGGCTTCTTACGCGGCGAGCTCGGGCATTTGATTACGATGAAATTCACGCCTGATCTGCGCTTTGTCGAGGACGAATCCTTCGCCGAAGCCGAGAAGATCGAGAACATCCTCAAATCATCGCGCGTGCAGCGCGACCTCTCCCAGCCGGACTCCGGCGAAGACGGCGATGGGGAAGCGTAAGAAGGGCCAGCCAGTGCATGGCTGGGTGATCGTCGACAAGCCGCAAGGCGTGACGTCCACACAGGTGGTCGGTGCGGTGCGCCGGATTTTCGACGCGCAGAAGGCAGGTCATGCCGGCACGCTCGACCCCATGGCGACCGGCGTGCTGGCCGTCGCGCTGGGTGAAGCAACAAAGACGGTTCCCTTCGCCATGGACGCCGACAAGACATACCGCTTCACCGCACACTGGGGCGAAGCCCGCGACACCGACGATGCTGAGGGCAAAGTCACCGCCACCTCCGACGTCCGCCCTGCCCGCGAGGCGATCGAGGCCATGCTTCCCCGCTTTACCGGGGCGCTTGCCCAGACCCCGCCCGCCTTCTCCGCGATCAAGGTTCAGGGCGAGCGAGCCTATGATCTGGCCAGGGAGGGGGAGGCCGTGGAACTCGCCGCCCGCACCGTCGAGGTCTTCGAATCCCGTCTGCTGGACGTCCCCGATCCCGATCACGCCGTGTTCGAAATCCTTTGTGGCAAAGGGACTTACGTCCGGGCTTGGGTCCGGGATATCGCCCTGGCGCTCGGTACGGTCGGCCACGTCTCCCAGCTCCGCCGGACTCGGGTGGGGTCGTTTGAAGAGAAAGATTCTTGCCCTCTAGCAATGGAGGGGTCTTCTATGCATATTCCCGCCGCTTTTGAGCACTTGAGGCCCATTGCAACCGCGCTGGACGGCATCCCGGCGCTGGCTGTCACGGGTCCGGATGCGGTCCGTCTACGAAGCGGCAATCCGATTCTGATCCGCGCGAACCAGTTCGCGAAGATCACGGAAGGCCAATCCGAAGGGGACGATCTTCAGGGGCTCTCGGTTTACCTCCACACAACGGAAGGCGAGCCGGTGGCACTGGCCGAATTCGCGCAGGGCGAGCTTCGGCCTTTCCGTGTTTTCAACCTGTAAGGGACCCGACGCCGAACATGATCACAGTAGAACGCAAAAAAGAAGTTGTTGCCCAGTACGCCACCAAGGAAGGCGATACCGGTTCGCCGGAAGTCCAGGTCGCGGTGCTGTCGGAGCGCATCAACAACCTGACCGACCACTTCAAGTCGCACGCGAAGGATCACCATTCGCGCCGTGGCCTGATCGCGATGGTACAGACCCGCCGCAAGCTTCTCGACTACGTCAAGAAGGTCGATGTGGCGCGCTACAACTCGCTGATCGAACGCCTGGGTCTGCGCCGCTGAGCGGTTCGGGTCCGTCGCCAGTACAAGTTTCGCATGAGTCCGCGATGATTGCGGGCTCATGCTTTTGCACATCTCGACGGCATGGGCCGGCAGAGGTGTTTGACGCACGCTAGGCAATGAGGCCGCCGTGCAGTGCCGCTTCGCAATACGGCGACGGCATACGTAAGAAAGAAGACGAAAGATGTTTAACGTTCACAAGGAATCGTTCGAATGGGGCGGCCGCACGCTGACCCTCGAAACCGGCAAGGTCGCGCGTCAGGCTGACGGCGCGGTTATTGCCACTTATGGCGAGACGGTCGTTCTCGCCACCGTCGTCGGCGCCTCGTCGCCGCGCGAGGGCGTGGATTTCTTCCCGCTCACCGTCAACTACCAGGAACGCTACTACGCCGCCGGCAAGATCCCAGGCGGCTACTTCAAACGCGAGCGCGCCCCGACCGAGCGTGAGACGCTGATCTCGCGCCTCATCGACCGCCCGATCCGTCCGCTCTTCGCCGACGGCTACAAGAACGAGACGCTGGTTGTCGTGCAGGTGCTCAGCCACGACATGGAGAACGATCCGGACATCGTCGGCATGGTCGCCGCCTCCGCCGCGCTCACGATCTCGGGCATTCCCTTCATGGGTCCGATCGGCGCGGCTCGCGTCGGCTACATCGACGGCGAGTACAAGCTGAACCCGCCGATCGACGACATGGTGAACTCCAAGCTCGATCTCACCGTTGCCGGCACCGCTGACGCGGTGCTGATGGTGGAGTCCGAGGCGCAGGAATTGTCAGAGCAGGTCATGCTCGGCGCCGTGATGTTCGGCCATCGCGAGATGCAGCACGCCATCAACGCCATTATCAAGCTGGCCGAGAAGGCCGCCAAGGAGCCGCGTCCAGTCGCGGCCAACCCGAACGCTCCGATGGTTGCCAAGATCAAGGCTGCAGCCGGCAAGGAGCTTGCCGCTGCGTTCCAGATCCCGATCAAGTTCGAGCGCCGCGACGCCATCGCCAATCTTCGAAAAAAGCACGCGGCCGACTTCGTCGGCGAGGGTGAAGGCAAACTGAACGCCAAGGACTTCGGCAACCTGTTCCATGACGTCGAAGCCGACGTGATGCGCAATTCGGTGCTCGACACCAAGAAGCGCATCGACGGTCGCGACCTCGTCACGGTGCGTCCTATCCTGGCGGAAGTCGGCATCCTGCCGCGTACCCACGGCTCGGCGCTGTTCACCCGCGGCGAGACCCAGGCGCTGGTCGTCACCACGCTCGGCACCGCCGAGGACGAGCAGTTCATGGACCAGCTGGAAGGCACCGTGAAGCAGAACTTCATGCTGCATTACAACTTCCCGCCCTACTCGGTCGGTGAAACCGGCCGCATGGGTGCGCCCAGCCGCCGCGACATCGGCCACGGCAAGCTCGCCTGGCGCGCCATCCATCCGATGCTGCCCAAGAAGGAAGAGTTCCCCTATACGCTGCGCGTGGTGTCGGAAATCACCGAGTCGAACGGCTCGTCCTCGATGGCGACCGTCTGCGGCACCAGCCTCGCGCTGATGGACGCCGGTGTGCCGTTGAAGAAGCCGACCGCCGGTATCGCGATGGGCCTCATCCTCGAAGGCGACCGCTATGCGGTTCTGTCGGACATCCTGGGTGACGAAGATCACCTCGGCGACATGGATTTCAAGGTGGCTGGAACGGAAGACGGTATCACCGCGCTCCAGATGGACATCAAGATCGCGGGCATCACCGAAGAGATCATGCGCGTTGCGCTCGATCAGGCGAAGGGTGGCCGTATCCACATTCTCGGCGAGATGAACAAGGCGCTGACCGGCGCCCGCGCCGAACTCGGCGAGCACGCCCCGCGCATCGAGCAGATCAAGATCCCGACCGACAAGATCCGCGAAGTGATCGGTTCGGGCGGCAAGGTGATCCGCGAGATCGTCGAGAAAACTGGCGCCAAGATCAACATCGAGGACGACGGCACGGTGAAGATCGCCTCCGCCGACGGCGAGTCGATCAAGGCCGCGCTGAAGTGGATCAAGGGCATCGTGGCCGAGCCCGAGATCGGCGAGATCTACGATGGCAAGATCGTCAAGGTCATGGACTTCGGCGCTTTCGTGAACTTCTTCGGACCCAAGGACGGCCTCGTTCATGTGTCGGAGCTTGCGGCGCAGCGCGTCAACAAGCCGTCCGACGTGGTCAAGGAAGGCCAGGCGGTGAAGGTCAAGCTGCTCGGCTTCGACGACCGCGGCAAGGTCCGCCTGTCGATGAAGCAGGTCGACCAGGCCACCGGCGAAGACCTCAGCAAGAAGCCCAAGGCTGAAGCTCCGGCCGCACAGTAACGCCACGCACATCAGACAAGAGCCGTCCGTGGGCGACCACGGGCGGCTTTTTCTTTATGGTGCACGCATGCTGCACCTCGCACCCGGCCAGGGTTGGATCGACCTCGTCATCATCGCTTATGCGGTCGCCGTGATGCCGGCGTTGTCGGTGATCAACGGCCGCAAGCTCGGCGCCGATCCCGGCACGTCGCTGGTGCCGCGCTACTGGCGCACCATGATCCGGGGCTGGCTGTCGGCGGCCCTGATCATCGCGGCGTGGCTGGCATCCCATCGCGACTTCGCCGCGCTCGGCCTCGACATGCCGGTTGGGCCGTATGGCCTCTATGGATTGTTGGCCGTCACTGCGGCTGCCGCCGGGCTCGGCTTCGTTCATCTCAACCTCGGCCGCGTCATCAAGCCGGCGCGCTATCCCGAACTGCGCGCCCAGATGCGGGAACTCAAGATCCTGCCGCGCACGACGAACGAGATGCTCGTCTTCCTCGGCGTCTCTTTGACGGCGGGCGTCTGGGAAGAGCTCATGTATCGCGGCTTTCTCACCTGGTTCATCGCGCCGTACACCGGCGTCATCGCAGCCATTGTTATCTCGAGCCTGATCTTCGGCCTCGGTCACGGCTATCAGGGCTGGAAGGGCGTCGTGCGCACCTTCCTTCTCGGCGCGGCATTCGCCGCCGCTTACGTTCTGTCACAAAGCCTGTGGTGGGTGATGGCGGCGCATGCGCTGGTCGATCTGTGGGGCGGCACGCTCGGCTGGCGCGTGATGCGCATGCCGGAGGCACAACCTGCACAGGCTTGAGGCAATCGGCGCGGTCATCGCGGCATCAATGCCACGCGCGGAAACCATTGCGTGAGAATGATGGTTAACCGGTGCTAGCCATGCTTGTGCCCCAAACCCCTGCTCATTAGCGTGCCCGGATTGGGGCTTGGTCCAGCATGTTCGTCGTTCTGCGTTTGATTAGTCTGATTCTCGTCGTGGCGGCACTGATGCTGCTCGGCGCGGACGCCGTAACCTCGCTTGAGAACGG
>Ga0207680_10001089_pt1 | contig 12823 bp, 8 predicted proteins | sample KBSS23metaG_FD_184321 | JGI IMG/M metagenome (GOLD analysis project Ga0207680, IMG submission 184321) | Switchgrass rhizosphere microbial communities from Kellogg Biological Station, Michigan, USA - KBS S2-3 metaG (SPAdes) (version 2) | ecosystem: Host-associated > Plants > Roots > Rhizosphere >... | reverse complement strand
CTGCAGGATCGGATCGCCCGCCGGATCGCCCTCGCCCGGGAAGAGATCGACCCGGGCGGTAGGCTTCAGGCCCTTGCCCGTCAGCTCCGAGCCCGAAGGCGAGACGAACTCGCCGACCGTCAGGTAGAGGGCTCCTCCCGAGGCCATCGGAAGGAGGCGCTGGACGATGGCCATGCCGGCGCTCGGCTCGCCGACGAGCTCCGCCGAAGCCCGGTCGTGAAGGGCGCCGGCGAAAATCTCGGGCGCTCCGCCGGTGCCGCTGTCGATCAACACGATCGCCTTCCCCTTCCACACGCGATCCCCCGTCGTGGCGTACTCGCGCGAAGGGATCTTCTTGCCGGAAAGCCGGGCGACCGCTCCCGAGGGAATGAAAAGGGAGGCCGCGCGCACCGCCTCGTCGACGTCGCCGCCGGCGGAGTCCCGCACGTCGACGATGACCGTCGCCGCGCCCGCGGGAATCTCCCGCAGGAGCTTCTGGACCGCCGCGGCCGTCCCGCGCGCGAAGTATGGAATGCGGACCACGGGCACCTCCCCGGCGATTTTCTCCGTGACGGGCGAGGGCTCGTACCGGTGACGCGTGAGGTGAATCGTGACTTCGCGCTCGTCCCCTCCCCGCAGCACCTTCAGGGCGACCGACGAGCCCTCGGGACCGGCAACGCTCGATTCCATTTCCCAGAGCGACTGGTTCCGGGTGGGTTTGCCGTCGATCGCGAGGATCACGTCGCCCGGCTTGACGCCGGAGGACGCGGCCGGCGAGCCCGGCACGGGAGCCACGACGTAGGCGAATCCGCCCCGCCGCCCGAGCACCAGGCCCGAATCGAGCGGTTTCGAAGCTTCGAACGCGCGGTACCGGGCCATCTGGGCGCCCGGGATGTAATAGGAATAGGGGTCGATCGCGTCGGTCACGCCGTCGTAGGCGCCGGCAAGCAACGTCGAGACATCGACCGCATCCACGTAATTGCTGCGCGTGAGGTTCAGGACTTCCGTGAAGATCGCCAGCGGCTTGAGCACCGGGTCGCGGCCGGGCGGCAGGACGGGCCCCTTGAGGGCCGTCAGCAGCAGCAGGCCGAGGACCGAGGCGAGGACGAAAACGAGGCGGGAGCGGTTGGACTTCATCGCGGAAATTCTATCAGAGCGAAGCTTCATGTTCGGAGAAACAACCGGCGGCCGCGCTTTCTTCCGGACGACGTCCGGGCCCGGGGATTCACCGCAGCCACGACAGGGGGTCGGTCGCCTTCTGGTGGTCCCGGACCTCGAAGTAGAGGGAAGGCTCGGTCTCCCCCGGGCCGATCCCGACGAGTCCGATCCGGTCCCCCGCGGCGACGACCTCCCCGGGCCGCACGAGGATCGACCGCAGGCGCGCATACAGCGTGAGGACTTCGTCGCCGTGATCGATGACCGCCATGTTCCCGTAGTCCGAGAACCATCGCGCGAAGACGACTTTCCCCCCGTAGACCGCGGTCACGGGCGTGCCGTCCCCGGCGACGATCTCGACCCCGTTCGAGACGGTCCAGGCGTCGAACTTCGGATGCCGGTGGCGCCCGAACGTCACCGCGAGGGTGCCGTGCACCGGCCAGTCGAGGACGCCCCGCCAGGGCCGGGGGCTGCCCGTCGCCGTCGACTCCCCGCGCGACAGCAGATCGAGCAGGCCTTCGAGCTTCTGCGCCTTTTCGGAGAGCTCGCTCACCTGCCGGCGGCTCGCGGCGGTCTCGCTCGTCGCGCGGGCGAGGAGTCGCACCCGCTCGTTCTTGCCGGATGCGATGCGGCGTTCCTCCTGCCGATCTTCGGCGAGCAGCGATTCGGTCTCCTTCTGGAGATCCTTCTGCGCCTGGAGATCCGTTTGCAGCCGTCTTCCCGCCTCCGTGTACCGCGCGAGCTCCCGCGCGTCCGCCTGCGCCATCGCGTCGAGCGTCTTCATCGCCGTGAAGACCTCGGAAGTCTCGCGGGCGGCGAGCAGCAGCCGGAGATAGCCGAACCGGCCCAGGCGCGACAGCAGGAGGACCCGCGAGCGGAGTGACTCGAGGGAGCGGAGCCGCAGGTTCTGCGCCGAGGCGAGATCTCCCCCGAGCGACCGGGCGCGCCGGGCGACATCGTCGCGGCGGGCGGCGATGAGCTCGCGGTTTCGCTGCGCGAGCTCGAGACGGAGATCCAGGGCCTCCACCTCCTGCTGGAGCGAGGCGGTTTTCTTTTCCGCCGCGGCGAGGCGGCGTCGCGAATCTTCGACTCGCGCCTGCAGCTGCCGGAGGTCGAGGTAGCGGGTGTCGCCGTCCGCGAGCGGCGCGGCCGGCGGCGACGACGCGCCGACGGCTCCCGCGAACGTCGCGAGCAAAAGAAAGAGGGCGGCGGCGCACGCCCGAAGCTCCCCCGGAAGGGGCGCCGCTCTCCCCGGGCTCACCGGGCCAGCTCGCGCAAGAGCCGCCGAAGCTCGCGCGCGCCTTCCGGGCCGGGAGAGACTCCGCCGAAGGCCTCGGCCCGATACGTCTCGACGATTTTCCGCGCGGCCACCCCCGCGGCCCTTCCCGCTCCCGCGAAGCCCCGGATCACGGCGCCGGACGCGGCCGACCGCGGGAGCGGGGCGATCCGGCGCTCGTGAAGGCGGCGCAGGCGGAGATAAGCGCGCACCGCGGGCGTGAGCCTCTTCCGGCGCCGCAAGAGGATGAGGGCGAGAAGGGCGCCCAGAACCATCGCCGCGAGCGCCGCGATCCCGTTGCGCCCCGCGGCGACTCCTTCCAGCGCGAGCCGCCGCGCCCGGTCCGCGCGGCCGAGGATCTCGCGGGCGGATTCGACGAGCGCCACCTGTTCGAGCGTGCTGAAGCCGAGGATGTTCCGGTCATAGAAGAACTCCATCTCGTTTCCGAGCTGGGTGATCTTCCTCCAGAGCGAGACCGTCACGACGCGCGGCCGGCCCTCCGCCGGGGTCGGGTCGAAGACGCCGAACTTCTGCCCGTCGAGGCTCGCTTCCACCCACGCGTGGAGGTTGTCGCCGCGCACCAGGATCTCCGAAGAAAGGGGCCCGATCTCGCCGCCGAGGGATCCCGTCGCGAGCCGCGCCGGGATGCCCTGGGACCGGAGCATCAGCGCAAGCGCGCTCGCGAAGTACTCGCAGTGTCCGGCGCGGGTTCGCGTCAGGAAATCGACCACCGGATCCCCGACGGCCTCCGGGACGTCGAGGCGGTACGTGTAGCCGTGGTCGAGGAACGCGACGAGGCGGGCGGCGATCTCGGCGGGCGTCCGGGCTCCGGCCGCGACCCTCCGCGCGAGCGTCGCGACTTCCGGCGGAACGTCGTGCAGAGGCACCGACGTGCGTCCGGGTCCGCTCCCCTCGATCTGGGGCCGGTATTCGACCGAATAGCGGCGATCCCCGGGGGGGCCGGAATAGGTGAGCGTCGCGTCGGTCGCGATCGAGACCGCGGAACCGGGGGCGCTCACGGCGACCGTGCCGTACGGCACGAATAGGAACCCGGGCGTAAACGACGACGTCTCGACCGAAAGCGAGGCGCGCGGGCGCCGCGCCCCCGCCGCCGTCGAATATCTCTCGGCGAGCTCGACACGGCCCTCGACGCCCGCCGGCAGGCGTGAAGCGACCATCCCCTCGCGGATCCAGTGGCCACGCGAGTACCGGTTGAACGTCGCCTCCCGGAGCCGCAGCGTGTCCGGGAGCTGGCCCTCCGGCGTGCGCACCCGCAGGAGGATCCGGTCGCTCTGCTTGGTCGACGAGAAAGACTCGAGGTCGACCCGGTCCGACGTGAAAAACGATCCGTCCACGGCCTGCTTCGGAATCGGCGCGACTGCGAAGGGGCTCTGGAGACGGGGAAACGCCATGAAGAGCGGCACCGCGACGAGCCCCATCGCCGCGACGGAGGCGGCCGAGATCGCCGGCGTCGGCAGTTTCCGCAGGAGTCCCCCGGGAGGCGTCGCGTCGAAATCGGAGAGCACCGCGAGGCGCGCGAGCGTGGCGAAGCCGAGCACGGCGAGGATGAGCAGGTAGAAGAGCGAAAGGACGTGCGTCGACGTCGAGGCGGAATCGAGGGCGAGAAAGAAACAGAGGAGGAGAGCCGTGTTCTCCTCGCGGCGGCTCTTCATCGACACGAGCTTCGCCGCCGCGGTGAAGAGCAGGAGATTCGAGGCGGTGCGGACGAGCCCCTGGTGGAGCGCCCGCGTCTCGAGGAAGAACCAGGCGACGTACACGAGCGCGAGGACGTTCAGCGCCGCGTTCGAGACCCTCCACGGACGCCCTTTCCGCGCGCTCCACCACGCGCCGACGACGACGGCCTCGTAGGCACCGACGGCCAGCGCGGAAGCGGCACCCGTCCACGGCAGGGCGGCGGGCGCCATGGCCGCGAGAGGGAAGAGCGCGCGCTGGTGCGCCGCGCGCAGTCCTTCCGTGTACGGCTCCGTCACGCCGCCACCTCGCGGCGACGCTCGCCCCCCCGCGCGGGAGGGAGGGGCGGCGCCGTGGACGCCTCGTGGATCTCCAGCCGCGCCAGCGCTTCGAGGATGCGCCGGCGTTGCCCCGCTCCGCCCCCCGGCGGAACGAAGAGGCCGCGCGCGGCGATGCCGGCCTCCCCTCCCGATTCCAGCAGACGCAGGGCCTCGCCGGCGGTCGCCGCGATGGCTCGCTCGACCCGCGCGATCTCGGCCGGATCGAGCCGGCGCGAAACCGCGTTGTCGACGACGAAGATCGTCCGCTGGGACCGTTCGTCCTGCCGCTCGCGGACGATCCATTTCTGGAGGCGCGCGGACTGTTTCCAGTGCAGGTCGCGCACGTCGTCACCGGGGACGAATTCCCGGAGCGTCCGCACGTCCGCACCGAATCCGCGGCGATCCGTGCGGGAAATCGTCCCCGAGGAAGCGTCGCGCTCCGTCCCGGCCCGCCCGGAGCGCACCGGATGGGGGTAGACGACCGTGGGCGCCGGCCACGTGGCATTCCGATACTTTCGAAAGAGGCCCATCGGGAAGCGGCTCATGAGGCCCGCATCGCCCGCCGCGAAGACCCCCCGCCGCGCGAACACCGCGTCGAGCACGTACCGGCGTTCCTCGCCCGGCCGGAGCGGCGCGACGTAGAGCGGGCGCTCGACGGCCTCATGGAGAAACCAGATTCCCTGGGCCACGAGGCGCTTCGACCCGTTGCGGACGACGACCCCGATCGACCCGGGCCGGCCCGCGAAGATCTCGCCCCGCGGCTCGATCGCGCAATCGACGGCCCGGAGATTGCGCCGCGACACGACTCCGGAAACGATCATTCCGGCGAGAAGGCCCGCGAGGACCGTGTAGAGCCCGTTGTTGGCGGTGTTGGTCGCGGCAATCGCCACGAGGAGCGTCACCAGGATGTAACCGAGCCCGAAGTTGGTGATCCGCAGATGCCAGCGCGGAATGCGCGGAGCCAGGCTCCGGTCAGGCGGCGACGCGCCCGGAAGGGAGACGTCGTCGGGAACGCCCCCCCCGTCCCCCGGGAGGGGGGGCAGGCGGGGCGACACGCTCGATGGTTCCGGTTTCCGGCTCATCGAGCGCCTTCAAACGGGAACGGGGACTTCCGCGAGGATCGCCCGGATGATCTCGCGCTCGCGCGGGCCCGTTCCGAACCCGTCCGAGGAGATCGAGAGGATCCGGTGGGAGAGCACCGGCTCGGCCACGGCCTGCGCGTCTTCGGGCAGGGCGAACTCCCGTCCCGCCACCAGGGCACGCGCCTGGAGCGCCCGGTAGAAAGCCTGGGCGCCGCGCGTCGACACGGGGAGCCGGAGATCGGTCCGCATGCGCGTGGCGTCGATCAGCGCGTAGACGTAATCGAGGAGTTTGTCGTTGATTCGCACGTGCTCGACTTCGTTCTGGAGCGCGACGAGATCTCCGGAAAGCAGGACCGGGGCGACGGCCTCGAGGGTGCGCTCGGCGCCGCCCCGCTGCAGGAGATCCTTCTCTTCGCGCGCCGGGGGGTATCCGAGCGAAAGCCGCAGGAAGAATCGATCGAGCTGCGATTCGGGAAGCGGATACGTGCCGAGATACTCGACCGGGTTCTGGGTGGCGATGACGACGAAAGGCTGCGGCAGGTCGAGCGTTCCCTCGTCGGTCGAGACCCGGCCCTCGTTCATCGCCTGCAGGAGCGCCGATTGGGTCTTCGGCGTCGCCCGGTTGATCTCGTCGGCGAGCACGACGTTCCCGAAGATCGGGCCGGGATGGAAAACGAAGCGGTTCTCCCCCGCGTTGAAGATCGACACGCCGAGGACGTCGGCCGGAAGCGTGTCGCTCGTGAACTGGATGCGCGTGAACTTGAGGTCGAGCGCTTTTCCGATCGCGCGGGCGAGCGTCGTCTTTCCCACGCCCGGCACGTCTTCGATCAGGACGTGGCCGCGCGACAGGATCGCGATCAGCACGAGGTCGATGGCCTCGGCGTTGCCGCGGTACACGGTGCCGACCGTCTCGCGGAGCCGCTGGAGCGGCGCCGTCACGAGGAGCTCCGGCCGGAACGGCCTTCGGCGAGGATGCGCCGGAGATCCCCCTCGCGCGCGAAAGGAAAGACGAGCGCCCCTTCGGGCGAAACCGCGATCACCGAATCCCGGATGCCGTCGACGACGACCGGACGGTCGGCGACGACGAGATTCCCGAAAGCGTCCGTCCCCCGGAGGCTCTTCAGCGCGCGGTAGGACCCCACGTCGTTCCACCCCGCTTCGCACGGCACGCACATGACGTTCGTCGCCCTTTCCATCACCGCATGGTCGAAAGACATCGCCGGAATCTCGTCGTAGGACTCGCGCGACGGCCGATCCCGATAACGCCGGCAGGCGGCGAGCAATTCCGGGCACGCCTCTTCCGCCGCGGCGAAGGCCGACGAGGGGCGAAAAACGAAGATCCCCGCGTTCCACAGAAAACGGCCCGACGCCCGATAGCGCTCGGCCGTCGCCCCATCCGGCTTCTCGACGAACCGCTCGACGGGCCGCGGACCGCTTCCGGGCTCGATCTCCACGTAGCCATACTCGGTCTCCGCGCGGTCCGGAGGGACCCCGAGCACGACGATCCCGTTTCCCGAAGCGGCCGCCCCGGCGGCGGCGAGGAGGCAGGCGCGGAAAGCGTCGCCATCGGCGACCGTCTGGTCGGCCGGGATCATCGCGGCGGGCGCGTCGCCGTCTTCCGCCAGGGCGAGGCTCGCCACCAGCACGGCGGCCGCGGTGTTCCGCCGCGACGGCTCGAGGAGGAGATCGGCGCGCGAGAGCTCCGGAAGCTCGGACAGAGTCTGCGCGGCATACCTCTCCGCCGTCGCCACGCGGACGCGCTCGCTCGCGGGCGCCACCCGCCGATAGGCATCCTGGAGGAGGCTGCGATCGCCCCAGAGCCGGAGGAACTGCTTGGGACGATCCTCGGTCGAAAGCGGCCAGAGCCGCGTGCCGGCCCCCCCCGCGAGCAGCACGCTGCGAAGCGTCACGGCCAGGAAACCCCGAGCAGCTCGACCTCGGGCGAGAGCTCGACCGCGAATTTCTCGAGCACGCTCCGGCGCATCAGCCGCATGAGCTCGCGGACGTCGGACGCGCGGGCGTCGCCCCGATTCACGATGACGTTGGCATGGCGCGTCGAAATCTCCGCGTCACCCTCCCGCCGCCCTTTCAATCCACATTCTTCGAGCAGTTTACCCGCGAAAAGCCCGGGGGGATTCTTGAAAATGCTCCCGGCATTGGGCTGGGCGGGAAGCGCGCCCCGCCGTTTTTCGGCAACCTCCCGCGTCCTCGCCTCGATCGCCCCGGCGGACTCGCGGCGCAGGAGCAGGCGGGCGCGACAGACGATCTCCCCGGACTCGACGAGGGCCGTCCAGCGATACCCGTGCGCGATCTCGCGCGCCGCCCGCTCGACGCGTTCCCCCGAAGGCGTGAGGAGCGTGACGCTCTCGAGGACGTCGAAGATCTCTCCGCCGTAAGCGCCCGCGTTGATCCGGACCGCGCCGCCGATCGACGAAGGGATTCCCGATATCGGCTCGATCCCCGAAAGGCCCGCCCGGGCGGCTTTCGCGCAGGCGCCTCCGAGCGAGCCGCCGCCGCCCGCGATCAACGTTTCCCCCTGGATCTCGACTTGGAGGAAGTCTCCCTCGAGGACGACGACGTAACCCGGAAGCCCGCCGTCCGCCACGAGAACGTTCGAACCCTTGCCGAGAATGCGGAACGGCGCCCCTTCCGCGCGTGCCGCGCGAATCGCCCGCTCGAGACCGGCGATCGTCCGGGCGACGACGAAGAATTCCGCCGGCCCCCCGATCTTCAGGGTGGTGTGCCGCGAGAGCGCCTCGCCCGCGCGCACCTCGCCGTCGGCGGGATCGAGCGTCAAAGCCAGCCGAGCCTCCCGACGCCGTAAACGATCGCGCCCGCGACGACCCCCGCCGCGACGTCGTCCGCCATGATTCCCCGCCCTCCCGGAAGCCTTTGGAGACGGTCGATCGGACCGGGTTTCCAGACGTCGAATATCCGGAAGAGGACGAACGAAACGACCCAGAGACCCGCGCGCGCGCCGAGGAGCGCGCAGGGGGCGGCGGCGATCAGCTGCCCGGCGATCTCGTCCACGACGATCGCGCCGGGATCCCTCTCGCCCGACGATTCTTCGGCCCGTCCGCTCGCGATCGTCCCCGCGGCGAGCGCGACGATCGCCGCCACCGCGACGAGGAGGAACCCCACCCCGGCCGGGGAGGCGAACGGGAGCAGCTTTCCGATCGCGGACGGCCGCACGAAGGCGGCGCGCGCGAGCAGGGCGGCGAGAGCCAGTCCTTCGAAGCTGCCCCAGGTGCCGGGCGCGAGCGGAATCATCCCCGCGCCCCCGCCCGTCGCGACGAACGTGGAGAACGGCCGTTCCTTCCACGCGCGGCGCATACCCGCCCTTGACATCAGGAGAATCGGGGCGTAGAAAAGGCCGTCCTCATCTCCGATCATCATAAGTCGTTTCCGCGCGAACGCTCGTCCCGAAGAGCGCGCGAAGAAGGTGTGGACGCCGGATATAATGTCGGCGAACACGTGAAGGAGAACATGAGCATGCCTCAGATCAAATCCGTCCCCGGCGCCTCCCCCAATCCGGTTCTGACCGAAAAGATGCGCGCGGTCGAAACCGCGCTCTCGCAGATCGATCGCCAGTACGGAAAAGGCGCGATCATGCGCCTCGGCGACCATCCTCCCGTTCTGATCTCGTCGATCCCGACCGGCTCGATCGCCGTGGACGCGGCGCTGGGAGTCGGCGGCGTCCCGCGCGGCCGCGTGATCGAGATCTTCGGGCCGGAATCGTCCGGAAAGACGACCCTCTCGCTCCAGATCATCGCGCAGGCGCAGAAGAAGGGCGGGATCGCCGCCTTCATCGACGCGGAACACGCGATGGACGCCGAGTACGCCAAGAAGCTGGGCGTCGACACCGACAACCTTCTCGTCTCCCAGCCCGACTCGGGCGAGCAGGCGCTCGAGATCGCCGAGATGCTGATTCGCTCCGGCGCGATCGACGTCGTCGTCATCGATTCCGTCGCCGCGCTCGTGCCGAAGGCCGAGCTCGAAGGAGAGATGGGAGAAGCCCAGATGGGACTCCAGGCGCGCCTCATGTCGCAGGCGCTCCGCAAGCTCACCGCGATCGTGTCGAAGTCGAACACGTGCCTGATCTTCATCAACCAGATCCGCGAGAAGATCGGCGTCATGTTCGGGAACCCCGAGACCACCACCGGGGGCCGGGCGCTGAAGTTCTACTCCTCGGTCCGGATCGACATCCGGCGGATCGCTTCCATCAAGGACGGCGATACGGTCGTGGGCTCGCGCACGAAGGTCAAGATCGTCAAGAACAAGGTCGCTTCCCCCTTCCGCCAGGCGGAGTTCGACATCAACTACGGCGAGGGGATTTCGCGCGGGGGCGAGCTGCTCGATCTCGGCACGGAAGCCAAGCTGATCGAGAAGTCGGGCTCATGGCTCTCCTACGGCGACATGCGCATCGGCCAGGGCCGCGAAAACGCCAAGCAGTTCCTGAAGGACAACCCCGAGCTCGCCAACGAGCTCGAGAAGAAGATCCGCGAGCACCTCGGGCTTACCCCGCCGCTGGCGGCCGCGCCCGAGCCCTCGGCGGAAAAGGACGCCGGGAAAAAGAAAATTTGAGCCAACGGAGGGCCCCGCTGCTCCGTAGAGGATCATTGAGATCCTCCTCTCCGAACGCCCGCGGCCGCAGGGTCGCGGGCGTTCTGTCTTTCCGCCGGGCAGGCGAGTTGCTAGGACCATGCGAGGGAATGAAGGAATGAAACCGACGCCGACCGTCCTTTCCGCGTACCGATCCGAAGCCGCCCCCGATCACGGCGCTCTCGACCGGACTCGCGCCGCCACCGGGGACGATGCTCCCTAGCCGCCTTTGGGCCGCCCTCGCGGCGGCGGTCCTTTTCCTCGCCGCCGCGGTCCGGGGCGAGCCCGTTCGCCTCGTGATCTCCTGTCCGGCACCGACGACGAACTCACGTGCGCCGATCACGTGCCGAACCTCCGAGACGGGCGAGCTCGCGCGCGCCGGGGGGCCCGTCGATCTGCTCCTGCCCTCCTCCATCGACTCCGACGCGCTCTCTTCCCTGCTGAAATCGAGCCCGCGCCTCGAAGCCGTGATCCTCGTAGCGCCCCCGGCGGACGGCTCGGGCTCTCCGGATCTCGAGCGGATCGCTTTCGGGATCAAGAGGACGACCGCGCTCGTTCGCGGTCTCCGCCCCGAAATGCGCGTCGCCCTCGCGCTCGCGCCGGGCGAATCCTCGCCGGCCTGGCAGACCACGATCGCGCTCCTGGCGGATCCCACCCTTGCGGCGGGGATCGACGCGCTCCTCGTCCCCGTTTCCGTCCGGGCTTCGATCCCCCGCGATCGGTTGCCCGCCGCGATCGCGCTCTGGCTCGACGCGCCCGAGGGAGCGGCGGCGATTCCCGTCGTCGAGGCTCTCGCCGCGCTCGCCGAAACCGGAGCTTCCCGGTTCTTCTATTCGAGCGGCGCCGACGCCACGCGCGCTTCCGAGATCGCGCGGGCGCAGAGTTACTTCTCGGGCGATGTCTCCCCGCAGCCGGCCCCCGCCGAGCCGCGCGAAGCGCGTTTCTTCGACGGCAAGCTGCTCACGCCGATCGTCTTCCTGGACGACGACGGGTCCGGGCAGCGACGGCTCGACGTGGCGACCGGAGGCCCTTACCGCAGCGCCGAGGTCGAGAATCTCTCGACGGGCGTGCGGCGGACCTTTCCGCTCGACGGGACGGCGCGCGTTCTCACGCTCGGGGTCAAGGAAGGTCCCGTCGCCGTGCGGCTCGCGCCACGCCGGAGCGAGGGCGAGGTCCAGGCTCAGGTCAGCGTCGGGGGCGCTCGCGGCATCACCGCCGAGGAGATCGTCGCCCGGGAACGGGCCTGGCAGGCCGCGCAGAACGATCTGGTCCATTCCTATACCGCGAACCTGAACACTTCGCTGCGCTTCCGGGTCGCCGAGGTCAACGAGACGTTCGACCTGACGATCCAGGGGCCCCTCTTCAAGGAACGCGGCCACGATTTCGACTGGGCTTGGGAGACGTTCTACGTCAACGGGATCAAGTGGAAGGGCAAGACGCTTCCGAAGATTCCCATCCTCCAGCCGGAGAAGGTCACGACCCTTCCCCTCGAAATCGAGCTTTCCGAGGACTATGCGTACACGCTCGCGGGCCGCGCCACGATCGAGGGTCGCTCCGCGTACGAGATCGACTTCGCCCCGAAAACGCCGGGCGGCGACAAGGCGACCTACAAGGGGCGCGCGTGGATCGACACGAAGACCTTCGCGCTGCTCCGGCGCCGCTCTGTCCAGCAGAATCTCCGGGGCGAGACGCTCTCGAACGTCGAGACGGAGTTCTATCGCCCGGTCCCGGGGACGGGCGCGGTCCTCCCTCTCGAAATCAAGGGAGAGGAAGTCTTCTCGACCGCCGGGCGGACCACGGCCATCGAGCGATCCGTCACGCTCACGGCGGTGGCGATCAACCCACCCGACTTCGCCGCGCGCCGCGCCGCGGCCTACGCGTCCGAAAAACAGATGGTTCGCGACACCGCGCGAGGTCTCAAGTACCTGATCCCGGATCCTTCCCGCGCGGGAGACCGCGTCGTCGAGGAATACGTCTCGAAGAAGTCGCTCTTCGGCGCCGCGGGCTTTTTCTACGACGGCTCTCTCTCCTATCCCATCCCGCTCCTCGGCGTGCAGTACTTCAATTTCGACCTCTTCAAGAAGGGAAAGCAGATCTCGACGTTCTTCGGCGGCGCGGTGCTGACGACGAACTACACCGATCCCTCCTTCCTCGGCTCCCGGTTCGATCTCGGCGCGGACGTCGTCGGCTTCGCGATTCCGTTCGGCGACTCCTCCTACCGCAACGGGAAGGAAATCAAGCAGGAACGCTTGAAGCACGTGCCCGCCCTGATCCAGGTGAACACCGGCCATCCCCTCGGCCCGTACGTCAAGGCCTCGCTCGGGATCTTTGCGAAATGGGACGACTACCAACGCGACAAGGACACGGCCCACGCGTTCGTCACCCCGAAGGACACGTTCACTTTCGGCGCGGAATTGAAGCTGACGGCCAACATCAACGGCTTCAACGGCGTCCTCGACTACTCGAAGTTCCATCGCAACCACTGGGAGTTCTGGGGAATCCCCGGGACCTCGGAGTTCGAGTCGTCGCAGCAGAACTACGAGAAGTATTCGGCCGGCATCTCCAAGGATTATTACTTCTCGGGATTCCGCAAGATCCACGCCGCGCTGACGTATCTCTCGGGCTCGAACCTCGACCGCTTCTCCCGCTACGAGTTCGGAGCGTTTTCGGGCAACCCGCTCCGCGGCTACCAGAGCGGAGCGCTTCGCACGCGCGAG
>Ga0207680_10001087_pt1 | contig 12831 bp, 17 predicted proteins | sample KBSS23metaG_FD_184321 | JGI IMG/M metagenome (GOLD analysis project Ga0207680, IMG submission 184321) | Switchgrass rhizosphere microbial communities from Kellogg Biological Station, Michigan, USA - KBS S2-3 metaG (SPAdes) (version 2) | ecosystem: Host-associated > Plants > Roots > Rhizosphere... | reverse complement strand
GGTGGGGCGCGGCTCGGCTCGGCGCGGCGTGGCAGGGCAAGGCAAGGGAGAGGGAGGCCGTCAGGCGCTCCCTCCATTGGTTTACCGGATAAAGGATTTCTGACTTCGTTGGGCAGTGCTCGGCGCGGCAGTGCATGCCGTGGCGCGGTCCGGCAGGTCCTGGTTCGGCACGGCACGGCAAGGGAGAGGGGGCGACTACAGCCGTGCCCCTCCACCTTGCGATGGCGGCGGCGGCGGCTTGCTACGGTTCATTTGTGCTCCCGATTAGATCAAATCCGAAACGATAGTGTCTTGCGGCCTATAGGCGTTCGGCCTATGTCCGGTTGGTCAACAGGAGGGGAAAATGCCCGATCCCGATTTCACCATTCTTGGCATTCGTATCGAGGCCCTGCAAAAAGACGTTCGCGACATCAAGTTCGCCGCCGACGTGGACCGCCAGGACCGCCGCGCCGAACGCGACGTGCTGATACGTCAACTCGGAACCTCGCTCGGCTTGTTCCAAGGCAAGGTCGAGGCACAACTTACCGACATCAGCGCCCGGCTTGATCGCATCGAGACGATGCTTGTCGACATAGCGCGCCACCAACAGGAGGGATGATGACACGGGCATTCACCTGCCCCGATACCGGGGAGCTGTGTGCTGATGGTCGATGCACGCGAAATTATTGCGCTATCGTAGCCGTCAGGGAGTTTGAAGATAACCGGCAGTTTCGGGAGGTCATGACGGAGGTAGAGAAACAGGAAGGTGTTGTGGATATGCTGGTCGACATCGGCATCATGGACCCGAGCGACAAAATATCTGCAATGCGAAAAATACGAAGCGAGGTGGCAAGGAAGAAGATGCGGGGGAGAGGACGATGACCGCCGCCGAACTGCGCGACGCCCTCGCCGATCTCGGCTTAAGCGGCTACGCCTTCGGCGTCGAGTGCCGCGTTAATCCCTCGACCGTCTACAAATGGCTGCACCTCAAGCCCGGCGCCTATGTGCCGGGCTATGTCGTCACCATCATCGAGTTGCTGCAGCAGGTCCGCGACCTGCGACGTGCGGCGTAATCATTTTTGCGCCGCCTTATCCATAAGCTGCTTAACGACGTCGCAGGGTTCCAGCACCGACAACAACTTGCCATCGTCGAGCCAGATGATGCAGCGCACCTCTCCGGTGATCAGTTTGTCCCGCGCGCTGCCCAGCGCCTTGGAGTGCATCGAAGTAATGTGCTCGGGCGCCACAATGACCGCGCCCCCATCGACCCGATGCAGGATAACCAGGGACATCCCGGCGACGAGCACGACAGGGGTCACGTGACCGTCACCGCATGGTGAATATCGGGCTGGATGGGAAGTCGATCATTCCGCCGCCTCCAGCGCCTCGACCTTCGCACTCAGCTCGCGCACCGCTTGCCACAGCGTTGCGATCAATGCGCCGGCATCGAGGCCCTTTTCTTCGTCTCCCTCGATCCCGCCAAAATCCGTATGGGTCTTGCGCGCTGCGGCCTCGACGTCCTGGGCGATAAAGCCCCAGCGGCGACGCTCGGCGAAATCTTTGGGGCCGGCGTCCGGCTTTTTCAGCGGCTGCCACCTGTAGGCTCTTGGCTCAACGGCTTGTACCAGCGGCAGGCAGGCAGGCAGCTCGGCAATGTCGCGCTTAAGCCGGCGGTCGGAGGTCAGGGTAACACCGTTGGCCAGCACGATAATGGCGTTGATCGTGCTTGGACCTGCCGCGCCGCCGGTCGGGACACCAACCACCAACCCGCCCACCTGCGCGAAATACCCTACCTCGTCGGCGGCGGTGAACGACGCGGCGTCATCGGCGGCGCGGTTGAAGAAGGCGAGGTCGCCGCGCCCGTTGCTGTGGTTGCGTATGTAGCCCACGCCAGCCTTGGGCGCGCGTGTCTCGGCGGCAACCGTTGACGCCACGGAGAACCCCAGCGCCGTTATCCCGGCGCCGGCGCTATTGTTTTCAAAAACCGCGCCGATTTGAAGACTACCGGCTGACGAATAGACGCTGACCGGCGCGAGCGGTGGCAGCGATCCGAGCGCAACATCGAATGTCCCGCCCAAATCCGCGCTGATGACGTTGCCGGTGGCGTTGAGCCGCCAGCCCGGCCCCGTCACCGTGCCGCTAAATGCTGCCGTTGTCCCAGCGAGCGGGCCGCTCAGCGTGCCGCCTGTGAGCGGCAATACCGCCAGGTTTGTCGCTGCCGCCGCCGCCGTGGTCGCGTTAGTGCCGCCGTTGGCGACCGGCAGCGTGCCGGTGATCGCAGCAGCAGTAGACAGACTTAGCGCGCCCCAGGCGTAGGTGTTGACGCCGGTGCAGCGCAGTACCTCGCCGGTCGTCGATGTGTTCGCGATCCCGACATAGGGCGTTCCAGCCCCCTTGCCTTGCAGAATGCCGGACAGGTTGGCTGCACCTGTCCCGCCATACGATTGACTGAGCGTAGCCCAGGTGCACGCGGTCGCACCGCCGCCGCCGCTCAGTAACGGCTGACCGCTCGAACCCTGGTTGGTGGGCAGGTTGAAATTGTAGCTGGTTGCGCTGCCTGCCTGTACCGTGATCACGTTGGGGCTAACTGTGCAGTATAGTTTCAACTGCCCGGCGACACCTCCCGACCCGATCGAGAGCGCGGGAGAGGCAAACGTAAGATTGGCCGACCCGGCGAAAGAACCCGCCCCGTTATACTGAACCTGTGTATCACTGCCGCCCGGCGAGCCACCCCCGCCGGTGGCTCCTGTAGCGCCGGTGGGCCCGGTGGCTCCCGTCGCACCCGCAGGGCCAGCAGGTCCAGTTGCTCCAGTCGGCCCCGCCGGGCCAGTGGCACCTGTCGGCCCGGCAGGCAGCGCAGTTACTGCGCCCGCGACAAACGCAGTGGTCGCGATCGATGTCGTGTTGTCGCCGGGGGCAGGCGTGACCGAGCGCGGGTTGCCGCTCAGGATTGGATTGTTGAGCGGTGCCTTGGCCGCCAGGTCGACGGTCAGATTGGTGACGTCGGCCTGCGCGATCGGCACGGTCGGCGGGAAGGTCGCCGGCTTGCCCGTAATATCGGCCCAGGCAATCGAGCCGCCTCCGCCGCTGCCGGTCCCGCCCGGCTCGTTGCGCCACAGGCTCGTGGTCGCGTCCCAGGTCAGGACTTCCCCATCGGCCAGGGCGGAGATCGCAACGTCGGTCAGGTCGACAAGCCGCGTTGTCTCCCCGCTCGCGCCGATGAGCTGGTGGTAGATCGGGTTGCCGCTGCCGTCGAGCGCGGCCCAATCGAACGTCGCGGCCGAGGTGTGCGGCACCATGACGGCGCCGAGTCCGTTGTCGGGCGCGACGATGAAGTCGAGTTCCGCGTAGGGCGTTGTCGGCTGCCAGTCGCCGCGCCATTCCGGCATCGGGTACGTTATGGTGATCGGCCCGAGTACGTCGCCGTTGCTCAGGCCCATTGTGAACGCGGCGCCTTCGATCGAGATCGCAATCGGCGTAATCGGCGCGACCGGGTTGTCCTCGATGTAATCGACGCGCGCCGCGATATCGAAAAAATTGCCGTCGACCTCGGCGGGTTCGAGGTTGGCGCCCTTGCCCGGCCCCCACGCGCCATCGGTGCGGTAGATCACTGGCATGTTGCGGCCTGGCTCCTGGACAAGCTGGGCGACGGTCCCTGATCGCCGCCGAGGCTCGGGTCCGGCGTGTAGGCGACGATCTTGCCGGTCGGCGTCAGCGCTTTCGCGGGGTCGGGGATCGGGTTGCCCGTAATCGGATCGGGCACATCCGGCGGCCCGGTGTTGTTGCCGTGTATCCAGTTGCCCGAGCCGTGCAGCAGCACGTCCGGCTTTTTGCCAAGCAGTGCCTCGGCGTCGGCTGGGTTGACCGGCTTGCCATCTGCGTCGATGAAGGCGCGGCGCTTCGCCGTGTCGGATGTGTCCAATGTCACGCCGGTGAATATCTGCAGCTCGGCCATCTCGACAGGGTGGATGCGATCCAAGAGATCCGGCACCGCCGGGATGCCGAGTACATGACCGTAAGCCGGCACCGGCGTTGGGTCGTACTCATACTGCGGCATGCCGAACGTGGTTGTGTTCGTCCACATTTCCACGCACCCGGTGTTGGCCCAAGTTTTCATATGCATGTCCGTGGAGTTGGCGCCTGTGGCGGCTTGATATGCATTCTCCGGGGCAACGTCGTTGTTCCCCAGCCCGCCTGTAAAGGGGGCGCGCCCGCTGATTCCGCCGTCGCCCACGAAATTGACATCGTCAAAAGCAATCCACATCTTCGCGGGATTGCTGACCGCAAGGACAATCTCGTCCGAAACGATCACGCGATTAAACGAGCTATCGCCCAAGCTGCAATCGGGATAGTCGAATATCGTCTTCTGGCCGGAAGCGGTGATCTCTCCGCGGCTGAGATCGACCGAGATCAGCGCGTGGTGCCACTTGTCCGGGGCCACCGCAATAGAATTGCCGAGGACAAAAGCATCCGGGCCGTCTTTAGGAGCAAAAATCCCGGTGGTGTCCACCTCTCCGTGGCTCACGTTCCACGGACCGTCCGGCGTGACACCGTCCCTGAAACAGGCATTCAATGCATAGTCCCATGCCGTGTCTTGTGGAGGCGACGTTTCCCCCGTAACTGTTCCCAACGTGACCTTGTTCCCGATCGTTACCGGCTGCTCCATGTAGAGCCAGCTACCAGAGCCGAAGTTGCTCATCTGGATGCGGACGCCCAGCTCTGCGGTCACGACCCCCTCTTCATATTCGTGGCAAAAGACGCCGATGAAGGATGGGTTGACCTCGGTCGCGGCACCGACGCTATAGGCCCGGTTGGAATAGGGGAAGGTATTGCTGCTCACGACGTGATAGCTGCTACCGTCGAACGACTTGATCGTTTCGGTGTAAGAGCCGCTGACAACATAACTATCGACAATTTTATAGCCTTCGTACAGCGGCCCGAATGTTAAAAGGGGAATAATCCCAGAAAGGCGGGGAGCGGTATCGCCATCGGCAGCCGCTTGTGCGATGGCGGCATTAATCGACGACAGCGGTACTCGAAACCACATCGAGATCACCGCTTTAGTGAAATCGGGGATGCCGTCAGGAAGCGTTAGATAACTCATGCGACTTTCGCGTCAGCCGAACCGCCGAGACCGTGTCGATCGGCGGCCCTGCGGCGGCGCCGAAGTGAACCGCAAGCCCGCCGGTGTGATATTCCTTCAAGAGCCCGGTGTAGGGGTTTTCGAAATACCGGAGGTCGTCCGGCATTAAATTGTCCCGTCGTTATTGCTGAACGTCACTTTGAGCTGTGACTTCTTTGAGGTCGTGCCTTTCGGCGCCAGATCCACACTCGTGACGCCGCTGTCCTCGAAATCGGTGAGATCGGTGCCGCCCGTTTGGGTGTTGTTGTTGCCGCCGGTGCTGTTGGTATTATCCGTTACATCGAACAGCATGCGCTTGGTGCGGGCTGCGGTGATGTAGTTGTCAGGATTGTTTTGGTCGTAGATATTGACGTTCTCGGTTTCGCGGGATATTTCGACGTGCTCATTTTGTACGACCTCGAACCCGGTCGATACCGGGACCGGCGTCGGCAGCGTTCCGGTGTCGCCCCAGCACAATAGGCCTGGGTTCTGCTCGGACTTGTCCTCCGGCTCGGTTTTGACGATCCGCTCGGTGCGGTATTTCGTGATCTCTTTTGTAGGCCAGCCGCCGATTACGCCGCCGAGTGACACTACGCCGCCTCCAGGTCGATAGTCTTTGGCAGTGGGACGATCTCGACCGCCGGCGTAAAGACCGTCTCGAACTCAAGATCAGCCACCGGCGCGAGCTGGACGCAGACCTCAGTCGGCGCGTCCTTCATTGCATTGGCGGGGTCGTCGCTGCCGGCCAGTTCGAGGATCTGCGGCCCCAACCCGTTGGTGACGGTCAGGCTCTGCACGGCTGATATCTCATCGAGCGTGAGCAAATCCACGCCATCGTCGTCGACCGTGAAATCGTCCAGGGTCTCGTAAACCAGATCGCCCGTGAGCACCGTGACACCCGCGCCGGCCGCGACCTGATAACCGCCGTAGACGTAACCGTCGTCAACGTAGGTCGGCTCGCCAGGCGCCGCCAGGACGCCGCCGCCGAGACCCACGGAGCAGCCGATCGTCAACTCGGCGTAGAACTCGCCTGTGCCTGCCGCGCTCAGCTCATACCCGATGATCTTGCCGGACGCCTCGCCGCCTGGCAGGCGGCGGTCGCTGACCCGCGCGTTCATGCGCAGGCTGGCGCCGATACCGATTTCCCACGGTACCCGACACCTGACCTCGACCGCGCGCGCCCGACGCCGCAGCATGGCCCGGCCCAGCAGCAGGAGATGCTGCACGCTGTCATTGCCACGGTCGGTCGGGAGGTATGCCTTACGCCGCTTGTCGCCGATCGGCATCAAGCCGTCATCGTCCGGCTCGGTGACGGTTGCGTCGGCCGATATGGTGATTTTCTCGATGTTCGCCTCGTCTCCCGGCTCGGCCAGCACACCTTGTATGTCGGCGGTCATCGAGAGCTTTATCGTCTCGGTGCGTTTCTTTTCTGCATCCCAATCGAATAACGTATGCTGCTCGAACGCATAGACATCATACGTCACTTCGTAGTCTTGATGTGATCTGAAGTAATAAGCGCTGACCGAGCGATCTTCATCACCCTCCGGGTAGTCCCCGCGGACTCCGCGATATTTTCTCGTTATTTCATATCGAGTAAAGCTGCCCGATGCATCACCGATGCGGGTATCATTCGAGACGGTCCATCCCCCGCCAAACGTGGTCCCACCTTTCGGCCACGAGTTCATCAGCCCGTCGCCGGTCAGGGTCGTGATAAGCCCGGTGTAGGAATCGACATAAGCATATATCGTCTTCTGGGCCTTGAACTCCTGGGTGATCCTTTTTGTTAAATCAATCGTCCCGGCGCCCGACTGTACCCAGGTCAGCGTGCCCTCGATATCGACTTGGCTGAGCGGCGGGTTGGTGTACGACGCCTCGAAATTGTCATACGTATGATCGGCCTCGCCAATCAGGATCTCGCCATCCTCACCCTCGCACTCGTCCGAGTGCGTCAACTCCAGCGTGACCCGGTCGATGTGCCATTGCGCGCCGTAGGCGTCGAGCACCGCGTCGGCGTCTTTCAGATCACCCAGGAACCACACCGGATCCCAGTAGGGTTGCACCTTCAGCGTGTCGGCGTAATCGCTTTTGACGCTGTCATAGTTCGGCGGCCGGGCCATGAACAACAGCCGCACCGTCTCGCCGTCGAGCCGCTCCGGTACGGCAACGATGCGCCCGCAGAACAATGGCACTATCCCGCCGCCGTCATCCCACGACAGCCAGCACCACGAGCGCCGGCCTGGCGCGAGCAAACCGCCAGGGTTGCGCACAGTGACCTGGAGAGAAGCAAAGTCGCCCTCGTCCTGAGAGATGGTCAACGCGACGATCTGCTCGTCCTCAATGGCGTGCGCGATCGGGTCGAAGGATACGGGCGCGGCGATGTATGCCAGAAAGAACGGACCCGGCACCGGCTACACTTCTTCCAATTCCAACTGCCACGCGACAGCCGCGCCATACTCGTCGGTGCTCACGGTGTAGCTGACGACCAGGAACACGATTTGCGGCCGATAGAACGTGTAATCGCCGACCAGCCGGGACGAGTCCGGCACGACGGGCCGGGTCGGTGCGCCGCTGACCGTCAGAAACCCCAACTCGGAAACGCAGTTGACGGTCAGCACCATGCCCGGCCAGATACCATCGAGGGCTGGTGCCTCCACATCGGTGCAACTGATCGTGGATTTGTACTTGCGCATTTGCGGTGGGCTGAAATCGACGAGGTCGCCGTTGACCGTCCGCAAAAGGTTCGACGCGGCGTCGATCGGGTCGAGCGTCTGCGTCAGTCCACGCGAGGCCCAGGTCGGAACCCCCGGCGGCAGCGAGATTTCGAGCAGCGTGCCGCCGTTTATCACGCTACCACCAATGGCCGCCCGGCACTGACCATGCCGGCCCGCCGCGCCTCTCGTAGCAGCGAGCGCACGATTGCCTTGTCGCCGTGCAACTGCACCTGGCTGCCGCTGGGGAAGTGCAGGTGCACCGGGGCACCGTCGGCGCCTGCCGCGGTCTTGCCGGCTATGGCGAGCGGGCCGAGCGGGCGCACCGGGCCGCCTGCCGCGTAGCCGAACGGATTGCTCAGGGCATTGAGCTGCTCCATAAAACGCGGCCCCCAACGATCGACCGCAGCCCGCCGCATGACGAACTCGCCGTTGGACAACCACGCCGGGATTGAATCGCTCGTGCCGCTGCCGGGGCCGCGCACCTGGCCGCCTGACGCCATGCCCTGAGCTGCCGGCGTGGCGCCGCCGCCACTGAAGCCCAGCGCCCCGCCAATCGCGCTGCCGACTTGTTTGGCCTTGTCGATGATTCCGTTCCATAGATCATTCCAGAGCGCCTGGATCTGCTCGACCGATTTCTGGAACGCCTGCAAGATATTCTCGTCGGAGAACAACTCCTTCACATAATCGACGGCATACTGCCATCCCTGCGAAAACCGCTCCGCTCCCTTAAACAGATTTCGATCGAGCGCATTGCCGAACTCGACGACACGCGCGATGCCGCGCACCAAGGATGCGTCCATGCCGCCGGAAGCAAACACGAACCGTCTTCTCATTTCATCGAAAGCGTCGCCGACCCGGTCCCATGCGTCGTGATATTCTTTGACCGCCTGGAATTGCTCGGCAGTTGGCAACCGGCCCGATGCCGCCATTTGGGCAAATGTTTCCTTCCACGCATCGCCCATCGCAAAAATAGCCGGTGCAATCTCCGCGAATTTTTTCCCGAAGACATCAATGCCGAGGCTGGTTGCCTTGGCCGGGTCGGTTTGCGCCATCTCGCGCAATGCGTCCCCGATCGCGATCAGCACCTTCCGCGAACCCTCGGCGTCCTTGGAAAATTTATTGACGTCAATTTTGAGCCGGACGTACGCATTTGACGCCGCCTCTTGTTCCGCCGTCAAATTCGTAAATGCCGGGGCGAGCTTTCCGAAGACGTCGACAGATTTTTCGGCGTCCTTGCGGGCTGCGGCCAGCGAGTCGGAGAAACGCGCCAGTGCCCCCCGCGCGCTGTCGATGCTCACCTGGTTGTCGTCGAACACCTCTTCGATGACCGCCAGATCCTTTGGGTCGAGGCCCACGCCAAGCGCAGTATTGCGCAGCTCCGTCAGGGATTTGACGACATCGCCGACGATGTCGCCGAGGCTGCGCAGCACATCAGCCAGCACGCGGGCACCCTCAACAACAGCGAGGCCACGAAACGCGGTTGACAGTCTTCTGAAGCCCTCGGCGGCCCCGTTGATTGTCCTGTTCATCTCGCCGAAGCGGGAGGTCAACCCGGAAACGGCGGTCCCGGCGTCCTTCATGTCACCGGACGTATCCCTGACCGCCTTGCCGAGGCGGCGGACTTCCCGTTCCGCCTTGACGTAGCTCTCGGAGACTTCCTTGAGCTTCGCGGTGTCTCCGGTCTTCTGCGCCTCGTCGGCGGCCGCTTTTAGCTCCTTTCTGAGCCCGCGCAAACTGGCCTCGGCCAGCGCCAGATCCGACCGCAGCTTGCTGCTGTCGGCGCTGATCGAGATCGTCAAATTGTCAGGCATCGTCGAATCTCTTCAATGTCGCGCGGATCGCCTTTTCGTTGCCCTGTGCGGCGAGCACACCGATCTGCAACTGCTCGCGCATCTCGCGCCGCCTGCGGTGCTCGGCGATGACGAGAAAGGCGGCGAGCTGCCGCGGCGTGTAGTCCATCACAGATGCCGCGCTGTGCCCGTGCGCGATCAACTGCTCGGCTGCTGCGGCATAGTGGTATCCGGCGCCTTGCCATTTGGGCGCCCGCCGCTTGCGACGCCCATGAACTTTGACAGGCGGTCCATGAAAGGGGCCAGGCCCTCCGGCATTGTCAGGTCGCGCACCGCAACCAGGCACAGGGCGACGTCGTCGAGCGGCATCGCGTCGGCGATCTGCTCTGCCGCCTCGGGTTGCCCGGCAGCCTCGGCGACGATCTCGCCGCACGCATCCGGCGCAGCGATCAGCAACCCGTCGATGTCCAGCTCGCCGGCTGCGAACAACCTTCGCAACTCCGGGTGTCGCAATAACAGGCCCGCGACCTGCCGCAGACCGAGGCCGCGGAGCACCAGTTCGCCCGCGGCAATGTGAACCGTTCGCGTCTGCGGAACGATATCGATCAGCGAAACCATCAGGGCGTCACGACGGCTGCGACGTCGAGCATGTACATCCGCAGATTGGGGACAGTCCATTCATCGAGCTGGAGCCGAACCGTCGCGCTCTGCTGCACGATCGGCGAAAAATCGAGCGACCTGATGCCGTTCATGTGCTGCATGTGGTCGAGGCGTTCGATCGTCTGCTCGAACTCAAACTGGTTGCAATTGCCCAATTCGGCAAATGTCGTGTCGCCGGCCCCCTGCCACGAGACGACGCCGGTCCCGACGTAGTAATTCATGATATTGGGCGAAACCATCGCGTCGTCGGGATGTGTCACGGTGCCGAAATTGCCGTCGACCAGCAGCACCCGCCCTTCCAGCTCGATCAAGCCATATTCGTCGCCGATCAGATTGATCGCCGCGGCAGGGCCGAATTGCACGCTCGTCAAGGTCATTTCGATCTTCGGGCCGATATCGTTCGCCCCGACGAACTTCAGCGTTCCCTCGACATTCGGGCTTGCGCCGATATTGATCGTCGCCGTTGCCATACGGGTCTCCTAAGCTGCTACGTTGTCGACATGTTGTGCGGCAGCGATCTTGATCGGGATAACCGCCATCGCTGTCTGAGCCGAATGCCCCGGGTCTTTTTGTAGTTCGCCCTCGATGCGGCAGTAATGCACGCCGTGCAGCCCGAGGTTCTGGCGCAGGCTGCCTGGGAGCGGATAGAGCGCATGCTCGACGGCATCGATCAGGGTATTCAGCATCCCGGCCGGCACGGCGTTCTGATCTGCCCCGACCCGCGTAAAAATCCATGCTTCGCAGTTCAGCTCGACCAGCATCGCGCGCATCGATTCGCGATAGCCATGGACCTCGTTCAGTTCGACCAGGTACAGCGCCGGCATATCCTGCTCGGCATTGGGGTCGCGCAGCCGCCGCTCGACGGTTTGGAAGCCCTGCAGCAGCGGCGCCGCGGTACGGTCGGCGATTGCCGGCAGCGAGAGCGTCACTGCAGGCTCTACCGTCGCGACAGTCGCCCCGTCCGAGATACCGTCGCCCGCCACCGGCATCCCGACCATCAGCCCTGATGCATCGCTGACATTGGTCAGCGTCGCCGACCCCGTGGTCGTGTCAGCGGTAAACGGCACCACCAGAGGCGGCCCGCTGAGTTTACCCAACAGCGCGCCGACAATGACCTCTCGGTTCATCGCGCGGCGGCAGTCTCGACCGCTACGGCAAAGTCGCGCTGTGCTGGTTGCATAACGGGATAGCTGCGCGAGCCGGAGCGCAGCTTGAGGAACTGTATAGCTTCGAGAGCGGTGCCGAGTTGCGCCACCACGACCGCGGTTCCCGCCACGACCGGAATAATGATCTCGGTCCCGTCGACGCCGAAAAGGTCGTTATAGAAGGTCCCGTCCGTCGATATCTGAAAACTGAGATTAGCCCCCGTCCAGGCCGCCGGCATTGTGATGCGGACCAACCGGCCGCTCGTGCAATCGAGTCCTGAGGACAGGCTTTGACCGGCCGCGATAGTCGGGCCGTTGAGCACCACCAATGCCATGTTCTCAGTCCTTCAGCATCTCTTGGAGCACCCGCCGCAACTCGGCGCGCGCCTTTGGCAGCATCGCCGCGGCCGGACCGCGCAGAAACCGCATCTCGGCAATGCCGCCGACCCGTTGGTAGCCGCTCACGCGGTAGGCGAAGCGTCCGCGCTCGCCGCGCCTCATGTACCCCTTGACCGCAAATTTCTTGCCGGTGCTGCCGTATTCGAGCGCACCCGCCGCCGCCGCGGTGTTGTGCTCACGGCTCCGCAGCACGCGCACCCGGCCGCGCACGAACTGCTTGATCCGGTTGTCGTCGACGTAGGCTTCCGTCAGCGCGCGCAATCTTCCGGTACGCACCGGCTCGCGCGCCTCGACCTTGTGCAAGAGTTCGTTGGTCAACCGGCCGATCGTCGAGACGAGCCGCCGGCGCAGCTTATCCGGCAAGGTGTCGAGCCGCACCCGCAGCCGGGTGTCGTTCAAGTCCAGCTTGGCATCGATCAGCGTGTCGCGTGCCGAGATCATCCGACCATGCCCCTGCGGTACGGGTTCAACAGGCTGGCGATGTCCTGCGGGATCAATGACCCGCCGGGCACGCCGCCGACCCAAAACTCCTGACGCCCCAACCCGGGTGACTCGGTGGCGCGCAGCATCGGGTCGCGCCCGCGGGCAGATGACTCCATCGTGCAGAGGTCGAGCACCGCCTGCTGGACGTCGGCCGGGATCTCCGCGAACCCGGCGTCATACAGGACGGACAACCCGGCGGCGCCGACCACCCAGGCGCGCGGATCCGTAATGCGCCACAGATGTCCCGCGAGCGGCTCGAGCGCGTAGTCGCCCTGAGCCAGGCCGGCACCATCGAGCGTCACTTCGAGACTCGCCGGATCGACCGGCGCCTGGCTCAGCATTAGCGGCTCGCCGGTCATGCCGGTGACATCGGAGAGGAACGTGTCGAGATAAGTCTGCTCGGCGAAAATCCGGTTGCAATAGCGCTCGGCCGCCAGGCTCGCCCGCGCGATCACCTTGGTGAGCCAGGCGTCGTTGGCGACATCGCCGGGTCGCACCCGGAGCTGCTCGCGCAGATCGTCGAGCGTGACCAGGTTGCGCTC
>Ga0207680_10001085_pt1 | contig 12845 bp, 12 predicted proteins | sample KBSS23metaG_FD_184321 | JGI IMG/M metagenome (GOLD analysis project Ga0207680, IMG submission 184321) | Switchgrass rhizosphere microbial communities from Kellogg Biological Station, Michigan, USA - KBS S2-3 metaG (SPAdes) (version 2) | ecosystem: Host-associated > Plants > Roots > Rhizosphere... | reverse complement strand
CCGAAGCCGGCGGGACCACCACCGGTGGCACCCCCAGCGGCAAAACCGGCAAAACCTCCGGTGGCGGCAAGAACGGGATCGAATACGTCGTCCCGCAGGTCAAGATCACCTTCGGCCCCGCCTTCAAGACCCGTCTGCGGCGGCCCGTCTTCCGCTTTGCCGACCTGACCGACCAGCCCGGCACCAAATTCTTCTGCCGCATCGACAAGCAGGCATGGAAAGGCTGCACCTCGCCGGTCAAGGTGAAGAAATTGAAGCTCGGGCGCCACGTCTTCTCGGTCAAGGCGGTCAACGCCGTCGGTACTCCCGGTGCTCGTCCGCTCAAACGCACGCTCAAGGTGGTGTCCGGGTGATCGCCCGCCTGCGAGAGGCAGACCGTGAGGGAGGCTTCACCCTGGTCGAGCTGCTGGTCTCCGCGATGCTGGGGGTGATCGTCATGGGCGCGGTCGCCATGCTGATGATCGGCACCCTGCGGGGCCAGCCGAAAATCACCAAGGAAGCGAACAACGTCAGCTCGGCCCGCTGGATGCTCGAACGCCTTACCCACGAACTGCGCAACGGGATCGCGGTCAAAGAAGGGACCGCCAGCAAAATCTCCTTCGAAGCCTATGTGCGCCACGGCACCTGCGGCGGGTCGACGGCGCTGGCCGCCGGCACCTCGGCGATCAAATGCCGCGTCACCTACGAATGCTCGACCACCGCGTGCACGCGGAAAGAGACGAGCCCGGCGACGACCACCGGTGTTGCCAGCCAGGTCTTCACCGGACTCAGTAGCAGCCAAGTCTTCACCTACGTTCCCAGCGCGGCGAACGCCACCTACGTCAAAGCGACCCTCCGGTTTCCCGATCCCACCGACGCCGAATCTCCCCTCGTGATCTCGAGTGGGGCGAGCCTCCGCAACGCCACCCTGGGGTACTGAGATGAACCGGCGAGCCGAAGGACAGGCGGGGTTCACGATCGTCGAGGTGCTGGTCGCGATCCTGATCGTCTCGATCGCGGCACTTACGACCTTCACTCTGATGTCGGCCGCGACTCGCAACGCGCAACGGGCGGAGGCCAGCCAGGTCGCGCTCGAGTTCGCCGAACAGGAACTCGAGCTGCTGCGGAGCATGGAAGACAAACAGCTTGCCCTCGAATCGGCCCCCCAGCCCTCGAGCAATCCGAACAATCCGAACTACCGGGTCTCCGGCCCGAAATTCGCCCTCTCGCGCCAGCCGCTCGGCAACTCCCGCGACATGGTGGTCAACAACGACACCCTGTGGGGCGGCGGGCGCGTCACCGGCGGCACCGTCAGCTCCGGACCGACCAAATTCACCAGTGGCGACGTCAGCGGCTGGGTCTACCGGTACATCGTCTGGCGCAACGACGAAAGCTGCTCGGAAGCAAACTGCCCCGGCCCTGAGGACTACAAACAAATAGTCGTCGCGGTCCGCCTCAATACTCCGCCGAACCAGGCCGCGGAACGGGGCTACGTCGAAGTCCAATCGAACTTCGTCAGCCCGACGGACAACAAAGAAGGCGACCCGATTCCCGGGGCCAACGGGAAAGTGATCACCGCCCAGCAGTTCTTCCTCACCGACACCCCCTGTGCGGCGTCGGGGGCGACCACCCGCCAGGAACCGACCGCGAGCCACCTCCTCCACAACACGCTCGGGACGTGTGCGAGCGGCCTGCAGTCCGGAACGACCAAAGGCGCGCCGGATGCACTCGTGCTCGGCAGCCCACCGGACCCCGACCCCGAAGACGTCAACAACCCGGCCAGGTACGACTACGCGAATGACTCCTACCTCGACACCTCGCCCGACGTCGGCGTCGGGGTGCAGATCCGCAAAGACGACACCAACGGCTGCCACTACACCCCGACCGGCACGACCAATCCCGAGTCGCAGGTCCACCGCTGGGTGACCGATCCGATGGCCGAAAGCTTCGTCCTCGACGGCAAGGTGACGCTCGAAGTCTTCACGCAGTCGATCAACAAAGCCCAGTCGTCGGGGAAGCTCTGCATCTACCTCTTCAAACGGCACGAAGTCGGGTCGCCGCCGGTCGCCACCGACACGATGCTGACCGATTCGCTCGGCGCCACTCCGTACTGGACCTACTTCGAATCGCCGATCTGGACGACCGAATTGAAAGCGAAACTGTTGACGATGACCTTCAGCGGAGTGCCTTATACGATCCCCGCGGGCGACCGGCTCGGCGTCGCTTTCAGCGTCGAGCGGCAAGCGACCCCGGCTGACGCGCTCTCCTTCATGTACGACCACCCCCAGGCTCCGACCAGGATCGAGGTCGATACCAGCACGCCGATCGACGGAGGCTGAGCCTTGGGCCCAGCGCTGGTCCTCGCCTTCGTCGGAGGGTTGATCTTCGGCAGCTTCCTGACCGTCGTCGCCCACCGGGTGCCGCGGGGGGAATCGGTGGTCGGCGGACGTTCGCACTGCCCGCACTGCGGCGCCCAGATCGCCGCCTACGACAACGTTCCGGTGTTCTCATGGCTCCTCCTGCGCGGCCGCAGTCGTTGTTGCGGCGAGCGCATCTCCGTCCGTTATCCGCTGACCGAGCTCACCCTCGCGGTCCTCTGGGTGGCGACTGTTGTGGTGCTCTGGGACGACCCGACCGAAGTCGCCCTAGGCCTGGTCTTCACCGCCACGCTGCTGGCGGTGACCCTGACCGACCTCGAGCGGCGGGTGATCCCGAACAAGATCCTCCTCGCCAGTGCGATCCTCGCTGTCGTCATCGCCGCGGTCGGGGACCCCTCGAGCCTGCCGGAGCGGGCGATCGCGGCAGTGGCCGCGGGGGGCATCCTCTTCCTTGTCGTGCTCGCCTATCCCAAGGGGATGGGGCTGGGCGACGTCAAGCTGACCGCGGTGATGGGCCTCTTCCTCGGCAGGAACGTGGCCCCGGCTGTGCTGGTCGCCCTCCTGGTCGGGTCGATCGTTGGCCTGGCGATGATCGCCCGGGAGGGAGCCGCGGCCCGCAAGCAGGCGATCCCGTTTGGGCCGTTTCTTGCACTGGGTGGAGTGGTTGGCTTGCTGGCTGGCGATCAGCTGGTCGATCTCTACCTTTCGACCTTCTCCTAGTTTCAGGTAGTTGCACGGCAAAAGGTTTTGGCGGTATCTGCCGATTTAGGGAATGCGCCCCGCCTAGGGCGAACGCCATTCCCATGCAGCTGACCAAACCGATCAACTTCCCCAAGCCCTCGCTCGGCTCGCTGAGCGCCCTGCGGCGAGGCAGGAGCACGACGAGCCTCGCCGGTCTCAGCATCGAGGCCGGGAGTGTCGCCGTGGCCGAGGTGTCGGTCAACGGGATTACCCAGCTCGCCGCCTCTGCCGTCCAGCCCCTACAGCCCGGGGTCTTCCATGAGGGCGAGGTGATCGACCCGAGCGGCCTGACCGCCGCGGTCAAGGACCTCTACTCCCAGCACAAGCTCCCCAAGCGCATCCGGCTCGGCATCGGCAACCAGCGGGTGATCGTCCGCACTCTGCGGATGCCGCTGATAGAGAACCCGAAGGAGATGGAGGCGGCGATCCGATTCCAGGCTCAGGAGCAGATTCCGATGCCCCTCGACCAAGCCGTGCTCGAGCATCAGGTGGTCGGAGGAGTGCCCGCCGAGGAGGGGTCGGCCCCCCAGGTCGACGTCGTCGTCGTCGCCGCGCGCCGCGAGATGGTCGCCTCGTTCCTCGAGCCGCTGCGTCGCGCCGGCCTCGAGCCCGCCGGAATCGACCTCTCCGCTTTCGGGATGATTCGTGCGCTGGCGCCGCTGACGGCCGAACCGGCCCGGGCAGGCGCCGAGGGCTCGGCCAGCCAGGAGTCGGTCCTCTACTGCAACGTCGGCGACGTGATGAACCTCGCGGTCGCTCGCGGTCGCTCCTGTCTATTCACCCGCGTCTCGGGGATCGGGATGGAGGCGATCGTCGCCCGGCTCGCGAGTGAGCGCGGGCTCAGCCCCGAACACGCCGAGCAATGGCTGCTCTTCGTCGGGCTGGGGACGCCGCCGGCCGAGATCCAGGGCGATCCCGAGACGGTCGCGGCCGCCCGCCGCGCGCTTGAAGAGGGCGCGGCCGGTCTCGTCGACGAGCTGCGTCTCTCCCTCGATTACTACCGCGCGCTCGAGAGTGCCGTTCCCGTCTCGCGCATCGTCCTCTGTGGGACCGGCAGCGCGATCCGCGGGCTCGCGCCGACGATGGAAGCCCAGGTCGGGTTGCCGATCTCCGCACCCCGCCCCGCTGCGCTGGGTGGGCTCGACGACGTCACCGCCGCTCGCTTGGTGCTGCCGATGGGCCTGGGGTTGGAGGGCTGAAGCATGCGGCCGATCGACCTCACTCCACCGGAAATGCGGCAAGGGGCCCACGCCCCGATGCGGACCGGGGCCCTTCCCTACATCCTCCTCGGCGCTTTGGTCGCAGTCCTGGTCGGCGTGGCTCTGCTGGTCACGACCGGCAACCAAATCTCCGAACGCGAAGACGAAGTCGCCCAGCTGAAGGGCGAAGATGCCGCCGCGAAGGTCGAAGCGCGGCGCCTCGCCCCTTACGTCCAGTTCCAGACTCTGCACGAACAGCGCGTCGCGACCGTCACCAGCCTTGCCGACAGCCGTTTCGACTGGGAGCGCGTGATGAGGGAACTCTCGCTCGTTCTCCCGCACGACGTCTGGCTGACGCAGCTCGACGCCGCCGCTTCGGGCAGCTCCGCGGGCGGCGAAGGCGAATCGGGTGGCCTCAGCGGATCGGTCGTCGGGCCTTCCCTCGAACTCGGGGGCTGCGCCGCCGGCCAGGAGTCGGTGGCGGGCTTTGTCACCGCGCTCAAGGACATCGACGGAGTCACCCGGGTCGGAGTCGCCTCCTCCGAACTTCCGAGCAAGGAAGAGGGCGAAGCCTCCTCCGAAGGTTCCGAATCCGGCGGAGAAGGCGGCTGTCAGACCCGCAAGTTCATCGCCAAGTTCAACATCCTCGTCGCCTTCGACGCGGCGCCGGTGCCGATCACCGCCGAAGGCGAAGGGACCGCTGCAGCCACCGAAACCGCCGAAACCACCGCTTCGGAAACCGAATCCGAATCGACCGAATCGAGCGAAAGCGAATGAAGATGAGCTCGAGCAATCGCGTCATCGTCGCCATGCTCGCCGTGGTCGTCCTCGCGATCGCCTTCTGGATGCTGCTCCTGAGCCCGAAGAAGGAGGAAGTGAGCAAACTCGACAAACAGGTCGCCAAGCAGGAAGAGTCGCTGGCGCTCCACCGCTCGGAAGTCGACCGTGGACTCGCCGCCCAAGAGGCGTTCCCGGTTGCCTACCAGCAGCTAGTGGTCCTCGGCAAGGCGGCTCCCGCCGACGACGACACGGCTTCCCTGCTGGTTCAGCTGAACAGGATCGCGGACAGGTCCAAGGTGCGCTTCGAGACCTTCGTGCTCGCCGCCGCCGGCGGCGAAGAAGAAACGGCGGAATCGGTACCCGCCCCCGAACCCGGCGCCGGGGCCGCCTATCCGTCGCCGACTGAGGTCGCCGCCTCGACGATGCCGCTGGGCGCCTCGATCGGCCCTGCCGGGCTCGCGGTGATGCCTTACACCCTGACCTTCACCGGCAGCTTCTTCCACGTCGCCGACTTCATCCATGGCCTCGATTCCCTGGTGGAGACCAAGAACGAAGAAGTGGAGGTGACGGGTCGCCTGATCACGATCAACGACTTCAGCCTCGCGGAAGACGGCGGCAAGGGCTTCCCCTATCTGGAAGCCAGCTTCACCGTGACCACCTTCCTCGTTCCTCCGGAACAGGGAGTCACGGCGGGTGCCAGCCCGACGAGCCCAGAACCCACGACCTCGACGCAGGTCGCGACCACCACCGGAGGCACGCCGTGAAGCGGATCGGACCGGAGTTGAAGATGCCGAAGCTGAAAGGGTCCGACGCGAAGGTCCCGGCGGTCCTGGCGGACCTCTATTACGACCTTCGCGACCGCCGCCTGCTGCCGCTGATCGCGCTGATCCTGGTGGCAATCGTCGCTGCTCCCATTCTGCTGAAAGACGATCCCACCGAAGTGGTGCCGCAACCCCCGGTCACCGGGAGCGTCGGCGCCGAACAGGCTTCGGAGCAAACCTTGACCGTGGTCAAAGCCGCGCCCGGTCTGCGCAACTACAAGAAGCGCCTCGCGCGGCGGGAGCCGACCAACCCGTTCAAGCAGCGCTTCACCGACCCGGTTCTGGCGGGCTCGGAACTGAACGAACAGACCACGACCAGTACCGAAAGCGGCTCGAGCGAAGGCGGATCCACGGTGACGACGACGCCTTCGACCTCGGGAGGCGGCCCCTCTGGGGGCCAGGACGCCGACGGAAACGGGGTTCCCGACGGCGCATCCCTGATCACCTACGTCGTCGACCTGGAGATCACCAAGATCCGGACCAAGCCCGACGGCAGCACCGAAAAGACCGGCCCGAAGCTCCACAAGGGCGTCAAGGCGCCGGCCGCGCTGCCGGGGGAAAAGACTCCCGTCGTGACCTACCTCGGGCTGGGCGCGAAAGAGCCACGGCGGCCCCTGTTCCTCGTATCTCCAGAAGTGACCGAAATCTTTGGCGAAGGCGAATGCATCTCGGGCACGAGTAGCTGCCAGCTGATGACCCTCCAGAAGGGATTCCCCGTCACCTTCGTCTATGGCGAAAACGACGTCCGCTACAAGATCAACCTCATCGACATCACCGGGGTTCCGGTCAATCCTCCCCAGTAGTAGAGCCCCTCGCCCATTGCTTCAATAAATGAAGCCATGGCGCTACACTTGCTGAAGCGAGATCGGTCTGATCGCCCGTCTCCTTTGACTATGAGTGCTGAGAGCAACTCGACCTGCCCCGTTTGCAAGACCGCTGAAGTCGTCTGCGGCAAGTGGACTCTGCTGCTGATCCGCGACCTAGCCGAGGGCAGCGCCCGGTTCTGTGAGCTCGAGCGCTCCCTGGAGGGCATCAGCCCCCGCACGCTGTCGCTGCGCCTTCGGGCGCTGGAGGAGGAGGGCATCGTCGCGCGTCACACCTACCCCGAGGTGCCGCCGCGGGTCGAGTACGCGCTGACGCCGAAGGGCACGGCACTGGTGCCGCTGGTCGAGGACATGCGCAGCTACGGCATGCGCTGGCTGCTGGGCGACGCCGCCGAAGCCGGCGAGCGCCAGCCCGCCGCCGCCTAGCGCCTGCTGCAAGCGATCGTGCACACGCAGGAGCGCCTGCCCGTAGGCGAAAGCCTGGGACGTGCGTGACTTCCTCCTGAACGAATCGATCAAGCGCCTTGCCACCGAGGCCGCGACGCGGCTGAGCTCGATGGTGGCGATGGGGGAGGAGATCCCGTTCGACGTCGCCGCCGACAGCGGCGACGATTCGGCCTTCTACAGCTACGTGCCGATGACCGGGCGCTATGTCGCCGATCACGCGGATGAGCTTCGCTCGCTGCCGAGCTTCGGCCCCGCCCGCGACGCCGCGGTCGAAGCCGGCGTCGCCTCTCCATACCTGGAGGCGCGCGGGCAGGGCGTGCCCCCCGATCCCGGCGCCCGAGCTGATCTGATGCTGATCACCTTCTTCGCCGAGCTCTGGGACAGCTCGGCCGGCTTCACGCTCGACCGCGAGCGACTCGACGCTGCGCTGGCGACGCTCGACGCCGAATCGCGCGACGCCGACGACGCCGAGGTGCTGATGGCGCCGATCGTCGGCCTGCGGATGCCGATGCCGCGCCTGCAGCTGCCTCACGACGTCCGCATCGTCCGCGCCGACTCGATCGAGGCGCCGGTCGACGCGATGCGCAGCGAGGGCATGGGCCGCGCCGCCTGGGAGCCGCAGTACCTGGCGGTCGCCGAGCAGGACCCCGAGGGCGGGGTCGACTCGGCCTTGCAGCAGCTGCGCGAGCTGATCAGCGTGATGAGGCTCTTCAAGGGCGGCGGCATCGGCCTCGGCCCCTACGCCTTCGCTCCGACCGGTGAAGGCTGCTGGCGGCGGATCGCCACCGGCGCCCCTGCGACCCGGCCGGGTGGTTACCGTCTCGACGAGGAGGAGGCCGAGCAGCTGATTGAGTTCTGCACCGCGCTCGAGGCGCGACCAGACCCCGACAACGCCCTGACCTGGGCCGTCGGCCGCTTCGAGATGGGCTGTGAGCGCCCGACTGCGATCGAGGGCTTGAGTGACCACCTGCTGGCGATGCGCGCCGTGCTCGAGGGCCACGGCCCGGTTGGCGCCTCGCTGCCGCTGCGCGCTGCGGCGTTGATCGCCGACGAGGAGCTGGACCGGATCGAGGCCGGCGAACGGGTCGAGGAGGTACTTGGGCTGGAGCGGGCGACGATGAACGGCCGCCCGGTCGAGCGCGCCGTCGAGCTCGCCGGCTGGCTCGAGGAGAACGCCCGCAAGCTGCTGCGCCAGGCCGCCCTGGGGGAGCTCGGCAACGACCTCAGCACGGTCGCCGACGAGACGCTGATCGTCAGCGGCCTCGCCGAAGGCGACGCCGAGATCATGGTCTCGATCGAGGAGCAGGCGCCCGAGCCCGAGCCCGATTTCGAGTTGGACGCCGAGCCCGACTACGTGCCGGAGCCCGAGGTCGGTCAGATCTCGATCGAAGCAGCCGAGCCAGAGCCTTCCGCCGAACCTGAACTGCCCGTCGACGAACTACCGGAGGAGGAGTACATGGAGCAGGAGACCCGCATCATGGAGCCGATCCCGGCCGAAGAAGAGATTCGAATCACGGCCACCCCGTGGCTCGAGGAGGTCTCCGACCCCCGCGGCGGCGACACGATCCAGTGGCCGGCCGACTCCGACCGCGACATCCAGCACCGCGAGAAGATCGACACCCCCCGCGTGCGCCATCTCTTCCCCGTGCCCGAGGACGCCGACTGGGAAGTTAGCCACCTCGAGTTCGAGTACTCGCGCCGCGCGTAGCCTGACGCTTCGCATATCGGCGTCCTCGGTCGCTCGCGTGCAGAGCACGCCACGCTCCCTGCGTCCTTGATCTGCTCGGTCAGGCTACGCGCGCCCTGCCGCCATCTCGACCCGCTCCTCGGCGGTTGCGAAGAGGTAGCGGTCGATCTCGGTCAGGCCGCGGAGGTCGTGGACGTCCTCGTCGAGGTAGGGGACGCGGATCACGCAGCTGGTGCGGAGCTCGCCCGCCAGGTGGTCGATGTTGCGGGAGTCGCGCTCGGCGAGGGCCTGGTAGTCGGCGAAGTTGTCGGCTACTCGCTTGGCCAGCTTGACGTCGCCGAGCTTCTCGGTCAGGGCGGCGGGGAGGTCTTCGACCTCGGCCCGAAGCTCGTCGGCGGGGTAGTGGACCTTGTTGACGATGACGCCGCCGAAGGGGAGCTTGGCCTCGACAAGTTTGCGGTGGAAATAGACGGCCTCGTCGATCGGCTCACCCTGGGGGCCGCAGACGACGAGGAAGCAGGTCTCGGGGTCGGCGAGCAGTTTGCTGACGCGCTTGGCCCGCGCCTGGAAGCCGTCGATCATGCTGCTGAAGGCGTTGAAGAACTCGGCCAGGTCGGCGATCAGGTCGAAGCCGACCAGACGCTTGAAGACGCCGAGGACGACCGAGACGCCGCGCCCCGTCACCTTCGCCGCCAGGCCGGTTGGCTTCATGAAGACCCGCAGCGATTTGCCCTCGATGAACTGGGTCAGCCGTTTCGGCGCCTCGAGGAAGTCGAGCGCGTTGCGGGTCGGCGGCGTGTCGAGGACGAGCAGGTCGAAATCGCCTTCGGTGTGCAGCTCGAACAGCTTCTCCATCGCCATGTACTCCTGCGAGCCGGCCAGGGCGCTGGAGATCTGCTGGTAGATGCGGTTGTTGAGGACCCGGTCGCGGGCCTCCTCGTCGGGCGCCTGGCGGGCGACCAGCTCGTCGAAGGTCGCCTTCGCGTCGAGCATCATCGCCCACAGCTCGCCCTTCATCTCGACGCCCTGCTCCTCGAAGAGGGCGGGCTCGACCCGCCGCGCCTCGTTGCCGAGCTCGTCGAGCCCGAGCGAGTCGGCCAGCCGCTTCGCCGGGTCGATCGTCAGCACGCAGACCTTCAGCCCCTGTGCCGCCATCCCGGTGGCGATTGCCGCCGAGGTCGTCGTCTTGCCGACGCCGCCGGAGCCGGCGCAGATGCAGATCGATTTGCCCTCGAGGACTTCGCCGACCGAGGCCATCAGGAGAGCTTCCTCGACAGCTTGCGCGCCGCCTCGAGGTCGAGCTCGGGCTCGAAGAGGAAGGGCAGCGTCTTCACCGGCGCCTCGACGCCGCGTTTCAGGCGCGAGAGCTGCTGTCGCTGCGAGCGGGCGCGGCCGAGCTCCGAGAGCGCCGCTCGCGCCGCGGCCCTGGTCGCGCCGTCCTCGCTCTCCGCCACCTGCGCCAGATTCTCGGCCTCGTTCTTCTTGAACCGCTCCGGGTAGAGGCCGTTGAGGTAGACGCGGTCGACCGCGACGCCGACCTCGTCGCGCAGGTCCTTCTCCAGCGAGACCGACTCGTTGACCGGCATCTCCTCCGGCAGGGCGACGATCGCGGTGCCGGTGTGCTCGTGATCGGTGATGAAGCGGTCGAGGGTCTCGGCCTGCGAGTGGATCGGGCCGACGCGGGCGATCGAGGCGAAGGTGCGCGGCGTCTGCAGGAAGCCGACGCCGTGGCCGGTCGCCGGCGCGTCGACGATCACCAGGTCGTACTTGCGCCCGCTCTTGACCTTGCGGTCGAGCTGCGCCAGCTCCCAGATCTTGCCGATCGTCACCAGCTCCTTCAGCCCCGGCGTCGCCGCGGCGAGGTAGTTGAAGATGCGGCTGCGGAAGAGCAGGTCCCGCATGGCCCTCACCTTCAGCTGCAGCAGCACGTACTCGCGCATCGACTCGTCGGGGTCGATCGAGATCGACCAGAGGTTCTCCTCCATCTCGACCTCGTGGAAGCCGACGGCGGTGTGGGCAAACATCCGCGAGGCGTTCTCCTGCGAGGAGACCTCGCAGACGATCGTCCGCTTGCCTTCGCTGGCGGCGCGCAGGCCGAGCGCGACCGCCACCGTCGTCTTGCCGACACCGCCCTTGCCGGTGACGATGACGAGTCGCTTGTCGAAAAGATCGGGGATTGGCTGATTCCTAGCAATTTCGGGGGCGGGCAGGAAAAGCGGGGTCCCATACGAATATCCGCGCAATGGGATTTCTAAGCCGCAAGAAGCCGAAGCCTGCTCCCGTCGAGATGCATGAGGAGCAACCGATCGTCGACGAGTTGCAGGAGATGGAGGAACTCGTCCCTGAGCGTACCGTCGAAGAGCCGACGATCGTGCACGAGGTCGTCGCGCCCGAGGTCGAGGAGGTCGCCGAGGAGCCGGAGCCGGCGCTGAACGCGGCGGAGCCGGAGCCCGAGATCGAGGTTGCGCCCGAGCCCGAGCCCGACCTGGAGCCGGAGGACGAGGACGACGGGCGGATGAAGGCCGTCGATCTGATCGCGCCCACCCGGCTCGACTTCCTGGCCGAGAAAGAGGCCGCCGAGGAGCAGCCGGTGAAGACCGCCGAGGTCATCGCCTTCGCCAACCAGAAGGGCGGCGTCGCGAAGACGACCACGACCCTGAACCTGGCCGTCGCCTTCGCCGAGTCCGGATACCGGGTGCTCTGCATCGACCTCGACCCGCAGGGGAACCTGACGATGAGCCAGGGAATCGACCCCGACAAGGTCGAGAAGAGCCTCTACGACGTGCTCGTCAACGACATGCCGATCTCCGAGATCATCGTCAAGCGCGAGATCGACATCGCCGTCGCCTCGATCGACCTGGCCGGCGCCGAGATCGCGATGAGCACCAAGATCGGCCGCGAGCGCTCGCTGGAGAAAGCCCTCAAAGAGGTCGCCGGCGACTACGACTTCGTCTGCATCGACACGCCGCCCAGCCTCGGTCTGCTGACGATCAACGCGCTCACCGCCGCCAACAAGGTGATCGTCCCGGTCCAGTGCGAGTACCTCTCGATGCGCGGCCTCGTCCAGCTGCAGAACACGCTGAAGATGATCCAGGAGAACCTCAACCCCGACGTCCGGATCGAGGGCATCCTGCCGACGATGCTGGACTCGCGGACGATCCACGCCAAGGAGGCGGTGGAGATCCTCGAGGAGAACTTCGGCGACCTCGTTTTCCAGTCCCGGATCAAAAAGGCGATCAAATTCGCCGAGGCGCCGGTCCAAGGCGCAAGCGTGCTCAAGTACGATTCTGGCTCGAGCGCAGCGAACTACTACCGGGAGCTGGCGAAGGAGGTTCTGGCGAATGGCACGGCGTAACAAGCGCGCGAGCATGCGCGAGGGGCCGCTTTCCGACCTATTCCGGTCCACGTCCGAGGACGCCCCGGTCGATCCACCCGAGGCGCCTCGCTACGGGCGCCAGGATCCGGCCGAGGCGCAGAAGGAAGAGGAGCAGCCGCGCGAGGCCGCTCCCCCCGCGCCTCCGGCCGCCGAGGAGGAGCCGGCCGCCGCTGACGTTCCACTGCAGCAGGACGAGGAGCCGACGCTCTACAACCAGGACGTCGAGGGCTCGACCGAGTCCGCGCCCGAGCGGCTGAAAAGGGTCTTCAACGAGGAGCCTCTGCCGCGGCGGGATCAGTTCACGCCGGAAAACCCGCGCTACGGGCGCGACGAGCCGGCCTACGAGCCGCCGGGGAGCGGGGAGCCGCACCAGCCGGTGATCAAGGTCGTCGGCGTCGGCGGCGCCGGCGTCAACGCGGTCAACCGCATGGTCGACGCCCGCATCCCCGGGGTCGAGTTCATGGCGGTCAACACCGACCTGCAGTCCCTGCAGCTCTGCGTCGCCGACGTCACCGTCCACATCGGCGACGAGCAGACGCGCGGCCTCGGCGCCGGCGCCGACCCCGAGGTCGGCCACCGCTCCGCCTTCGAGGAGCAGGACAAGATCAAGCGC
>Ga0207680_10001082_pt1 | contig 12855 bp, 10 predicted proteins | sample KBSS23metaG_FD_184321 | JGI IMG/M metagenome (GOLD analysis project Ga0207680, IMG submission 184321) | Switchgrass rhizosphere microbial communities from Kellogg Biological Station, Michigan, USA - KBS S2-3 metaG (SPAdes) (version 2) | ecosystem: Host-associated > Plants > Roots > Rhizosphere... | reverse complement strand
GCGTCGCAAGATAGATCGCTCCTTGCGAGTTGGGTAGTACTCAGTCAAACAAGTGATGGCTTCGAAAAGCGCAGACCCGACCTCGTCGTACAGAAAGCGCGAAGGAATCGACTTCTGATCGCGCTGCAATCCTTCCATGGCCGAAACACGAAATCCTGGCTGCGCGCGCGGAGGAACAACCACGTAGCGCAGTCTGGGGACATGCGCAATCGCCGATGTCGTGTTTCCTAAATTGAGGGCTGCGCTCATAAACAACTTAATTCCTATCTTGGCAACAGCTCATCGGCGAATGGTGGCAATCGTCCTGAAAATCCGCTGGAGAAACTGCAAGTCTTATAGACAGTTACGGCTGCTGAAATGTTTTGGATACATCTAGAGTTCCCGCTGAAGTCACAATGAATCCAATGCTGCAACCCGGCGTCTATCCTGCAAGCGTCACGCCAATGGACTCAAAAGGGCAGATCGACATGCCTGCCCTGGCAAGATTGCTGGCATGGTTTGAGGCCGCCGGATGCAAAGGAGCTGTTCTCGCCGGCACGAACGGCGAAGGGCCATCACTCTCCGCAACCGAGAAAAGAGACCTGGTCAGGGACTCCATGCCTCTCCGCGGGAAGCTCGATATCATCCTCGGCATCGCCACTTCCTCATTGGAAGAAGCGGTGTGGTCATGCAATCAAGCGAGCCGTGCAGGTGCCGTTGCCGCCCTCGTCATGCCGCCCAGTTACTTCAAAGAAGCATCGGAGGTTGGAATCGTCGAGTGGTTTCGCGCCCTCATGGATCGCACGGATATCCCTGTGATCGTCTACAACTTCCCGCAACGCACCGGCGTCACCATCACGAATGAGATGCTCCAAAGAGTCGCCGAGTACAAACAATTCGCGGGCGTCAAAGACAGTAGCGGCGCGCGCGAAAACCTGTCCGGTTATGCCGACGCGCTCAACGGTTCAGGCAAAGTTCTTTACGTCGGAAATGAAACGCTCCTGATGGATGCCTTGCGCGCAGGCTGGACCGGCACGATCAGCGGCGCATCGAATGTGATGGCCTTCCCTCTCGCGCAGGTAATAGAAGATTGGATCGCTGCCCGCAAAGATTCCGCCGAAGCAAAGTTCGCAATCGCCCTTCCCGCCATCGAAGCCCTGCGCGGCAAGCAACAGCCCTCGACCAATAAGGCGTTGTTGGAAAGTATCGGCGTCATTCCTTCCGGTGCGGTGCGATTGCCCTTGACCTCGTTATCAGCCGCAGACGTGAATGCGCTAAAAGTTGAATTGGAAGCAATCCTTGGACCTCTTGCTTCGTCCGGGCGCGTGACAAGCTGAGCCGGATAGCCACAACGGCACAACGACACTGACGATCCACAACAGAGCCACGAGGATGATGCGTCGTCTCCGGCCCCTAACAGGTTCTTAACGTTGTGCCCCGTTGTGCCGTTGTGTCGTTGTGGTCATCCCAAATATGGCGACCGAATTCGAAATCGCCCATAATCCACGACATGTTGCTCGAAGGCAAGAAGGGTCTCGTTCTGAACGTGATGAACAAGAACAGCATCGGCTGGGCGGTGGCGGAATACGCCCGCGGTCACGGTGCGCAGGTAGGCGTCGGCGCCCAGAACGAGCGGATGCTCAAGAACGTCAACGAACTCACCGGTGACAACAAAGGCTACGACGTCTTCACGATCGACTTCGCATTCGAAGACCAATACGAGCAACTGCGCCAACAGGTGGAGCAGAAATACGGAAAGATCGACTTCCTCGTCCACACCGCCGCATTCGCTCCGAAGGACGGTCTCGCGGGCAAGTTCATGGACGTCAGTCTTGAAGGATTCCAGACTGCACTACACATCTCGTGCTTCTCGCTGGTCCAACTCTGCAAAGCGCTTGAGCCAGTGATGAACGACAACGCAAGTGTCATGGCGATGAGTTATTTAGGCAGCGTCCGCGCTTGCCGAAACTACAACACGATGGGAGTCGCTAAAGCCGCCCTTGAGGCCAGCGTGAGATATCTCGCCGTCGATCTCGGTCCGCGCGGTATTCGCGTCAACACCATTTCTCCTGGCCCGATGAACACCGTCGCCGCGCGCGGAGTAAAAGGTCTCCTCGACATGATCAACTACGTCGCAGACACCGCGCCCCTTAAGCGCGCCGCCGTCCAAGAGGATGTGGGAGGCGCAGCCGTCTATTTGATGAGCGATCTCAGCAAGGGTGTCACCGGACAAGTCATATACGTCGACGCTGGCTACAACATCATTGCGCTCTAATGCGCCTACTGTCGATCACGCATTGGTCGTTTGGCAGAGATCGCGAACTCCTTCGAGAGATTCGCGAGGTGGTCGATCACGAGAGCATCTACCTTCACGATCTCCGCACCGATCCGGATCTGAATCGCACCCTTCTCGTCTTCACGTCGGATCACGAATTTGTTCGCACCACTCTGGTGCGAATCGCAGGTCTAGTATTTCCACGCGTCGATTTAAGTAAGCACGTCGGTGCCCATAGCCGAACTGGGGCACTCGACATCTGCTCCATGGTGCTTCCCGTTCCCGATCCGACGAGACAGGAGATGGAGCTCGCAATGGGAACGACCGAACTGTTCGCCGCCATCCTCGCCGCAAAATATGAAATCCCGATCCTGCTGACTGACAAAGCAGGCCGGAGCACCGAAGCAGATTCGTTGGAAATCAAGGAGGGCGGATTCGGGTCGCTCATTGGCCAAACCATCGAGGCGGACTTCGGCCCTTGCACGGTCCATCCTCGACTAGGGATGAGCCTCATCGGCATCCGCGATTACTTCATTACCTTTCAAATCGATTTCGAATCTCCCAACGGCGGATTCGCGCGAACGCTAGCACGCGAGGCAACTGAGTTACGAACGGCGGGCGATCCGCACTTCCTCGGGGTCGAGGCATCGCATTTCACTCTCACGAGTCGGGAACGCGTGCGCTTGAGCATCGAAATAGACTTGCCCGACCTGGCAACCCCTGACCCCATCATCGAATGGGCTTTGGACAGAGCGGCCCGAGAAGGAATCCGTGCGTTTGCGGCGGAGTTGGTAGGCGCGATCCGAGTGAACGATCTACCCGGAGCAACCCGCCTATCCGTCCGCGACCCACAGATTTTTGGCTAGTTGGAGTGCTTTGGAGTGCGGCGACCTGGCGCCGCCTTGCTCCAACCTGGAACCTCCCCGAACACGTAAAATAACGTCTTGAGCTTCGACATCGGATTTCTCGGCGGCGGACAGCTCGCGCGCATGTCCATTCAATCCGCCCAGCGGATGGGTTTGAAATGTCTTTCGCTGGACCCGGGTGAGCACACACCCGCATCCGAAATCGCGCCCGCAATCGCAGGCAACCTCAATGATTCGGAGAGCATCGCCAAACTCGCCTCGCAATGCGATCGCCTCGCCCTGGAAAACGAATTCATTCCCGCTGATGCTTTGCACACCGGACTCAAGAAGGCGGGAGTGCAAGAGGATCGCCTCATTCCCGAGATCGAAACCCTGGCGACTATCCAGGACAAGCTGCTGCAGCGACAAGCGTTTCTCTCCACAAACGTTCCGTCACCTCATGCGATTTCCATTCACGCAGATGGCTCGGAAGCCATCGCTCAGATCAGATTCCCGATGGTTCTGAAAGCACGCTTTGGCGGATACGATGGACGGGGAACGCGATACGCACGCACTCTGGAAGAGTTCCATTCCCACGCTCATCTCTGGCAGGCAGGCGGATGGATGGCGGAATCATTCGTACCGTTCAAACGTGAACTCGCTTCGATGGTCTTCATCGATCGCGAAGGAAACGCCGGATGCTTCCCCACCATGGAAACGATCCAGACCCACCACGTTTGCGATCTCGTTTTTCCGAGCGGCGTGGATGCTAGTGCAGTCGCCATCGCCGCCGTTCGTGCGGTTAACGGACACGGGTTGTTTGGCGTCGAGATGTTCGAACTCGAAGATGGATCGATTCAGATCAACGAACTCGCCCCCCGACCTCATAACACGGGCCACTATACATTGGATTGGGGTGGCGTAAGTCAATTCGATCAGCACGTTCGTTTGGTCATGGACCTCCCCACCATCGCACCAGCGGGTAACGAAACGTGCATGGCAAATCTTCTTGGACAAGCGAACGCAAAAGATTTCCGCCTCGCCATTCGATCCGCCCTCGAAGAAGAACCCGAAGCAAGAATTCATTGGTACGGAAAGGCCGAATCCCGCCCCGGCAGGAAAATGGGACACCTCAACGTCGTCGGCGACAACTGCGTGGAGCGCGCACGCCGCGCGCGCGAAGCATTCTATAGAACATGGTGATATGGAGTGCGGCGACCTGGCGCCGCTTTTTGAGTTTAATGTTCTCAGAATCTACGGGTCGGAAAAGCGGCGCCAGGTCGCCGCACTCCACACGCTAATAGTCGTCTTCGACGCGAACCCTGTCGATTGGAAAGGTCATAACTGTCTTGCAGAAAGCATTTGTTGAATTCTGTTGAAACCAGTTCGCGGAACACCAAGGATACGCCTCGGGTGTTTGTGACATTCCATGATGGACCGCGTTTCGGTGTACATAGGAAAGCCGCGCAAGATAGGATTTCTCGAACGTCAAGTGCGTATCCCAATATTGGAACCATACTTTTCTTCCAGGAGTGCCGTCCAGTTTGTTTAACTCGCGAGACGCGCACGTATGCATTTTGTTGAAAAGTTGCGGAGCCATCGGTTCAGCTGGAGCATGCGCAATGATGTGATAGTGGTTCGCAAACACCGCCCACGCCTGAAGTTCCCATTCAAATTCCAAACACGTTGTTAGCAAGAGTGTTTCAAGCAAATCAAGTTTTGCGCGCGTGGTCATAGAACTTGACTTTTTGGTACGTCGCGCCTGTAACCATATAGGAGCCTGGATGATCAACTCGGTGCGAGGGCGCGTGGGGCCACGGCTTCATTTTTGTATCCTACCGAAGCAATTGTGAAAAGCGGCGCCAGGTCGCCGCACTCCATAATCTCCAAATGCGACGAGCAATTGTCATCGTCCTCGATGGATGTGGCGCGGGCGAGGCGCCCGACGCAGCGAAGTTCGGCGACCAAGGATCGGCAACGATCAAGCACGTCTGGGAGCAAGTGGGAGGCTTCCACGCCCCCAACCTCGCCGCTTGCGGCTATTTGTCCGCCTGCGGAATCACCGATCTGAAGGGCTTACTCGGAGCTGATGGTAACGCCATCCCCGTCGGACCATCCGAAAACCTGCGCGCAAGATACGGCCGGCTGCAAGAGATGTCCATCGGCGGAAAAGACTCGGTCACGGGACATTGGGAAATGATGGGAATCGTTACCGATCAACCATTCCCCACCTATCCAAACGGCTTCCCCGCCGAACTGATGACCGCCTTTGAAAAAGAAATCGGCACGAAGACCCTCGGCAACAAGCCGGCAAGCGGAACTGCGATCATCGCAGAACTCGGCGCGGAGCATGTGAAGACCGGATATCCGATCGTCTACACGAGCGCAGACAGCGTATTCCAGATCGCGTGCCACGAAAGTTTTGTCTCCGTTCCGCGACTCTACGAGATGTGCGAAATCGCAAGAAGACTATGCGTGCCTCCGAATGGCGTTCAACGCATCATCGCGCGACCGTTCACGGGAGATGCTGAAAAAGGATTCACACGTACCGGAAATCGAAAAGATTTCCCGATGCCTCCACCCCACAATCTAGTCGACGAAATCGGAGATGTGTTTGGCATCGGACCAGTCCCCGATCTTTTCGCGAAAAGAGGATTCCGAGACACGACGCGCACCCAAAATAATTCTGAACATGCAACGCGCATGACGGAAGCGCTCAAATCCGATGCGCGATTTATCTTCGCAAACTTCGAAGACTTCGACATGATGTACGGCCATCGTAACGACCCCACCGGTTTTGCGAAAGCACTCGAAGATTTCGATGTGACTCTTGGTGCAATCCTCACTCAACTGACGGCCGACGACATTCTCCTCCTCACAGCAGATCACGGAAACGATCCGACGACGCCTTCTACTGACCACTCGCGAGAATTCGTCCCCGGCTGTGTGATCGGACAATCATTCAGCTCGAAAGCCTACGGAGATATGGAAGGGATGTCCGCCATCGGCGCGACCGTCGCCGCGTGGCTTGCAGTGGATTGGAAAATCGGAACGGACCTGCTCACCTAAGTCCAACTGATCACTGATTACCGATCACCGATCACCAGTCTAAAAGGAAGAGGGCCCGTAGCCGCCAAGGGGAGAGCAAACGCGGTTTCCGGGCCAATCTCTGGCATTAATGGACTACCCTTCAAGCAAAAACGACGAGCCATTTTTGCTATCCCCGCCGCAATCCTCGACCCCCTCTGGGGCCAGATCCCTGAATTTAGGTTCAAACTGGCATCCGTGATCCCAGCCCCCCTCTCGAACCGAATTTCGGCCGTCTGGGGCGAAAAGGGCCAAGAGTGGCTGGCTAGATTCCCGGAAATCCTCGCCGAAATCACCGCTGGTTGGAATCTAAAAGACCTCCGCCCCTTTGAAAATCTTTCCTACAACTTCGTCGCTGCTGCCACCCGGGACGGCGAGCCGGTCGCTCTCAAACTCGGAGTGCCTCGCGAGGAGATGGCAACTGAGTCCCTGGCCCTTCAGGTTTTCGATGGACGCAAGGCAGCAAGGCTGTTGCGCACCGACCATGATAAGGGCGCGATTCTCATCGAGCGTCTAAAACCGGGCAAGTCGATGTGGTCCGAATGGTCGCCAAGAATCGACGACGCTCAAACGGAGATGGCCGCGCGCACCATGATTGAAATGTGGCGTCCGCCGTCACTGGGATTTCCCACCACAAAAGATTGGTTCGAAGCATTAACGCGATATCAATCCAAGTACGGCACCACAGGACCACTCCCCCACGATCTGATCGCCAAAGCCATCAGCGCCAGTCGCGAACTTCACGCATCCAATACCGATCAACGATTGCTCCACGGCGATTTTCATCACGACAACATTCTCTTATCGGGCGATGAATGGAAAGTCATCGATCCAAAAGGGATCATCGGACCAAGAGAGTTTGAAATTGGTGCATGGATAAGAAACCCATGTGATCGGATTCTCAAAGAAGATCCCGAATTGCATCTTCTCGATCGACGGCTCAACATTTTCGCCGGGGTCACTAATCTTGATCTTCAATGCATTCGTGAATGGACCTTCTGTGGATGCATGCTGTCGGCATGCTGGTCCATAGAAGATGAAGGTGAAGGCGGAGAAGACGCTATCGCATTTGCGCGCGCTCTCGAAAAGTTTGTCTAGCTTTTCTTCGCGGGCGCGTCTTGTAATACCTGCGCCCATGCCGTTTTGAACGCATCGCCGCTGACGCCAAGCCCTTCGATGATCTTCATGATCTTTTGCTGCTGCCCGCCCGCAAAAGAATTGATGCCGTCCGCAGTCGTCGCGATCTTATTTGGATCGGCCGTGCCCAGCGCCTCTGCGTATCCTTGGTACGCGTCTGCCTGCCCGCGATAGAAAATATACGTCTCTTCCTGCAGCGTCTTAAATTGTTCGGGTTCCTTAAGGTCGTGGATCGATATACCGATCTCCCGAATCTGGCGCGCGATTTCCTGAGCCTGATCACTCAACTGTTCCGGGGTCGTCGCGTCCCCATCCACCATTCCGGTCACGTGCTTGTCGATCGCGCGATACTTCGCGACTGCTTCGCGCCACGTATGGCTGTAGGCGTCCGGCGACATGCTGTCCGAGCACGCGCACGCTCCGAGGATAAGTGCGAGGACGAAGATGGCGTGCCCCTTATTCATACTAGTAACCCCATTATCGCTCACTGCCGCTTGAAGTCAAGTCCAGGTTCAAATATGAAGTTGAGCGATGTTTTTATTAACGATCGTTACAGCGACCAAAAATCGGTGGTAACGTTCCTGAAGTCGCCCGCCCTTCCTTGCCCGGAAGGGACCTCACACGGGTGAAGGAGGAGTCCCTTTGTTTGGAGCAAACGAGAGTGCGTCCAAAGCTTGTTCATTTAGTAAGCTTGCGTCCCTTGCCGGGTTGACGCTTGCCCTGATCTCAACGAGCCCCGCGCAAATTCCGACCTACGCGTCGAATGCGCAGCACACCAATATCTACACCCCAGCCGCAAAGAATATCAACCAGATTCTTTGGCAAAAGAGTATCGATGACAATCCGTCGTCGTTCGGCCACTACGGCTCGCCGCTGATCACCGCCGCGAACACGATCATCGTCCCCCACAAGACGGCGACGAACGGTTTCGTGATCGATGCATACGATGGGTCCGGTGCGGATAAATACACCCTCACCACCGACTATGTGCTGCCCTCCTTTAGCTGGGTGCCTACCTATCAGCCTGTGTTAGTCGGCACTCGACTTTATTACCCAGGCAACGGCGGAACGGTTTATTACATCGACAACGCTGATTCGAACGGTCCTCACACGCCAGTGCAACTCGCGTTCTACGGCCTTGCAAATTACACGGGGAATCCAAGCAGCTACAACAACACCGTCTTCATTTGCTCGCCGATCACGGCGGATAGCAATGGCGACATCTTCTTCGGCTTCCGCGTCCAGAGTGGTCCCGCACCTGCGCCGATCAGCTCGACCCAGAGCGGTATCGCGAGAATCGACTCCAGTGGAAACGGAACATTCGTTCTCGTCGGAAACGCAGCGGCCGATGCAAGCATCGGTCGAATGCCACTCAGCTCCGCGATGGCGTTGAGCAACGATGAGACCACGATCTACACCTACGTGATCGGCGCGAGTAACAACACGAACACGTATTTGCTCGGGCTCAGCACCGCCGACCTCTCCACGAAATACAAAGTGAAGATGCTCGATCCGCGCATGAACGGCAACGGCGCCCAGATCATCGACCAGAGCACCGCCTCTCCGATGGTCGGACCTGACGGCGACGTCTATGCGCCCGCCTTCGCGTTCCCATACAACGGATCACGCGGCTTCATGAACCACTACTCGGGCGACCTAACGGTCACCAAGACTCCCGGTGCCTTCGGTTGGGACTTCACCCCGGGCGTCGTGCCAGCAAGCATGGTCCCCTCCTACCACGGCACTTCTTCCTACTTGCTCTTCTGCAAGTACAACAACTACGACATCACGGACGGCGATGGCGTTAACCGCGTCGCTCTTCTCGATCCAAACGCAACTCAGGTGGACTTCCATCCAACCGCGCCAGGACTTGTCGAGATGCGCGAGGTTCTCTCCGTTATCGGACCGACGCCGGATGATGGAGGCGGAAGCTATCCGCTCGCCGTTCGCGAATGGTGTATCAACGCCAGTGCAGTCAACCCGGCCACGAACAGCATCTTCTTCAACAGCGAAGACGGAAAGATGTATCGATGGAACACCGTCGATAACGTCCTTTCGCAGGCGGTGAAACTGAATGACGGTATCGGTCAGCCATACGTCCCCGAACTCATCGGGCCCGACGGAACTGTCTACACGCTCAATGGCGGAAACTTCTTCGCACTTGGACAATACGATGCCGGAGTTTCATTCACTGTTTCTTCGAGTCAACCGAATATGCGAACGAATGTCGCAGGTTCGTCTATCACTTTCACTGCGAAGGTGATCGGTGGATCGGGCACCCCAACCGGCACGTTCGATTTCTACGACGACACATACAACGGATTGAGTCCTGAGCACAATTTGATTGCTTCAGGTGTCGCCGTCGATGGATTGGGACAAGCGTCGGTCACGACGTCTTCTCTCTCGGCAGGCGGTTCCTACTTCGGAAACCACCTCATCACCGCTATCTACAGCGGAGATGGCGGACACTCCGCAGGTCAGGGCAGCATGCTTCAAAAGGTCCATGCATTCGCCACGACCACGACGCTTGGTGTGTCAGGCTCGCCGACCAACTATGGCGATCCGGTCACCCTAACCGCGAACGTCACCTCCGGCGGCGGAACGCCAACCGGCTACGTGACTTTCTATGATAACGGAGCACCGATCGGCCAAGTGTTCTTGGATGGAACGGGTCAAGCCCAATTCACAACGTCATCGCTCAGTGTGGGCAGCCACGCCGTCGGTGCCGACTATGAATCGGACACGTACTTCGCATCGAGCGGTGGATCAAATTCCGCCCCGGTGCAAGCATTCACAACGACTGTGACGAACGCCACGTCGCCAAATCCGTCCACATTTGGACAGACCGTAACGATGTCGGCTAGCGTCTCCGCCAACGCCCCTGCTACTGGAACCCCAACTGGAACCGTCACCTTCAAGGAAGGCGCGACCGTTCTCGGATCGGGAACAGTCGATGGATCGGGCAACGCAAACGCTACCATCAGCACTCTCTCAGTTGGCACGCATTCCATCACCGCGTTCTTCAGTGGAACGGGCGGATGGGTGTTGAGCAACGGCTCCGCCGTAACTCATAACGTCACCGCGACAACTTCGACGACGCTTGGCAGTTCTGCCAATCCTTCGAGCTTCGGCTCGAGCGTCACGTTCACCGCAACCGTCACCAGCGGCGGCGGAACCCCAACCGGCTCCGTGGTCTTTACGATCGACGGAACGCCGGGCTCGCCAGTGACGGTCGATGGAACAGGCAACGCAACGACGAGCACGAGCTCACTCACTGTGGGTAGTCACACCGTATCCGCTGCCTTCACCGGCACTGGCGGATTTGGGAACAGTTCGACGACGTCGAACCTTACGCAAAACGTGCAGGCGACCACCACGACGACGGTCAGTGGATCACCGAATCCGTCCAACGTTGGTCAGAGTGTCACCTTCACTGCCACTGTCACAAGTGGCGGCGGTACTCCGACGGGAAGCGTCACCTTCAAGGACGGCGCGACAACTCTCGGATCTGGCACTGTCGATGGTACGGGACACGCTACTCTCAGCACGTCAAGTCTCACGGCGGGCAGCCACTCGATCTCGGCGAACTTCGTGGGAACGGGCGGATACCAGAACAGTTCGGGCAACACGACGCAAGTCGTGAACAACCCAGCTGGTCCAACCACGACGACGGTTGCATCGAACCTCAACCCTTCGATTCAGGGCCAAGCCGTAACCTTCACCGCAACAGTCGTGAAGACGGGTGGCGGCGGAATTCCGACCGGTTCGGTTGCGTTCAAGAACGGCAACTCGACGATCGCGACGGTCACACTCGATGGCACCGGCCATGCGCAAACGACAACCTCATCGCTTGCAACGGGCAACCGCAGCATCAAGGCGATCTTCACGGGAACCGGCGGATGGGGCAACAGCACCTCGGCCATCCTCGTGCAGCAAGTCCTTGCCGACACCACCCCGCCGAGCATTCCTCAGAATGTTCACGCGACGAGTGGCCCCGGCAGCGGAAAGATCACCATCTCGTGGGACGCATCGACCGACCCTGACGATCCTGTCGCCAACTATCAAGTGTTCAGAGCGAAGACCCTGAACGGCAGCTACTCACGAGTGGCCACCGTTACCGGTCTGAGCTATCTGGATAATCCTGGCAGCTTAGTAACACGGTTCTACTACGTGGTCGCAGTCGACTCGCACGGCAACAAGTCGGCAGCGTCTGCAAAGACGTCTGCGACTGCACCGGCCGTGATTAAGGGTCACTAGGGCCCAATCTCGTGCAATGGGGCGAAGAGAAATCTTCGCCCCATTTGCTTTCTCGCTTTGATTTCCGACGTTAGAATCTTCTGAGCCCATGATCTTTCGGACAAGCTGGTCGCGCCTGATTCCCTTCAGCTCCCTCCTCTTAGGGATTGTGGGAATAGCGGCTCAAACGCAAGTGCCGCAAGACCAGATCACTCCTGAGCCGCTCGACGCCATCATTGGCTACAGCAGTTCCAAAGATCTGGCGGACCCGGTCACTCAACTACAAAAGCGGATTGCCTCCGGGAAAACGAAGCTGTCATTCGAAAGCAAAGACGGGTATCTGCGATCGGTCTTGAAAGAGCTGAAGATTCCTGTCGAATCACAACTCTTCATCTTTTCAAAAACCAGTTGTCAAGCCCCATACACCAGCCCTCAGAAACCCCGCGCCCTCTACTACAAAGACAATGTCTACATCGGCTATGCGCAAGGCGATGTCCTCGACCTCATCGGAATCGATCCGGTAAAGGGACCCATCTTCTTCACCCTCGAACAGAAGCAAAGTATCAGACCAACATTCAAGCGGGAGATTCGCGATTGCGTGCAGTGCCATCTCGGACCGGAAACCGTAAACGTCCCCGGCCTAGTTGTTCGATCAGTGCGTACAAACGAAAACGGAAAACCGATCTCCCAGGTGCAGAATTTTGTGAGCGGACACAACAATCCTCTCCCCCAACGATGGGGCGGTTGGTATGTCACCGGCACCCACGAAGGCGACAACCACCTCGGCAATGGTTATTACGCGGTCGAGAAACCGACCGACGAAAACCTAAAGAAGAACTCAAACATTACTGATCTGAAATCTCGCTTCGACACGACCCAATACCCAACGCCATTCAGCGACACGGTCGCCCTGCTCGTCCTTGATCACACCGTCCGCATGCAGAACTTCATCACCGAAGCGCAATACGAAACCGTCATCGCACAAAAGGAAAGAAAGGATCCGAAGATCAAGCTCGTCGACAATTCGAACTGGCGGATCAAAAACGCAGGGGAATCTCTTCTCAATTACATGCTCTTCAGAGATGAAGCAGCCCTTCACGGAAAGATCACCGGCAGATCCGGATTTCAAGAAGCATTCAGCAAAATCGGGCCAAGAGACAAGATGGGGCGATCACTTTATGATCTCGACCTCAACACCCGCGTTTTCAAATATTCCTGCAGTTATCTGATCTATTCGAAAACCTTCGACACCTTGCCAGATGAGATGAAGAATTACCTTTGGGGGCGGCGCTCTCA
>Ga0207680_10001075_pt1 | contig 12887 bp, 10 predicted proteins | sample KBSS23metaG_FD_184321 | JGI IMG/M metagenome (GOLD analysis project Ga0207680, IMG submission 184321) | Switchgrass rhizosphere microbial communities from Kellogg Biological Station, Michigan, USA - KBS S2-3 metaG (SPAdes) (version 2) | ecosystem: Host-associated > Plants > Roots > Rhizosphere... | reverse complement strand
GGCGACCGCGATAACGATGCCCCCGATCACGTTGATCGCCACGATCATCAGGCCCGCGATGGCATCGCCACGCACGAATTTGGAGGCACCGTCCATGGCACCGAAGAAGTTCGACTCGCCTTCGAGCTCCTTGCGGCGGCGCTTGGCTTCCTTCTCGTCGATCAGACCGGCGGAGAGATCGGCGTCGACCGCCATCTGCTTGCCGGGCATCGCGTCCAGGCTGAAACGCGCTGCGACTTCGGCGATGCGGCCCGAGCCCTTGGTGATGACGATAAAGTTCACGATCACCAGGATGGCGAAGACAATGAACCCGATGACGAAATTACCGCCCATGATGAGCTTGCCGAACGCCTGGATGACGTAGCCGGAGGCGTCCGTGCCCTCGTTGCCATGCCCGAGGATCAGGCGGGTCGAAGCAAGATTGAGCGCCAGCCGCAGCATCGTGGTGATGAGCAACACGGTTGGGAAGGAGCTGAACTCCAGCGGCTTCTTGATGAAGACCGCGGTCATCAGGATCAGGATCGAAAGGCTGAGTGACAGCGCCAGCGATACGTCGAGCAACCACGGCGGCAGCGGCAGCAGCAGGACGACGAGGATCGCCATGATGCCGACGGCGAGGCCCAGGTCGGCGCGCTTGATGATGCCGCCGAGCGAGGCCAGGTTCAGGTTGAAGCCTGAACCCGCAGTTCTTGCAGGCGCGGCGCTGATGTCGGCCATGAAATCCGCCTAGTGTTGTGTTTAGCCGTTCGCGACGCGTTGTTCGCCATGGCTCGGGATCGCAAGACCGGATTGCGAGTACTCACGCAGCTTGTTGCGCAGCGTGCGGATCGAGATGCCGAGGATGTTCGCGGCATGCGTCCTGTTGCCCAGGCAGTGGTCCAGCGTGTCGAGGATCAGGTCGCGTTCGACGTCCGCGACCGTGCGGCCCACGAGACCGCGCGTCACGGCCACGGCGTTGTTGACCGCCGCCTGCACCGGCGCCGGAAGTCCCGACGACGAGGGCGCATTGTTGACCTGTGTGCCGTCCGGCAGGCGGATGGCCTCCGGCTGGATGTCCGGGCCGCTCGCCAGCAGCACGGCGCGATGGATCGTGTTTTCCAGTTCACGCACGTTGCCGCGCCACGGATGGCCGGCAAGCAGGCGCTCGGTCACCGGGGCGATCGGGCGATAGGGCACGCCGTTTGCCGTGGCGTACTTGTTCGCAAAGTGACGTGCGAGTGCCTGAATGTCCTTTGGACGCTCACGCAGCGCCGGCAGGCGCAGGTTCACGACGTTGAGGCGATAGAGCAGGTCTTCGCGGAACGTGCCGTGTTTCACGGCCTCGGCCAGGTCGCGGTTCGATGTCGCGATAATGCGGATATCGACTTTGACCGGCTTGATGCCGCCGACGCGGTCGATCTCGCGTTCCTGGATGGCGCGCAGCAGCTTGGCCTGCAGGCGCGCATCCATCTCGCTGATTTCGTCCAGCAGCAGCGTGCCGCCATTAGCCTCTTCGAACTTGCCGATGCGGCGGGCTATGGCGCCGGTGAACGCGCCCTTCTCGTGGCCGAACAACTCGGACTCGAGCAGGTTCTCCGGGATCGCGGCGCAGTTCACCGAGATGAACCCCTTGTCGTTGCGGTTCGACTTGCGGTGGATGTAGCGCGCCATCACTTCTTTACCGGTACCGCTTTCGCCGGTGATGAGGATCGAGGCTTCGCTGGGCGCGACCTGGTCGGCCAGCGAGATGACGGCTTCCATCGCGCCGTCCTCGAAGATCATCTGGTGGCTCTCGTCGGCCACGGCGGCGAGAACGGCGGCGATCAGCTCCGGGTCGGGGGGCAGCGGCAGGTATTCCTTGGCGCCGGCGCGGATCGCGTCGACCGCGGAGCGGGCGTCGGTGCCGATGCCGCATGCGACGACTGGCGTACAGATGCGCTCGGTCGAAAGACCGCGCACAAGCTGCCCGATGTCGCATTTGACGTCGCAGAGCACGAGGTCCGCGCCCTTGCCGCCGCGAAGGCTGGCGAGTGCCTGTTCGATATCGATGGCGTGGGTGACTTTCGCCCCACGATCCATCGCGATCTTGGTGGCGGTGGTGAGCTGCCCTTGCAGCTGGCCGACGATGAGAAGACGCATGGTCGTGTTCCTTCTTAGCCCTGACCGGCCTTGATGATTTCTGTCATGGTGATGCCGAGACGGTCCTCGACCAGCACCACTTCGCCGCGCGCGACCAGGCGGTCGTTCACGTAGATGTCGATCGCCTCACCGACCTTGCGGTCCAGTTCGACCACAGTGCCCTTGCCGAGCTTCAGGAGCTGGCTGACTTCCATCGCCGACTTGCCCAGCACCGCGGACACGGTCACCGGCACGTCGAACACGGCTTCCAGATCCTGCGCTGTGCGCTTGATATCGGGTTCGGCGTTCGGATCGATGTTCAGGAGCGCGGAGTTGCCCGGCGCATCCTCATGTCCCAGATCGGGCAGGCCGACATTGTCGCTGGCTGCCATGGTCTATTCCTCCACAGGCGAAGATGAATTGGTGAAACGGCGCGAGATCAGGTCGGCGATGGCCGCCACGATCGCGTCCTCGGAACGTTCGGCGCCGCCGCCGCGCCATTCGATGCGGCAATCGGCATGGCTGAGGCCCTGCTCACCGGAGACGATCACGCGGCCCTCGAAGCCTTCTTCATGCGCGATCTCGGCGAGGCGGAGTTTCAGCAACTCGGCGACCTTGAGGCTGGTGTGCAGGACGATCCGCGGCTCGCCGATGGCCTGGTGCAACGCATGGCGCAACGCGTCCTCGACGTCCGCCGAGGGGATTTGGTCGAGCGCGGCCGACGCCAGCTTGCGCGCGGCCGCGAGGCCCAGCATCGCCGCTTCCTCGCGCACGCTTTCCGTGGCGCGACTGGAGCGAACCACGACGTCCTTCAAGACCCCGACAAGCTGCGAAATCTCCGCCGCCTGCTGTTCCAGCGCGCGGACCTGGCCGGCCTTCATGCCCTGGTCGCGGGCGCGGGCCGACAGCGCATCGATTTCGTCCGTCGTGTACGCCTTCTTCTGGCGTGCGCGCGCGGCGTTGGAGACGAGATCGCCTTCCGGGCGGAACTCGACGTCGAATGTGTATTTCTGTCCGGAGGTGCTCATCAGTACACCAGCTCGTCTTCGGCGCCGCCGGCCGAAATCATGATCTCGCCCTTGTTGGCGAGATCCTTGGCGACGTTGACCATGCGCATTTGCGCCTCGTCGACGTCCTTGAGACGCACGGGGCCCATCGCCTCCATGTCCTCGCGCAGGATCTTGCCGGCGCGCTCGGACATGTTGGAGAAGAACGTGTCGCGCAACGTGTCGGTCGAACCCTTGAGCGCGAGGCCCAGCTTGTCCTTCTCGACGTGGCGCAAGAGCGTCTGGATCGAGCCCGGATCGAGCTTGCCGAGGTCTTCGAAGGTGAACATCAGCGCCTTGATGCGCTCGGCGGAGTCGCGGCTGCGCTCTTCCAGCGCCGTGACGAAGCGGCTTTCCGTCTGGCGGTCGAAATTGTTGAAGATCTCCGCCATCTGCTCATGCGCGTCGCGCTTGGCGGTGCGGGCGAGGTTGGACATGAACTCGGTGCGCAGCGTTTGCTCGACCTTGTCCAGGATGTCCTTCGGCACCGCTTCCATACGCAGCATCCGCTGCACCACTTCCAGGGCGAACTCTTCGGGCAGGGCGGCAAGAACGCGTGCCGCATGCTCCGGCTTGATCTTGGAGAGGACGACCGAGACGGTCTGCGGATATTCATTCTTCAGATAGTTCGCCAGAACGGTCTCGTTCACGTTGGCGAGCTTGTCCCACATGGTGCGGCCGGCGGGACCGCGGATTTCTTCCATGATCTGCCCGACCTTGTCCTCGGGCATCATGCGGGCGAGCAGCCGTTCAGTGGACTCGTACGAACCCATAAGCGAGCCGGTGCCGGACATCTGTGAGACGAAATCGACCAGCAGCTTCTCGATCAGATTTGAGCTCACGGTGCCCAGGGTCGACATGACCTGGGATACTTCCTTGATCTCGTCCTCATCCATCATCTGCCAGATCTTCTGGCTGTGCTCTTCGCCCAGCGACAGCATCACGATCGCCGAGCGCTCGGCGCCGGTGAGCTGGCGCATATCTTCTTTGACGGGTGGTTTTGCGCGCGGGGCCATGGGTTCTTACGCCGGTTCGTGGAGCCAGGTGCGGATGATCGCGAGCGCTTCCTCGGGATGCGCACTGACGACTTCGCCGACCTTCTTGATGGAGGATTCGCGGACCTGCCCCTCGATCTGCGAGAGGTCGATTCCGGATTTGACGGGTGCGATCATCGTCGGCGTTCCGCTGGCCGCGATGATCTGCGCCTGGGCGGCGGCCTCGGGCGAACCCGCGGGCGCGGGCAGTGCGCCGGCGATGAAGGTTCCACCGCCTGAGGCAGCAGATGCGACGTTCGGCGCGAACATGCGGGCGATCATTGGACGACCCACGAAGAAGCCGAGGATGATGGCCGCAAGCGACAGGATCCCAACCTCGATGATCTTGAACCACTGCGAGCTGTCCATGCCGAGCAGCGGCGCCGGTGGCGGCGTCGCGTCGCCGGTATCGAGGCGGGCGAATTCCATGTTGTCGACCTGCACGATATCGCCACGCTTGGTGTCGTAGCCGATGGCGGACTTCACCAGGTCGGTGATCTGTTTCATCTCGGCCGGCGTGCGCGGTGTGTATTTGCCGGCATCGGCCTGCTTGCCGTCGACGACGACCGCCACCGAGAGCCGCGACAGCTTGCCGCCATCGACCGTGCTGGTCGTCGTGGTGCGGTCGATCTCGTAGTTGTTGGTTTCTTCTGTGCGGGCGGCGTTCGACTTGTTGCCGTCGCCGGACGGGGCGGGCGTTGAGCCGGGCAAGGCGCTTCCAACGGAAACGGCGGCAGCGCCGGAACCGTTGGTGTCGGTGTTGTTGGATTCGACCGTCTGTGTCGAACGCAGCACCTTGCTGTCCGGATTGAAGTGCTCGGCAACCGTGTTCTCGTGCTTGAAGTCCATGTCGGCGGTGACCTGGACGCGCACATGGCCGGGGCCGACGACGCTCTCCACGATCGACTGCACGCGAGCGCGCAGGCGATCCTCGAAGTCGGTGGTCTCGTTCGCCTGTCCGGCCGCGAGGGCATTCGGGCCGTTCTTGTCGTCGCCACCGGCAAGAAGATTGCCCTTGTCGTCGACGATTGCGACGCGCTCGGCGGTCAGCCCGGCAACGGCAGCGGCCACAAGGTGCTGGATCGCCTGCACCTGGCCACGGCCCAGCACGCCGCGCGTCTTGAGCATGACGGACGCGGTCGGGTTGTCATTGTTCTGGCTGAAGATCTGGTGCTCGGGGATGACCAGGTGGACGCGAACGGTGTCGACGCCCTCGATGGTTTGCACGGAACGGGCAAGTTCGCCCTCGATCGCCCGCAGCTTGTTGATGTTCTGGACGAAGGCGGTGGTGCCGAAGGTGTCGGACTTGTCGAAGATCTCGTAACCGACACCGGCGGACGGCAAGTTATCGGCTGCCAGCGTCATGCGCAGCTTGGTCACGTCGTCCGTCGGGACCAGGATCGTGTCGCCCTTCATCTCGTACTTCTCGTTCATCGAGTCGAGCTTGGCGGTGACGGCGGTCGCGTCGCGCGGGTCGAGGCCGGAGAACAGAACCGACTTTGCAGGCTCGGTGATCGCACCGGCGACGTAGAGGAAGAACGCCGTGAGCGCCGCGGCGATACCCGCCATGACGCCGAACCGCGCCGCGCCGATTGCTTTGATGAATTCCGGCAATGCCCGCTCCCAACATGCATGCGGCAGGAAAGAGTTGCCTCCCGCCGCGCTGTGCTAGGCAAACATTGCCGCGCGCATGGTAAAGCCGGACTTAACGCTGAGCGCTATCGTGCAGGGATCGCACGCGGCCGCGCGTTAACGCGCTCTTTACGAACTCAGCGCCGCAGCAGGTGGTCGAGCAGCGCACCCGCTATATTTGTGTAGTCGTCGGTCCAGGCACGCACGGTCTTGTCGTGCGCTGGGCGCCAGCGCCGGTCGTGCGCATATGCGGTGAGTGCCTGCGGCGTTCTGGCGATCAGCATGACCTGGCTCGGCGCGCCCAACATCGGCGAGTTGCCCACAGGTGGCGACCATTCCTGCATCAATGCCGCGAGTCCTGCGGCATGCGCCGAGGCGGCCACCGGCGGCTCGAGCGCGAGATTGCGGTTGGAGATATGGACGAGCAGCAGTCCATCGGGCTTCAACAGGCGCGCATAGCCGCGCATCGCCTCGACGGTCAGCAGGTGAGTCGGCACGCTGTCGCCGGAGAACGCATCGAGTTGGATAAGGTCGTAGGTGCCCGGGGTCTCATGCGTCATCGTTAGACGCGCATCGCCAAGCACGATATCGATCGCGCCCTTCGCGCAGTCCGACAGGTATGTGAAGTATTGGGGATCGCGGGCTATGCGCGCGACTTCAGGATCGATCTCGAAGAACCGCATCCGATCGCCCGCTCGGGTGAAGGCGGCGACATTTCCGCTGCCAAGGCCCACGACGGCGATCCGCGCATTCGGCCTTTCCGCGAGCAGCCGCGTGAACACCTGACCGATCGGCGCCGGTTTCGCATAGTAATAGGTGGTGGTGCAGCGGAAACGTGCATCCAGCGGCTGCCCGCCATGAACGGTTGTGCCGTGGAATAGCATGTGGACCTTGCCGCCCAGCGCCGGCTCGATATCCGTGGTTACGCGGTTGACGCCAAAGAAACTGCGCGCGGTCAGCAATGTCTCGCGCTTGTCCGCGGGAACGATCAGTGTTTGCAGCGCCAGGATCCCAACGAGGAGCGTGAACAGAAGCCCGCGCCGTGCCACCAGCACGGCCTCGGTGCCTGCGATCAACGCCAGGGTCATCGGCGCAAATTTCCATAGCGGCGCGTTCGGCACCGCCATGATTCCCAGCGCAGCGATCACCCCCAACGCGGCCAGCGTCATTTCCGTTCGTGCGGGTTTGCCGTTCCACGGCCGCACCAGGCATGCCGCCACCAGCACCAGCGGAAACTCCGCCACGGTATTGAACAGGTGCGGCGCCGCGAACGCGTTGAAGAAGCCGCCGATCACGCCACCCAGCGACATCAGCAGGTAAAACTCGGTCAGGTGGGTTACGTCCGGTTTGCGTGCCGCCAACGTCTGGTGGCAGACCAGCGCGCTGAAGAAGAACGCGCCCAGGAACGCGACGAAATTGGCCAGCAGGCTTGCCTGCTCAATGCACAGGAGGCCCGCGGCCGTTGCCACCAGTGCCGCCTGCCACAGCAGCGCCCGCTCACGCGGGATGACCGGCTTCTCCTGGAACGCGATGACGAATGTCAGAAGATAAAGCGCCAGCGGTATGACCCACAGCAGCGGCACAGATGCGACGTCGTTGGAGATATAGGTCGTCGCCCCCAGCATCAGGCTGGACGGGATCGCCGCCAGCACCACCCACGCCACGCGATCACGCCAGGTGAGTGCGCTGCGGCGGGTCGCGTGGGCCGTTTTCACGACCGGCGCATCCTTCCGGATGCGCATGCCGATCGCGGCAACGATCAGGCAGAACGCGCCATACACGGCCGCCCATACGATCGCCTGCTGCGGCAAGGCGGCCAGCGGCTCGACCGCGACGGGATACGCAAGCAACGCCAGCATGCTGCCGAGATTGCTCGCGCCATACAGCACATAGGCGCTCGGCGCCTTCGTGTTGCCGCTTTGTGCGAACCATGCCTGCAACAGCGGTGCGGTGGCGCTCAATGCCGCGAACGGAACGCCGGCCGACACCGTCAATACACCCAGTAGCCATAGCGAGGGCTCCCCGATCGACGGCGGGCCAAGCGCGCTCGTCACATGCATCGGCAGGAACAGCGCCGCGACTGCAAGGACCAGCAGATGGATCAGTACCTGCACGCGCGCCGGCGCGACCCGCTGCAACAAATGCGCATAGCCATAGCCCGCCAGCAGGGCCGCCTGGAAGAACGCCATCGCGGTGTTCCACACGGTGGGCGATCCGCCGAGTTGCGGCAGGATCATCTTGGCGATCATGGGCTCGACCATGAACACCAGGCCGGCGCTGACGAAGATCGCCAATGCAAACAGCACCGGCGTGGCGCGCGCCGGTGCTGTTTGTTCGATCGCGGCGACGGTCATGTGATCTGTCCGTCGCCGAATTCAGGCTTTGTTAGGCGAACCTTCGTCCGCCTTAATTGCGATATTGCTGAACGCGCGTGGCGCGCAGGCCGGGCATGCCGAAACGGTCGATCGCGCGCTGCCATGCGAGGAACTCCTCGACCGTCAGCGTATACCGCTTGCAGGCGTCGTCCAGACTCAGGAGACCGCCGCGCACAGCTGCAACAACCTCCGCCTTGCGGCGGATCACCCAGCGCCGCGTACCGGGCGGCGGGAGGTCGGCAAGCGTCAGCGGGCTGCCATCCGGCCCGATGACATAGCTCACGCGTCCTTTTCTCTCTTCGACCATGTTTTCTGGTCTCCCAACTTCATTACCCACGCGCAAGCTAACCTTCTTCGCTTTAAAAAAAGGCCAAGCGACATGGTAAACAAAGTCGTACGATTATCCTTACAACCCTATCGAACCGGCATCGCCGGCACCGCATGAAACGCCTGCGGCGCCGGCATTTCCGATGCGCTACTGAATCTGCTCCAGCGTCTGGAGCATCTGGTCCGCCGTTGTCACGATGCGGGCCGAAGCGGAATACGCGCGCTGCGTCGTGATAAGGTTGGTGAACTCGGTCGCGAGATCCGACGTCGAGCCCTCCAGCGACTTGGATTGGATGAGACCGGCGCCGCCCAAATTCGCTTCACCGACGGTCGGCGTGCCCGAGTCGATCGAGGCGGTGTAGGCATTGCCTGTGACCGCGGCGAGGCCGTCCGGATTCGCGAAAGTCGCAACCGGGATCTTGAACACTCGCTGCGACAGGCCGTTCGAAAACTGCGCGGTGACGAAGCCGTCATTGTCGATCGTCACGCCGGTCAGCGCGCCAAACAGCGAGCCGTCGATGTTGGACGACACCAGCGCCGAGGGGTTGTCGAACTGGGTCACGCCGTCCGAACCGCCCACCGTGCCCATGTTGAGCGTGATGGTCTGCGGATTGAGGCCCGACACGCTCGGTACCCAGGGAAGCGTGACGCTGACGTCGCCGGTGGGCGAGCCCGCTGCGGTATCGGCCGTCTTCAACGTGCCGTCGGCGTTGAACGTCATCGTGCCTGCCTTGAGCAGGTTGTTGGTAGGCGAACCGATGTTCGCCCCGGGTCCCTGATACGTCACTTCATACGCCCAGGTGTTGGCCCCGGTTTTCAGATACGAGACCTGGAGCGGCTGCGCACCGCCCTGGCTGTCATAGACGTTGACCGTGCGCTGGAACGCCGGTTTCACCGTGCCCGCCGCCATATCTCCTGCCGTATATGGCGAGGTGATCGTGGTGCTCGCCTGGAGGTTGGCCTTCAGCCCCATCTTGGTCGTCGCCTCGGCCTTGCCGGCCAGGTTCTGCACGTTGATGTTGGTGAGGTCGTTGCGGTCCGTCGGCACCGAGCCGTCGGAGGCCAGCGGCCAGCCCAACAGGTAGAAGCCGGCGGCATTCTGCAGATTGCCCTGCGCATCCGGCACGAAGTTGCCGGCGCGGGTATAGAGCAGCGCCTGGCTCGCGCCCTGCGTCTGGACCGAAGGGCTCACGACGAAGAAGCCGTTGCCCGAGATCGCCAGATCGGTGGCCGAGTTGGTGGAAGCCATGCTGCCCTGCTCGGTCAGGTGCTGCTGCTGGTTCGCGACCACGCCGGCCGACGACACGTCGCCGGTGCCGACCGCGGAGGCGAGCAGGGTGGAGAACGCGTTGGACGAGGCCTTGTAGCCGATCGTGTTCACGTTCGCGATGTTGGAGGAGGCGACGCTCAGGGCCCGCGAGTTCGCGTTCAGGCCCGCCACGCCGATCATCATTGCGCCATAGATACTCATTGTCTTCTTTCCTTCAGAGCTTTGAGACGCTTCGCGTCTTGAGGCCGGATCTGGAAGCGCCCGATTCTCGGGCGCAAGGTTTCAGTTAAATCGACTGGACGCCCGCCACGTCGGTGAGGTTCACCGACATAGGGCCAACCATCAGGACTGGCGTACCGCTGGTCATGTCGACCTCGCTCACAACGCCGGTGGTGGTTACCGTTGAATTGACCGCTGAGCCGTCGGCCGCTTTTGCCGTGACGGTCAGCTTGTAGGTTCCGTCGGCGAGCTGCGTGCCGCCGGCGTTCTTGCCGTCCCACTTGAGCAGATGCGCGCCCGAAGTGGTCTCGCCGGCCGCGGTGTAGACGACATTTCCCTTGGCATCGGTGACCGTGAGCTGGGTCTGCGCCGAAGCGGCGTCGAGATTGTAGGCCCAGATCGCCTGACCGCTCGCGAGCGGCGCCTGACCGTTGGCTATCGTGACGGCCTTGCCCAGATACGACACGCCATAGGCGCCGGTCTGCGCCGAGCCCTGGTTGATCAGGGTTTTCAGATTGTCGTTGGTGTTGATCTGCTGTTCGACCTGGCTGTACTGGACCAGCTGCTGCGTGAACTGGTTGGAGTCCATCGGTGCGAGCGGATCCTGGTTCTGGAGCTGCGTCGTAAGCAGCGTCAGGAACGTCTGGAAATTGCCGGAGAGTTGCTGCATCGCATTGCTGCCGGCGGCGGCCGCGTTGGCGGCGGCTGGATTGGTCGTGGCGGATGGAACGGTGGTCATGATCTACCTCAGACGCGGATGTCGAGACGGGTGTCGCTGCCGGCGATACCGTTTGTCGAAAGAATGGGTGTGACGTCGTCGATCGCGGCCACGGCATGCGCCGCCAGGCGCTGGCCGCGGGCGAACGGCGTATGATCCTGGGCCGGTTGCTGCTGTTGCTGCTGGCCCTTGAGCGAAAAGCTCAGACCGTTCTGCGTCAGGTCGAGCCCGGCATCCTTTAGCGCGCGCTCGAGATGCGACTGGTCCTTCTGAAGCAGCTCCAACGTCTGTGGTTTCTCGACCGTCAGCATCGCCTGTGCCTTGCCGGTGTCGTCGACCGTCAGCCGGACGTCGACACGGCCAAGCTCGGCCGGATCGAGGCGGATGTCGAAATGCTTCTGCCCGTCCTGCGTCCGCGCGGCGATATTCACGGCCAGTGCGTTGACGTCCGGTGCGGCCGGCGAAATCTGAATCTGTGCGGCGAGATGTGGCGGCGCCGCCGGTGTCTGCGTCGGCGAGGCACCGGTGTTGATCGTAGCGATGCTCAAGCCTGGCTCAGGCTGCGGCTGTGAAGTGTGTATGGGCGCCGCCTGTGCCGTGGCCTGGTGGACTGGCGTAGCGTCAGGCTGCGCGGGTGCCGCGATTGCGGCGGGATTGGCCGCATTGTGTTGCGGCTGGGTGCCATTTGGTGCGGGTTTATCGGAATCGTCCGCGTTGTTCTGCACCGCAAGCGCCGTCGCGCGCACGGCCGGCTCGCTGGCGAAGCCGCGCTTCGCCACATCGCCGGCATCGGCCAGCGCCGAAGCCTTGCTGTTGCGGTCTTCGCTCTTGCTGCTGTCGCTCGAGGCCGCGCCCGCCGACGGCTTGCCGGGCTTTGCGGTCGTGCCGTTCGGGACAATCCCCGATGCGGCCTGGTTGGTCACGGGCAGCGCCGCAATGGCGGCCTCGGCGGTGGCGGCATCGGCCGCTGCGGCATCGGTCGATGCGGAGGGAATCGCCGGCGTAGCCGCCTGCGCCGAGGCATCTGCCGCGGTTGAACTTGCATTGTCGCCGGCACCAAGTGCCGGATCATCCTGCGAAGGATCGCCCGCATGTGTGGCGTCAGTCCGCGCATGGTGATGGTCTTTGCCAGATACGCGATCGTCGGCCTGCTGGCCGGAGCGGGGCGCGGCCTTTGTCTGGGTGCTGGGATCGGCCGGCGTCGCTGCCTGGTTCGCGAGCGCATTCGCGTCGGCAGGCGGCGGATCGACGGGCCGCGTGGCAGACGCATCCGTGCTGCTGTTTTGGACATCGCCGGATTTCGCAACCGGTGTATCGGCAGTATCGGCAGCGGGCGCCGGTGCATTGGCGGCCACCTGCTGCGCGGCGAGCAGCTGCGCCAGCATCGGATCGGCGATGCTTGCATTGGGATCGGCCGACGGCGTCGCCGGTGCATCGTCCAGCTTGGTTGCGTCGGCATCGGTTCCGGAAGCAGCGTCGGCGCAAGCCACCGCCATGCTGCTCCCCGGTTGATCGAGCATTGCGGCGAACACATCGCCGCCCGCGGGCGCATTTGCACTCGCGCTACCGCTCGCGGCGTTCGCCGGAGAATTGTTCGTTATGCTACTCGCTGCGATGACCGCCACGAAACCGAAATCCGCATGTTGCCGAAGCTCGTGTAGCAAGGGCCGGACCAGAATTTTTCGCGCCACATCGCATGCTCTATCTAGGCGCGAGCGAATTTCGTGCCTGCGCGTGCGGGGCACGAACTGCCGCGACCGGCAAACTCTGCCGCACACGGTACCCAAATTGCCGTCCGGCATCCGGTTTTTCCGCGAAAATCCAGAGCTTTGCGTGGCACGGCGCTTGCGAACCGAACTTCGGCGGCAAAGGATTTTTCGCTTGAGCCTGACAGGAATCGCATCGGCGGCATTGAGCACGCTCCAGAGCAACAGCACGGCTCTGCGCGTCGTCTCGAACAACGTCGCCAACATGAACACGGTCGGCTATGCCCGCCGCACGGTGCAATTCCAGGCGGTCGCGACCGGCAACCAGGTCGGCGGCGTCGACATCGCTTCGATCCAGCGCGTCGTCGACAAGTTCCTCGATGCGGAAACGCTGTCGGCCAACGCCAGCGCCTCGCGCTACGACACCCAGGCCAATGTGTTCTCGCAGCTCAGTGGCGTACTC
>Ga0207680_10001053_pt1 | contig 13030 bp, 7 predicted proteins | sample KBSS23metaG_FD_184321 | JGI IMG/M metagenome (GOLD analysis project Ga0207680, IMG submission 184321) | Switchgrass rhizosphere microbial communities from Kellogg Biological Station, Michigan, USA - KBS S2-3 metaG (SPAdes) (version 2) | ecosystem: Host-associated > Plants > Roots > Rhizosphere >... | reverse complement strand
CGCATCTCCCGGAGTTGAATTGTAAACGCTCGACCACAAGAGGGCACCCGCAGAATTAATTCGGGTCAGAAACATATCTGTCCCAAGGCTGCTTTCTTGGCTACCGGAAATCCACGTTGCTCCCACAGAATCTGTCGTGACAGCGGCAGCGGACTCCGCGACACCTGGCTGACCAACCGTCTTCGTCCAACCGAGAGCCCCTCCCGTCGTGTAATGAAGCAGCAATATGTTTGTCCGAATAACATCGAGTGAGTTGATGCTCGGTGGATTTTCTTGCACGGTTGCCACAACCGTCGGAGCACCGTAAGGGCTCATCGCAAGACTAATGCGTTCCGGCTGAATGACGACGCTGGGATAAGTGTTCCACCACTTTTGATAACCTGCATTGTCGAATTTGCGTATGGAAACTAATCCCACGTTGCCGCCCGCTACCACGAGTCCATCGCTTGTCGCCTTCGCGTCACCGAACGGCTCCGGAAAACTCTTGTTCCACAGAAACGTCCCGGCCGCAGAGAAATGGCTGACAGAGGAGCCACCGCCGCCAAGAGCACCCGCAGCATTTCTCGAAATGCGGAAGGAACCGCCGTCGGATGCCCGTAGGATTCGGACTCCATAGTCGTCCCCCGGGTTGATCAGTGGCGAATAATTCGTCCACTTAACGTACTGAGCTTGGCCGACTACGGCCGCCGCGGCTAATAATGCCACGCCTACGCACTTCGACAACTTCATGATGGGTTAGATGCGCCAATCTTGCCGAAGGTAACCCGCTCCTGCCGAGTTTTGTGTTTGAACCGTCCATAGCGGGCCGCTTCATCCATAATCTGAGTCACTTCTCGGCCGTGCGAATTCTCTACACGCTCACCATATTCGTTGGCTCGGCCCTTCTGTTCCTCGTCGAGCCGATGGTCGCGAAGATGATCCTGCCCGTTTTTGGCGGATCGCCCGCAGTTTGGAATGCGTGCGTCGTGTTCTTCCAGCTCATGCTTCTCTTGGGCTATGCCTACGCGCATGGATCGGTGAAGCTAATAGGCGCTAATCGGCAACCAGTTCTCCACTTAGTCGTAATCGCTCTCGCGTTAATCGTCCTCCCCTTCGGTGTCAAAGCAGGATATTCACCAGCGCAATCCGGACAGCCCGCTTTCCAAGTCGTCGGCCTCTTGCTCGTGATGGTAGGGCTTCCCTTCTTCGCGGTGGCAGCACAAGCGCCCCTCCTCCAAAGATGGTTTGCGACGACCAAAGATCCTCACGCGCACGATCCTTACTTCTTATATAGCGCGAGCAATTTGGGAAGCATGCTCGCGTTGATCGCCTATCCGACCATCATCGAATCCCTATTTGCATTGAACGGACAGAGCACCCTTTGGACCGGCGGCTACATCGCGCTGGGAGTCCTCACCCTTGGCTCGGCGCTCGGAATCATCTTTCAACGAAAACACGTCGCCGAGGTCGAAGCGGTTTCGCAAGACGATGCGCCTCCAACAAATCGCGAGCGCTTACGCTGGGTGCTCTTATCTGCGGCGCCGTCTAGCTTGATGCTTGGCATCACGACTTACATCACGACGAACATCGCGCCGGTACCGCTCCTGTGGGTGATCCCGCTTTCCATCTATCTACTCACTTTCATTCTTGCGTTCAGCAATCGCATTCATCCGAAGACAACACTGATGTCACGGCTGACAACGATTCTCGTCCTCCCGATCGCCTTGGTCCTTGTCCTGGAATTGTGGTCGCCAATGTTGCCGCTGGCCGCCATGCACCTCTTCGCTTTCTTTATGCTCGCGTGGACGTGTCACACCCTGATGGTTCGCTCTCGCCCGAGTGCCTCTCACCTCACGGAGTTCTATCTCTGGATTGCGGCCGGAGGCGTGCTAGGTGGAGCTTTCAACGGATTCGTCGCCCCCGTCGTCTTCCGCGGACTGATCGAATATCCGATCGCTCTAGCCGTCGCCGTTGTGATGATCCAACCGGGGCCAAAACTCCAACGAGCGACTCTGACGAAAGATCTCTTGATCGGCGCAGCCGTCGTTCTCATATGTCTCGGATTGACCCGGATCACTCCGCAGTTCCTCAGCTATTTCGTGACCACGTATGGCGACAACACCGAGGCAGGAGTCGCGATGCTCATCATGGGCGTGCTCACCTTCCTGTGCTTCTTCTTCATCGATAAGCCCATTCGATACGGAATTGCAATCTGCAGTCTGATGATTCTCGGACCTGCGATGCGACCCGAAGACGCCAGCGTCATTTTTCAGACCCGGAATTTCTTCGGTGTGAAGAAAGTTACGCGGGAAGGACGCTTCCACGACTTCTTGCACGGCACTACCGTTCACGGCAAGGAAGACATGACGCTGGCAGGGTTGGACAAGCCGACGACTTATTACAGCCCTATCAGTCCGGTTGGTCGAGTGTTCAAAGAATTTAGCGGGCCAAAGATGAAGAAGTCGATCGCCGTCGTGGGGCTCGGCACGGGAACGATGGCCGCCTACGGTGAGCCCGGCATGTCGATCACCTATTACGAGATCGATCCGCAGGTTATCGACATTGCAACGAATCCGAAATACTTCACCTATATCAATCACAGTAAGGCAAAGGTAAACATCGTCCAAGGCGATGCGCGTTTGGAGCTCTTGAAAGCGCCTGACCATTCCTTCGACATCATCTTCCTCGATGCATTTAGCTCTGACTCGATTCCCGTCCACCTTCTCACCACGGAAGCGATGCAAATGTATTTCACGAAGTTGAAGCCCGATGGCTTCCTCGCCTTCCACACCTCGAATCGATATCTCGATCTTCCGCCCGTTCTCGCCCGCGCAGGAAAGCAGCTCGGCATGAAGTGCATCTACCTCTCGATGGACATCCTCTCGCAAGCGGAAGAGGACATGGGCTGGTCGATCTCCCGTTGGCTGCTCATGGGCCACAGCTACGACGACTTCGGGTCACTCGGCCATCAGCTCATGTGGACCCACATGGACACGCCACCCGCGGGACCCGTTTGGACGGACGACTTCTCCAACGTTCTGAGTGCCTTTGCGCCTAACGAATGAAGGGCAGCAGTATTAAGTTGAGTCTTGAACTCGCTTGTGCTGAATACTGAATACTTAACACTGCCCCTTCAAAGTGATGTCGCTCCCGCTGAACCGAATTCAAAGCCTCCGGTCGCTTCGCACCGCCAATCTTGATGGCGCGTTTGCGACCGCGTTTGTAGCTCTGACTTCAGGCGCATTTCTCGTCGGCTACGTGAAACTGCTTGGGGGAAGCGACGTTTGGATCGGTTTGCTGGCCGCGCTGCCGAACCTCAGTGGCATCCTCCAAATCCCCAGCGGCGTTTTGGGGCGAAGGTTCGAGAGCTATAAACACTTTGTCGGCCCCGGCGGCTTTGCTTGGCGGGCGTTTTATGCGCCGTTGATCGTCCTGCCGATGTTGCGGCTCGATCCCACACTAACCTTAACATTGCTCGCGACTTGCGTAGGGCTTGCGTGGATCTGCAACAACCTCGTGGGACCGGTTTACAACGAGTGGCTCGCGGAGATGGTGCCTGCGGAATCGCGCGGATTCTATTTCAGCCGACGCAACGCAATTACGGGAACAGTCGGTGCGCTTGCCGGAATCCTCGGCGGCATTTTGCTCGACTGGTTCCGCCGCGATGGACTTGAGCGCCAAGGCTTCTCAGTCGTCTTTGCGATCGGCCTCGCATGCGCGGCGCTGAGCATGTACTTCTACATGAAGATGGACGACTTAAAACGATCGGTCGTCGTCCGGCAGAGCTTGCGAGAAGGACTTGCTGCCCTTCGCACTCCGTTCTCCGATACGACCTTTAGAACCGTTCTCGTCTTCGTCAGCGTTTTTTGTATCGGCCAGAACTTCGCGGGAAATCTTTTTACTGCCTACGCGATTGAGCGACTAAACCTTCCGTTCACGATCATCACTTCATTGGCTCTGTTGCAGGCAATTGGGACCGTGGTCTCAGCACCGATCTGGGGGTTCCTTTCTGACAAATACGGGAATCGCCCCAGCCTTCTTTTCGCCACCGTGATCGTGACGATGATGCCGGTGCCTTGGCTGTTCTGCGTGGCGGGTCACGACGTTCGCAACACGTTCATCCTCGTTCCTCTGTTTCTCCTAAGCGGCATCGGTTGGGGTGGAGCGAACCTCTGCATTTTCAACTTGGTCTTGGCGACTTCGCGCGACGAGGAACGCTCGACCTATATCGGCGCCGCCCTCGCCATTCAAGCGATCCTCGGAGGCATCGCGCCCCTTGCCGGAGGAATCTTGCTTGAGCATTTGCGTCCCGTCATGACCGCGCAGATGGGTTACACCTACATTTTTGCCGCGACTGCAGCGATGCGCATCAGCTCTGCGATAGCATTGGGGTTCGTGAAGGAAAAAGGATCGGCACGGATCAAACAGGCACTCAGCGAACTGCGCAAGGTCACGCCGCGCGGCTACCTCGCCATGCGCGAACTCACGCGCAGCACTGATGAATACAGCCGAGAACACGCTATTCGAAACGTCGCGAACGAGCACCTCACTCTGGCGACTGATGAGATCGTAAAAGCCCTCCACGATCCATCTCCGAAAGTTCGTAGACAAGCGGCGGCGGCGCTTGCCCAGTTGCGCGGCGCAGGTGCGGAAGAGGCACTCATTCACCAACTCGTCGACCATCCTGATTTGGTAGAAGAAGAAACCGTCATGGCGCTGGGCGAAACCGGCGGGACCGCAGCGGTTCCACACCTAGTTGCAATCCTTCAGAGCCCGCGACCGCTTTTACGACGCGCCGCGATTCGCGCACTTGGACAGATCGGTACTCATGAAGCGGTGATCGCGCTTTGTGATTCTGCGGCGAAACCGGAAGATCCCGACTCTCGACGTATGGCCCTCATTGCGCTACGGCAGTTGGGAGCGCAGGAATCGGAGAGCGCCGTTTGTAGCGCCTTGCTCGATCCTTCACCGAGTGTTCGCATCGTTGCAGCGGAAGCGGCGTCGGAGTTGTCCCTCTCAAAGACAGCGCCCGTGTTGCGCGAATCACTAGGGCGGTTTCAGGACGAGGCATCGGCAGAAATCGCGTATGCACTCGGCGCGGTGGGAACAGAAGACGACATCCCATTAATCCTCAATGAGGCTGCCCGATCTGTTTCCGTGATCACCCGTCGCCGTTGTTTGTTAGGAGTCGCGCGACTGCTAGGAGTGGAACGCGAATCATATCGCTTGATGCTTGCCGAAGGGATGGTGCGAGATACGATGCTCCAACAGATGGTGCGCCCCCTCCTAAAATCTAAGCCGCGCGTCCGCGCGGCGGTGGAGCGATTTGGCGCAGGCGACGAAGCAGGCGCCCTGCATGCGCTAGCTTCCCAGACAGGTCATGCGGCATTCAAGAACTTTGAAGCACAACCCGTCCATGAACTTTTCCTCGTAGCTATTTGCATGGTCACAAACGGATAGCCACTCGAAACGACTCGATTGGCCGGTCTCAATCCGCCCTTGATTTTTGACGGGATGTGACTTATTCTCCGGTGAAGGTATCCAATATGAACAGGGTCGAATGAATGAAGCGAATCTGGGTTGGACTCTTTGCGTTAGCTGCCATTTCCGGTCTTGCATTAATTGTCGCTACTAGAATCAGACACAAACCCAAAGTCGAATCCGACATCGAATCGATTCATGCGATGGGCATTCCCATCACGCGCGAAGAATTCACGCGTCTTGCCCCGACTGAAGGTTCAGACGCCTGGCCCCTTTACGAAAGCTACATCGACAAACTCCCTGCACTTAGCCCTGCCCAACGAACCGCCTATGACAGCCTGGCCGGCTTCGGCTTTCCGGGAACGCCGTATGCCATCCAAGTGCAACAAGCGCAAACATTACGAGAATTGGTCAAACCTCTGGCGATGGCGTCGTCAATGCCTCGAACGACGTTCCCAAGCCACGACGCGAGCGATGTTCTCGCTTGGGAAGCCGTGTATCTCTTGCCTCACATGGCCGTAGCCGATGCAGAAACCGGAAACACAGAAGAGTGCCTGCGCGAACTTCGCACGACAGGGGGCATTCTTCGCCAACTCGGCCTGATCCCCACTTGCGTTTCCGAATTGCAGTCAGACGGCCTTCTAAATGGCTACGCAAAGGCAACGTTCGCGCGACAAAAGGATTCGAAGTTTCTGGAGCAGGTCATTCGCGATGTCCAGGCGCTCGCTCCTCCGATGAATGTCCGATGGCACGTCGCCGAAGGCTTTCTCGAAGTCCTGGAGCAGTATCGAAGCCCGCGCTTCTATTCTGGTAGGCCAAGGTCCAAAGCTGCGGAACTCGCGGAACAAATCATGCGGAGCCCTGCCGCTAAACGAGATGCCGTCGCAGAGATCGAGATTTGGCGCATTGCGTTCGCCCATCTTCCCGCAAGCAACCAAGATTGGGAGGGTGCTCAGACGGCACTTCGCCAGGCATATGCGAAAGTGCATCCCGAGGCTCCCGCGCCAACTTGGGCGAAGAACAAAGCCACCATTTTGGCATCGGCGGACCTACTTGATCATTACGGAAACGACATCGCTATGCGAAGGATGATCATCACTTCCGCGCGCTTATTATTGGAGCGGAACAAAACGGGGTCATTCCCGACCGCTCTTGCAAGCGGTGCGGAGTCGACAGATCCCTTTTCTGGCGAGCCTTTCCTTTACAAGCCAAACAAGACCGGCTTCGTCCTATACAGCATCGGCAGCAACCGCGTGGACGATGGTGGCACGGGGAACTTCTTTGGTGCTGTTCGCGGTGATATCGTTCTGTCGTATTAGGCGCGGCTTTTACAAAGCGATCAATAAACGCGATAACGCGGCGTCACGCCGGCCCAATGCGCGATGCGTTTGCCAACCGTGTTGCCGCGAGTGAGACCGTGCGGCCCCCAAAAATAATCGTTCCCTGGAAAATGCGGACCGGGTTCACCACTGTGATAGATATCCCAGCTATACGTCTCAGGCACGCTTGCCCAGTCGATCAATCTCTTTCGCGGGAACAAGCTCGCGTGAATCTCGATACCTTCGCGCGGGAAATCCGCGCGATCGAAGCTGTATTTGGAGGAACTGTTCAAGCCAGCCGGTCGCATGACGAGCGTCTTATCGCTGAGAACAATTCTCTGGTCGGCGAGCATGAAGAAAATGAGCGAGCCCGCTCCTACCGAAATCGCCAACAACAAAATTCGTCCGTACATGGGAACGACCGCACCCTTGGCAAACACCGCACTGGCCGGCATCACGAGGAACATGCTCGCGAGGAGGAGCGCGACAGGCATTTGGGTGATTCCCGCTATCAAATAAAGGAATCCCAGAAACGTGAACAATCCCGTGGTCTTGGAAGCCTTTCCAACGAAAAGCAGGGGCGCCAACGCGATGAGGAAGCAGACGAGTCCGAATCCACAGTAAATCAACGTGCAGGCCGGGCCAAGGGAGATATAAGTCTCGCTCACGAAGTCCATTATCACCCAGACTGTCGGCAATCCACCGAACCTTAAAACGGAGGGTCCCGAGTAGGTCCAGAACTCAATTGAACCAACCGACGTAGAATAGGGTGTCAACGGGGGCGAACGGGTTCGACAGGACTGTTCGACTTTCGGTTGCGAGCCGAGGCGCCGCTGGCCTCGTTAAAAGCGGCAAAAAAAGTAAAAGCGAATAACAACTTCGCCTACGCAGCCTAATAACCTGCGTCATCCCGTAGTTCCGAGTCGGTAGGAACTGCTCAGGGTGTAACTAAATCCGAATCGAGCGGCAAGCTTCTGTTCGTAGCAAGCTGATCTAAAACAATCGAACTGGACGACCGCACAGGCGGCCCCGGCAGAGGGCGGCGTCGAGAAAAAGTACAGGGGAGACGCTCGTGGTTAATTGAAGGTGCGGCAATCTTGGAAGCGAGTTCAACTCTCGCCGCCTCCACCAAAAAGGGAGAGCTCTTGAAGAGTTCTCCCTTTTCGATGTTCGCCTTGCCTGCTGCTGCGCGCCTCACGATGAGTCACCGGTAATCTTCGCTTTGTGCCCTACACCGGAGCGGCGGCATCTTTCAACACAGCGGCGGAGCAATATGACTCCGCGCGCCCATCGTATCCATCGGCACTCATTAAGAAGATCATAGCGACCGCTCGGTTAAAGAAATCTTCGCAAATCCTCGAGATAGGCGCAGGGACCGGAAAGGCGTCCGTCCTCTTTGCCCAATACGGATACAAGATGCTCTGCCTAGAGCCGGGCGAACAAATGGGCGAAATCGCGAAGCGCAATCTGAAGCCATTCAAGAATGTGCGAGTCGTCACCAAGACCTTCGAAGACTGGCGCGTACAGAAGAACACGTTCGACCTCGTGATCTCGGCCCAAGCGTTCCATTGGATCGATCCCACCATCGGCTTTCCAAAAGTGGCGAAAGCGCTGAAGCCCGGTGGATGGGTCGCGGTTTTCTGGAATCTTCCGAATGATCCGTCAAACGGAATCTACGCCGAGATCCAAGAGCAGTATCGAAAATATGTGCCGTCAATGGAGCGACGATTCAAGGAGAAGCCTCTCTCCGAAGAAGTCCGCGAGCTGCGAGAAGAACTCGCAGATCATAAGAACCTATTCGCTAAGCGTGCGGTCTACCGTTTTAGTTGGAAGAAGCGATACACATCCGATGAGTACGTGGCCCTCCTGGGCACCTATTCGGATCACATCGCCCTTCCCACTCGGCGACAAAACCTACTCTACAAAGGGATTCGTAACGTGATCGATTCGAACGGCGGCACCCATCTCAAGCATTACACCTGCGTGGTCGCCATGGGCCAGAAATCTTCCACATAAGTACGCACTTTTCCCCGCGAGTGATGTTAAATATCAATATGCGTTGCGTCGCATTCCTTGCTTCCCTGCTCCTCAATCTTGCGGTCGCGAATGCCCAGGACATCAAGATCACATACACAACGCGTGCGGTCCCCCTTGCAAAAGCAGTCGCTGGGATCGCCAAAGAATCGGGACAAAAGCTTTTCGTCTCTGATGAACTCGCCCAAGAGCCTGTCGTATTACGGCTCAAAGATGTACCAATCACCGAAGCGATGTCGAAAATTGCCGACGAATTCGTCGCAGAGTGGATCACCGCGAAAGATGGACTTCAACTGACGCGCACAAGCAAGACGGTCGATGCTTTCGAAAGTAAGTTCGCAGCAGAGAAGTTGGCCGCGATCAAAGAATCGATGAAGTCCTTGGCGGCTATCCAACAATCACCTCTGATGGACCAGGCCGAGGCGAACCGCATCGCCGCTGCGTACGTGAAGATGCTAGTCGAAGAGCGAACCAATAGTTACACAGGAGATTCCACCGCAACGCGCGTGTCCTTCTCAAACCGCACCGGTGATCTTAGGCTCCTAGCAACTTTGGTCGAAGCCATCGGCCCTGAAACTCTCGCAACCCTAACACCAGGCACACATACTTTTAGCCTCGACCCAACCGCAATGGAATCAAGGATCGAGAACGTCGACAAGAGCGTCATCGATCAATTCATTCAACAGCACAACATGCTCGCCAAAGCGATCAATGCAATCAAACCAACCGAGGCGTATGACGGTGCGGGCAACTTTGCGATGAGCAATTCCACCAACCTCATCGGGACGAATGTCCGCCCTCTCATTGATGTTGAAGTCGACCCAAATCAGCCGGCATGCTGGATTTGGCTCAACGTCTTTGTCGATAGGGACAGAGATCTCGCCGTCAGCTATCAGCTCGGCGAGACATTCAAGCCTGCTGACTATGCCGCGATCCGCGCGAAAGCGATCGCAGCCGGAAAACTCGATACGACCGTACAGCTTTCGCCAGCTGAAGCAGAGCTTGCGAAACGCTATAGCGCCAATGGACAGGTGAAAGAGACGTTATCCAAAGAGGGCACGGAACTCCTAGCCCATCCGGAAACAACAGACCCGTTCGACATCTCCTTCTCGACCATCCTTCTGAAACAAGCGGAACGAGAAAATCGAAACCTGATTGCAAGCGCGCCGGACGAAGGATGGCAGATGCCTGCAGTGGATGACAAAGGTGGAGCAAAACCGGTCTTATACGAAGCCCGCATGACCACCTTCAAGACGATACGTTTCGACCGACCCGATGGATGGCTGATCGTCACACCCGTTAATCCGCTACGCGCGAGCGAAACGCGCATCAACCGAGAAGCGCTCGGTGAATTTTCGCGCGCATACATCGAGAATCATTTCCTATCCATCGAAGATTGGGCGAGGATGGCCACTCATCTCGCTCCTACCAATGATGGAGTTCTCGCCTTGGGCTATTGGAACATGCTTCGCGGACAACGGGCGATGACCTATCAAAACAACTGGGACGCCCTGCGACTGTACGGTTTGCTTTCAGATATTCAATTGAATGCATTGGGGTCGGGAGGCACGCTGGATTACCGTTCACTAACGTCCGACCAACAAGAATGTCTTAAGCACTTGATTTATGATGGGTATTCGTTGCGTGACGCGAAGAGCCCGACGAACAGCAAGACTCGTCCGCAAGCGGCATATCTTGAAGGGATCGATTCACGGGCGGCGGAAGCCGTGCCCGACGGAATACCGGGCAACGCACAGTTGACGGCAAGGAACGACGTTGAAGACACGACCTTCGTCAAAGGTGGACTCGGCCCGGGGGTCGAGCGCCAGATGAACATCAACGAACTAGGCTGGATGTTGGTAGATCAGGAGCTTGGACAAGGCGGCGCCATGGGCGATGATGGCAAGATTCAATCGGTTCGGGTGGGGCAAAAGCGATTCATCACATTTGATCTCTCGTTAACAGATCGAGTGAAGATGGAGACTACGTTGCAAGAAGATCACTACGGAACCTCTGAAATTCCGGTCGACCAGCTGAAGGACAAGTTACCCGCCGACGTCTGGAACAAACTCGATGCGATCATGAGCGACGCGCGAAAGGCGAGGCAGAAACAAGGGCCGGTACGTTCCACGCCTCCGCCGACGCAGCCTCCGTTCTAGTTAACGGGAGGAAACAGAGCGAGAGCGGCCGCTCCATAAAGCCCCGCATCCTCATGAAACGGAGAAAGGGAAATTCTCCCGTTTGATTTCTCGAGCATCTTGATGTTGAGCCACGGCGCGAACCCAACTCCGCCACATATCACCACGCGGTCCGGCATCCACATAGTTCGAACGATGTCCCATGCTCTCGAAAATGCCTCGATCGCAAGTTGCTGATCTTCTTTCGATGGTTCCTTCGTGAGGGCTGCCCCACCGAGCAAATCTTCAAATGATTTCTCCGTTGCGTCGAGGTCGTTCAGACGCGGATATTCGCCGTTCGGCCCCATGATGATTCGCCCTTGATCCACGAGGCCACAGCCGACTCCGGTCCCTAACGCTAGCGTTGCAACGCGCTTTCCTGCAAACTGATGGATGCAGGCGTGCCCCCATGCAGTGGCGAGACCATCGTTCAACGCAAAGACCTGTTCAGCGAGACCAGTGAAATCGCTACCCACATGATCGGGGATGATCTCCTTCGCTTCGGTCACGATGTTCGTTCGTGGATCGACCGTTCCACCGGTGCTAATTCCGATGCGACTAAGGTGATGACGATTGACTCGATCGAGCATCCATTCGTAGCGCCCTTTGCGCGCGTGCGGAAGCTTCTCTCGTTCCGAATGAAGCAGTTTCCAATCCGAAGAGAAGAGCCCGAAGCGAATCCAGGTGCCACCGATATCGAACGCACCGATTTGTTCGCCGTACGGTTTGACCGCGGAGAAGAACCTACGCGTCTGCTTGACCGCGTCGTTAAGTGCGCCACCGATCACCACACCCGTGGCTCCTGCACGAAGAGCAGCCTGCGCATGCCACGGTTCTTGATATCGCCCTTCGGCAATAATCGGCTCGTCGATGACCTCTGCTATTTCGCGAAGCAAATCTAGATCGGGACCGATCGTAGCGGCGTGCCCCGACGTGTAACCCGCCAAGGTGGTGCCCACCAAGTCCGCGCCGGCAGCAACCGCTTCTTCCGCGCTCGCCACCGTATCGCAGTCAGCCATTGCAAGACGTCCCGCATCGTGAATCATTGCGACCAAATCGCCGAACACTTCCCCGCGTGGTCTCGCCCGCAAGGTCGCGTCCAACGCGATCACTTCGCAACCGGTTTCGAGCAGCGCCTCGACCTCAGTGCGAGTCGGCGTGATGTACACCTCGCTATCCGCGTAGGCGTGTTTGATCAAGCCGATGACGGGCAGCTTAAGGGTCGAGCGGATGAGAGAAATCGCAGGCACTCCCTGCAACCTCAAAGCGCGTATGCCTTGCTCGACGCTCGCCTCGGCAAGCTTGAGCAATATCGCCGGATCTTCTAACGGAGAGTTCTCGCTCGCTTGAACAGACGCGATCAGTGGGCTATGCGAAAGAGCTACCAGGAATTCGTCGCGCGTCACCGCTTGTCCTCGGGATCGTCGTTCAAGCTGCCCTCGAACATCTTACGTAATCGGTCGCGTTCCGCTCTTTCCTGCTCGCGCTTCTTCACTTCTTTTAGATAGTCGTCATCTCGTTCTCGCGGCATCCAACCTTCGCGCTTCCTAGTGAATACTGCCTTGCCGTACGGAACTCCCGGGATGCGGTTGTCGGCAAACGCCCATGCAAGGGCCAGGTGAAGGCAGGCGAACACACCAAGTAACGGGTGCCCCGCTCCATACCCAAAGAGAACGATACCAACCGTGATCCACCCCACCCACTTCGCGAGAACGGGGATGACCATCATCAACAGAATTTGTGAGTTAGGATTTCTCGTCGCCCATGCAATCGTCACCCCGCTCAACGGAAGAAACATAAAGATGAGGGGCGTATTGTCGACATGCGCGAGCACCATCGCGCCCCACATAATCAAAGCCGGAATGATCGTCATCACGACCCAGAACAACACGTACCTCAGTGGGCCGAGATCACGCTCGACGTTCCCTCCAATCCCGTAGAGCCACCAGCAACCGAAAAGCACACCGATGAATCCGACACTCTGCACATCGGCGGCAAACGGATAGGTCAACAACGACCAAGGATGCTGTCCCAAGAGTG
>Ga0207680_10001052_pt1 | contig 13032 bp, 11 predicted proteins | sample KBSS23metaG_FD_184321 | JGI IMG/M metagenome (GOLD analysis project Ga0207680, IMG submission 184321) | Switchgrass rhizosphere microbial communities from Kellogg Biological Station, Michigan, USA - KBS S2-3 metaG (SPAdes) (version 2) | ecosystem: Host-associated > Plants > Roots > Rhizosphere... | reverse complement strand
CGACGCGCAGACCGAGCATGGACATGAACTGTTCGTCATCCGGACCCAGGGGAATATCCGAATGGCCATCCATGATGCATAAGGTTCCGATGGCGCAACCGGTGCGATCGCAAATGGGAACGCCTAGATACCGCGTAAATCCAAGCCGAGGTGCAGGCAGTCGACACATGTCAGGGTCGATTCGCCCGTTCTGGATGAGCTTCGGTTGAACGGTCTTCAGTGCTACTTGGCAGTAAGAATTCTTGATCTTGTTGGACTTCGCAAACGAAAACGGGATCGGCATTCCCGCCACTTCACGAAAGACCATTTTGTCGTCCGCACGTATCGAGAGGATCGCGCTCGATTTGTAAAACGCAGATAGTTTCTCCACCACGAGCCGACAAACTCTAGCCGGATCGGCATCGCGGCATGTGCTGATTTCCATCAAGATATCGCGCATGCGTTCGCGTTGCTTGTGGGCCGAAATATCGCGGAAGCGCCAAAGGCGAGCGATCGTTTTTCCATCTGCGTCTTGGATGGGCCCCGTTGTGCGCAGGAGAAAAACGGGAGGCTCGCCAATCAACTCCATCTCGTCTTCGTGGATGCGATCGGGCAGGGCGTATATCTCGTCGAGCTGGCGTTTCCACGCATCCGGATCTTGGAGTCGGGGATAGACCTTTCGTCGGAGAGCTTCCGGGTCCATGCTCACCACCTGCTCGGGGGTGATGCGGAACAGCTCGCCAAACTTCTGATTTGCTGCCAGTGACCGGTGATCCAAGTCTGTGACGAGCACGCCTTCATCCGTCGCAAGGAGCAGGCCGCGCAAGATCGAGCTTGCGATTCCATCAGGCATGGGGCGAGACGCAACCTTTGCCTCGGACAGTAACTTCTTGGAAAGGAGTGGAGGCATGCTTGGCCTGAGTTTATTTAAACACGGTTTCCGGCGCTCGGCAGAATCGACCACCTAAGGAGTTTCCGCATGAAAGGCTCCACGCAGCAGGTTGGGCAGCGGTTGTTCAGCTACCGTTCAGGGAATCGGGCCAAATCAGGCTTGAGTGCGGGAATCCGTGCTCGTTGCGGGCAACTGAGCGGATCGGCTCGCTTCGATGCTCGGAGCAGGGGTTGGTGCCGGTGCGGGCTCCTGGTCCATGTTGACGCTCATCTTTCCCTTCACGTCATTCAGACCCTTTTGAAGCTCGCCCATGCCCTGGCCAACGCCGCGCATGAACTCAGGAATCTTCTTGGCTCCGAAAAGAACCAAAACGACGATCGCGAGGATCATCAGATGCACTGGCTCGAGCAGGTTCATGTCTCTATTATTACTCCAATCTGAGGATCGCTATTCGGCATAGACGCTAGGCGAGTCCATTTGCTCAGACCGAAACCGCAATTTCGTCAAACGTGGCACGATCCCGGGTTCAAGCGAACTCAGTCGGCGGCTGCCGTTGCGGCTTGATACGTGGCAAGAATGCGGTGCACTGCCTCTTCATTCGGCTCGGCTTCTTTCGCCTTGTGAAGTCGCCCGAGCATCGCCTTTAGCGACGCGAAAAATCGAGTACACATCGGGCATCCGGCCATGTGAGCCCTGACGTACCAGCGGCGCAGCGGTCCCGCCGTACCGTCCGCTACCCTGTTCAGATGGCCTTCCATGTGCTTGCAAGGCTCATCAGATCCGTTATCTTTGTGCAATCTCATTCGTTATTAGCTCCTAACTTCAGCCGTTTCTAAGGCTTTGGTGTCGGATGGCCACGCCTTCAATTTTTCGCGAAGCGCCCGCCGCCCCCTGAACAATCTCGATCGAACCGTCCCGATCGGAATGCCAAGTGCTTCGGCCGCATCTTCGTAACTCATTTGCTCTACGTCGCACAATGCGACTGCCATGCGGAAATCCTCGGGGAGGCTATCAAGTTCCCGAAGAATGTCTTCGACGAATGCCCGCTGATCGATCTCGCTCCCAAGGTCCCCTTCTGAAACTTCGCCGCTCTCTTCGAACCCGATCGTTTTGGGTCGGCTCGATTTTTGGCGAATGGTCTTCAGGTGTTCGTTCTTGAGAATCGTGATGAGCCAACTCCGCGTGTGACGACCGTCGAAGTTGTCCCACGCTCTTGCGGCAGAGAGCAAGGTTTGTCCAACCAAGTCTTCCGCCTCCGCGGCATTCATCGCATAGCGCCGAGCGACACGGTATAGCAACGGCAACTCAGAGAGTGCCGCCTTTTCGAAATCTGGCTTTGTCGGATGAACCAATTTGATTTCGCCTTGTGACCGTAATGCAAATATTAGCTGGAAGTTCCAGAACGAAGTTTCCGCAGGTTTTTGCGGGGACTGGTGAACATTGGATTGCAGCTTCGCGTACTACTCTCGGGGCCGGCAGCTTTCCAGATATTGCGAGATCACCTCTAGCAGGAATAGCTGGCCCTTCCCAATTTCTATGAAAGCCGCCCTGTTTGCCCTTGCCCCTATCGTTCTCAGCTTTGGATTTCAGCACAAGACGCCAGCACCGCCCAAACCCACGGCTCCTGCGTATAAGTCTGTGCAAGCCATCTTCACGAAGAACTGCATCAGTTGTCACAGTGGCGACCATCCAAAGGCGGCGATCGATTTGACTTCCTATGCGGTCGTGATGGAGGGTGGGGAAGACCAGCCGATCATCAAGAAGGGAGCGCCCAAACACAGCCTCCTTATCCAGGCGCTCAGGGGAGCGGATAACGTGCGCCGCATGCCACCGAGGATGAGTCCGTTAGCGGAGAAGGACATCATGCTCATCGAGAATTGGATTAAGGCAGGCGCAAAGCCGTAACGAACGGAGCGAGGTCTTAAAAAGGAAAAGGCGGCCAAATGGCCGCCCTCCTTTTTATGGATTTCGGGTCGCAGACCGAAGATCCGAGAGAAGTCTCTTAACCGCCGAGGTTTCCGCCCCCGCCGCCACCACCGCGTCGACCACCACCGCCGCCGCGTCTTCCACCGAACCCGCCGAATCCTTGATTCTCGCTGGGGTCTGCCTTAAACGGCGCGCCACCCATCGCTTTCAATTTATCGGCTTGACTGTGGGTAAGAACTTTTCCGAGTTCTTCCTTCATGACGTCGTTGTTCTTTTGCATCGACTTCATGGCGTCTTCTCGAGAAAGGGAGTTGTCCTGCATCTTCTGGAAGATGCTTTGCATCGCCTCACCCATCTTGTCGCGCAGAGATTTGATCTTGGCTTTCTGGTCAGAGGTGATGCCCAGTTCGCTTTGAACGTCGTCGTTCATGATCGCCATGTTGCCTTGCGTTTGGATGGAGATTTCTTTGAGTCGCTTGACTTGAGAATCGGAAAGAATGCCTTTCAGCTTCTTGTCCATGTCGGCGCGTTGCGTTTCCATCTGTTTGCGTCGCGCTTCGCGATCGGCATCGCTTGGAGGATTGCCCGCTTTGTCACCGCGGTTGCGGCCTCCGCCGTCTCCGCCTTGACCGCGCTGCCCGCGCATCGAATCGAAAATGCTTTGGATCTTGGTCTTCTGATCCGTCGTGAGTTGCAAATCGGATTGGACGTCGTCACGGCGCAGCATAAAGAAGGAATTACCGCGTCCGCCGCCTCCGCCAAAGCCACCGCGAAACTGTCGGCTTTGCCCGCCGCTTTGCGCTACGGACAGGGCACCAAGAGCCAGGGCACCCAGCAGAATTGCTGAAGCCTTAAATGTGTGGGACCTGTTCATCATGAAAAGCCCTGACGAACCCGTTATCCGCATGTTCAGCGTGAAATTCTTTGCAAATTGTGGAACGAAACCCCCACTTCAGGAGTTAATATATCTATATCGAACTATTCGAAACGGTAATAGTAGAGATTGGAGGCAGATTTTAGATGTCAGTAGCAACAGAAGTTCAACAAGCGACCACGACCTGGAATATCGATCCGAATCACTCGGACGTTCAATTTTCCGTCAAGCATATGGGTCTCATGACAGTGCGAGGCCATTTTGAGAAGGTCACCGGCACCGCAACGACCGACAGTGGAAAGCTCGTTTCATTCGAAGCAGAGATCGATCCGTCGACGATCAACACCCGCGTGAAGGATCGTGACGCCCATCTTCGGTCTGCAGATTTTCTTGATGTGGAGAAGCATCCGGCCCTTTCTTTCAAGAGCACTTCTGTTGCTGGAAAAGGGAAGAACGAATACGAAGTGGTGGGAGACCTCACGATCAGCGGCCAAACGCATCCGGTATCACTCGATGTCGAGATCACCGACCCTGTCAAAGATCCTTGGGGGAACACACGATCCTCGGCCATCGCAACGGGCCGAATCTCTCGTAAAGAATGGGGATTGACTTACAACCAGATTCTGGAAACCGGCAATCTGCTCGTGGGCGACGAAGTGAAGATTACGATCGAGGTCGAGGGCATCGCCGCCGCGTAACGTCGACCTTCTTCAAGCTCTCTTCGCAAAGCGATAGACCGAATCTCGGAACCCAGCAGAATCGCTGAGAAAATTCTGCTGGGATTTCTGAGATTTCATGAAACAGGCAGCCGTGCAAAGTAGGTCATAACCTAAACTGTCGTTTGGAGAAGCTTCCCCCTTTGAAATATCTAATTTCCGCCCTGCTTTGTTTATCATTTGTTGCTGCTGCTACTGAGTCACTTGCACAAGCGCCCGCCTGGTCAAAGTTCCAGGTGCTTCCCGGAGTTGCAGACGAGCGCAAACCACAAATCATCAAGGTCCAAGACGGCAGCTTCTTTGTCGCGGGAACCGTGTTTGATTCCGAAACCGAAATTCAGCATTTCGATTCTGCCGGCACCACCATTTGGACGAAGGTCTATCCTGGTTATCTTCGCGCGTTCGATGCGACTTCTTCCCGCATCTCCCTTGTAACCGAGAGCGCAACGAGCATCGCACTGAGCGATGGCCGCCCAGCTTTTCGCCTTCTCTCCATCGATAACACGGGCGCGGTCCAGTGGTCGACCGGATTGATTGGCGGTGTAACCCAACCATTCGTGAAGATCGATGCAGGTGGATCGACGATCTTTACCGGCGCCGTTCCAACGAATACTAATGGCGGCGACGTCTATGTTGCGAAGTTCGACACGTCGGGCGCGATGTTGTGGTCGGACAGCCGCGACTACACGGCCGACGAATTTCCTCAAGGTCTCTCGATCGACGGAACGGGATATACCATCGCGATTCGTTCTCACAGCGATACGGTTGGCCAATCGCATGCCGATATCGCGCGGTACGGCATCGACGGAACATTCGCGTGGGTCAACTCATTTACTGTCGATACGACGACTGTTCGATGCGCCGTTGACGGTACGGGCAACAGCTTTATGTCTTTCCAAAGCACTGAGCCAAAGGTGTATGTCCGCAAGGTCAACTCCGCGGGCGCAACGCAGTGGACTAGCTCGCAGGCCAATACCGAAGGCGGATTCGTTGATATCGAAGTCGCGTCGAGCGGAAACGTTTATGTTGTCGGTGGTAACCACGGCAATCTGATCAAGTTTGATAGCGGCGGCAATTTTCAGTGGGGCGTTTCGCCTAACGTTCCTGCCACCGGACCTCTCACCATCGATTCGTCAGAAAATATCTACGAAACGATGGCGCTCCCCATAAAATTTGACTCGAACGGAACTGTAAAGTGGACGGCATCATTCAGCGTTGCAACTTCTGCGACGGGAATCGCGCTCGACGGAAGCAACAATCCGCTCGCAGTCGGAACCACAACGTCCGCGGGCGATAACGATGTCGTTCTCGCAAAACTCAATGTAACGACCGGCGTCGAAAGTTCGCGCGCCCAGCAGGACCTCGGACTTGAGGCGACCGCGGCCGTCAGCAGCGCGACCGACTCCGCAGGCAACACCTATACGTACAGCGTTCGCTCTAACCAGTTTGGTGAAGCGCTTCCGAATCCAGTTCTCGGAACGAACCTCTCGAAGTACGACACCGATGGCAATTTGCTCTGGTCTAAAAATCTGACCGGGTCCGCTTCTGGATTCTTGACCAACAATCCGGCGCTTGGCGTGTTACTCGTCGATGGAACTCGGGCGACGCTATATAACACGGCGGGAGACCCCACCTGGAATTTGCCTAACATCGGCGCGACTGGACGGAGTGCCGCGGCGGATGCTGCTGGAAACGTGTTCATCGCAACGGGAACGAACAGTGTGGGTGGGACTTCGACAATTGTTAAAGTTAACGCGGTCGGAACATTGAGCCCGGCCTTTGCAACCGGCCCTGGCGTCGTGAGCTCGATGATCGTCGACTCATCGAACAACCTTTATGTCAGCGGCACAAAGAGCGGAGGGGGCAGCACGCTCGCCGTTCTTGACAAATTCAGCTCCGTTGGAAGCTTGGCATTTGAATGGTCGCCCAGCGATGTGGACTTCACATTTAATAACGGTTCTGCAAACCGCGTTATCTTGATGTCCAACCAACCCGTCGTAGTGGGAACGTATCAGCATGATCCGGACTTGACCTTCATCGGTTTTGTCGCTCTGATCGATACGGCCGGAACCCAGCAGTGGATCGCTGAGCCGTCCGGAGCTTTCACCCTCACGTACGCCGTGGCGGATGCAAACCAGAACATCTACGTGACCGGTCAATCGAACAATGTGAATGCGCCTCACATGGCGGTTGCAAAGGTCGCGAACGGTAATGTGCTCTGGAACAAGACGTTCGGAACTCAGAAAGAGTTGGTCGCGGGCATCGCGATGGATTCTCTGAACAACATCCTCGTTCCGGCAATTGGCGGAAAGGTGGGTGAAGGCGATGACGATCTCGTTGTTGGCTTCTCGCCGAACGGAACTCTTCTTTTCGGAAACGGCGGCGGTTCGTATTTCGATGCTGGATGGTTTAGCGTCGATCGCGACGGCAGCGCGACCACAGATGGCAGCGGAAATGTTTACATGGCCGGTCGAAGCTTCGCTACAAACGGCATCGAAGCCGCGCACGTGATCAAATTTGGCGCGTTCTTCCCGACGAACGGCGCGCAGTATGTTTCTCAATCGGCGCCATCGACGATGGTCTCCGGCCAGAGCTATCCGGTTACCGTCACAATGAAGAATTCGGGCAGCGCCACTTGGACCGCAGCGGCAGGATACAGGCTCGACTGCATTCAAGGCGCACTTTGGTCGAAGGCGACCGTCGCCCTTGCCGGAGGCGATTCCATCGCACCGGGACAGAGCAAGACGTTCTCATTCAATGTCATCGCTCCTCCGAGCGGTGGCGCCAATGCCATGCAGTGGCGCATGGATAAGAGCGGTTCGAAATTCGGCGAGGCGACACCCGCGTTGAGCATCAACGTGACCGCACCCGATGACGCGCACTTCGTCTCTCAGTTGGTCTCCACGACCTTCGCACCCGGCGCATCATTCACCGCAAAGGTGACGATGCAGAACACGGGAACGACCACGTGGACTCAGGCCGCAGGCTACTGCTTGCTGAGCGTCAATCCGACGAACAACAAGACGTGGGGCACGAACCGGCTCCTCGTTCCATCGAGTGCAAGCGTCACGCCGGGCAGCTCCATCGTGTTGTTCAACACGCTCACTGCTCCGGTCACGCCAGGCATCTACAACATGCAATGGCAGATGTATAAGAACGGCGTGCTCTTCGGTCAGCAAACAACGAACTTGCAAATTACAGTTGCCGCAGATAATGCGCAGTTCATCTCGCAGAAGCAGATTATTTCACTTGCGCCGGGTCAGGCGTTCAACATGAACGTCCTCATGAAGAACACGGGCCAATCCACTTGGCGACAAGTCGATGGATTCGCGATGATCTGTCCGAACCCGCTCAACAACACGATCTGGGGAACCAACCGATTGCTCGTGCCAAGCGTATCGACGGTCGGCCCTGGCCAGCAAGTCACCTGCTCCAACGCGCTGCACGCACCGGTCACGCCAGGTACGTACAACATGAGTTGGCAGATGTATCACAACGGTCAGTTGTTTGGCGATGTCACGACGATACAAGCAATCGTCGTGCAGAACCCGGGCAACGCGCAATACATCAGCTCGATCATTCCCACGAGCGTCAAGGCAGGCACGACGTTTACCGCTAAGGTAACGATGAAGAACACCGGCACCACGACGTGGACGCAGGCGACCGGTTACTCGATGATCAGTCAGGACCCATTGAACAACACCCGATGGGGAACGAACCGATTGCTGATTCCGTCGAGCGCGACGGTTGCGCCGAACGGCCAGATCGTCTGCTTCAACACGATGACCGCGCCGCTCACTCCGGGCACCTACCCGATGCAGTGGCAGATGTACTGCAATGGAACGGTGTTTGGTGAACTGACCCCGATCGTGATGATCACGGTTACGCCCTAGTAAAGTGCGAAACTCAGAACGCGGAGCTCGGAAGCATTCCGGGCTCCGCGTTCCTATTTAGATTCACCTACGCAGCAACTTCACAGGTGCCAACGCTGTGTCGCGGTTCTGAGATTATTTACTAAGAGACATCAATTCTCCGTCATAACGGGCCCAACGATGCCCCTCGGCGCCACGCGTTTCTGTGCGGAAGAAAAGAAGGGTCGGAGCGATCGACGGAGCGAAGCGACGGAGATCGCGCAGACCCAAGAAAAATAGATTGTTGTAAGGTCAATTCTTCCTAAGCGAACGCGTGGAACGAATTGACCTTACAACATATCAACTACAAAACTAATCACCTGTCGTCTGCGGCACACCCTTCACGCCCTGGGCGTTGATCGGTTTCTGCCAGCTCTTCCAATATTCCTTGTCCTCGATCTCACTCGCATCGCGAGTGAGTTTCAACGGATGGAAGGTGTCGAGCATCACCGCCAGTTCATCCGTCTTCGTCGCGCCAAGTGACGCTTCGACCGCGCCAGGCTGCGGACCGTGAGGAATGCCGAGAGGGTGCAAGGTAATCGAGCCCTCCTCGATTCCGCGACGAGAGCCAAACTTATCGTTGCAGTAATACAGGACTTCGTCCGAATCCACGTTCGAGTGGTTGTATGGGATCGGCACCGCCTCCGGATGCCAATCCAACACGCGCGGGCAGAACGAGCAGATGACAAAGCCCTGTCCTTGGAATGTTTGATGGATCGGCGGCGGCATGTGCAGCTTGCCCGTGATCGGTGAAAAGTCGTTGATGTTAAACGTGTAAGGGAAGACGTATCCATCCCAGCCGACCACGTCGAGAGGATTGAAAGGATACGTGTACATCGTCAAGTGGTGTCGTGCACGGATGAGCACCTTCGTTTCCGTTCGCTCCGTGTGGGTTACAAGCGTCGTCGGCGGATGAAGGTCCCGCTCGAAGTACGGGGCGTGCTCAAGCAACTGACCGTACTCGTTGCGATAGCGCTTGGGAATTTCGATCGGTCCGTGGCTGATGATCGCTAGCATGCGCACGGGAAGCTTGTTGAAATTCAGTTTGTAGATCGTGCCGCGTGGGACGACGATGTAGTCGCCGGGTTTGAACGGGACAGTCCCGAACAGAGATTCCATCTCGCCTTCGCCGTCGTGGACGAACAGTAGCTCGTCACCCTCGGCATTCTTATAGTAGTAGTCCATCTGCTCGGCAACGCAAACCTGATTCCACTCCACGTCCTGATTCCCCATGAGAGGGATGCGCCCTGAAATGGCGTCGCCGCTCGGCTTCATAGACTTGGTCTTCAGGTGGCGGTGGCGGATCGGCTCGTGGTCGACGAACTCCATCTTGATCTCGCCCTTGTCTTCCCACCCCTGCACTTCGGTCGGCAGATAGTAGTGGTAGAGGGTGGACATTGGCCCGCTGAACCCCCGCGTGCTGAATAGCTCCTCAGCATAGAGACCGCCATCTGGCTTGCGGAACTGAATATGGTGTTTGCGGGGCAGCTCTCCGAGTCGTACGTACCTGGGCATGCCTCCATTTTACGCAGGGAGGTCTCAGCCCTGCTGATTCTGCAACTTGATTTCCCGCCAGATGAGGAGAGCAACCAGCCCGAGTCCGACGAGTGCGCCGAGAATCAGACCTTGGGAAGCGCCGAGCCCGGTTCCTACTGCGACCGGATCGAACTGAGAATCCTTGCCTGTTTCAAAAACAGATCGGTAGTAGGAGGGCGAATAAACTCCGAGGGCACGTCCCACTACGCCGCCAAGGATCCCGCCCAACAGAGCAGACACCCATATGCAGCCAAGCAATTTCCACGCGGGCATGCAAGTAATGACGGATCGACGGATATCGAACGACCTATAATTAGTGGCCCATGTCATCCTCGCCAGCCTCCGGGAAGCACTCGCGAAAGCTATACGATCTCCCCGAGATCCTGCGCGAACCGGCTGACTTGCCAAAAGACTTGCCAAGGGTTCGCCATGAGTTCGAGGGCATTTGGCCGCACGAGGATGGATGGCTAATTCGTGGATGGGCTGCCGCGCAGAACGCAGCGTGGACAAAAGCAATCCTCTTTCTGAATGGCAACAGAATCGGAGAAGCATTACCATGGGATCGTGAAGATCTCAAAGCTCATAGCGGCCACTTGCCCAACATCACAGGTGCGGGCTTCAGATTCGTCGTTGACAAGTCGTTGATTGATCCGGACACCACGCACCGGGCTGACGTAGTTCTGTGCAAACAGAATGATCCGATCGCAAGTATCTGGTCGCTCCTACGAACGGATATCGCCGAGATAGTGCCTCATCCGCCAGAGCACCTGATGAAACGCGTGATTGGCACCGACGACGCTAGCTACTTTCTTCGGTTTGCCCTCACCTGTTTTGGGCAATACACCGCAGCGGTCACTCGTCATCGGGAAATGTCAACCATCAAATCAATGCTCGATTGGGGTTGCGGGTGTGGAAGAGTAACCGCTCATTATCTCCGCATCGTTAATGGGCCCGCCGTTACTGGGTGTGATATCGATCCAGAAGATATCGATTGGTGTAAGGATAATCTTGTTGACGGAAGATTCGATGCAACATCTCCTTTTGTCCCTCTACCGTACGGAAATGGAGAATTTGATCTAGTGGTCAGCCTTTCCGTTATGACCCACTTAACGAAGGACCAGCAAGAGAAGTGGCTCGCGGAGATCGATCGTGTGCTTGCTCCGGGAGGACTGTTTGTTTGCTCTGTGCATGGAGTATTTGGCGCACAGGCACTGCCCGATTCCTTCATGGTGGAACGACTCAAGAAGCAGGACATCGTCGACGGGCAACTCGATCACGTGTTAGACGGGATCGCGCCCGCAGGATATTATCGGGCAACTTATGAAACTGGGACCTACACGCGCAAGAGCTTTGGCAAACACTTCGATGTTTTGGAACTGGGGGAGGGTGGCGTCGGCGTGCAGGATCTTGTCGTCGCACGCAAAAGGGAAGCGAAGAAGGGGCTTTTGGGGCAACTCCGGCGATAGCGGCAAACCGGCACAGAATTCGCTAACCAAAGGAAAGGCCCGCGTTGGGCAGGGTGTTGCTGGAACGCGGGCTATGTTAGCAAGGGACCTGGCCGCCCGGGTCAGGCCCCTTATGGAGGCACTCGCAGACTCAAATTGTGCAGGAATTGGACCAAAAGGACAAAAACCACAGAACCCGGTAAAAAAACTTGTGAAACACCCTAAAGAGGTGTGGAAAGGCTGCCGACACCTTCAGTAGCGGTAATAGCCGACAGAAAAAGGCACGACGGAGGCGACTCCGATCACGCAAAGCCTAGGGTCTCAATTTCCGTCGAAGGGCGGCGGGCGGAGACAGCCGGGATACCTGTTTGATATTCGCAAAGGTAGGACACCATGCGTATTTCAGACAACGAGATAAAGAAACTTCAGAGCGGCCACTATGCGGTCGTTTCAGACATCGTCGAGCTCGGTCAAAAGATCAAGACTCGCGATCAAGATGCCGATACTATTAAGCAGGTTACTGCGGAGGTGATCGCCATGTCTGATCGCGAAGATCTGATCGCAGACCTTAAGGCAAGGATCGAGGCAGGGAAGTACAACCCAAGCGGCGACGAAATCGCCGACGCCATGATCCGAAGGTCCGTCGCGGATCGAATCCAATGAAAAGCGAATTAGAACTCGGAGTGTGACTCTCCGAGTTCTATCCCTTTTTGTTTAACACTTTGTGGCTGGCGACTATAGGCTCTCGCCCACCAGTTATTCTGCGCTTCTTTGCGGCTTTGCGTGAAACACAGTCTGGCTAGCCACCATCGGCGACGTAGAAGCTCAACAACGTCCCACCAGTCGGACCGTCACCCGATAACCTCTCATGACCTCGATGACCCCATGATAGCGGCGACAGCAAATCGTAAGATCCATCCGCCTGCAACAACGTGCGTTGGGTCTCCATGCCCCCGTCGCTATTGATCGCCCCCCACACGCCCAACTTCAGCCAGAACGATTGCAGGTCTGCCGTCGACCATCCACCTTTCTGCGAAACGCCACGCCTCAGCGCGTTAATGCTTTCCGTTTCCGTATCTGGCTCGTCGACCACGAGAATGTAAAGTTGGCGAGAGTCTTTGCTCCATCCAAGAGATATTCGCGAAGTTTTGATCTCATCGACGATTGGAATCGAACCAACCTCCTGATCTGTGTCGACGTGCCTCTTGTCGTGCATCACCAACGTCAAACCCTTGCCGTCTCTGACGAGGAGCTGCGCGCCATCAGCGGCGTAATCGAATCGATCGCCAAGTGACTTCACTTCAGGCTTAAACACGGCATCGAATTTTGGAAAGCCTTGCGCGTCATACTTCACGCCAAATGTCCAACGATGCTGGCCAACATTGTAATGTGTCTTGCCATCTATCACGACGGGGCCGATGTGTCTCGCCCATCCATTCTTGGGACTACCGGGCGAATGATCGAAGGCAAAGAAGAGTCCGTTACACGCGAACAGGACCCGGTGGCCGGCATTCAAATGATTGGTGACCCATCCCACTCCGTGATCGAAATAGTCGACTTTGTTGTCGAAGGGCAACGCGTCGTCCTGGTCTTGATCGTAAATTCCAAAGCGAGGCTTAGGATTTGCGGAGAAGTCGAACCGAAGCAATTCTAATTGAGTTCCGTCGTCGGGAGCAGTTTCTGTCCACCGAGTCACGCCTGTAAATGGATGTGTTTCAAGGGCGGCGGGCCAAGGCCAAGTCGCCGAGGCACT
>Ga0207680_10001049_pt1 | contig 13045 bp, 7 predicted proteins | sample KBSS23metaG_FD_184321 | JGI IMG/M metagenome (GOLD analysis project Ga0207680, IMG submission 184321) | Switchgrass rhizosphere microbial communities from Kellogg Biological Station, Michigan, USA - KBS S2-3 metaG (SPAdes) (version 2) | ecosystem: Host-associated > Plants > Roots > Rhizosphere >... | reverse complement strand
GCTGCAGTTCGTGAAGTACTCGATCGGAAACTGGGAGTGCAAGTGCGGCCGCCTGCGCGACCTCGAGTACCTGCGCATGACGTGCGCCTCGTGCAAGTCGCGGATCATCACGGCCCACCCCCACGAAGAAGTCGTCCAGTGCCCCAAGTGCGGCCACCAGAACAAGAACGAAGTCACGCTCTGCGACGTCTGCTCGAACCCGGTCGACCTCCAGATGAAGTACGGGGTCGCCGAGTGCCAGGAGCGGGGCATGACCTTCTCGGTGCCGCTCAAGGTCACGTTCCGCCTCTTCGTGTACGACAAGGACCCGGAGACGGGCGCGCGCACGATGCGCGACGCCAAGGAAGAGGAAGTCTTCTTCGGCGACATCCCGCTCATGACCGAGCACGGCACGTTCATCATCAACGGCACGGAGCGCGTGATCGTCTCGCAGCTCCACCGCTCGCCCGGCGTGTTCTTCACGCGGGAAAGCGCCCACGGGTACCTCGCGAAGATCATTCCCTACCGCGGGTCGTGGGTCGAGTTCGAATTCGACCAGAAGGGCATCCTCTACGTCCGCATCGACCGGAAGCGCAAGTTCCCGGCGACCATCTTCCTGCGGGCGCTCGGCCTCGAGACCGACGAGTCGATCCTGCGGCAGTTCTACGCGCCGGTGAAGACGCGCCTCGAGCGCGGCCGCGCGATGCTTTCGATCGGGCCCGAAGTGCTCCGCCAGGAGGACCTGAAGGACCGTTTCGCGCGCGTCAAGCGCGACGTCAAGCCGATCTTCGCCGGGATCAAGCTCGATCTGGACCAGCAGAAGGAGATCCAGAAGAAGGGCGCCGTCGAGGTCTCGGTCGCGCAGGAGCAGATCGAGAAGGCCTGCTTCATCTCCGACATCGTCGACCTCGCCTCGGGCGAAGTCCTCTTCGAGGCCGGGCAGGAAGTCGGCCCCGGCGGCGTCGAGGCCCTGAAGGCGAAGAACATCAAGGAAGTGGACCTGATCTTCCCGGAGTGGGACCTGGGCGGCGACGTCCTCGTCAACACGATCCGCAAGGACACGCACAAGACCAAGAACGAAGCGGTCCTCGAGATCTACCGGCGCCTGCGCCCGGGCGATCCCCCGACCTATGAATCCGCCAAGAACCTCTTCGAGGGGATGTTCTTCGACCCCAAGAAGTACGACTTCTCGCGCGTCGGCCGCTTCAAGTTCAACATCAAGATGGAGTCGCAGGGCTCCCTCGAGACGCGGACCCTGACGCCCGAGGACATCTACCACGTGGTCGGCTACCTCCTCCGCCTCCGGAAGGACGTCGGCCGGTTCGACGACATCGACAACCTCGGCAACCGGCGCGTCCGCTCGGTCGGCGAGCTCCTCGAGAACCAGTTCCGGATCGGGCTCGTCCGCATGGAGCGCGCGATCAAGGAGAAGATGTCGGTTCACCAGGACATCGATTCGGCGATGCCGCACGACCTCATCAACTCGAAGCCCGTGATCGCCGCGATCAAGGAATTCTTCGGCTCGTCGCAGCTGTCGCAGTTCATGGATCAGACGAACCCCCTCTCCGAGGTCACGCACAAGCGGCGGCTCTCGGCCCTCGGGCCGGGCGGCCTCTCCCGCGAGCGCGCCGGGTTCGAGGTCCGCGACGTGCATCCGACGCACTACGGACGCGTGTGCCCGATCGAGACGCCGGAAGGGCCGAACATCGGCCTCATCTCGTCTCTTTCCTGCTACGCGCGCATCAACGACTTCGGCTTCATCGAAACGCCCTACAAGAAGGTCGAAAAGGGCCGCGTGCTGGATCACTTCCGGATCAGCCGGGTCGGCGACACGAAGTTCAAGCTGAGCCAGATCGTGGAGAAGAAGGAACTCGAAGAGGAGAACGAGCGCGTGCGCTCCTCGCACCGCAAGTCGGCCGAGGCCGAGCCGTTCGCCTTCTATCTTTCCGCGTGGGAGGAAGAGAACTTCGTCATCGCCCAGGCCAATGCCGAGACCGACTCGCACGGGAAGTTGAAGGAAGAGCGCGTCATCGCCCGTCTGAACGGCGAGTTCATCTCGGTCGAGCGCGACAAGGTCGATTACAAGGACATCTCGCCCCGGCAGCTCGTTTCGATCGCCGCGGCGCTCATTCCCTTCCTCGAGCACGACGACGCGAACCGGGCCCTCATGGGATCGAACATGCAGCGCCAGGCCGTGCCGCTGCTCAAGGCCGAGGCGCCGCTCGTCGGCACGGGCCTCGAGCGGACGGTCGCCCGCGACTCCGGTGCCGTCGTCCTCGCCAAGCGCGGGGGAATGGTCGACCAGGTGGACGCGGAGCGGATCATCGTGCGCGTCGAGGGCGAAGAGGGCGAGGGGGTGGCCGGCAAGGAGTTCGGCGCCGACATCTATCCGCTCGTCAAGTTCCGCCGCTCGAACCAGAACACCTGCATCAACCAGAAGCCGATCGTGGTCGAAGGGGAGCGGGTCGCGCGCGGGCAGGTGCTCGCCGACGGGCCGTGCACCGACGAGGGCGAGCTCGCCCTCGGCCGGAACATCCTCGTCGCCTTCATGCCGTGGCGCGGCTACAACTACGAGGACGCGATCCTGATCTCCGAAAAGATGGTGAAGGAGGACTACTTCACCTCGATCCACATCGAAGAGTTCGATCTCGAGAGCCGCGACACGAAGCTCGGGCCGGAGGAGATCACGCGCGACATCCCGAACGTGTCGGAATACGCGCTCGCCGATCTCGACGAGTCGGGCATCATCCGCATCGGCGCCTCGGTCAAGCCGGGCGACATCCTGGTCGGCAAGGTCACCCCCAAGGGGGAGACGCAGCTGACCCCGGAAGAGAAGCTCCTCCGCGCGATCTTCGGCGAGAAGGCCGGCGACGTGCGCGACGCATCGCTCAAGTGCCCGCCCGGCATCGAAGGCATCGTGGTGGACGTCAAGATCTTCTCCCGCAAGGGGATCGAGAAGGACGTCCGGGCCCTCCAGATCGAGGAAGACCAGATCGCCAAGCTCCAGAAGAACAGCCAGGACGAAATCCGCATCATCCGCGAGGAAGCCAGCAAGAAGGTCCAGTCGATCCTCGACGGGAAATCGCTCCTGGAAGACCTGGAGGATCGGCGCGGCGAGGTCGTCGCCAAGAAGGGGACGAAGCTCACGCCCGAGCTCGTCGCCCGCATCGGCAAACGCGAGCTCCTCGCCGCCAAGCTGAAGGACGACTCCGCGCGCGACGAAGTCCGCAAGGTCTTCGCCCGGGCGGACTCGCAGATCGAAGTGCTGAACAAGGTCAACGCCGACCGGATCGACCTCCTCCAGAAGGGAGACGAGCTCCCGCCGGGCGTCATCAAGCTGGTCAAGGTTTACGTCGCGATGAAGCGCAAGCTCTCCGTCGGCGACAAGATGGCCGGCCGCCACGGGAACAAGGGCGTGATCTCCCGGATCCTGCCCGAAGAGGACATGCCGTACCTGCCGGACGGCCGGCCCGTGGAAATCGTGCTCAATCCCCTCGGCGTGCCGTCGCGCATGAACGTCGGGCAGATCCTCGAGACCCACCTCGGGTGGGCGGCGAGGGCGCTCGGTCTCCACGTCGCGACCCCGGTCTTCGACGGCGCCTCGGAAGGGGAGATCAAGACCCTGCTCAAGGACGCGAACCTGCCTTCCTCGGGGAAGACGACCCTCTACGACGGCATGACGGGCGAAGGCTTCGAGCAGAAGGTCACCGTCGGCTACATCTACATGTTGAAGCTCTCGCATCTGGTGGACGACAAGATCCACGCCCGTTCGATCGGACCGTATTCGCTGATCACGCAGCAGCCCCTCGGCGGCAAGGCGCAGTTCGGCGGCCAGCGGTTCGGCGAAATGGAAGTCTGGGCCCTCGAGGCGTACGGCGCGGCCTACACCCTCCAGGAGCTCCTGACGGTGAAGTCCGACGACGTCGAAGGACGGTCGAAGGTGTACGAATCCATCGTGAAGGGCGAGGTCCCGGAGGATCCGGGTCTCCCCGAATCGTTCAACGTGCTGGTGCGCGAGCTCCAGTCGTTGTGCCTCGACGTCGAGCTGTTGAAGCGGTAACGGGTTGGCGATGCAAGAGATCGAAAGGAGTGGGCAATTGGAAACGCTCACGTTGTTGAATCAACCGACGAGTCTCAAGGATTTCAATTCGATCCGGGTTTCCCTCGCCTCGCCCGAAAAGATCCGCTCGTGGTCTTTCGGCGAGGTGACCAAGCCCGAGACGATCAACTACCGCACCTTCAAGCCGGAACGGGACGGCCTCTTCTGCGCGAAGATCTTCGGGCCCATCACCGACTGGGAATGCCTGTGCGGCAAGTACAAGCGGATGAAGCACCGCGGCGTCGTCTGCGACAAGTGCGGCGTCGAGGTCACGAAGTCGCGCGTGCGCCGCGAGCGGATGGGCCACATCGAGCTCGCCGCCCCCGTCTCGCACGTCTGGTTCTTCAAGGGACTTCCCTCGCGCATCGGGCACCTGCTCGACATGTCGCTCCGCGACCTCGAGCGCGTCCTCTACTTCGAGTCGTACGTCGTGATCGATTCGGGCGAGACGGATCTCAAGGAAAAAGAGCTCCTCTCCGAAGAGCGGTACCGCGAGGTGCGCGGCGAATGGGGCGACGTCTTCGTCGCGCGCATGGGCGCCGAGGCGATCCAGGAGCTCCTCCGCCGGGTGGACGTCGATTCGCAGGCCGAAGAGCTGCGGATGGTCATGAAGACCGAGACGTCGCAGATCAAGAAGCAGAAGGCCGCCAAGCGCCTGAAGGTCATCGACGCGTTCCGTCGCTCCGGGCAGCGCCCCGAGTGGATGATCATGGACGTCATCCCGGTCATTCCGCCGGAGCTCCGCCCGCTGGTTCCTCTCGACGGCGGCCGCTTCGCGACCTCCGACTTGAACGATCTCTATCGCCGCGTCATCAACCGGAACAACCGGCTGAAGAAGCTGCTGGAGCTCCGCGCCCCTGAGGTCATCGTCCGGAACGAGAAGCGCATGCTCCAGGAAGCCGTCGACGCGCTTTTCGACAACGGCCGCCGCGGCCGCGTGCTGAAGGGCTCGAACAACCGCCCCCTGAAGTCCCTCTCCGACACTTTGAAGGGCAAGACCGGCCGCTTCCGCCAGAACCTGCTCGGCAAGCGCGTCGATTACTCCGGCCGTTCGGTCATCGTCGTGGGCCCGGAGCTGAAGCTCAATCAGTGCGGCCTGCCGAAGAAGATGGCCGTCGAGCTCTTCAAGCCGTTCATCTACAACCGTCTCGAGAAGAAGGGGCTCGCCCCGACGATCAAGGCCGCCAAGGAGCTCGTCGAAGCCGGCGACATCGAGGTGTGGGACGCTCTCGAGGAGGTCATCAAGGACCATCCGGTGCTCCTGAACCGCGCGCCGACACTCCATCGGCTCGGCATCCAGGCGTTCGAGCCGGTGCTCGTCGAAGGCAAGGCGATCAAGATCCATCCGCTCGTCTGCCCGGCGTTCAACGCCGACTTCGACGGCGACCAGATGGCCGTCCACGTGCCGCTCTCGCCGAAGGCCCAGGTCGAGGCGCATCTCCTGATGCTCTCGTCCAACAACATTCTCTCTCCCGCCTCGGGCCGGCCGCTCGCCGTCCCGTCGCAGGATCTCGTGCTCGGCTGCTACTACCTCACCAAGGCCCGTCCCGGCGCCAAGGGCGAGGGGCGGATCTTCGCGGACTTCGACGAGGTGCTGCTCGCCCACGCCGAGGGCGAAGTCGTCACGCACACCCCCATCCGCGTGCGCTTCACCGGCGACTACATGGATCTGACGACGCAGTACAACGACCAGGACATCATCCACGCGGAGATCCAGAAGACGGAGCGGGCGCTGATCGACACGACCGTCGGCCGCGTCATCTTCAACCGGGCGCTCCCGAAGCAGTTCCCCTTCATCAACGGCCTCTTGAAGAAGAAGGGCCTCTCGGATCTCGTCACGTTCTCGTACCTCCGCTACGGGCCTCCGGCGACCGTCGAGATGCTCGACGAGCTGAAGGAAACCGGATTCCTCTACGCCACGAAGGCCGGAATCTCGATCGGCGTCGACGACATGCTGATCCCCGAGAAGAAGGAATTCTTCGTGCAGAAGGCGCACAAGGACGTCCGCGAGGTCGAGAGCCAGCGGTCGTCGGGCGTCATCACGGCCGGCGAGCGCCACAACAAGATCATCGACATCTGGCACCGCACCACGGAATCCGTCTCCGACGAAATGTTCAAGGAGATGAAGCGGTCCGACCAGTCCGGCCAGGAGTTCAACCCGATCTACATCATGGCGGACTCGGGCGCCCGAGGCTCGAAGGAGCAGGTCCGGCAGCTCGCCGGCATGCGCGGCCTCATGTCCAAGCCCTCGGGCGAGGTCATCGAGACGCCCATCGAGGCGAACTTCCGCGAAGGCCTCTCGGTCCTCCAGTACTTCATCTCGACGCACGGCGCGCGCAAGGGCCTCGCCGACACGGCGTTGAAGACGGCCGATTCCGGCTACCTCACCCGGCGTCTCGTGGACGTGGGCCAGGATGTGATCGTCATCGAAGAGGATTGCGGCACGGCCGACGGCATCATCGTGACGGCCATCATGGAGGGCGGCGACATCCTCGAAGCGCTCCGCGACCGCATCGTCGGCCGCGTGTCGCAGGAGGACATCCTCGATCCGCTCACGGAAGAAAAGATCGTCTCGGTCGGCGACGAGATCACCGAGGAGCTCGCCTCCGCGGTGCAGGAAGCGGGCATCGAGCGGGTCAAGATCCGCTCCGTGCTCACCTGCGAGACCCGCCGGGGCGTCTGCCGCCGCTGCTACGGCCGCATGCTCGCGACGGGGCACCTCGTCGAGATCGGCGAGGCCGTCGGCGTCATCGCGGCGCAGTCGATCGGGGAGCCGGGCACCCAGCTCACGATGCGGACGTTCCACTACGGCGGCACGGCCTCCCGCGTGACCGAGCAGTCGAAGCACGCGGCGAAGAATCCGGGCAAGGTCCGGTTCCTGAACGTCAACACCGTCGAGCGCAAGGACGGCAGCCTGATCGTCGTCAACCGCAGCGGCAAGCTGACCATCCTGGACGTCAAGGGGCGCGAGAAGGAGCGGTACTCCGTCGTGTACGGCTCGAACCTCAAAGTCTCCGAAGGGCAGGACGTCGTTCCCGGCCAGGAGCTCGTCGAGTGGGATCCGTTCACCTCTGCGATCCTTTCCGAGGTCGGCGGACGCGTCGAGTACAAGGACATCCTCGAGGGGGAGAACCTCCGCGAGGAGACCGACCGCGTCACGGGCCTCTCCCAGAACATCATCGTCGAGTCGCTCGGGGCCGAGAAGCGCTCCCCGCAGCTCGTCATTCACACCAAGGCGAACGCGGAAGGGAAAACCGACCGCAAGTACCTGCTCCCGATCGGCTCGCACCTCATGGTGTCGGACGGGCAGGAGATCCACCCGGGCGACACGCTCGCGAAGATCCCGCGCGAGACCACGAAGACGAAGGACATCACGGGCGGTCTGCCCCGCGTCGTCGAGCTGTTCGAGGCCCGGCGCCCGAAGGAGCCCGCGATCATCACCGAGATCGACGGCCTGATCGAGTACGGCCCGATCACGAAGGGCCTCCGGAAGATCATCGTCCGCTCGGAGGACAACGAGGTCCGCGAATACCTGATCCCGCGCTACACGCACGTCAACGTCCAGGACGGGGAGAAGGTCCACGCCGGCGATCCGCTGATCGACGGCCCGATCAATCCGCACGACGTGCTCGCGATCCTCGGGGAGAAGGAGCTCCAGCGCTACATGGTGGACAAGATCCAGGAGGTCTACCGTTCCCAGAACGTGGCGATCAACGACAAGCACATCGAAGTCGTCGTCCGCCAGATGATGCGCTCGGTCAAAATCGAAGAAGTGGGGGACACGGAGTTCCTGATCGACGAACAGGTCGACCGTTTCCGCTTCACGGAGGAGAACGAGCGCGTGATGACGGCCGGCGGTGATCCGGCGATCGGGCGCCCGCTGCTGCTCGGCATCACGAAGGCGTCGCTCTCGACCGACTCGCTCATCTCGGCCGCGTCGTTCCAGGAGACGACTCGCGTGCTGACCGAGGCCGCCATCTCCGGCAAGGTCGATTCGCTCCGCGGGCTCAAGGAAAACGTCATCGTGGGACGCCTGATCCCGGCCGGCACCGGCATGAATTACTACCGCGACGTGGTGCTCGAGAAGGAAGACATTCCGGAGGTCGAGCCCGTCGTCGAGGAATTCCTGACGGACAACCTGGACGATCTCGCGCTGGCCGAAGCCGACGGAGACTTCGAGGCCGACGAAGAGATCTAGACTTACCCCGGCCGGCGCGACGCCGGCCAACCCTCTCCCGCGGGAGAGGGGAAGCGAAGAACGGAAAGGCCCCGGCGTTTCGCCGGGGCTCTTTTTTTGGAAAAGACCGTGCCCGCGCCGTCGCCCGATGAGGCGGTAATACACGATTTGCGGGCGGGTCCGGATCCGCTTGAAACGATCGCCGGACGGCGAGATGATGCTTTTGCGCGGCGCGATGCCGCGTCAGGAGAGGACGACGATGAAAACCATGCGCGCGTACTACAAGGAGTGCTTCGATTCCGAGAAGCCGAGATTCCTGAGGGTGATGAAGGCCGTTCCGCCGGATCGGGCCGCGTATCGCCCCGATCCCCGCTCGAGCTCGGCAGCCGACATCGTCTGGCTGCTCGCGAGCGAGCTCGGCGACGCCTGCGAGATCGTCGAGCGGGGGAAGGTCGATTTCGTGCTGAAGCCCGTTCCGGCGTCTCTCGGCGAGTCGATCGCGGCTTTCGAGAGCAACGCGGCGGAGCTCGATCGGCTGCTCGCGAAGGTCGACGACGCCGCCTGGGAGGGAAAGGCCCAGTTCCGGATGGACGGGAAGGTCGCCTGGGAGACGACGCTCGGGGACATGCTCTTCGGTTTCCTGTTCGACGCGATCCACCATCGCGGGCAGCTCTCGAGTTATCTCCGCCCCATGGGGGCGAAAGTGCCATCGATCTACGGCCCATCGGCCGACGATCCGGGCATGTGACCGGGGGCGGGGCTCGGAACGTTCAGAGGACGAACGTCGGGATCTTCAGAGCCTTCGCGGCGGCGAGCACGCGGTCGTCGTAGGTCGCGAGCTGGACCTTCTGGCCATTCGAAATGGCGAACAGCGCGGTCGAGAGGTGCAGGGCATCAAGGGTTCGGACCGGCACGGGAAAAGGTTCGAGCGCTCGTGCGAGAATCATCGGAATGAGATCGATGAAGCCGATCAGGTCGATGAGGCGCCGGCCCTCCTCCCCCGCGATCTCGGCGAGGCGCCCGGCGTGGATTCGATTCCAGATCTCGTAGCAGAGGAGCTTGCTGGAGATCAGGTTTTCCCGCCAGAACGCGTCGCTTGGGCCGCTGCTCTCCGTGAAGAGCCGCGCCAGGGCCACGGAACTGTCCACGTAGATCAAGGGATTTCGCGGTCGGACCGCGCTTCGTCGAGATCTCGCCGGACCTCGTCGATCGTCATGATGGGATGGGACTTGGGAATTGGCCCGCCCGGGTTGGCGGGGGGAACGAGCCAGCCCTTGCGGACGAGCTCCGCGAGATTCGCGTCGTCCACCCACGGGCTCCGACCCGGCGTGACGGGCACCATTTCCGCCACCACGCGATCCCGGTCGGTGATCAGGATCGTCTCACCACCCTCCGCCATGCGCACGTATTCGGAGAGCTTGTTCTTCAGGACTTTCAGGCCGACGGCTTTCATCACCCGAAGGTAGCTTCCGGGAGCTACCTTGTCAATGGATGAGGAAGGGCGGGCGCCCGCTCCGGGACGCCGTGACCGGCTTTTGTTTCCGCTTGACACAGGGCCCTTAGACTCTTAGTATTAGCGGGTTTTCCCCGGAACTTCTCGGATTTATCCGAAAGACAGGGAGACGATCGATCTCGGCATGAGGGTGCGGCAAGACCCTCGCGCCGGGGAGACGAGTAAATCGAAGCCGCCGCAAGAACTTTGTTTGCCCGGCGGGTTCGGAGGTTGAAGAGAATGCCGACGATTTCCCAGTTGGTCCGGAGCGGTCGCGAGGCGGTTCGCTACAAGACCGCGAGCCCCGCGCTGAACGCCTCGCCGCAGAAGCGCGGCGTCTGCACGCGCGTGTACACGACGACGCCGAAGAAGCCGAACTCCGCCCTCCGCAAGGTCGCGCGCGTGCGCCTCACCAACGGCACCGAGGTGACGACGTACATCCCCGGCGTCGGGCACAACCTCCAGGAGCACTCGATCGTGATGATCCGCGGAGGCCGCGTGAAGGACCTCCCGGGCGTGCGTTACCACATCATTCGCGGGACCCTCGATGCGGTCGGCGTGGCCAACCGCAAGCAGAGCCGGTCCAAGTACGGCGCCAAGCGCCCCAAGAGCTGAAAAGATGCCGAGACGAAGAGAAGTCCCCAAGCGCGAAATCCTGCCCGACCCGGTCTACAACTCGCAGCTCGTCACGAAGTTCGTGAACTCCGTGATGAAGCAGGGGAAGAAGAGCACGGCCGAGCGGATCCTCTACGGCGCCCTCGAGATGGTTTCGGAGAAGACGCAGGACGATCCGATGAAGGTCTTCAAGAAGGCCGTCGAGAACGTCAAGCCCGCGCTCGAAGTGAAATCCCGCCGCGTCGGCGGCTCGACGTACCAGGTTCCCGTCGAGGTCCGCCCCAATCGTCGCACTTCCCTCGCGATCCGCTGGCTGATCGAGTACGCCGCCGCGCGCGGCGAGCGCACGATGCGGGAGAAGCTCGCCGGCGAGCTCCTCGACGCGTCGAACTTGAAGGGCGGCGCGATGAAAAAGAAAGACGACACCCTGAAGATGGCCGAGGCGAACAAGGCGTTCGCCCATTACCGCTGGTGAACTGAATCATGGCCCGCACCCACTCGCTCAAAGACACCCGGAATATCGGGATCATGGCGCACATCGACGCCGGCAAGACGACGACGACGGAGCGCATCCTCTATTACACGGGCGTCAACTACAAGATCGGCGAGGTCCACGAGGGCACCGCGACGATGGACTGGATGGTCCAGGAGCAGGAGCGGGGCATCACGATCACTTCCGCGGCGACGACGTGCTTCTGGAAGGACGTCCGCATCAACATCATCGACACGCCCGGCCACGTCGACTTCACGGCCGAGGTCGAGCGGTCGCTCCGCGTCCTCGACGGCGCGGTCGCCTGCTTCGACGCCGTCGCGGGCGTCGAGCCGCAGTCGGAGACGGTCTGGCGCCAGGCCGACCGTTACGGTGTGCCGCGCATCGCCTTCATCAACAAGATGGACCGCGTCGGCGCGAACTTCCCCCGCTGCATCGACATGATGAAGACCCGGTTGAACGCCAAGCCCGCCCCGATCCAGATCCCGTGGGGGAGCGAATCGGAGCTCCGCGGCGTGATCGATCTCGTGGACTGGAAGGGGATCGAGTTCAAGGATGAGACGCTCGGCGCCAAGTACGACGTCGTCGAGATTCCCGAGGAATTCGTCGCGGAGGCCGAGAAATACCGCGAGCACCTGATCGAGGCGATCGCCGAGACCGACGACCACCTGATGGAGAAGTACCTCGACGGCGGCCAGGTGTCGCCCGAGGAGATCAAGGCCGCGCTGCGGAAGGCGACGGTCTCCGGCCACGTGCAGCCGGTCGTCTGCGGCTCCGCCTTCAAGAACAAGGGCGTGCAGCAGCTGCTCGACTCGGTCGTGGCGTACCTCCCGTCGCCGCTCGACGTCCCCGCGATCAAGGGCCACGACGAGCTCGACAACGAAGTCACCCGCGAGGCGAAAGACGACGGGCCGTTCTCCGCGCTCATCTTCAAGATCATGACCGACCCCTTCGTCGGCCAGCTCGCGTTCTTCCGCGTGTACTCGGGCCACCTCGACGCCGGCTCGGCGGTGTTCAATTCGACGAAGGACAACACCGAGCGCGTCGGCCGGCTGCTCAAGATGCACGCCAACAAGCGGGAAGAGATCAAGGAAGTCTGGGCCGGGGACATCGCCGCGGCCGTCGGCCTGAAAAACGTCTCGACCGGCGACACGATCTGCGACAAGAACGCGGCGGTCGTCCTCGAGTCCATGAACTTCCCCGAGCCGGTCATCTCGGTCGCGATCGAGCCGAAGACCAAGTCCGACCAGGAAAAGATGGGCATGGCGCTCGGCAAGCTCATGCAGGAAGACCCCACCTTCAAGGTCCACAGCGACAAGGAAACGAACCAGACGATCATCTCCGGGATGGGCGAGCTCCACCTCGAGATCATCGTGGACCGCATGGTGCGCGAGTTCAACGTCGGCGCCAACGTCGGCAAGCCCCAGGTCGCCTACCGCGAGGCGATCACGAAGGAAGCCGAGGGGCGCGGCCTCTTCAAGCGCCAGACGGGCGGCCACGGCCAGTACGGCGACTGCCGCATCCGCATCCGCCCGACCGAGGACGGCAAGGAATTCGAGTTCGAGAACGTGATCAAGGGCGGCGCCATCCCCCGCGAGTTCATCAAGCCGATCGAGCAGGGGATCAAGGAAGCGCTCGAGAACGGCATCCTCGCCGGGTACCCGACGACGGGCGTCCACGTCGAGCTTTACGACGGCTCGTACCACGACGTCGATTCGTCGGAAATCGCCTTCAAGATCGCGGGCTCGCTCGCCTGGAAGGAAGCCGCGCCGAAAGCGAAGCCGATCCTCAAGGAACCGATCATGGAAGTCGAAGTCGTCGTTCCCGAGGACTACATGGGCGACGTGATCGGCGACCTGAACTCCCGCCGCGGGCACATCCTCCACCAGGAGCCGCGCGCCGGCGTGCAGGTCATCACGGCGCGGGTGCCGCTGTCGGAGATGTTCGGCTATTCGACGACGCTCCGCTCCAAGACCCAGGGCCGCGGAAATTACACGATGCAGTTCGCTTCCTATGAGCAGGTGCCCCGCAACGTCTCCGAAGAGATCATCGCAAAAGTCGGATCGAAGTAAGAAGAGGGACGAGGATGTCGAAAGAGAAATTTGACCGGAGCAAGCCGCACGTCAACATCGGGACGATCGGCCACGTGGACCACGGGAAGACGACGTTGACGGCGGCGATCACGACGGTGCT
>Ga0207680_10001037_pt1 | contig 13116 bp, 14 predicted proteins | sample KBSS23metaG_FD_184321 | JGI IMG/M metagenome (GOLD analysis project Ga0207680, IMG submission 184321) | Switchgrass rhizosphere microbial communities from Kellogg Biological Station, Michigan, USA - KBS S2-3 metaG (SPAdes) (version 2) | ecosystem: Host-associated > Plants > Roots > Rhizosphere... | reverse complement strand
CGCCAGCATGCGAAACTGCGCCAGCACCTCTGCCGGATTCGCCGTTTCGATTGCAATCAGATTCTGCGCAGATTGCACGATCCGGTCGAATAGCTTCGGAGTAACGAATACATCGGCAACGCTGTTGTTCACGCCCTGTGGATCCCCGCGCTCCGTTGCCGGCCAGATCATTTGACCGCAGGCTCGGCTTGATCCGATTATAGCGATAAGTCGACCCTCTGCTGAGGGTGAAACCCAGAGGGCGGTCACCCGCCACAACCCCAACCGACTGCGCGCAGAGGTCTGCCATGTTCGAAGGATTGCGTTTCGCCCACTGGAAGGCCGAGGCCGACGCCGAAGGCATTGTTGTACTGACTTTCGATCGTGCCGGGACGTCGGTCAACACCCTCGCCCGCGCGGTCATGGACGAACTCGCGCAGATCATCGAGCGTCTGACGTTCGAGCCGCCGAAAGGCGTGGTAATCCGCTCGGGAAAGAGCAGCGGCTTCATTGCCGGCGCCGACATCCACGAATTCGAATCCTTCGAACAGCAACCCGGCGGGGTGCTCGCCAGTGTCGAGAACGGCCAGCGCGTGCTGCAGAATCTCGCCCGGCTGCGCTGTCCGACGGTGGCTGCCATCCACGGCTTCTGCATGGGCGGCGGCACGGAAATGGCGCTGGCGTGCCGTTATCGGGTGGCCACCCGCGATCCGAAAACCAAAATCGGCCTGCCCGAAGTGCTGCTCGGCATCATGCCGGGCTGGGGTGGCACTGCGCGCTTGCCGCGCCTGATCGGCGCCCCGCAAGCGCTGCCGCTCATGTTGACCGGCCGCGCCGTCGGCGCCGAGGAGGCCAAGTCGCTCGGCCTTGTCGACGCGCTGACCACACCGGAGCTGCTGCTCGAAGCGGCCAAGGAGCAGATCCGCCACCCGCATCCGCGCGCCTTCACGCAACGCGCACGCGCATGGGCGACCAACATCTGGCCCGTGCGCCAGATCCTGGCGCCCATCGTGCGCAAGCAGACGGCAGCGAAAGCGCGAGCAGACCAGTACCCTGCCCCCTTCGCGATCATCGATGTCTGGCGCCGTGGCGGATCCAGCATTGCGCAGCGCCTGAAACTGGAAGCGCGCGCTGTGGCTAAGCTGTCGGCGACGCCCACGTGTCGCAACCTTGTGCGCGTGTATTTTCTGCAGGAACGTCTGAAGGGACTCGGTTCCGGCAGCGACGCCGAAATCAAGCGCGTGCATGTCGTTGGCGCGGGCGTGATGGGTGGCGACATCGCCGCGTGGTGTGCGCTGCGCGGTTTCGACGTCACGCTGCAGGATCGGGAGATGAAGTTCATCCAGCCGGCGCTGGATCGCGCGCAGGAATTGTTCGCCAAGCGCCTGAAAACGCCGGACCGGATCAAGCCGGCATCCGAACGGCTCAAAGCGGACGTCGAAGGCACCGGCATCGCCGATGCCGATCTCGTCATCGAAGCAATCTTCGAAAACCTGCAGGCCAAGCAGGATCTGTACAAAAAGACCGAGCCGGCGATGAAAGCCAATGCACTGCTGGCGACGAACACCTCGAGCATACCGCTCGACGAACTGCGTACCGCGGTGAACAAGGACAGCCGTTTCCTCGGCTTGCATTATTTCAATCCGGTGGCGCAGATGCCGCTGGTGGAAATCGTGCGTCAGGACCACCTGGACAGCGCGAACGAAAAACACGCGTTCGCGTTCTGCAAGGCGATCGACAAATTGCCGGTGCCTGTGAAAGGCACCCCGGGGTTTCTCGTCAACCGCATACTCATGCCGTATCTTCTCGAAGCGATGCGCATGTTCAAGGAAGGCATACCCGGCCCGGTACTAGACAAGGCGGCGAAGAAGTTCGGCATGCCGATGGGACCGATCGAACTGGCCGACACGGTCGGGCTCGATGTGGCCGTTTCAGTCGGCAAGGAAGTCGGCGAATACCTGGGTCTCGACATTCCGGCCGGACTCGAGGATTACCTCGCAGCCGGCAAGAAAGGCAAGAAGACCGGCGAAGGCTTATACAAATGGGAAAATGGTAAACCCGTAAAACCGCAGGTCGATCCGAATTACCAGGCGCCGCCCGACATCACCGAACGCATGATCCTGCCGATGCTCAACGAAGCCGTGTCATGCCTGCACGACGGCGTGGTCGACGACGCCGACCTGCTCGATGCCGGCGTGATCTTCGGCACCGGCTTCGCGCCGTTTCGCGGCGGCCCGATCCAACACATTCGCAGCGAAGGTGCGGACAAGATCAAAGCGCAGCTTGAAGAACTCGCGACGAAATACGGCAAACGCTTTGCGCCGAAGGCCGGCTGGGACAGCGCGGCGTTGAAAGCTTAGTCTTCCTCGAACCGCTGCGAACCGAAAGGCTTCTGCGCTTTCTTCGCCGGCGCGATTCCGCTGGCCACGGCTTCCCACACCGCCAGCGCATCCCGCGTTGCGGCCACGTCATGCACGCGCACGATTGCCGCGCCTTTCTGCACCGCAAGCAGCGCCGCGGCGGCGGAGCCGAAGGCGCGATCTGCATGCTGCTCGCGACCGGTGAGCGCGCCGATCATGCCTTTGCGCGACAGGCCCACGAGCAACGGCACACCGAGCGCGGCAAATTGATCGAGGGCCCGCAGCAAAGCAAGATTGTGTTCCAGCGTTTTGCCAAAACCGAAACCTGGATCGGCCACGATGCGCTTCTTGTCGATACCCGACATCTCGCAGGCAAAGATGCGTTCGGCGAGGAAACGCCGCACATCGGAAACAACGTCGTCGTAACGTGGATCGTCCTGCATCGTAGGCGGCTCGCCCTGCATATGCATGAGGCAGACCGACACCTTCAGCGCGGCCGCGGCGTCGAGCGCCCCTTCGCGGCGTAGCGCATAGACGTCATTGATCATGCCGGCGCCGGCAGCGACGGCGGCGCGCATGACTTCCGGTTTGGAGGTATCGATTGAAATCGGCAGCGGCGTCTGTTTGGCCAGTGCTTGGATCACCGGCACGACGCGCGCGATTTCATCTGCTGTCGAAACCGGCTCGGCGCCGGGTCGCGTCGACTCGCCACCGACATCAAGGAGATCGGCGCCCTCTTCTGCGAGCCGCAGCCCGCGCGCTATCGCGGCATCGGTCGAGGCGGCCAGGCCATCGCCGGAAAACGAATCCGATGTGACATTGATGATCCCGGCGATGCGCGGCCGGTCCAGGCGCAATTCGCGGCCGGCGCAATCCAGGGTGCGAACCAGATCGAACATCGCCGTACTCTAGCAAAACAAAGGCCGCCCGCAGGCGGCCTTGTGTGAGTTGTGCACGGCCTTCAGTGCTGCGCCGCGTGTCCGCCAATGGGTGGTGGCGCCGGCTTGCCGACGCCAGGCTTACCAGTGTCGCCGGCTTCGGGCTTCTGCCAGTCCTTGGGCGGGCCTGGCTCGCGGCCTTCCATGATCGCATTGATCTGCTCGCCGTCTATCGTTTCGTACTGCAACAGGACGCGTGCCATGGTATGCAACTTGTCGACGTTTGCCGTCAGCAGATCGCGCGCCTTGTGGTAGGCCGTGTCGATCACACTGCGCACGACGCCGTCGATCTTGCGCGCGGTTTCCTCGGAGACGTGTTTGTGCTGGGTAACCGAGCGGCCAAGAAAGACTTCGTCTTCCTCTTCCGTATACGTCATCGGCCCAAGTTCCGGCGACAGACCGTACTTCGTGACCATGTCGCGTGCGAGGCTGGTCGCGCGCTGGATATCGTTCGACGCACCGGTGGTGACCTTGTCGTCGCCGAAGATCAGTTCCTCGGCAACACGTCCGCCGTATAGGCTGGCGAGGCGGCTTTCGAGGAACGTCTTGCTATGGCTGTAGCGATCCGTTTCCGGCAGGAACAGCGTGACGCCGAGCGCGCGCCCGCGCGGGATGATCGTGACCTTGTGCACGGGATCGTGATCGGGCACTAGACGGCCGACGATCGCGTGGCCGGCTTCGTGATAGGCCGTGAGTTTCTTCTCGTCCTCGCTCATGAGCATCGACTTGCGCTCGCTGCCCATCATGATCTTGTCTTTCGCGCGCTCGAAATGATCCATCGTCACCGCGCGCGAATTACCGCGTGCCGCAAACAAGGCTGCCTCGTTGACGAGGTTGGCGAGGTCGGCGCCGGAGAAACCCGGTGTGCCGCGCGCAATCACGGTCGGATTGACGTCATCGGCCAGCGGCACCTTGCGCATGTGTACTTTGAGGATCTGCTCGCGACCACGCAGGTCCGGCAATGGCACGACGACTTGCCGATCGAAACGGCCCGGACGCAGCAGCGCCGGGTCGAGCACGTCGGGGCGGTTCGTCGCGGCGATGACGATGATGCCTTCATTGCCTTCGAAACCGTCCATCTCGACGAGCAGCTGGTTCAGCGTCTGCTCGCGCTCGTCATGGCCGCCGCCGAGACCGGCGCCGCGATGGCGGCCGACCGCATCGATTTCGTCGATGAAGATGATGCATGGCGCATGTTTCTTCGCCTGCTCGAACATGTCGCGCACGCGTGACGCGCCGACGCCGACGAACATCTCGACAAAGTCGGAACCTGAAATTGTGAAGAACGGCACTTTCGCTTCGCCAGCGATGGCCTTGGCGAGCAGCGTCTTGCCGGTACCCGGCGAACCGACCATCAGTACGCCGCGCGGAATGCGTCCGCCGAGTTTCTGGAACTTCGAGGGGTCACGCAGGAATTCGACCAGTTCCTGTACCTCGTCTTTCGCTTCGTCCACGCCCGCCACGTCGGCGAACGTGATCTTGACCTGATCCTCGCCCTGCAGGCGCGCACGCGAGCGGCCGAAACTCATCGCGCCGCGACCACCGGCACCAGCCTGCATCTGGCGCATGAAATAGACAAGCAGGCCGATGAAGATCAGGAACGGGATCCAGTCCACGAGCACGTGCGCCCAGGCGCCGGTATTGTCGACCGGGTCCTGGGTCACCTCGACCTGGTGGGTGCGCATGATCGCGACCATGTCCTTGTCTTCCACCGGCGCGACCGTGACCAGCGCGCTGCCGTCCTTGCGCTTGGCCGTGATCGTCGCCGGCAGCGTCGCGCTGATCTTGGCGGACCCGACGTTGTTCTGCTCGACCTGCTGCATGAAATCCGAGTACGGGATGGGCGTCGCTTCGCTGCCGCGCGGATTGAAACTCTGGAACACCGCGATCAGCACCACGGCGATCACGATCCAAAGCAGCAGGTTTTTGGCCATATCGTTCATGCAAGCACCCTAACAGCGGAAACGTCGACAACTACGGTTTTCATTTCATTTCTTTCCAAGCGCCAGCGCGTAGACTTCCGGACTGCGGGCCCGGGAAGCCTTCGGTTTGCGCATGCTGACGCGCTCGTAAGCCTTGCGCAAGTTTTTCAGGTATTCGTCGGAGCCACGCCCCTGGAACAATTTGACCAGGAACGCGCCACCGGGTTTCAGGTGAACAGCGGCGAATTCCTGTGCCAGCTCGGCCAGCTCCATCGCGCGCGCCTGATCGACACTATCCACCCCCGACATATTGGGGGCCATGTCCGACAGCACAAGATCGATGGCCGCCGCGTTCAGGGTCGTCTCCAGCCGCTGGAGCACCGTGGCGTCGCGAAAATCGCCCTCGATGAATTCAACGCCGCCGATTCCCTGCATCGGCAGGATGTCGAGCGCGACGATGCGGCCGTGATCGCCGATCCGCTCGCGCACCATCTGCGACCAGCCGCCCGGCGCCGCGCCGAGGTCGACGATGACCATGCCCGGCTTGAGCAGGCGGTCGCGCTCGATCAGCTCCTCGAGCTTGAACACCGCGCGCGAGCGCCAGCCCTCGGCCTGCGCACGTTTCACATAGGGATCGCTGAAGTGTTCCTTGAGCCAGCGTGCGCTGGATTTGCTGCGGGCCACGCTGCGCCTCGAAGTGCTGCACGGCCGCATGATACCCTGTCGGCCCTTGCACCGCAGCTGAACCAATGAGCCTCACTTCCAGCCAGAAACGCTACTTGCGCGGCCTCGCGCATGACCTCAAACCCGTGATCATGACCGGCAACAAAGGCGTGACGCCGGCATTGCTCAAGGAATTGTCCGGCGCACTCGAACACCACGAGCTGATCAAGGTGAAACTCGGCAGCGAAGACCGCGTAGCACGCAAGGCACAGATCGCCGAACTTGCCGACGGAGCGCACGCGGAACTCGTGCAAAGCATTGGCCGCGTCGCCTGCTTCTATCGCCGCAACGACGAGCAGCCGAAGCTGGCGTTACCGCGCTAGGAATGCAACTCACCGAACACGCGAACGAGGATCGGTTCTTCCTGCGTCAGGCCGATGCCGACGCTGTTACGGTCGTGGATCGGCGCCTGCAGCGCAGTTTTGCCTTGAGCGCGACCCAGATCGTCGAGGATCTGCCGGCACGCAGCGTCGCTGACATCGATGCGTTCGCGATCGCCAAAATCCTCGAGCTGGGTCCGGAAGTCGTGCTGCTCGGCACCGGCAGGCGCGCGATTTTTCCGGCGCAAGCCGTGCTCGCCGAGTTCCTCAAGCGCGGCATCGGCCTGGAAACGATGGACAATACCGCTGCAGCGCGCACGTTCAACGTGCTCGCGAGCGAATACCGGCAGGTCGTCGGTGTCTTTCTGCTACCGGGCTAAGCGGCGTCTTCGCGTTCCACGATCCCGCGCAGGCGCTTGAGCGCTTCGGTCTGAATCTGGCGCACGCGCTCGCGCGTGAGTCCGAGTTCCTCGGCGATCTCGGCCAAGGTCTGCACGCCGTGATCGTCGAGACCAAAGCGGCGCTCGAGCACCAGGCGCTGCCGCTGCGGCAGTTGCGCGATCCAGCCGGCGATGCGAGTGCCGGAAACGTCGTCTGCTTTCGCGGTCGCGGCTTCGCCTTCGACGACGAGCTGCTCGATCAGGGCACGGTCGTCGCTGTCCGACAGCGGCGCATCGAGCGAACTGATGCGCTCGGTCACCGAGAACAGTTCTCCCACTTGCGCCGCGGACTTGCCCGCCGCCTGTCCCATCTCTTCGACATTGGGCATGCGCCCATGCGTGGCAACGAACTGGCGTCGCGCGCGCAGCACTTGCGCGAACTCGCGCAGCACATGTACGGGCACGCGCACGGTACGGCCCTGGTGCATCAGGGCGTGCTGCACGGCGTCGCGAATCCACCACACGGCATAGGTCGAGAAGCGCAGGCGGCGCTCAGGTTCGAATTTCTCGACTGCGCGGATCAGACCGAGGTTGCCTTCGGCGATCAGATCCAGCAGCGGCACGCCGCGGCCGACATAACCACGTGCTACCGTCACGACCAGGCGTAAATTCGCCTCGATCATTTGTCGCCGGGCCTCGGCATCCCCCGCGCGCACGCGTTGCGCGAGCACGCTCTCCGCATCCGGCGACAACAGCGGCGTCAGGCCGATTTCATTGAGATAGGTGCTGGTGGAATTGCGCGCCTCGTCATCGTGCGGCTCCACGGCATCGACGATTTCGAGCAGTTCCTCGGCATCGAGATCATCGTCGGGCACGCGCGCGTTCATGCCGCGAGGATACTACGCCGCGCGGCATCCAGATTCGCAACAAGCTCTACGGAGCGACTACGTTGTAGCCGCGACCACCCATGCAGTCATCGACGATCGCGCGCTGTTCAACGCTGCCGTACACGGCACCGTTCAACCCGCCGTTCGCGGCACCCCATGCCGCAACACGCGCTACGTCGCTGCCACGCAAGCCGACCGCGGCGGCGAGTAGCCCGCCGAGTACGGCGCCGACCGCGGCTCCGCCGGCCGCCTGCGCTGCGGCCGGACGCTGCGCCGCGAGCTGCTGGCAATCGGCGAGGTCAGCTGCATAGCTGCCTTTGCCGATGCCGGAATCGACCAGCGGATGATATTGCTCTACTGCGCAGCCGGGCAGCAGCAGCGCTGCGCCGAGCACAACGAACGATTTCATATGACCCCCTCGGTTGCGGTGCCCAACCAGTCTGCACCTTGACCATCTCATAGCGCCACACCCTCATCGTGCAGGCAGGTATTCCAACGGATTCACCGGCTTGCCATTTTTGCGGATCTCGAAATGCAGTTCGTCGCGAGAACTCGCGCTCGCGCCCATTTCGGCGATCGCTTGTCCAGCCTTCACCTTTTCGCCTTCCTTCACCAGGCGCGAGCGGTTATGTCCGTACGCCGACAAAAAATTCGCGTTGTGCTTGACGATGATGAGCTCGCCGTAGCCGATCAGCCCGTTGCCGCTGTAAACGACTTCGCCGTCGGCAGCCGCGCGCACGGCGTCTCCCGCCTTGCCGCCGATATCGATGCCCTGCCGCGTGGGTTCGCCGGAAACGTATGCAGCGATGACTTTGCCTTCGCTCGGCCAACGCCAGGTGACGCCACCGGAGCTGAGTTCGGGAATGTTGCCGGGCTTCGGCGGAGGCGGCACGGGTTTCGGCGCCGGCGGCTCGACGACGGGTCTCGGCGGCGGCGCTTCGGCAACGGTCGGTTGCGGCGGCGCGGCGGGTGCGGCGGCGGGCGCAACGACCGGGATTGGCTCTGCCGGCTTCGCTGCCTCGGCAACCGGCGGCAGCTGTGCGGGCACATCTTCGAACGCCGATGCCGCAGGAGCCGCAGCGGGATGCTCAGCAATTCCCACCGTCACTGCCGCGCCTGGCGCGGGTTCGGGCAATGCTGCAGGCGGCACAACCGCGCTCGCCACAGCCGGCGTGGAAGGGGGCAGCGCATGCGCCGCTGCGCTCAGGCGCAATTCCTGCCCGGCAAAAATCGTGTACGGCGCAGCGATGCCGTTCCACGCGGCGAGATCGCGGTAGTCGAGCCCGTGCTTGAACGCGATCGCATAGAGCGTATCGCCGCGCATGACGCGATAGGTGCCGGCTGCTGCGACGCTCGCCATCGGCGCGGGCGCAGGTGTTGTCGAGGGCGCGGACCAATCGACGATCGGCGCGGGCTGATTCTCCGCGCATCCGGCGAGCGCGAGTGCGCTGATACTGAGTCGGCCAATTCCGCGCAGTCGGCGATTCATTTGTGCCAGTACTTGAAGTAGAGGATCAGCAGCGCGATCAGCACGAGCAGCGCCCAGCCGATCCACTCGATCCAGCGGTGGATGACGTGCTCGGCGCGCTCGCCGCCGAGCCGGATGAGGCCGCTGACCAGGTACACGCGCTTGCCGCGCCCGACAATCATGCCGGCGACGAACGCGGGGATCGGCACCCCGACCAGACCCGACGCCCAGGTGAATATCTTCAGCGGAATCGGCACGAATCCGGCTGCTACGAGCAGCAGAAAAATGCGCCAGGGGCTTTCGGCTTGCAGCTTGGCGACGAACTCGTTCAACGTCGGCATCCAGCCCAAGCGCTCGAACAGCGGCTGGATCAGGTGAAAGGCGAAATGACCGAGCGCATAGCCGACGAACGCTCCGGCGACCGAGCCACACAGGCTGATCGTGGCATAACGCGCCCAGCGCTGCGGTTTCGCCAACGTCATCGGTGCAATCATCACCTCAGGAGCAATCGGAAAAATGAACGCTTCGACGAAACTCAAGCCCACCAGAAAATATTCGGCTTCGGAATGCGCGGCCCAGCGCAGGGCGAACTCATACAACGGTTTGAACAACTTCATCCGATGCCACCGAGCAGAGGCACGAAACTCACGTGACCGAGCATTTCCGGTGTCCAACCTTTGCTGTCGTTGCGATAACGCAGCAGCCTTTGCGCACCCGGCGGACCGACCGGCGCGACCAGCACGCCGTCGGGCGCAAGCTGCGCAAACAATGCGTCGTCGACGTACTCGCCGGCCGCCGTGAGCATGATCGCGTCGAACGGCCCGTGTTCAGGCCAGCCCAGCTTGCCGTCGTCGTGCTTGCTGCGGATATTGGCCAAGCCAAGCTTGCGGAAGCGCCGGCGCGCTTCGCGCAACAGCTCCTCGATGCGCTCGACCGTGTATACGTTTCCACAAATCGTCGCGAGCACGGCGGCCTGATAGCCCGAGCCGGTGCCAATTTCCAGCACTTTCGCCGGAACTTTGGGCTCGATCAGCGCCTCGGTCATGCGCGCGACCACATACGGCTGCGAAATCGTCTGACCCTGACCGATCGGCAACGCCGTGTCCTCGTAGGCGCGCGAAGCGAGCGCTTCTTCGATGAACAGGTGCCGCGGCAGGCGCGCGATCACGTCGAGTACCCGGCGATCGACGATGCCTTCGGCCTTCAGCCGTTCGATCAACCGATCGCGCGCGCGCTGGCTGGTCATGCCCAAACCGCGCGCCTCGGCAGTGGGACGCGAGAACAGGCTCATGCGCTCACGCCCAGTTCCAGCGACAGCGAGCCGACCCAGCTGCTGACTTTCTCCAGCGCCTGGAAGCGCGTGAGATCGACCTGGATCGGCGTGATCGAAATATAACCCGCGTGCACGGCGTGAAAATCGGTGCCGGGCCCGGCGTCCTCGGCTTCGCCCGGAGGGCCGATCCACCAAACCGGTCGGCCGCGCGGATCGGTCTGCGCGATGCACGGGGCGGAGCGGTGGCGTCTACCCAAACGGGTGACCGCGAAGCCGCGGATTTCGCTCCATGGCCGATCCGGTACATTGACGTTGAGGATCGTATCAGCGGGCAAAGGATCCACGAGCAGACGTTGCATGATCGACAATGCCGCCTGCGCCGCGGTCGCGTAGTGCTCGCCACGATGGTCGACCGCAGCGAGCGATACGGCGATCGCCGGCAGACCGAGGAAGCGCCCTTCCATCGCCGCCGACACGGTGCCGGAATAGATCACGTCGTCGCCGAGATTGGCCGAGTTGTTGATGCCGGAGACGACGATGTCGGGTTCCTTGTCGAGCAGGCCCGCCAGCGCCAGATGCACGCAATCCGTCGGCGTGCCCATGACCCGGTAGCGGCCGTCTTCCAGACGCGTGACCCGAATCGGCGCGTCCAGTGTCAGCGAATTGCTGGCGCCGGAGCGGTCGCGGTCGGGGGCGACGACGATGACTTCACCGACGACGGCGAGACGCCGCGCCAGGACTTTTATTCCCGGCGCATCGACTCCATCATCATTGCTGACCAGTACGCGCATGCGAACTTCCGGAACGGATGCGCAATTGTAGCGGACCCCGCTCTGCTAGAGTCGAATCACCGTGAAGCAACGCCCACCCATCAGCAACGAAGATCTGCGTCTGTTTGCCGAGGCCATCGGGCCGGTGCGCCGCCTGCGCGCGCATGAACGCGTGGACACGCGCCCGCAACCGGCGCCTGAGCCAAAACAGTTCCTGCTCGACGAGGCGCGAGTCAGCGCCGAGTTGCTGACTAGTTCAATCGATCCGGCCGACATGGAAGTCGGCGAGGAATTGAGCTACCTCAAGGACGGCCACTCGCCGCGCCTGCTGCGCCAGCTCAAGCGCAGCCACTACAGCATTGCCGACGAAATCGATCTGCACCAGATGACGGCGCCCGTCGCGCGCGTGGCCGTCAAGGAATTTCTCGACGCCTCGCGCCACGCTGGCCGGTTGTGCGTCAAGATCATCCACGGCAAGGGCCTGCGCTCGCGCGCCGAAGGTCCGGTGATCAAGCGTCTGGTCGATGGCCTGCTGCGGCGGCGTGCCGATGTGCTCGCTTTCGCTTCGGCGAAACCCGCGGAAGGCGGGACCGGTGCGGTGGTCGTGCTGCTCAAGCACGATCAATAGGCGCAGATTTCCCGCAGTAGCACCGTCGCGTAGGCTCCTGCCTCCAGCCCAAAGCTTAGTTCCAACGCAGAATCCGAGAGCCACTGCGAGCATAAATCTGTCGGTCGCAGGCAAAGCGCGCGGCGTTCCTGGCGCAAGCCGTTGCTGACCAGGCCGGCGACGAGCTGCGCGTGTGCGGCGCCGATCGCAATTTCCAGTTCCTTGACTGCGCCAGTCGTGCGCAATTCGCCTTCGCCCCATAGCGGACCGGTGATGTCGATATCATTGCGCGCGTGCCGTGCAACGAGTTCCGGCGTCAGCAGCTCCGGACCAAAGATGCTATGCGTGCCGGCCAGCATCCACACCTCGCCTTCGAGCGGATGGTTCCAGTCGCCGCGTTCAACGCGAGTAGCAAGCACACGATTGAACAGATGCGAACGCGCTGCGGACAGCAGCAATGAACGCTCGTGGCGCTGCACGCGTCTGCCGGCGAACATCGCCAGGGCCTTGTCGACGTTCGCACCTTCGCGGCCGAAACGTTGTTCACCGAAATAATTCGGCACACCGTGAACGGCAATGCTTGCCAGCGCCTTGTCCGCCGCTGCGCGATCACCGCTCACTTCGCGCAACACGATGCGAAAGAAGTTCCCGCGCAGCGCCCCACGCTTGAGCTTGCGACTGTGGCGCAGCGCGTCGAGCACGCGGAATTCGGGATGCTGCAGACCCGCCCAGTCCACTTCGCGTTTCAGCGGCAACTGCACCGAGAACGTCTGCCGCGTCAGCGCGTGGCGATCCTTCAGACCGGCATAACTGACGGCATCCGGTTCCACGCCCGCGTAGCGCGCGAGTTCGCGCGCGACCCAGTCCGTGTTCGCACCGCGCTTTTCCACACGCACGAACACGTGTTCGCCGGCGCCATCGGGCGCGAAGCCTAAATCCTCATCGACGAAAAAATCCTCGGGTGTTGCGCGCAGGACAGCGCGCAATGGCGGACCGCCATAAGCGTGCGGCAATTCCACTACTGCGGGTTCAGCAGCACGACGGCAAACGCCGCTATGCCTTCGCCGCGTCCAGTGAAACCGAGCTTCTCGCTGGTCGTCGCCTTGACGCTCACTTGCCCGATTGCGCAGCGCAAATCCTCCGCGAGATTCGCGCGCATCGCCGGCGCATGCGGCGCGATTTTCGGGCGCTCGCAGACGATCGTGATGTCGGCATTGCCGAGTACATGGCCGTTGTCGCGCATCAGGTCCGCGCAATGGCGCAGAAATGTGCGGCTGTCGGCGTCGCGCCAGCGCGCATCGGTCGGCGGAAAATGCTGGCCGATATCGCCGAGAGCCAGGGCACCAAGAATCGCGTCGCAGAGCGCATGAATCGCGACGTCGCCGTCGGAATGCGCGACGATGCCCTGGCTGTGCGCGATGCGCACGCCGCCGATCACGAGATGATCGCCGGGCCCGAATGCATGCACGTCGATGCCTTGGCCCACGCG
>Ga0207680_10001035_pt1 | contig 13119 bp, 8 predicted proteins | sample KBSS23metaG_FD_184321 | JGI IMG/M metagenome (GOLD analysis project Ga0207680, IMG submission 184321) | Switchgrass rhizosphere microbial communities from Kellogg Biological Station, Michigan, USA - KBS S2-3 metaG (SPAdes) (version 2) | ecosystem: Host-associated > Plants > Roots > Rhizosphere >... | reverse complement strand
CAGATGCAGCATCGGCCGCAGGCGTTTGCCGCCGCCGCCGATGATGTGCTCGGCGATCTGGTTGATCAGGATCACATCAGAGGCGAGCCGCGCGCGGATCAGCGCGTTGACCTGGGCCATCCCCGATGCGGCCAGCGCCTGGGCGTCGGCAAAGCGGGTGACGGCGGATTCAGTAGGCAGGACGCGGACGCTGGACATGTGCGGGGCGCAGGCAAAATTATGCGTGGATTGTAACAGGCTGTCCGCGCTGCTTCGCAGGCATTATTCTGCGCACATGCCGAAGCAATACGACATGGGCGGCCGTGCCACTCGCGGCCGGGCTGCCGGCGCCGCGCGCGGGCATTTCGCCGAGCCGCCGCCGAAGCAGAGCCTGCGTGAGCGCCTGGCGGCGCTGCGCAATGTGCCGCCGTACCTGCGCAGCATCTGGCAGACGAGCCGGCGGCTCAGCGTCGCCACGATCGCACTGCGGCTGCTGCGCGCGCTGCTCCCCGTCGTCACCCTGTATGTCGGCAAGCTGATCGTCGACGAGGTCGCCCGCTTCGTGCAGGCGGGCGGGCATACGGATTTGTCCGCGAGCTTCGCGAATGGCGAGCTGCACCGCCTGTGGTGGCTGCTCGGGCTCGAATTCGCCCTTGCGGTGATCGCCGACATCCTCGGCCGCATCGTTTCGCTGGTCGATTCGCTGCTCGGCGAGCTGTATACGAACGCGACCAGCGTGCGCCTGATGGAACATGCGGCCTCGCTCGACCTCGAGGATTTCGAGGATGCGGACCTGCAGGATCGCCTCGACCGCGCACGCCGCCAGGTCGCGATGCGCAATGCGCTGATGTCGCAGCTGCTCGGCCAGGCGCAGGACGTGGTCACGATCGTCAGCTTCGCGATCGGCCTGCTCGTATACACGCCGTGGCTGATCGCGCTGTTGTTCGTCGCGCTCGTGCCGGTCTTCGTCAGCGAGCTGCACTTCAATGCCGAGAGTTACGCGGTCAATTACCAGTGGACGCCGGAGCGGCGCGAACTCGACTACCTGCGTATGGTCGGTGCGAGCGCGACGATGGCGAAGGAGGTCAAGAGTTTCGGCCTGTCCGCGTTTCTCGTCGAACGCTACAAGACCTTGTCGCAGGCGATCTACCGCGCGAACCGGTCGATCGCGCTGCGCCGCGCGAGCTGGGGCGGGGTGTTCACGACGGTCGGCACGATCGGCTACTACTCGGCCTATGCGCTGATCGCCTGGCGCACGGTCAACGGCACGTTCACTATCGGCGACCTGACCTTCCTCTCGGCCTCGTTCCGTCGCCTGCGCGGCCTGCTCGAAGGCCTGCTCTACGGATTTTCCAATGTCGCCGGGCAGGCGCTGTATCTCGACGACCTGTTTTCGTTCTTCGAGATCGAGCCCGAGATCGTCTCGCCCGAAAATCCGCTGCCGTTTCCGCATCCGATTCGCGAAGGCTTCGTTTTCGAGAACGTCGGTTTCCGTTATCCGGGTGCGGAGCGCTGGGCCGTGCGCAATCTCGATTTCGCATTGGGTGCCGGCGAGGTCATCGCGCTCGTCGGCGAGAACGGCGCGGGCAAGACGACGATCGTGAAACTGCTCGCGCGCCTGTACGAGCCCGACGAGGGCCGCATCCTGCTCGATGGCCGCGATCTGCGCGAATACGCGCTCGAAGACCTGCGCGCGAACATCGGCGTGATCTTCCAGGACTTCGTGCGCTACTACTTCACCGCGTCCGACAACATCGCCGTCGGCCGCATCGAAGGCCGCGACGACGCCGGGCGCATCGCCGCCGCGGCGCAAAGCGGCCTCGCCGACGGCGTGATCGCAAAGCTGCCCAAGGGTTACGCGCAGATGCTCGGCAAGCTGTTCCGTGACGGCGTGGAATTGTCCGGCGGCGAGTGGCAGAAGATCGCGATCGCGCGCGCCTACATGCGCGACGCGCAGTTGCTGATCCTCGACGAGCCGACCGCGGCGCTCGACGCGCGTTCGGAGTTCGCCGTGTTCCAGCGCTTCAAGGACCTGGCCGAACGCAAGAGCGCGGTGATCATCTCGCACCGCTTCTCGACCGTGCGCATGGCCGACCGCATCGTCGTGCTCGAACACGGCCGCATCGTCGAGGCGGGGACGCACGAGGAATTGCTCGCGCGGCAGGGCCATTACGCAGAACTGTTCGAGTTGCAGGCGGCGGGGTATCGTTGAGCATGCTTCTCGAGCTCACAGCATGACTGCGCCTCTGGCCTTCTCCGAGGAAGTGCGCTGTGCGCGCGCCGACGCGCGGCCGCTGGTCGCGCTCGAGTCGACCATCATCACGCATGGCATGCCGTATCCGCAGAACGTCGAGACAGCGCGCCGCGTCGAGGCGCGGGTACGCGCCTCGGGCGCAGTGCCGGCGACGATCGCGGTCATGGCCGGGCACATCCGCATCGGTCTGGCCGACGACGAACTCGAAACACTCGGCCGCGCGCGCGAGGTGATGAAGCTGTCGCGCGCCGACCTCGCGGCTTGCTTGGCCAGCGGCCGCACCGGCGCGACCACGGTCGCCGCGACGATGATCGCGGCCGCGCTCGCCGGCATCGACGTGTTCGCTACAGGTGGCATCGGCGGCGTGCATCGCGGCGCGGAATCGTCGTTCGACATTTCCGCCGACCTGCACGAACTCGCGCAGACGCGCGTCACCGTGGTCAGCGCCGGCGCCAAGGCCATCCTCGACCTGGCGAAGACATTGGAAGTGCTGGAAACGCTCGGTGTGCCCGTGATCGCGGTCGGGCAGCAGGAATTCCCGGCGTTCTGGTCGCGCTCGTCGGGACTGGCCGCGCCGCTGCGGATGGACGGCGCCGGCGAGATCGCGACCGCGCATCTCATGCGCGCGCGCCTGGGCCTGTCCGGCGGGCAGCTCGTCGCCAATCCGATTCCGCACGAGGCCGAGATTCCGCGCGAGCTGATCGTGCCGGTGATCGAGGAAGCGCTGGCCGATGCCGCGCGCCAGGGCATCGCCGCCAAGGCAGTGACGCCGTTCCTGCTGCAGCGCCTGTTCGAGCTGACCCAAGGGCGTTCGCTTGCGGCGAACATCGCGCTGGTGCTCGACAACGCGCGCCTGGCTGCACAGATCGCCGCCGAGATCGTGCGCCGGCGGCAGGCCGAGGCGTAGCCGTTTGGCGCATCCCCGAACCTGACTTTTGGCGCTATGCGCGTGGCTGGTTCACGTTTAGTATCGCGTGTCATTTCTGCACGAGGCCCCGTGATGAGTCCGATCCGCTCCGCTTGCCTGGCCGCGCTTCCGTTTCTTTTCGGCAGCGTTTTGACGCAGGCCGACACGCCGCCGCTGTCCCCCGACATTCCGAAAAACTTCACGATGCCGACGCAGAGCTACGACTACGTCAAGCGCGTGGCGATGATTCCGATGCGCGACGGGACCAAGCTGTACACGGTCATCATGATTCCGAAGGGTGCGCACAACGCGCCGATGATCCTGACACGCACGCCGTACAACGCAGCCAAGCGCGCCGAGCGCGAGGTCAGTGGCGGCATGCTCGCATCGCTGCCGCAGGGCGACGAGGTATTCGTGCAGGGCGGCCAGTACATCCGCGTGTTCCAGGACGTGCGCGGCAAGCACGGCTCCGAGGGCGACTACGTGATGACGCGGCCGCTGATCGGGCCGCTCAACAACAGCAAGGTCGATCATTCCACCGATGCTTACGACACGATCGACTGGCTGGTGAAGAACGTCAAGGAATCGAACGGCAAGGTCGGCATGCTCGGCTCGTCATACGAAGGCTTCACCGTCGTCATGGCGCTGGTCAATCCGCATCCGGCGCTCAAGGTGGCCGCACCGGAAAGCCCGATGGTCGACGGTTGGATGGGCGACGACTGGTTCCACTACGGCGCATTCCGACAGACCAATTTTGACTACATTTCAGGGCAAACCACCGCGCGCGGTGACGGCAAGAAGATCGTCCGCGCCGGCTTCGACGACTACGACAATTTCCTGCGCGCCGGCTCGGCAGGCGATTTCGCGCGTGCGGCGGGGCTCGACCAGCTCGGCTTCTGGCGCAAGATCAGCGAGCATCCTGCCTATGACGGATTCTGGAGTGGGCAGGCGCTGGACAAGGTGATGGCGACCACGCCGCTCAAGGTGCCGACGATGTGGCTGCAGGGCCTGTGGGACCAGGAGGACATGTGGGGCGCAATCCACAGCTATCCGGCGATGGAAGCGAAGGACGAGCACAACGACAAGAATTTCCTCGTCATGGGTCCGTGGCGGCACAGTCAGGTCAACTACGACGGCACTTCGCTAGGCCCCCTGCAATGGGACGGCGATACGTCACTGCAGTTCCGCCGCGATGTGCTCAAGCCGTTCTTCGACCAGTATCTTCTCGACGGCGCAGCGAAGGTCGACACGCCGCCAGTATACATTTACAACACCGGCGAGAATCACTGGGACCGCTACGCTTCGTGGCCGTTGAGCTGTGCGGAGGGCTGCAACGCGAAATCCAAGCCGCTTTACCTCGCCGCGAAACAGGGCTTGTCGTTCGACGCTCCGACGGCGGATGCGAATGCCTATGACGAATACGTCTCCGACCCGGCCAAGCCCGTGCCTTACCAGCCGCGCCCCGTACACTTCGCCGACCACGACGCATGGACGCGCTGGCTCGTCGTCGACCAACGCTTCGTCGACGGCCGGCCCGATGTGCTGACCTGGGTGAGCGAGCCGCTCAAGCAGCCGCTGCATATCGGCGGCGCGCCGCAGGTCCATCTCGTCGCCTCGACCAGCGGCACCGACAGTGATTGGGTCGTGAAACTGATCGACGTCTGTCCCGAAACGGTGCCGTCGCGCGCCGAAATGGGCGGCTACGAACTCGGCGTTTCGATGGACATCTTCCGCGGCCGCTACCGCACAAGCTTCGAAAAGCCCGAAGCGATCGCCGCGAACCAGCCGCTGGTATACAAGTTCGGCCTGCCGACCGCGAACCATGTGTTCGAGCCGGGGCATCGCATCATGGTGCAGGTGCAGTCGAGCTGGTTTCCGCTCTACGACCGCAACCCACAGAGCTTCGTGCCGAACATGTTCTTCGCCAAGCCGGGCGACTACGTCAAGGCGACGCAGCGCGTCTATCGTGGCGGCGCGAATGCGAGCTACATCGAACTGCCGGTCGTGCCGGCGAATTGACATGGCTGAGAGAGGGGCTCGATTCGTGGCGCTCCTCTCTTGAATACTGTGTGGTGATGCGATGCGTGCCGACCGCGAAGCTGGCGCTGGCAAGTGTCGCGGTGGCGGCACTCAGCGGCGCACTGCCAAGCATGCCAGCGTCGTCGAAGACCGTGACGCTGCCGTTGGGGCCGCGACGATCGCGCTGCCGCGCTTTTCCGGTCCGAGCGCTCGTTACGTCATCGCAACGATGGAGTCGTGCGATCAGTGCACGATCGGGCCGCGGTCTACGACATCGGTGCCGTCGAGCCGGAACACGTCCGGGCTGCGCAGGCAGGCGTCGATGTGGTAGTTGGACGGGATCGAACGCAGCGTGGGCGAGAGTTTGCCGAGCGAGGTGCCGATCGCATCGAACTTGAACATGCGGTCTTGCAATAACGTATCCAGAATGTCCTTGCCGGTGAAAAATTGCGAACCGATTTCGACCGCCGCCTTGATGAAATCGGCTGTCACGTTGTGCGATTCGAGCTTGGCGTTGAAGATGCGGATATTGGAGGGCCCGAGTCCGAGCGCGCCGCCCGGCGTCGTCGGAATGCGAACGCCGGTGGTCACTTCAAAGTCGGCGCGCACAATGAATTTCGGATCGGAGTCGCCGAACACGCCGTTCTTGGCGGTTACTGGCGTCATTAGGTAGGCCTGGAACGAATTGCCGGGCAGCAAGAGGCGCAGCGTGATGCTGTCCTGGCACGCCGTCGCGACTTCCGCGCGGAAACTGCAGGCAGCGCTGAAATTGACATGCGTGCCGGTCGTGCGCATACCGACGTCATTTCTGTGCAGCTTGGTCGCGATAAGTGCGTTGATGCGTGCAATCGCCTGGCCTTGCACCCATGCATTGAGTTCGCCCAGATGCGCATTCCACTGACTGCAGACCGCATTCTCGCTGAGAAACAGCGGGTCCCCGGCGAGCACGCGGCCTTTGACCGAGACTTCCATGCCGTTGACGAGCAGAGTGCCGAACGTTTTCGGCGGAGCCTGGGCCGTGATCGCCGCGCCCGCTTTGACGATTCGCGCGCCGGATTTTTGCGACCACTGAATGTAGCCGTGTTCGAAATTGCTGCGGCGGAATGCGCCGTCCTGGAATTCGTCGCTGGTCGGATAGCCGAGTTCGCCGCGTTCCCAACCGCTTTTCGCCCACGCGTCGCGAATCAGACCCTGGATTTCATGTGCGCCGGTCTCCGGCGTCCAATAGATCGACACCTCCGGTTTGCCAGGCAATTGCATGACACGGAAGTGGTTGAAGCGGCCACGCCTGTCCGGGGTCGTGCTTTCGTCGGTGATCGGATAACCAAATTGCGCATTGCCCAATTGATGGAACTTGGCGCCGATGAGGCCCCACACCGCAAAAGCTTGTCCGATTTGCGGGTGCCAGTAGATGGATCCCCCCTTGAAGTCGTGAAAACGGCCGCCGTTCGGCGCATTCGCTTCGTCGCCGATCGGCAAACCCAACGCGCTGTTGTGTCCGCCGAGAGCGGCGTATTTCTCGCCGATTTTTCCGTAGGGCTCTGCCGCCAGTGCGCTGCCGCACAGCGCTATGCCGAGGATACCCAGCAGGTACGAATTGAATCGCTTCATGGTTTGTCTCCCCGAACAGAATTTCGACATGACTAGTAACGCGTGCTACAACCGTCCGCAGATCAAACCGATCGCATTGACGTCCTTGCCGTAGCGCACGTTGAAGCCCAGCGGAACTTCATCCGCCGGACAGTTCTGCAAAGTGAAAGGGTCGGAGGGACAATTGCCGACGCCGATTCCCGGGCAGCGCGCCAGATAGGCCGGGTTGCCGAACGACATGCTCATCGTTTCCCCCGTCGCCCGCGAACGACACTCGAAATTGATCGCGGCGACTTGCCTTTCTCGCGTCGTCATGTTCAGCGCGGCATGATTGGTCATGTCCCAGTTGCGTGGGCAGAAACCATCTTTTGCGCCTCCGCCCGCGCCGCCGTAGCGCGCGCCCATCGCGACCGGTTGAGCACCCGGGCGCGCGCAGACCATCTGGATTTGGTCGATCCATAGCCCCGTGCGACCCGAGAAGCCGACGAGCTTCTGCCCCGATGGGCATTGCGCTTTTGCCGAGGCGTTGCCCGAACCGCCGACCACGGTGAGCTCATGCCGCGCCTGGCTTGGCGTCGTCAGCAACATCATCGCTGTCGCTGTCGCGAGAGATGCGGCGTACCGTATGAGCTTTGTCGTCATTGTTCGTCTCCTGGCGGATTGGCGTCTTGTTGCTTGTCTCCGGACCACGATGCGTCGTCGACGGTCACGTCCAGATGATGGGGACTTTTCGACAGATCGAGCAGGAACACGATCGATGCGTCGCTGCCGCTGTGCTGGATGGTGTGCATCGCGCGCGTCAGCCGAGTCGTGAACTCGGGCAGTCGCGGATAACTGCTCGTCACGCGGATGGTGTTCGGTGCCGTCCTCTCGACCGTGATCGTGACGCCGGATTGCGAAGCGCCGCGCGAATCGGAAATGACGTCGCCGAAGTAGGTGCCTGCCGCACTGTCGGCGAGATCGGGGCGCCGCTTCACCTCCGGTTTTTGCGGCTCGGCGGCGCTTGCATTCAGGGCGAAACCGATCAGCGCGAAGGCGACTGTGACGGCGCGACGCATGAACATTCTTCTGGGAACGTGGGCCAACGAATCCATGAGCACACTCCTACAATGTCAAAAGCAGGTTCATATAGAATTTCGCGGCCTGGCCGCCGGGCGAGGCATTCATTCGTTGTGCCAACTTTTGAAATGCTTCCCTGGCCGTGTCGTCGATGAATTTTTCGATCGTCGAAGTGATCGTCGCGGAGGCGGCCAGGCGCCAACTGAGAGTCCCCTGGGCGACCGAGTCCCAGTTCCTGGCAATCCGCGGATCGTTCTTGGCCTGACTCCAGTTGTGGTCGCGATTGCGCCCGAACACCGTTTCGGTGCCGTCCACGCGATGGCCTTTGATGCCGAAGCCGAACGATTGTCCCGATGGTGTGGCCACGACCGCCGCCAGGCTGTATCGGATGTTCACGGCGCCGGCGTTATGCACGTGTCCGGAGAACACGTAGTCGCCGTTCGGCTTCATCACGATGTCCACCCAGCCGCTGATCGGCGCCCATCCGTCCGTGCTGAGCCCGGACCGCAGGTGCAGGTCCGCGGCCACGTTGCGAGAAGGCTCGGCGCCGTGGGGAAGCACGAACGCATAGCCTTGCGCTTGATGACCGCCACCTGCCGGGCAATTGCCCTTGCCCGGAAAGCCGTCGTAGAACATGGTTTTGCATTTCTGACAGTAACGCCAGTTGCCCTGGTTGCCGCCATCGGCATTGATGTCGTGCGGCAATCGGAACACGAACCCCTGGGCATGATGACCACCGCCGGCCGGACAACGTCCCTTGTCGGCGAAGCCGTCGAAAAACATCGCGTAGCACTTGTCACAAAAACGCCAGCTGACTTGTGCCGTCGGTGTCTCGGCGAGAGTGCCGTAGGGGAGAACGAAATCGTATCCCTGTGCCTGATGGCCACCGCCGGCCGAACAACGTCCCTTGTTCGTTGTTCCGTTCCAGAACATCGAGCTGCATTTGCCGCAATAGCGCCAATCTCCCTGGACCGTGGGGCCGGCCAGGGCTTTTTCCGGAAACAAAGAAATCAACAATGGCGCGGCGATCAGAGGAACGCTCTCAAGCAAAAACTCTCGTCTGTTGGTCTTTGACATTTCGCTCAGCCTCGTGCGGATCCGCGGGTCAGTTGCAACGGGTCGTGGCTGCATTGCTCCACAGCGTCCCGGTCGCCTTGTCGGCAGGATTGGGGCGCCCGTCATTGGCGGTGAAGAACAACTCGTCGCCCTGAATTTTGCAGAAGCCGGCCAACGTCACATCGAGCGTGCCCGATGGCGTCGACGTGATTCGCCGGCCGCCGATCGTCTCGACGAAGACCTGGTTGAGCTGGCGGTTGGTCACCCGGATCGTGACCGGCGCGTTGGGCAGGAAGCCGTGTCCGGTGATGCGATCGGTGCCGTTCGCGCCGCCCTGCAGCGAGATGACCGGTTGTTGCTGTCCGGGTTTCGGGGGCGAAGCTATCGGCTTGGCATTGGCCATCAGCGTCGTCGCGCAAGCCCAGTTCGACGTCACCGCCGAGATGCAGCCCTGCGTGCCGCCGCGGGTGCGTGCACGCAGCGCGAAGCAATAGGCCGAGTTTGGCGACAGGTTGTCAAATACGTGCGACGACACCATGCCGTAATTGACTTGGTACGGTCCGGTTCCGGTGAGGTCCTTGCCGATGTTTTGCTTTTGGCCGTTGCGGAAATACATGTCGAAATACATGTTGCCGGTGGGATCGCTGCTCGTCGAACCTGAGCGGTTCATCCCCTTGAAGGTCGTATTGCGCCAGCTGACCTCGACCGAGTGCGGCGACGTCGCGACCATGGTGACGTTGTTGGGTGTTCCGGGCCGATCGCCGCAGCCCGCATGGGCGGACCCGACCGCGGCGAGCGTCAGCGCGGCGAAGGCGGTGCTCCGCACCCACAGGCGCCCGCAGACAGGTATTGCACGAATTGCATGACACATTTGAACCTCCTCGTTTTTCAAGATGGCAAGAAAAAGTGCGTACCTGCACGCGCCGTCAGGTCGGCTGATCGTTCTGCGAGATCTCTTTGCGCAAGCGATCGATCTTGTTGCGTGGGCGAGAAGCGTCGGTCGCCTGAGTCTGCCCAGCGGACGACGCCCGTTGGCCGGTCCAGGCGATCGCCGTGCCATCGGCCAGTTGGCCCGCGCCGGTGAAGCTGTTGCCGTCGGGCGCCAGCGTCAGCATCACGTCGCCCTTCTGGCCTGACATGGAGACGGTCAGGTGAAGGTAGATTTTGTTCATGACGGAGCCGTTCACGATCTTCAACACTGCCGGCATCGCCGTGCCCGTGATGTTGTTCTGCCCTCCGCCGGTGATTTCGTGAAGCAGCTTCTTTCCCAACGAGCTTTTGCCTTGACGGAAGTTGATCGCAAACGTCGTGCCATCGCTCGCACTTACGCTCCAATTGCCATGGAATGAATCGGACGACAGCGAGCGTCCCGGCGGCGATTGAGCCGGCTGCGGAGGCGACGGGTAAGCCTGCTGGGTTTGCGGAGGCGACGTGTCGTCAGTCGACTCAGTCTGCTGAGCCTGCTGGGGCGCTGTGCCGTCGTCGGTGGACTCAGACTGTTGCGCTGGCGCGTGCGCCTGTCGAGTCCGCTTGGGCGGCGTCTGCTGAGTCTGTTGGGCCGACATGTCGTCGTCGCTCGACTCAGACTGCTGAGCCGAGGCGTGGCTTCGCCGAGTTTGCTGGGGTGGTGTGTCGTTCTGCTCAGTCTGCTGCGCCGACATGTCTTCGTCGGTCGACGCAGTCTGTTGGGGCGCGGCGTAGGTTCGCCGACTCTGGGACGGTGCATAGATCTGTTGGGTCTGCGGCGGCGCTGCACTGATGGTGCCGGACGACACCTGCCGGCCGATCCAGGTGATCGCCGTGCCGTCGGCTAATTGGCCGCTGCCGGTGAAGCTTCTGCCATTGGGCGCTAGGTTCAACACCACGTCGCCTTTCTGGCCCGATACCGAGACGGTCAGGTGAAGGGATGTTTTGTTCGCGGCATGACCGTTCACGATCTTGAGCGTCTGCGGCGTCACCGTGCCCGTGACGGTATTGCGCAATCCGCCTATGAGTTGGTGGAACTTGATGGCGATCGTCGTGCCGTCGCCCGTGGTGACGTTCCAATCGCCATGAAACGGACCAGGCAACTGGGTGCGCTGCTGGGAGGTGTTCGGATCCTGATCGCAATTGTCCATATTGGCAGGCGTGCCTGGGCTATTGGCCGCCGCCGAGCGAACGCCGCCGCCGATTGCGACAGCTAAACCGAGCGCAATACCGAGCCCCGCTTTCAACATGTCAGTTCTGGACATTTGCATCAGCCTCTCTGTGCGATGTGTCGTGATCGTCGGGTGCCTGCCTGCAATGGAGTTACAGAAAACGGCGCGCAATCCGGCAACGCGTCGTACGAGCACGGTCATTTGCAAGTCACGCGGAAAAGCGCAATATCGCCGCCGGCAACGCATCGACATCGGGGAACGGTCGTGCAACACAAACGTTGGGAACGTCTTGCGAACCTGTTTGCCGAGGGGCTGAAACTGGCGGAATCCGAGAGAGCCGCTTGGCTTGCTCGCGTTTGCGCCGACGACGCGGACCTGCGCCGCGAAGTCGAGGAATTGCTGCGCGCCAATGCGGCGCTAGGCGTGCTCGACACGCCGCCGCTCGCTGCAGAAACAATGGAGGTTGTCACTGTCGCGCCCTCGCTCGCTGCGGGCACGGTTCTCGGCGCCTGGCGCATCGATCGACTGGTCGGTCGCGGCGGCATGGGCGAGGTCTATGCGGCGACGCGTGCCGAGGCCGGATTCACGCAGCGTGGTGCACTCAAGCTGTTGCGTTTCGAGGCGATCGGCGAGTTGCAACGCTTTCACGCCGAGCGACAGATCCTCGCGCGGCTCGATCATCCCGGCATCGCGCGCCTGCTCGACGGCGGCGTCGCCCCGGATGGTCGTCCGTACACGGTGATGGAATTCGTCGAAGGCGCTTCGCTGATCGAATATTGCAACGCGCGCCGTGCGACGCTGTACGAGCGCCTCGACCTGTTCGCGCAAGTGTGCGATGCGGTGGCGTATGCGCACCGCAACCTCGTCATCCACCGCGACCTGAAACCGGCCAACACGCTGGTCGACGCCGAGGGCAAGGTCAAGTTGCTCGATTTCGGCATCGCCAAATTGATCGACGCGAGCGCATCGCCGAATGCGGCCGATCCGACGATGACCATTGCGCCGTTCACCCCCGATTATGCCGCGCCCGAGCAACTCGCCGGCGAGCCCGTGACGACGGCGACCGACGTGTACGCACTCGGCGTGCTGCTGTTCGAACTCCTGACCGGCGAACGCCCGTTGCGCAAGAGCGGCCTGCCTTCGCCGCAGGCACTGGCGCTGCTTGATCGCGACGCGCCGCCGCCAAGTCGCGTGGTTCGCGACAAAGCCGACGCGCCGGTGCCGGCGAGCGCCCTGACCGGAGATCTCGATGCGATCGTCGGCAAATGCCTGCGCCGCGAGAGCGCCCATCGCTACGACACGGTCAACGGTCTCAAACTCGACCTGCAGCGTCATCGCGCGCGCGAGCCCGTGCTCGCACGCGAGGGCGCGCGCATGTACGTGTTCGGGCGTGTGCTGCGACGCTATCGTTGGGCGGTTGCGGCGGCTGCTGCGTTGGTCCTTGCACTGGCAGCGGGATTGGCCGGGACGCTGTGGCAGGCGCGTAAAGCCGAGATGCAGGCCGCGCGCGCAGAGGCAGCGAAGAACTTTCTGCTCGGCATCTTCAAGGCCAGCGATCCACGCATCGCCAGCGACAAGCCGCGCGGCCAGATCACGGCGCGCGAGCTGCTCGACATCTCCGCCGGCCGCATCGATGGGCGTTTCGCCGACGACCCCGACACACGGATCGATCTGTTGCGCACCACTTCCGAAATCTATCGCGCGCTCGACGAAGGCACTACCGCGGACAAGCTTGAGGCGCGGGAACTGGAACTGGCGCGTCAGCGCTACGGTCCGTATCACGCCGACCTGCTCGACGCGGCCGTGCAAGCTGCTCAACGCGTCTGTATCGCGCCAAACGAAACACAAAGCGCGAAGGATTGCGCCAAGGCGCAAGCGGACGCTGGTGCGCTGCTCGATGCGGCGCACGATGCCGATGCGCAGCGGCGCGGCATCTGGTGGACCACCGAGAGCGTGCGCCTGCTAACCGACGACACCCAAGCGCCCGCCGCCGAAGCTGCACTGAAGAAGGCGATAGGCTTGTTCGAGGCGGGCGCGCCACGCACGCGAGACCATGTGACGGCGCTGATCAAGCTGGGTAATTTTCTGGGTTGGCGGCTGCGATACGACGAGGCCAT
>Ga0207680_10001033_pt1 | contig 13146 bp, 11 predicted proteins | sample KBSS23metaG_FD_184321 | JGI IMG/M metagenome (GOLD analysis project Ga0207680, IMG submission 184321) | Switchgrass rhizosphere microbial communities from Kellogg Biological Station, Michigan, USA - KBS S2-3 metaG (SPAdes) (version 2) | ecosystem: Host-associated > Plants > Roots > Rhizosphere... | reverse complement strand
GAGATCTTCGAAGCGGTCGCGGAGGACCGGCTCGTCCAGCCGACCTTCATCCACGAGTTTCCGACCGAGATCTCGCCGCTTTCGAAGCAGAACCCCGAGGACCCGGAGTGGGTGGAGCGCTTCGAGCTCTATGCCGGAGGAATGGAGATCGCCAACGGTTTCTCCGAATTGAACGACCCCGACGAGCAGGCGCGCCGTTTCCGCGAGCAGATGGAAGCGAAGGCGGCAGGCGACGAAGAGGCGCAGCCCTTCGACCAGGACTACGTCGAGGCGCTCGAATACGGGCTTCCCCCGACGGCGGGAGAAGGGATCGGCGTGGACCGCGTCACGATGCTCTTCACCGACCGGCGGTCGATCCGCGACGTGATCCTCTTTCCGCTGATGCGGCCGAGGTAGCGATGCCGTTCGGGTGGCCGCCGATCCGCGTTCCCGTGTCCCGCGCGGCTGGGCGCCGTCCCGGGGGCGCCTCGTGATCGGCCCGATCAAGACCGTCGGCGTGTACGTTTCCGATTCGGAAGCGTCCCTCGATTTCTACACGCGCGTGCTCGAGTTCATCGTGCGCCGCCGGGTGTCGGCCGGCCCGGACGCGACCTGGGTCGAGGTTTCTCCCGCCGGCGCCGAGTCGTCCCTGATCCTCTATCCCCGGTCCCGCAGCGGGGGGTGGGACGAGCGGCAGGCGTCGGTGGTCTTCCATTGTCCGGATGTCGAAGCCACGTGCCTCGATCTCGAAAAAAAGGGCGTGCGGATCAAGACCCCTCCGACGGCGCTTCCGTGGGGGATGTTCGCCGTCATCCTCGACCCGGACGGCAACGAGCTCGGGCTGAGCTCCCAGCGCATCGCACCGGAGGTTTCGTGAAGCGGAACGGCGTCCGAGCGCTCTCCTTCCGGGCCGTCGCCGTCCTCCTGGCCGTCACCGCCTCCGCCCCCGCGATGTCCGTCGCGGCGGGGGACCCGGGCGCGCCGCCCCCCGGCGTTTCCCGGGCGCAGGCGGCCCGCGTCGAGACCCTCGTCGAGCGCGCGGCGGCGCAGATCGCGCGGAGAGGCGTCCGGGCTTTTCCCGGATTCCGCGTGCGGGGAAGCCGCTGGTACACCGGACACACGTACGTCTTCGTGGACAGCCTGGAGATGGTCTCGCTCGTCAACCCGCCGCGCCCCCAGCTCGAGGGACGGAGCGTCCTGGACCTGAAGGACGCTTCCGGGCGCGCGTTTCACCGCGACTGGCTGAAGCTCCTCGAGACCGCGGACTCCGGTTGGACGTCGTATCTCTGGCCCCGGCCGGGACATGCCGCGCCCACTCTCAAGTGGACGTTCATCCGGAAGGTCGCGGGACCCGAGGGGACCTACGTGGTGGGGTCGGGAACCTACGGGACCGAATAGCCGTCGCCCGCGCCGGTCGACGGAGAGGAGGAGAGGGAACATGGATGCCTTGAAGATCGTGGCCGTCATCCTGATCATCGCCGGAATCCTGGCGCTCGTTTTCGGGGGTTTCTCCTTCACGAAGGAGAAGCATCGGGCGCACATCGGGCCGATGGAGCTGTCGCTGAAGGAAAAGGAAGAGGTCAACGTGCCCGCGTGGGCCGGTGTGGCGGCGATCGTCGTGGGCGGCGCGCTGCTGCTGTTTCGCCCGAAGCGATAGGCGGCAGCGCCGGCCGGGAGCCTTCGGGTCAGCGCGGGGGAAGGCGCCGCACGGCTCTTCCCGTGTAGATCTGGCGCGGCCGGGCGATCTTCTGCTCGGGATCGAGGAGCATCTCCTCCCACTGGACCATCCACCCCATCGTGCGAGCGATCGCGAAGAGCACGGTGAACATGGACGTGGGGAGTCCCATCGCCTGGTAGATGATCCCCGAGTAGAAATCGACGTTGGGATAGAGCTTCCGCTTGACGAAGTATTCGTCCTCGAGCGCGATGCGCTCCATCTCGAGCGCGATTTCGAGGAGCGGATTCCGGCCCGTTACCGCGAAGACGTCGTCGGCGATCTTCTTGATGATCTTGGCGCGCGGGTCGTAATTCTTGTAGATCCGATGGCCGAATCCCATCAACCGCTTTTCGCCGTGCCCCTCCTTGACTTCCTTGATGAACGCCGGCACGCGATCTTTCGTCCCGATCTCCGCGAGCATCTTCAGGACGGCCTCGTTGGCGCCGCCGTGCAGGGGGCCGTAGAGGGCGGCGCAGGCGCCGGCGACGGCCGAGAAAGGATCCGCGTGCGATGAGCCGATCGCGCGCATCACGGACGTCGAGCAATTCTGCTCGTGGTCCGCGTGGAGGATGAAGAGAACGTCGAGGGCCCGCGCGAGCGCCGGCTCGGGGCGGTACTTCACTTCCGTCATCTTGAAGAGCATGTTGAGGAAGTTTCCGGTGTAGGCGAGATCGTTGTCGGGGTAGGCGTAGGGCAATCCGCGGCTGTGGCGGTAGGCGAACGCCGCGAGCGTGGGCATCTTGGCGACGAGCCGGTAGATCTGGATCCGCCGGGAAGCCTCGTCGTGGATGTTCCGCGCGTCGGGGTAGAAGGTCGAGAGAGCGCCGGCCGTCGCGACGAGGATTCCCATCGGATGCGCGTCGTATGCGAAGCCGTCCATGAACTTCTTGATGCTCTCGTGGAGCATCGTGTGGTACGTGATCTGCCGGGTCCATTCGCGATTCTCGTTTTCATCCGGGAGTTCGCCATGGAGCAGCAGGTAGGCGACCTCGAGGAACGTGCAGCGCTCGGCGAGCTCCTCGATCGGGTAACCGCGGTAGAGGAGGATTCCCTTGTCTCCGTCGATATAGGTGATCGCGCTCTTGCACGCGGCCGTGTTCATGTAGGCGGGGTCGTAGATCATGAGCCCGGGATCGTCGTCGCCCGAGCGGATCTTCTTCAGGTCCGTGCCGCGAATCGTGCCGTTCTCGATCGGAACGTCGTACGAGCGGCCGGTGCGCTCGTCGAGGATCTTCAGTTTCTGCAGGGTCGCAGTCTCGGTTTCCATCGGTGTCTCCATGGTCAACGGCATCGCGGACCTCCTTGAAGATATCCCAAAGCCTAAGGGGCGGCGAGGAGTTCGGCCTGATGGAAACGCCTCATGTCCCGGGAGCGAAAAGGATGCATCCGCATCAGTCGAAAGCGCGGCGGCGTCCCTACGCTGGCCGGCAGATCGAAGCCCTTTCCCCGAAAGGAGGCTCCCGTGCCGAAACGTTCCTGGCGCCCATCCTCGATGCGGGCCGCCGGCATCGCGCTCTCCGCGTTCTTCGTCCTGGCCGCGGCCGCGTCGGCCCAGCTCGCCATCAAGAGCGCCGACGACTCGATGAGCATCAAGTTCGGCGTTCTCGTTCAGCCGCAGGCGGACTGGGCGCAGAGCGCGGAGACGGGAGGCTATGCGCAGAACCTCTTCGTCCGCCGGTTCCGGTTGCTCGTCGGGGGCCAGATCATGCCGGGATTGACATTCTTTGCGGAGACCGACAACCCGAACCTGGGGAAGACGGTATCGGGGGCGAAGACGACCTCCGGTTTCATCGTCCAGGACGCGTATCTCGAGTTCCGGAAGACGGACGCGATCTTCCTCGACGCCGGCCTGATCCTCGTTCCCTTCTGCCGGAACTGCCTGAACAGCGCGGCGACGTTGATGGCGGTGGACTACGGGACGTACGCGTTCGTCGAGTCCGCGGCGACGCAGTCGGTCGCCGGACGCGACACGGGATTCCAGCTCCGCGGCTATCTGGCCGGGGACCGCCTCGAATACCGCGCCGCCGCCGAGCAGGGGTCGCGCAACGCCGGATCGACCAACGCGTTCCGCTTCACCGGCCGCGTCCAGTACAATTTTCTCGACGTCGAGAAGGTCGCCTTCTTCTATCCGGGAACCTCGTTCGGCAAGAAGAAGATCCTGGCGATCGGCGGCGGGTACGACACCCAGCGGGACTACAGGGCCTGGGCCGCCGACGCGTATTTCGACTGCCCCGTCGGCGGGAATTCGGTCACGGCCGAGGCGGACTTCATCCGCTGGGACGGCGGAAAGACCTTCTCCACGATCTTGAAGCAGGACGACCTGAGCGTGCAGGCGGGGTTCTACGCCGCGGGCGTGAAGCTCCTGCCGTATCTCCGCTACGAGAGCCGGCATTTCGTCGACGGTCCGGTTCCTTCGAAAGACGAGAAGCGCTACCAGGCCGGAGTCGGTTACTACCTGAAGGGACACAACGCCAACGTGAAGCTCGCTTACACGCGTGTCGACCCCGACACGGGCCGCAAGACGAGCCAGGTCACGGTCCAGCTCCAGGGGTTCTATTTCTAGCGGAAAAGGAAGAAGGAGGTTGGCGATGGAAAATATTGGGGTAACCGTTTCCTTGAGCCGATGGTGGCGGGTCGTCGGCGGCCTTTGCATGAACCTGGCGCTCGGGTCCCTGTACGCATGGAGCGTCTTCGTGGCGCCCCTCGAGAAGGAGTTCGGCTGGAAACGGGCGGACACCTCGACCATCTTCACGGTGGCGATCGTCGCGTTCGCCCTGAGCTTCATCCTCGCGGGGCGGCTGCAGGACAGGATGGGTCCCTTCCGGATCTCGCTGATCGGGGCCCTCTTCCTCACGATCGGATTCCTTCTCTGTTCGCGCACGTCGAGCCTCACGTATCTGATCGTCTGCTTCGGCGTCCTCGTCGGGATCGGCAACGGTTTCGGCTACGCCACACCGATTCCCGTCATGGCGAAGTGGTTCCCCGACAAGCGCGGTCTCGCGGTCGGGCTCGCCGTCGCGGGTTACGGCGGCGGCTCCGCGATCTTCGGTCCGATGGCGAATCTGTGGCTCATTCCGAAATACGGGTGGCGAACCACGTTTTCGATCCTCGGGATCGTCTTCTTCGGGATGACCGTGATCGGCGCGTTCCTGCTGAAGAATCCTCCCGTCGGGTACCGCCCGGCCGGCTGGGCGCCGGAGCCGGCTTCGAAGTCCGCCGCGACCACCTACGAGTTTTCTCCCGGCGAGATGTGGCGGACGGCGCCCGCCTGGTTCATGTGGGTCGGCTACGCGCTCGGCTGCTCCGCGGGGTTGATGGTGATCAGTCAGCTCGTGCCCTTCGCCAGGAGCATGAATATCTCGAGCGAAGCCCTGAAGACGATGACCCTCGTCGTCGGCGCGGCCGGGAGCGCCTCCGGGCGCGTTCTTTCCGGCTGGATGTCCGACGCCCTCGGGCGGCTGAACGTCCTGCGGCTGATGATCGGAATCTCGATCGTCGCCATGCCGCTCCTCTACCTCACCGGCTCGAGCGTCGCGCTCCTCTACGTGATGGTGTTCGTCGTCTACTGGTGCTTCGGCACCCAGCTCTCGGTCAACGCCTCGACGACGTCGGATTTCTGGGGCACGAAGAACGCGGGTATCAACTACGGGCTGCTCTTCACGGCCTACGGAGTCGCCGGCATCATCGGGCCGAAGATCGGCGGAGCGCTTTTCGACCGGTACAAGAATTATCAGGCGGCTTTCTATACCGCCGCGGCGCTGGCGGCCGTGGCTCTCCTCTTCGAAATGCTGGCCCGGCGGCCGGTGCCGCCCCTCGCGGGCGTCGGGGCGAGCCCCGCGCGCGCGCCGAAACGAGCCACGGTGTAGGACAATCTTCGCGACGTGACAGAAGGAAAGGGAGGAATGCCATGACCGAATCCGCGGCCCCCGCCGCCGAAACGACCGAAGCCCAGATCGCCGTCCACTGGAAGGAAGAAGAGATCTATCGCCCGTCGAAGAAATTCATCGACCAGGCCAACCTGAAGGACCCGTCCGTCAACGAACGATTCGCGGAGAAGAACTTTCCGCAGTGCTTCGAGGAGTACGCGGAGATGCTCACGTGGGACCAGCGCTGGAGCACGGTGCTCGACACGAACGACCCGCCGTTCTGGAAGTGGTTCGTCGGCGGGAAGTTGAACGCCTCCTTCAACTGCGTGGATCGCCACCTCGCGAAACACAAGAACAAGGCGGCCATCATCTTCGTGCCCGAGCCGGAGACCGAAGACCCCGTCGCCCTGACGTATCAGGAGCTCCACGTCCGGGTCAACGAATTCGCGGCCCTTCTCCGCGACTTCGCGGGATTGAAAGCCGGCGACCGCGTGACGATCCACATGCCGATGGTCGCGGAGCTTCCGATCACGATGCTCGCGTGCGCCCGGCTCGGGGTGATTCATTCCGTCGTCTTCGGCGGTTTTTCGGGCGAAGCGTGCGGCCTTCGCGCCGCCGATTCCGGGAGCAAGGTCCTCATCTACATGGACGGCTACTACCGCTCGGGAAAGATGATCGATCACAAGGCGGGCGCCGAGATCGCCGTCGCGACGGCGGAGAAGGAAGGCCAGAAGATCGAGAAGGTCCTCGTCTGGAAGCGCTACCCCGGCAAGTACACGTCGGCGACGCCGATGGTCACGGGCCGCGACTTCTTCGTGGACGAGGAATTGAAGAACTTCCGCCATGCCCGGGTCGCGCCCGTGCCGATGGATTCGGAGGCGCCGCTCTTCCTGATGTACACCAGCGGCACGACCGGGAAGCCCAAGGGCTGCCAGCACCGCACGGGGGGCTATCTCGCGTACGTCACCGGAACGTCGAAGTACATCCAGGACATCCATCCCGAGGACGTGTACTGGTGCATGGCCGACATCGGCTGGATCACGGGACACTCGTACATCGTGTACGGCCCGCTCGCCCTGGGCGCGACCTCCGTGATCTACGAGGGCGTGCCGACGTTCCCGGACTCCGGACGCGTCTGGCGGATCGCCGAACGCCTCGACGTGAACATCTTCCACACTTCGCCCACCGCGATCCGGATGCTCCGGAAATCGGGCGCCGACGAGCCGAAGAAGTACGACTATCACTTCAAGCACATGACGACCGTCGGCGAGCCGATCGAGCCCGAAGTCTGGAAGTGGTACTACAACGTCGTCGGGAAGAAGGAAGCGGTGATCGTGGACACGTGGTGGCAGACGGAGAACGGGGGATTCCTCTGCAGCACGAAGCCCGCCATCGACCCGATGAAGCCCGGCAGCGCGGGGCCCGGTGTGCCCGGCATCTATCCGACGATCTACGACGAGCAGGGGCAGGAGGTGAAGGCGGGCTCCGGGAAGGCCGGGAACATCTGCATCCGCAACCCGTGGCCCGGGATCATCCAGACGATCTGGGGAGACCGCGACCGGTTCGTGAAGCAATACTACACGAAATACTGCAAGGACCCGAAGAGCCGGAAATGGCAGGACTGGCCCTATTTCGCCGCCGACGGGGCGGTCGTCGCGGCCGACGGGTACTTCCGCATCCTGGGGCGCGTCGACGACGTCATCAACGTGGCCGGCCACCGGCTCGGGACCAAGGAGCTCGAGTCGGCCTGTCTGACGGTGAACGAAGTGGCGGAAGCGGCGGTCGTGCCGGTCGTCGACGAGATCAAGGGACGCGTTCCCGAGATCTACATCTCGCTGAAGCCCGGCTACGCGCCGAGCGACGAGATCTGCGCGAAAGTCACGGCGACGATCGAGACGATGATCGGCAAGATCGCGCGCCCGAAGGCGGTCCACATCGTCCCGGACATGCCGAAGACCCGGTCCGGCAAGATCATGCGCCGGGTGCTGGCGGCGATTTCGAACACGCTCGCGACGGGGGACATCACGACGCTCGCGAATCCAGACGTCGTCGAACAGATCCGCCAGGCGGTTCAGGGCAGGGAAGTCGTCGCGACGAGGGAGGGCCCCGAAGACCTGAAGCAGTTCGGCAAGGAAGAATAGCGCCCCGGGGAACCCGGATCTTCCGGGGCCGCCCCGCCGGTTTCCGCGAGGCCCGGGACGCCGGAGTCCCGGGCCTCGCTTTTTGCGCGAGAATCGAGGAAGTCATGCTCGTTCGGGACATCATGAAGGCTCCCGTCGTGACCGTTCCGGCGGACACGCGGCTCCAGGACGCCTACCGGATCATGCGCGACTCGGGCATCCGCCACCTGCCGGTGATGGACGAGGGTCGGCTGGCGGGTGTCGTGACGGATCGCGACCTGAGACTCGCGACGAGCGCGCTCACCGCGGTTCCCTTTCCTCCGGGCGCGTTCGTTTCGGAGATCATGGCGCGCGATCTCCGCACGGCCGATCCTGCCGATCCGGTCGAGGACGCGGCGCGCACGATGCGGGGTCGCAAGATCGGATGCCTGCCCGTGGTCGAGGAAGCGCGCGTGGTGGGGATCGTGACCGGACTCGACCTGCTCGACGCGCTCATGCGCATGACGGGCGTCGACAAGCCTTCCGGGAGGCTCGAGGTCCGGCTGCGGGACGAGCCGGGAGAGCTCGCGCGCCTCACGAGCATCCTGAGCCATCGGGGAATCAACATCCATTCGATCCTGACGGCGCCCGAGGGGCCGGAAAACGTCCGGGCCGTCCTGCGGATCGGGTCGATCGAAAGCCGGCCGCTCGCCGACGAGATCCGGCGCTCCGGCTTTGATGTCGTCTGGCCACCCGCCAAATCATGGCCGCCCTGATCCACCATCCCGCGTACGCGGACTACGCCTTCGGCGACCGTCACCCGTTCGATCCCCGCCGCGTCGAGATGACCCTCGACCTCCTCGCCGGTTGGGGGCGCCCCGCCGAACCGGTCGTTCCTTCGCTCGCGACGCGCGAGGAAATCCTTTCCGTGCACGAGGACTACTACGTCCGGCGCGTCGAGGCGCTCTCCGCGGGCGAGAGCGTCCCGGACGCGACGAAATACGGCCTGGCGACCGCCGACACGCCCGCGTTCGCGGGCATGGACGAAGCCGCGCGGTGGCACGTCGGCGGCACGATGGCGGCCGCGAGGCTCGTCTGGGAGGGGGGCGCCCGTCGCGTGCTCCAGCTCGGCGGCGGCCTCCACCATGCGCAGCGCAATTTCGCGTCGGGCTTCTGCGTCTACAACGACCTGGCGATCGCCGTGCAATGGCTGGCGCGCCGGGGAACGCCGGTCGCCTGCGTCGACATCGACGTCCACCACGGCGACGGTGTCCAGCAGATCCTCTACGACGACGGTCGGGTGATGACGGTGAGCCTGCACGAGTCGGGCCGCTTCCTCTTTCCGGGCACGGGCGAGATCCACGAGCTCGGGAGCGGGCTCGGCCGCGGCCTGAAGTTGAACGTCCCGCTCGAGCCGTTCACCGGGGGCGAGAGCTATCTCGAGGCCTTCGACGCGGTGGTGCCGGCGGCGTTGCGGACTTTTCGCCCCGGGGTGATCGTCGTGCAGGCGGGCGCCGACGCGCACTTCGAGGATCCCCTCGCCGACCTGATGCTGACGACGCGCGACTACGAGGCGCTGTTCCGGCGGCTTCTGCGCCTCGCGGACGAGCTCACCGCGGGGAGGATTCTCTTCACGCTCGGCGGGGGGTATTCGCTCGGGGCCTCCGCTCGGGTCTGGGCGATCCTCGCGCTCCTCGTCCAGGACGCGCCGCTCCCGGAGCTTCTCCCCGCGCGGTGGGTCGAGCGGTGGAGCGCGCACGTCGATCCGGCTCGTCCCTTCCTGCACGATCCCCCCGGCCAGCCGGCCGACCGAGGGGACGCGCCCGAGATCGCCCGCCGAAATCGCCACACCGTCGAACGGCTTCTCGAGGCGGCCCGACCCTACGGAATGGGGGTCGGGGCGGGGGCGCCCTCGCCGGGACCGCCCCCCGGGGAGCCCTGATGTTCCGGATCATTCCCGAAGGGAGAGACTTTTCCGAGTACGCGCTCCTCCGCGGCGGAGAGAGCGTGCAGATCCGGACGGCCCTGCCAGCGGACGTGGCGGCCGTCGAAGCGTTCCTCCGGACGATCTCGCCCGAAAGCCTTCAGATGCGCTTCATGGGGGCGGTCTCCCGGGTGGCGCGATCGGTCGTCGAGACGATGTGTGCGGGGGATCCGGGAGACAGCCTCGGCCTCCTCGCGATCGCCCGCGAGGGGAACCAGACGCGGATCGCCGGGCTCGGCAATTACCTCGCGGTCGGCGTCGGAGGACGCGCGGAGGTCGCCTTCCTCGTGGGGGACGCCGATCAGGGGCGCGGAATCGGGACGCTCGTTCTCGAGCGGCTGGCCGGAATCGCCGCGGCGCACGGTTTCGTCGGCTTCGAGGCCGACCTGCTCGCCGAGAACCAGGCGATGATCAACGTCTTCCGCGACTCGGGATTCGATGTCTGCCAGGCGTTCGAGGGGGCGGGGAGCCTCCACGTCGAGTTTCCGCTCGAGGGGGCGGCGGTTCTCCGGGAACGGGCGGAGCTTCGCGACCGGATCGCCGCGGCGCACTCGCTCCTGCCCTTCTTCCGGCCGCGGGCCGTTGCCGTGATCGGCGCTTCCCGGGACCCCGAGGCGATCGGCAGCATGATCTTTCGCGCGATCCGCCGCGGGGGATTCGCCGGCGGGGCGTATCCGGTGAACCGGCTCGCTTCCGCGGTGGACGGCGTCCGCGCCTTCGCTTCGGTCCGGGAGCTGCCGGAACCTCTCGACCTCGCGATCGTCGCCGTGCCGGCCGAAGGGGTGCTCGAGGTCGCGGGAGAGGCCCTCGCCGCGGGTGCCCGCGCGCTTCTGGTGGTGACGTCGGGTTTCGCGGAAGCCGGCGAGGAGGGCGCCGCCCGTCAGCGCCAGCTCCTGGATCTCGTCCGCTCGCGCGGGGCGCGGCTCATCGGCCCCAACGGGCTCGGCCTCATGAACACGGACCCCGAGATCCGTCTCAACGCGAGCCTCGCATCCGCGCTCCCGCCCCGCGGCCGCATCGGATTCTTCTCCCATTCCGGCGCGCTGGGGATCGTGATCCTGGAGGAGGCGGCCCGGCGGGGGCTCGGATTCTCCACGTTCGTCTCGGCGGGCAATCGCGCCGACGTGTCCGGAAACGACCTTCTCCAGTTCTGGGAGGAAGACCCCGCGACCGACGTCGCGCTCCTGTACCTCGAAACTTTCGGAAACCCGCGCCGTTTCACCCGGATCGCGCGGCGGCTCGCCTATCGGAAGCCCGTTCTGTGCGTGAAGAGCGCCCGGAGCCGGGCCGGGCGCGACGCGGCGCATACGCACACCGGCGCCGGCCCGCAAGGGGGATTGGAAGGGGAGCGTTCCGTCGAGGCCCTCTTCCGCCAGACCGGCGTGATCCGGGCGGAAACGATCGAGGAAATGTTCGATGTCGCGGCCCTGCTCACGACCCAGCCGCTTCCCCGCGGCGGGCACGTGGCGATCGTGAGCAACTCGGGAGGGACCCTCACGATCGCCGCCGACGCCGCCGAGGCGGAGGGACTCGCGGTCGAGCGAACCATCGATCTCGGCCCGGTCGCCGGCCCCGAAGCCTTCGAGCGCGCCGTGGCGGAAGCGTTGGAGAGCGACGGGACCGACGCTCTGATCGCCATCTATGCGGCGGTCTCGGATCGCGATCCCCGCGTCGCCGGCAGGGCGATCAGGCGAGGCGCGATTCGCGCGTCCGAGCGTACCGGCATCGTCAAGCCGGCGCTCCTCTGCCTCATGGGAGAGGCGGGCGCGGTCGCCCTCGGCGGGGACGGCGACGGGGACGGCGCCGGGGGCGTGCGCAACGTTCTTCCCTCCTACCGCTTTCCGGAGTCGGCAGCGCGCGCGCTCGCGCGAGTCGTTCCCTACGCCGCCTTTCGACGGCGTCCCGCCGGCCGGATTCGATCCTACGACGACGTGGACGCGGGTTCGGCTCGCCGGGAAGCGGTGGCGCGGATCGAAGCGGCGAACGGAGGGCGCGCGGAGGCGAGGGGCGAAGCGGCCGCGGGAATGCTGCGCGGGTTCGGCCTCGCTCTCACGGACGGGGCGGCGCCGCTCCCGCCCGGCTCCGCGATCCAGCTCGACGTCGTTTCCGATCCCGCGTTCGGTCCTCTCGTCAGGCTCCGGAGCGGCGACCGGGCGCCCGAGCTCCGGATCACGCCGCTGACCGACAACGACATCCGCGAGCTGATCGCCGCGGCCGGGGCGGAAGGTCTCCCGGGTCTCGAAGACCTCCTGGGCCGTCTCTCCGCGATGATCGAGGATCTGCCCTGGCTCGCGGCCTTCTCGAGCGAGCTGCGCGTCGATCCTTCCGGGCGCGCGGCACTCGGGCCGGAGACGCGCATGACGCTCCTGGGAACGTTACCTCCGTCCGCGACGCGCGTCCCGCCCGCCCCGCCGGAACCCGACCGGGGTACCATCGGGGGGTGAACGACTCCGGGATCTGGCCTTCGCTTCCCCTCGAGGCGTGGCGGCCGACGATCGACACACTTCAGAGGTGGACCCAGATCGTCGGAAAGATCCGCCTTTCGCTCACGCCCTGGCAGAATCACGCCTGGCACGCGGCCCTGTACGTCACCTCCGACGGCCTCACCACGTCGCCGATCGCGTGGGACGACCGAACCTTCGAGATCGCTTTCGACTTCCTCCGCCACGAGGTCGGGGTGCGGTGCAGCGACGGCACCGGACGCCGGCTCGAGCTCCGGCCGCGCACGGTCGCCGATTTTCGTCGCGAGCTCTTCGCCCGGCTCGCGGAGCTCGGGATCCGGCCGAAAATCTTCGATCGGCCGAACGAGCTCTTGGACGACGCGCCGTTCTCGTCCGATGAGCTGCACCGTGAGTACGACGCGGACGCCGTTCATCGCTTCTTTCTCGCGCTCGCGGAAGCCGACGGAATCCTGAAGGATTTCCGCTCGCGGTTCTCCGGCAAGTCGAGCCCCGTTCATTTCTTCTGGGGAAGCTTCGACCTGACCGTCACGCGCTTCTCGGGACGCCGTGCGCCCGCGCACCCCGGCGGCTTTCCGCATCTGCCCGACCGGATCACGCGTGAGGCCTATTCTCACGAGGAGATGAGCTGCGGTTTCTGGCCCGGAAACGACGCCACGCCTTTTCCCGCTTTCTACGCCTACGCCTATCCGTCGCTTCCCGCGTTCGCGTCCGCGCCGATCGCTCCTCCGGCGGCGTCTTTTCGGCCGGAGGCGGGAGAGTTCATCCTGCCCTACGACGCGGTGCGGACGGCCGCGGACCCGAGGAACGCCGTGCTCGATTTCTGCCAGAGTGCGTACGAGGCCGCCGCGGGATCGCTCGGATGGGAACGGGATGAACTGGACGCGGAGTTCCCCCCCTCCGGGCCCCGGTAGGAGGGCTGGCGCGGACCATCCATCGAGCCGGACCGGTGCGGCGAGCCCGCGCCGCCCTCCGACGTACTGATCGAGTACGCCTGCGGGCGTCGCGGGTTCCCCGCAGCCGGTCGGGCTCGCGTCTGGCC
>Ga0207680_10001032_pt1 | contig 13151 bp, 13 predicted proteins | sample KBSS23metaG_FD_184321 | JGI IMG/M metagenome (GOLD analysis project Ga0207680, IMG submission 184321) | Switchgrass rhizosphere microbial communities from Kellogg Biological Station, Michigan, USA - KBS S2-3 metaG (SPAdes) (version 2) | ecosystem: Host-associated > Plants > Roots > Rhizosphere... | reverse complement strand
TCTGGCTGTGGGCAAGGTGGCAGGCGTCGTGATAAGTGATTTTGGTGGTTAGGCCGCGGGCCTTGGCCAACTCTTCTACGAGGCCATTGGCGAGAAGGAACTCGGAGATGTCGAAAACGCGCTTCGCGAACGGTCCGAGATTAGGATCTAGGCTCGCGTATTCCTTCATCGTGCTTCCACAACCGGCAGAATCCACGATGACGGGCAGGTCATCCGGTAAGGCGGCGGTTAGCTTCTGGGCGAATTCGCGAGCTTCATCGAGGTAGCCCACGTGAAGGTGGAGAGAGCCGCAACATCCCGCGGTGACTTCGCGGACCGTGTATCCAACGCGTCGAAGAAGCCGGCGGGTCGCTTGGTGAACACCGGGGAAGAGGACGCTCATGACGCATCCTTCCAGCAGATAGACCTCGCCCTTGATGGCCGGAAGATGCTCCTCGTCGAGCGGCGCCCATCTATAACACTTTTGGGGGTTAGGCCTATTTGCTTCTGGAGCCTGCCCGGACAGCAGGCGGCTCAAGAAGGCCGGAATGCGCTTGCCGGGGAGCAACTTGCCCAGAAGAAGTTGGAGTTTCAGCATGCCGGGATGTGAGAGGCCCTCCAGCAGGAATGCTTTGGCGCGGTTAGGATTCTCGCGTTCTAACTTGTCGCGGGCAATTTCGAGAATCTGTCCGTACTCCACTCCGCTCGGGCAGGCAGTTTCGCAGGCGCGACATCCAAGGCATTGATCGATGTGCGGTTTGGTGTCTGCCCAGGAAATCTTGCCTTCGTCGGCGCTGCGGACAAGATAGATGCGGCCGCGAGGCGATTCAGTCTCCTCGCCGGTCTCCACGAAGGTGGGGCAGGATTCCAAACAGAAGCCACAACGTATGCAATGAGACGTGAGTTCGTCGAGAGGTTTCAAACAACCCCCATTGCGCCGGGATTAAATTTGTTCGCGGGGTCAAAGATTTGCTTCGTGCGTTTGAGTAGAGCGATCTGCACCGGATCGGTGATTTGAATGTTTTTCTCCAAACAACCTCGTCGAATCACCCAGTCATCAGCGTAGCGGGGAAGTTCATCTTCGCGTTGCACATCTGCCCACAGAGTGCTTGTCGCCCAATCGATCTCCAACAACTTTTCGCCCGCATTAAAAACCGCCTGAGAAAAATCAGAAGGCTTAGTCCGCTGTATCCAGGGAATCGGAAATTTGTTTTCGGGTTTTGTTATGACAGGAATTCTTCGGCGAACTTCGACTTCGTGTTTTGGCAATGCATCCTTGGGATATGTGCGCAGGATCACTTTAAGAATGATCCCGAGTGTTCCCCTCGCTCCCACAAATAACTTGTGCGCATCATAACCGGCAACATTCTTCACAACCTGACTTCCGCTCTTCACGATCGAACCGTCCGCGAGCATGACTGTCATTCCCAATATCCAATCGCGCCAACTTCCACACTGTGCTTCTAAGCCGTGCGGAAGGTTTAGTGAGATAGCGGTTTGTAAACTTCCAAACGTGCCCTTTCGAGCGTAGTTCGTTTCGGAATCATCAAATGGCACGATTGGTAGGCACTGTCCCGATTTATCGAGTTCCTGCATCAATCTGCGTATGTTCACATGACCATCTACGATCACAATCTGATCACTTGCATGTAAGTCGATCTTCCCCTCGGTTTCAAAACGAACGAGCGCGGGCGGGGTCTTCGATCCGAAGGCATCTATCTTCCTTTCAATATCCACGACCGCATCGGCGGCGGCAGGCACAAATCGGAGCCTGCTGTCTCCGTCGGCCAACGTTTGCATGAACTGCAGATGCCCAAAAGCATGGATTGCCTCCTCGCGCCAATAAATTTCGTTTGGAAAGTTGTATTCGTGTGCGTTATTGCCCAACGTAGTCACGATGTTTCGCGAGGCAACAAACTTGCTAAGGCTTTCGATATCGTCAGTCGCAGTAAACGACTCAAAGTAGCGAGGAAACTCTAAGTTCCTATCTGTCGCGCCTTTTACGAGCTCGTTCTTGCGGGCGAGAATGTCCACTACCAGGCAACCCCGCGCCAACGGCGCTTGTGCTCAACGCATCCCTTCTGATTTGGAAGAACTTTACATGGGTTGCAAAGGGATCCTTCGTTGAAAATCTGCTTACACATCGCCTGGAAACGCAGGTCGTCGGGTGTAAACATAAGAGTCAACAGATCCGATTTTTCGACACCGATTCCGTGCTCACCGCTCACGCTTCCGCCCATCTCGATGCACCGCTTAATGATCTCCTCACCGGCTTCAACGACAGCCTGAACTTGTTTCGGATCACGATCATCGAAGTAAAAACAAGGATGGAGATTTCCATCGCCCGCGTGAAAAATATTTGCGACGCCAATTCCATATTTCTCTGACGTCGCATAAACGAAGTCGAGCATCTCCGGCAATTTTGAACGCGGGATAACGCCATCGTGCGTGATAATGCTCGGAGCGAGTCGTCCCATCGCACCAATCCCCTTCTTGCGAGCCGTCCACAACTTTTGCCGATCGCCTTCTTCTTTTGCCAGCTCTACGGACAACGCCTGATGTTTGCGGCAGATTGCAATAACCGTTTGTATTTCATGTTCGACGCGACCTTCCGGACCGAAATCCATCGCGCTCATATTCCAATCGATGGGTGCGTTGAGGTCGAGTACCGGATCCTTCTCCTCTGCCGTCTCCTTCGTGAACGAGGATTCGGGTGCGTGATCGCACTCGATGAGCAGCAGCGCTTCCGCACGTGCAGGATAGTTAAGCGAAAAGGCTTGGGTGACGGCTCGAAGCACGCCCTTATCCATCATCTCTAACGCGGCAGGGATGACTCCGCTCGCGATGATGCTGGCTACGCATTCCGTCGCATCTCGGATCGTTGGAAAGGAGGCGAGCGCGGTGCGAACCACAGCCGGAAGGGGCGTGAGCTTTACCCATGCCTCGGTAACGATCCCGAGCGTTCCTTCACCGCCGACAATGAGACCTAGGAAATCGTAACCCGGCGTGCCGGGAACACGACTCCCGATCTCAAGAATCTCTCCCAGCGGATCGACCATGGTGACTTGCGCAATGTGTTGGGTGGTCACTCCATATTTCAGGGTGTGAGGTCCGCCCGAGTTCTCCGCGATGTTTCCGCCTAAGGTCGAAACCGTTTGAGATGACGGATCGGGAGCGAAATGCAAACCGTGGCCAGCTACTGCGTCTGAAATTCTCTTGTTGGCGATCCCTGTCTGAGCCTTCAATTGGCGATTCGCGACGTCGATCTCAAGAATCTTGTTAAGCTTTTTCGTCGAAATGACCACGCCGCCAAGAGCGGGCATGGCGCCTCCACTCAATCCCGTGCCAGCGCCTCGTGGCGTGAAAGGCACCGAGTTTGCAACACACCACTTAACGACGGCGGCAACCTCAGCCGTGTCGAGGGGAAGGACGACGCAGGTCGGCTTGGATCGGTCGACGGTGTAGGCATCGCAGTCATAAGCTCGCGCGACCGCATCGCCGCTCAGAACACGATCTGGCGAAAGGAGGCGGCTCAGATCGGCGACCATCGAATCCACAGACGGATTCTAGCGTGTAACATCGGAACGTGTTCATCACGTTCGAGGGCCCGGAGGGCGGCGGCAAGACCACGGTTATTCAGCGGATCGCCGAACGCCTACGTAGCGAAGGGCGCTCAGTTGTATCTACACGAGAGCCCGGATCCGGCTCGGTAGGACTTCAAATCCGCGAAGTCCTGCTCCACAGTGGGCCAATCGATCCCCAATGCGAGCTATTCCTTTTCCTTGCCGATAGGGCCAATCACGTGACTACGGTGGTTAAACCTGCTCTGGATCGCGGCGACGTAGTGCTCTGCGATCGTTATTCGGATTCGACGGTTGTCTATCAGGCTCATGCCCGCGGGCTCGAGCCGACGGGAATCCGCGAACTGAATGCCTTCGCGACGAACGGATTGTCGCCAGATCTAACTCTGTTGTTCGATTTGGACCCTGAGATAGGCTTGAAGCGGCTCATCTCAAAGGACAGGATCGACGCGGAGCCAATCGTATTTCATCGGCGGGTTCGGGAGGGCTTCTTGACCGAGGCCCGCCGAGAGCCGGAACGGTGGAAGATCATCGATGCGTCTAAACCGGTAGAGCAGGTCGAATTCGTTTGCTATGCCGTCGTTCGGGAGGTTCTGGGCCAACATCAGGATCCGCTTCCGTTTGGGGGCTTGGGCTAAGGAATTCGCCCCGTCTTACGTGCTGAGAAACAAATAAATGTCACCACTATTGATCGCGATACTTCTAGGACAGGGACAGGCGGTACCGAAGGGATCGGGCGCCCAGCAGAACCGCGATGAGCAAAAGGAATATCTTGCAAAGCGATCAGCGGCGAACAATAAGTTTTTCAAGTTAATCAACGATGCGAAGAGTTTCTCGGTCGACATCGAAATCACGCAAGACAAGAATCCCGTTCTTGGGCACGCGACCCTAGTTGTCGCCAAACCGGGAAAGCTTTACTACCACTTGTCTTGGGGCAAGAACGAATACACGTACGCGATCTTGAATGGGGAAGCGACGGAAGTCGACAAGGCGAACCAGGTGTACGACGAGTATTCCGTTCCCGCGCTAATCGAGCCAGAGGCGAACGGGTCCGATTGGGTGCCATCGTTTTTCCCGACCGTTTTCATATCCGAGCAAAATCTCCTACCACCCAACTCATTCGACGCAGACGGGCATCTTTTGCACTATGCGATCGGATCAGGATCCGCAACAGCGACAAAGAAAAACATCCTCCGCTTTAGCAATTTCAAAACGAATGAGGTTTATCCGGATTCCAAATTCGTTCTCCATCCAGGACCCCTGATGGAGGCGGTTAGCACGCCTCGGCCAGCTCCGCCTCTACAAATCGATAGCGTATTGCCGAACCTCAAGCTAGTGGATGCGGCCGGAAAGCCGACGGATCTTCTTCGCTCGTTCAAGGGCAAGCCTTGCTTGGTCGCCCTTCTCGAGCCGCAATGCGCGCCAAGCGTGGGAGCAATTGCTTTGCTTAAGAAACTGAAGGACGTGGGGATAGTGGTGCTTAATGATGCCAGCACGGGGAAGGGTTTGGCATCGACTCCACTGGTCACGCTTCACGATCCGAGCGGTGATCTTTCCAAGAATCTGCGCGCTCCGATGACACCACTTTTCTATCTCGTGGATGGATCGGGGAAGATAGCGAATGTTTGGTACGGGTTTGATCGAGACCAGCCCAATAAGTTCGAAAAGCAGGTTTCGACGGCCATTGCCGAACTTAAGGGTTGATTATTGACGGATAATTGAAGTCAGCAATGGTAAACCCCCTGCCGACAATCCTTTTCTTCCTTTTCGCGATTATTGGCTATTTCGTTCTGGGGCCAAACTTTGCGGCCCCTGCATCCATCGGTCAATACCTAGCATGGCTCTTCGTGAGCATGATCTTGTCTTCTTCGCTACGCATCGCGGCACAGTGGGAGAAGGCGCTCGTATTCCGGCTTGGGCGATTTCAAGCGGTGAAGGGTCCGGGTGTGTTTACGGTTTTGCCAATGCTTGACCAAGTTCGGATGGTCGATACGCGAATCATCACCATCGACATTCCTTCACAACAAGCGATTACAAACGACAACGTTCCTGTGACGACGGATGCCGTCATCTTTCTTCGCGTGTCGCAACCGGAAGATGCGGTGATTCGCGTGCAGAACTACGTTCATGCGATTCGCCAATATGCACAGACGGCGCTTCGCGATGTGATTGGTAGCGTTACGCTCGATCAAATTCTTGCCGATCGTGAAGGGGTTGGAAAAAAGATCGAAGAGATGGTGGATGCGGAAATTCAAGGGTGGGGATTGGATATTGCCGCCATACGAATTCAGGACATCATCCTGCCGGAAGATCTTAAGCGAGTGATGGCAAGACAAGCCGCAGCAGAAAGAGAAAAGCGCGCGAATATCACGAAGTCGGAAGGCGATCGCATGGCAGCGGAAAATCTTGCTGCAGCCGCGAAGATGATGGCAACCGCGCCCGGCGCATTACAACTGCGAACGTTGCAGACGCTGGATTCTCTTGGTAGCTCCCAAGCGAATACGGTCGTGATGGCGGTGCCGGTCGAGGTCATGGGTGCTATTCAGGCGATCGGCGGCATGATGCCGAACAAGCTCGCGTCTGCGCTTCCGCAAGAGGAAAAGCCCGCCACTCACTCGACTCCTTTGGCACTTGGCGAAAGCTTCAAATTAGCTGGTCAGACGGCCAAGAAAGATGAGGACGAGGGTCAGAAGCAGAAGGCATAGTTGAGCCTAGTTTGGGATTTGGACCTGCCCATTTGAACCTGAAAAGCCATAATTAGATTGATGGAAGCACGTCGCGGACGAATGGATGCCAGCGGAAAGCGGTTCGCGATCGTCGTGAGCCGGTGGAATGAGCTCGTGACCAAGGAGCTTCTCGATGGCGCGTTGGACGAATTAGAAGCTCATGGCGGACCAACCGTCGAGGTCGTTCAAGTTCCTGGAACGTGGGAGATGCCGGTCGCGATTCGGGGGCTGGTTACTCGAAAGACAAAGAAGCCGGATGCAGTGATCGCGCTCGGTTGCATCTTGCAGGGACAAACAACGCATGCGAAGTTGCTGGGTGGCGATGTGAGTTCCGCCTTGATGGGCTTGCAGACTGCGCACGGAATTCCGATCGCGTGGGGTGTGCTTACGCCAGACACCATGGAGCAAGCGCTCGAACGAGCAGGAATGAAGCACGGAAACAAGGGTCGTGAGGCAGCTCTGGCCGCCATCGAAATGTCGAACCTATTGGATAACCTGTAAGCCTTGCACCTTTCCGCCGATCAGCCTCTCGGTTTTGCTCTTCTCATTTTAGTGGGCGCTATCGCATCGGGAATTAATGCGGTGGCAGGCGGAGGCACGCTCGTCTCGTTTCCCGTTCTCACCATTCCGTTCGGAATTGTTTCTAAGGTCGCGAACGCGACGAATTCCGTGGGGTTGTGGCCAGGATCTCTCGCCGGTGCGTGGGGATTTCGAAATCTGTATCAACAGACTGCTAAGCAACTTCAGATTTTGTTTTTGCCTACTCTATTGGGATCGGCTTTAGGCGCGTATCTGCTCATCACGACGAAGCAGCGCTTGTTCGATGAACTCATTCCAGCGCTCATTCTGTTGGCGACCGCGATTCTGGCTTTTCAGCCGCAGATCAAGAAATGGGTTGGATCCGAGCACAAAAAGTTGCCGATTTGGACTGGCGTCGTGCTCCAGTTTTTGGTTGCTGTCTATGGGGGTTACTTCGGGGCGGGGATGGGGATCATGATGCTCGCGACCATGGCGCTGACCATCGATGCGACCGTTCATGAGCTGAATTCGCTGAAAAACTGGTTGGCAGTAGTGATCAACCTGGTCGCAAGCACCTACTTCTTTATCGAACACCTTATTTTGCCGTTGACTGCTGTCGCGCTGATAATCGGGGCGTTGGTTGGAGGTTATGTGGGAGCTCGAGTCTCTCAGCGTTTCAATCCAGATAAGCTGCGGTGGGCGATCGTTGTGTACGGTGTGGTGATGTCGATCGTGTTCATCAAGCAAGCGTTTTTCAGTTCTTGATATGTTTACAGGAATCATTGAAGGGTTAGGTCGAGTTGTTGAGACCAAGGGCAGGCACCTGGTCATCGATATTGTTCGCGGGTTTGAGAATGAACCGTGGAAGTTGGGCGAGAGTGTTGCAGTTAACGGTTGTTGCCTTACCGTCGTTGATTACAAGAATGGTCTGGAATTCGATCTGAGTCCGGAGACATTGTCTCGTACTTCGCTCGGGCAGTTGAAGATCGACGCTCAAGTTAATTTGGAACGCGCTATGCGTGCAGACGGGCGGTTCGGTGGTCACATCGTTCAAGGGCATGTCGATGCAACTGGCACGGTTGTCTCGATCACAACCAACGACAATGCGACGATCTTTCGCTTTAAAGCACCCCAAGACTTTGGTCGCTACATGATCGATAAGGGATCGATCACCATCGACGGAATATCGCTCACGATCGTCGACCTTCAAGATGCTTCTTTCGATGTGTGGGTCATCCCTCATACGCTTCAGGGAACAAACCTTGGCGATCGGAAAATTGGCGAAATGGTCAATCTGGAATTCGATGTAATCGCAAAGTACGTCGCTAGGATGACTGATCGAGTCGGCTAGTACCGATTCCCGTGCTCGGAGAGGCCCGTATCTCCAAAAAAAATTAATCCGGATTGAACTTGGCGGATAATTCCAGAGTGGACGCTAGCGTTTACGCCATCCTGGTTTTGCTTCCGGTATTCATAACCGGCGTCCTACTTGCGCACTATCGGTTTAGACCATCGAAGGGTGAGTTCCTTGTCCGGCTAGGCATTCTCGTGGCCCTTCTCATTTATGATCTAGTATTCGTTCCCGTTTATTCTGATACGTCGTATCCTCCGCCGGCATGTTATCTTGTCGAAGCTTGCATTCCGCTTATCGTGTTGTTTGTTCAACCACGCGTTCTTGCGGCCGTGACCGCGGCTGCTTTTCTCGCCCTCACATACGGAAACTTGTATCTGTATCGTAACTTGCGCGGCGTCTGTCTCTATTCTGAAAAGACGTACCATCGCCGCGAGGATCTCAATGTGCGATACGTAGCAATCCTATTGGGTGGAGTGATGGAGAACAGCAAGAAGACCTTTGCGCCGGGATACCTCGATGAGATCAAAGACCCCGATGTTCAGGAAATCCTTTCAATTTCCGAGACCGGCATGCATGCCGTTGTGGACACTCGGGTGACTTCCCTTTGGCACACCCCATTGACGCGCCTTTCAAAGTTTGAAACCCGACCGACTCGCATCTGGTTCGACGGTGGAATGATGACTTACGATTTCTCCAAGTATCATGCGATCGGTATCGGTTCTTTCAGGACGGATCCGAATCTTTGGCGTTCACCGATGCGTTAGAACTTGTCACAAGGATCCTCCACAGCCCGACATTCCTAGTGGTGCCACTCAAAGTCGAGATGATTTTTGCCGTGGAGTTCGCCGATGCCTGTAGATTCAATACGGGAACTTCGGCCCACGGCCCAGTGTGAGCCAGTCGCATAATCGCTGTCCGAGTTCTGAGTGTTGCGGCGTCGATAGCGTAGCTTGACCGCTTTGCATGTTTAGGAACTCGTCTAGGTAAAGACCAGGGTTCAACCCCCTACTATCCTTCGCCCGATTGTCGCGGGTCGCAAGACAAGCATTCGCAGGCTATGTGAGCTTCGTGCTCCCGCTAGGCGTTATGTCGCGTCAAGCGGGCGGAGAAAAACAAATAAGGAGACCAAGCAAATGATCGTAACAATTGGAATTGTGGCGGCAATCAGTGTGGCGGCGTATGTCGCGACCGCCATCCTGCTTGGCGTCTACCGAAAGGAGTTCACCGTCTTCGAGTATCAGCGCGGATTGCGCTTCAAGGATGGGAAGCTCGTTGAGACTTTGAAAGCTGGAAAGCACAGGCGATGGGGAAAGGGACAGACCTTGACTGTCGTCGATGTACGACCAGTGACAACCGCGATTGGGAACCAGGAAATCCTCTCGAAGGATGGACTGTCGATCAAGCTGACGGCAACCGCCCGATACCAGATCGTCGATCCGGCAGCTGCGATTTTTGAGTCGCAGATGTACTTATCCGAGGCGTATCATGCCGTGCAGATCGCTCTCCGCGACGCGGTGACCGACTTGACCGCGGACGAGGTCTTGGAGCAGCGAGCTGAAATCGGAACTCGCGTTACCGAGGTGGCTCGCGCCCGATTCGCAAGAATCGGACTGCATCTCGATGAGGTGGAATTGCGAGACATCACGTTCTCAGGCGATTTGAAGAAGGCGATGGCGCAGGTTGCTCTCGCGCAGAAGGAGGGCCTTGCTTCTCTGGAGCGCGCACGTGGTGAGGCGGCCGCGCTTCGAACGCTTGCGAACGCGGCGCGGTTGATTGACGGGAATCCGGCTCTTATGCAGCTTCGGATGTTGCAGAGCTTAAGCGACGCAAAGGGTGCGACCCTTGTGTTGAATACAACGGATCGGTCGATTTTGCCAACTGTCGGTAATTCCTCGTAGTCGAGACAATCGAGGAATAACGTGAGCCCCGCATAACGGTGTTAGGGGCTCACACTTGATTTCCAATCATTGAGGAGAATCTCCTCCGTTGTTTGTAACTCCTCCATGATGTCGCTTTGTTTGGTTAAGGTCAAAATCTTCGTGAGTTTCTCTCGTCCGTAGTGCATGTCGACGTATTGCACGATCGATCCGGATATAGCGTATCGATATTGCCCCGTCCATGCTTTTACAAGCTCTTTTGGAGCCTTACCGTTCTTGATTGCTTCGACATCTTGTCCTTTGTGTTCGTGGTCCATTTGTCCAGAGACATAGGTGGCGACGCCTTCGATGAGCCAGGCCAAATCATCCATTCCATCAAAGTCCTTTGAGGGGTTGAGTTGGCCGTGATAGACATGAGTGAGTTCATGGGCGACGATGCGCTGAATGTGTCCGGGGTCGTTTGGGTCGTGCTCGGTTGCCTCGGTCTTCCAAACGCGTGGCGAGAGCAAGTAGAGGCCATCAGCTACGCCTGCGGCAACCGCCCAGGATTCGGTGTGTTCTACGCCCCAGCGCTCTTTGAATATCTTGTCGAACGCGGCTCTGCTAGGTACGACTTCGACCTTAAAGGCCTTGGGATAGGGTTTCCCAAAAAACTCTACGTTACGACTAACCCCTTCCTCAACAAATTTCTGAACGGATGTGCGCAGTGGCTCGTCGACAGGATCATCAATCTTGATTTGAGGCACCTGGAGGGTGAAAAGGAGAAGAGCTGCTATCACAAATCTATTTTCTCCGCCTGTGAAACAGTTATGGTCTAATGCCCTGGCCGAACTGTTCGAAAATGTCCGAAGCCACTCTCGAATTCAACTGAATCTGCTGAATAATTCTAATTGTGGGGGCAAATATTTACGCGCTATCACTCTTGGCACCGCTGGTCGCCATCGTGATCTTGCTATTCAGATTCGGCGGATTGCCCAAGCGCCGTGAAATACTTCTGCGTATTGGGCTCCTGGTCCTTGGCGGGCTCGTGACGTTGTTCGTTCCCGTAACATTTGCCGGTTCACCGATGCAACCGAGTGCAAGCTTTCTTCCTGCAATCGCGGCGCTGGTGGCGATCTTCTTCCTTCGCCCCCTAAAGCTTGCTGTCCTTCTCTGTGGTCTTTGCCTCGTAATCTTGGGCTTCGGCCAAGTGATGTATGAGAAGGCACTTTACAGTCCTGGTGTTACAGATTATCAAGCAAAACGGGTGGCAGACCGGGAGCAACTTAATCTGAGGTGGTATCGGGACTACGTAGCAGCATCAGCCGACCACGACAAGAAACCACTTCCGTCAAGCTATTTGGATGAATCAAGCGACGAAGGGGTGCGGGCTGCAGCTTCTGATGCCAAGTCTCTTGAAATTCAACGCAATGTGGTCCGTGACTATAAGCTAGCACCGTTTTGGCACACATTCTTTACAGGCCTATCTCACATGCAGACGCGGCAAACACGCGTTTACTTTGATGGCGGGATACTCAAATCAGCAGACTTGAGCCGGCTTCATGTTCGAGGATTCGGGGAATACAGAGATGGTTGGTCCTCAAAAATTCCCCGCGCATAAATTCAGCCGCGTTCTTAGTAGTGCCAGTCGAGGTCGAGAGCTTCCTTTGCGTGGCGCTCGATGAACTCGCGTCGCGGTTCAACTTTATCGCCCATTAGCCGAGAGAACATCTCTTCGATTTCCATTTCGAACTGGCTATCCAACTTGACCTGCAGGAGCTTTCGCTTGTCTGGCGCCATCGTGGTTTCTTCCAATTCTTCCGGATTCATTTCGCCAAGACCTTTAAAGCGTTGAACGGTGACGTTCTTCTTCTTCATGCCCTTGATGATCTCGTCGCGCTCTTTCTCGGTCATCGCGTAGTGACGCTCATTGCTACCGGCTTTGATAACGAAGAGAGGTGGCTGCGCGAGATACACATTGCCCGCTGAGATCAGCGGCTTCATGTAGCGATAGAAGAACGTGAGAAGGAGAGTTCGGATGTGTTCGCCGTCAACGTCTGCGTCGGTCATGATGATGACTTTGCCGTAACGCAGTTTCGTGATATCGAATTCGACTTCGCGATCTTTCTTCTTGCTCGTGGCGACACCGGCGAGCATGTAGGCAGGTTCTCCACCCTTTCCATTCTTCTTGCCGTTCTTGGTTGTTTCGGTAATCGCCTCGCCATCTTCCGTGATGAGTTCGGGATTCTCGTCGACGTCGCTCATTGAACTCGACGATCTGCCCAAAGTTAGGTCGACACCCACGCCGAGAGCAGCGATGAGCGACTTAATTTCTTCGTTATCGAGTGCCTTGTCGATTCGGGCTCGCTCGACGTTGAGAATTTTTCCTCGGAGAGGAAGGATAGCCTGGGTCACTCGATCTCGGGCCTGTTTGGCCGATCCACCGGCCGAATCGCCTTCGACGAGGAATATCTCGCACTTGGAGACGTCTTTGCTCTGGCAGTCGCTAAGCTTGCCAGGAAGACCGAAGGTATCCATGGCGTTGCCGCGGCGGATGCTCTCTGCTGCCTTTCTGGCGGCCTCACGGGCGCGTTGGGCGATCATGGACTTATCCACGATGCGTCGCGCGATGGGAGGGTGCTCTTCGAAGAATGTGGTTAAGCCGTCGCCGACGAGTGAGTTCGTCAATCCCTGGACTTCAGGAGTAACGAGTTTGACTTTGTCCTGCGAGTTATATGCGGGGTTAGCAAGACGCAAGCTGATGACGGCAGTTAAGCCGTCGCTAACGTCCTCTGAAGTGAAGTTGGTGTCTTTCTCTTTGAGGAAGCCCATCTTCCGCGCGTAGCTGTTGATGGCGCGCGTTAAGGCGGCACTAAAGCCGGAAACGTGGGTGCCACCGTCGGGGTTGTGGATGTTGTTGGAGAAGGCGAGAATCGTCGTGTTGTAGCTGTCGTGATATTGGAGCGCGACCTCTACCTCGGTCGTCTCTTTGATCTTCTTGAAATACACGACGGGGTGGATGGTGTCCTTGCCCTCGTTCACATCTTCGACCAACTGCGGAATACCGCGTTGATAGAAGAAGGTCTCGCTCTCATCAGGATGCTGTTCGTCGATGAATTCGAACTTCACCTTTGGA
>Ga0207680_10001028_pt1 | contig 13175 bp, 15 predicted proteins | sample KBSS23metaG_FD_184321 | JGI IMG/M metagenome (GOLD analysis project Ga0207680, IMG submission 184321) | Switchgrass rhizosphere microbial communities from Kellogg Biological Station, Michigan, USA - KBS S2-3 metaG (SPAdes) (version 2) | ecosystem: Host-associated > Plants > Roots > Rhizosphere... | reverse complement strand
CGGCTACGGCAGAATCGCCGCCGCCGCAAGTAAGCGATGAAGTTGGCGACGCTGTAGATCGCCCAAATCATTCAGAGCACGCTAAGGGAAAGCAGCTGAAACGCAAGCCCAAAATCGTGCAGAAAAAGAATGGGAACGAAAGGCGCAGAAAACGAACCTAGGAATTAGCGACGGGCGGCGACGAGAATCTTAAGCCATTTCTTCTCGCCGAGATAATCCGTTGCAACACCCTGGTGACCGCGGCTACTGTGAACGAAATAGCCATTGCCCATGTAGATGCCGGTGTGGCCAACACAGTTTCGGTTGTAGTCCCAGAAATAAAGTCGATCGCCTTTTTGGAGATCTTCGAGTCGCTTGATCTTCAAACCGACATTAACTTGCTCTGCTGCTGTTCGCGGAAGGGTTAATCCGATCTGTCCGTAGAGCTGCTTCACAAAACCGGAGCAATCGATGCCGCCGGTCAAATTGTTTCCGCCCCACACATAAGGCGTGCCCTTGAAGTTCAGCGCGTAATCGGCGACGGCAGCGCGGACGTTGTCCGAACCGCGTCCTGAAAATCGGTCTGCGCCTCGAGAGGTGAGAGCCGTCGATCTTGGCTGGACCGCGACCATTTGGGATGCCGGAACCATGTACTCATAGTTCAGGATGTTCATCTTCTCGGTTCGCGCGTAAGCGTAGGTTCCGTTCTTCATGAGAACGTATTTCCAGGGGCTGTCCTTCTTGTAGTCCTTGACGACCAGATATTCCTTGTCTTGGACGCTGTAAAAGACGTGCGCTCGGGTGGAGGGTCGGGAATACACCTTGGTGAGCCCCGTGGCTTGAGCCACGCGACCAAGTGAGACCTTCTTCTCCTCTTGCCCTGCCAAAGACAGGGCGCTGAGCATCAGCAAGCAAAACAGACCAAAGAGCTTTACGCGTAAAAACATTAGGGCGCTATAAGGTTAAGTACCACAAATCGGGCCAAAGTTCACTTAGAGCCTGAAAAAGCGCCGACTTTTGCTAGGGCTTGCAGAATCTCCAGGCCATCAGTCGACCCGCACAGACTCCTCGTTGCCCTCTCCGGATGAGGCATGAGCCCCAACACGTTGCCGCTCTCGTTCAAAACACCAGCGATGTTGTCCACCGAGCCATTAGGGTTTGCCTCCGGCGTCGGACGTCCATCTTGATCCACGTATCTGAAGGCGATTAGGTTCCCATCCTGGAGCCTTTTTAGGGTGTCATCCTCGCAGATGTACCGGCCCTCGCCGTGAGCGATGGGGACCTTCAAGGCATGGGTGACATCCTTGGTCCAGAAGCTGGTTCGGTTCACGGGCTGGATGAAAACATCCTTGCATACGAATTTCTGAGCTTCGTTCAGCAGGAGCGCTCCGGGCAGCAGGCCAGCCTCACAGAGCACTTGGAAGCCGTTGCAGACCCCAATGACGGGGCGACCCTCCTTGACGAACCGGGCGACCTCTTCCATGATCGGAGCGCGCGAAGCCATGGCGCCGCAGCGCAGGTAGTCGCCGTAGGAGAATCCGCCGGGGATAAAGACGGCGTCAAATCCGGCGAGCGAGCGGTCCTCGTGCCACACATATTCAGCGGCCAAGCCAACGTCGTCCTTGATGCCGAAATAGGCATCCTGATCGCAGTTCGAGCCGGGAAATCGAATGACGGCGACCTTCACTTATCGACCACCTCGTAGCGATAGTCCTCGATGACCGGGTTGGCGAGAAGCTTGTCGCACATCTCTTTTACGCGCGCGTCGCTCACATCGCTCAGTTGGAGCTCGATCAGCTTGCCAATCCGAGCTTGCTCCAGTTCCTTATAGCCGAGCTTTTGAAGCGCACCAGCGACCGTCCGTCCGGCGGAATCGAGCAAGGAGGGCTTGAGCGTCACATAAACGCGAACCGTGGGCATGATCTAGTTTGGCACCCCGAAGCGCCGACTGCCTGGGGCTAATTCAATTGGGAGGGATCGTTGACAACCCCTAACAACAGGATCGCATTGGTCGGATCGTGCACGATCGCAAAGGCAAAGGGTTTGTCGCAATAGAAGGGCATGCCTGCTGCCCCCTCGCCCGAATCCGCCGTTGACGCCGCCGCCCGCGTGCCCTGCTCCGAAATCTCGATGAAAGTGCTCTGATGTGCGTCTGCCAAAGCCACGCCCTTCATCCCAAAGTTCATGTCCGCAGAACTCGCCATAACCTCGCCAAGCCCAAGTTTCTTGAACGCCGGCATCAAGTTGTACTTGTCGTGGAACGTCAACTTCGGAAGCTGGACAGCAAAGTTTCCAGCCGTCATCGATCCGAGCAAGCTGCCCCACGACTCCCAAGTTAGTTTCTGCAACAGGGTTTCCGGCGATTCTTTGTTTGGCAGCAAAAGCACAAGCGAATAACCCACGGACTTGTAGGGCAATCGCAGCGCCCTATATTCTTCGCCGTCGTAACCATCGGCGCGCAATTCAAAATTACGCAAGAAAGGAACGTCGACTGTAGTGCGATTGGAAAGATTAAACGGTTGGTTCGATGTCATCTTTGGATCGAACTCGTCCTTCCAATGAGAGGCGAATGCAATCGCATTCACCAAGAACGCAACTCGGCCAGGAGGGACATCGTCGACAGCTTTGTCGACAAGGCCGTTTGTCATCTGCGAGTTCCAAGCGTTGATCTCGCCTGCACCAGCACTTCCACTCGTCGATACCGTCGCCATCTTCGCACCGTATGAATCGGACAGCACTTTCTGAAAGTTGGAATCAACAGCGCCAGCCTCGCTCGTAAGCCACAACGAATTCGCAATCACAATGGGCGAATCCTTCGCGCCCATCATGTCTCGCAAAAGATAATTCGCGTTTTGATTGACAGGCGTTTGCCCACCCGGCGAATGCAGCACGTTGTAGATGGCGTCTTTAGATTTTCCGCTCGCGCCATTTCCAAGCATCGCCAAGTTGAAGGTCAAACTGATCGGGGATATGAGGACGTTCTTCCCTGGCTGGTCGACCGCCGCGAAAAACTTGAAGGCGATCGCGTTTGAGGAAAGGGCGAAATCCCTTTCCGACTCCTTGTCGGCGGTCACCAGCTGCGGCTGCTTTGCCGCCCAATCGTGAAGCGGACCAAGTTTCATCGCGAGGGGGTCGGATTTTGAACACCCCGAGATAACGAGCCCAAGTCCTAAAGCAGCGAGCGCCCATCGAGTCATGCGATCATGATAAAACAATTTCCTTACCGCCATGCCGCCCGAACCCATCAAGATTTCTCAAAAGCAAGCTCGCGCGCTACTGATTTCCAACCAGGGCTTGGCGGAGCCGTTTCCAAGTCCAGAGGATGCTGTGCATTCGCTGTTTGCGGTGCAAACCCAATACGCGGCGAGCCTCGGGGTTGCTATCGCAGCGCGGGTCAGGCGCATGAAGAAGGCGTGGCCCGATGATGCTTTCAATCGAAATCCGACTCTCGTCAAAACCTGGTCCCTGCGTTCCACTGTGCATGTCCATTCATTGAGTGATCGCGCGCTGGTCAAAGCGTTCAACGAACCGAAATACGATCACTTCATGCGTTGGATGCGGATGTACCAAGACAAGGACATCCGAACGGAGGACAACGAAGATCGAATGCTCGCCGCACTTGCGGCCGGACCGATGACGCGGCCCGAACTTCACGCCGCAGTGCCGCAACTGAAAGAATTGGGATGGACAGGATGGGGTGCAGACGTGAAAGGATTGGCGTTTAAAGGCGACGTGATCTTCGCACCGAGCGGTCCTGGTGCCACGAAGTTTGCGCTTGCGAAAGATTGGCTCGGACCTTTCCCCGCAGAAGAACATTGGACCTACGAGGAATCAGCCAAGGAAATCTTCCGACGATATTTGCGATCGCACGCTCCGGCGACGCTCACGGATTTTGTGTACTGGACAGGATTAAAGATCACAAGCGTGAAGAAAGAAATGGCAGAGGTGCTGAAAGAGTTTGTGCCGGTCCATATCGAGAAGATGAAGCACGTTTACTACGTATTGCCGGAGCAAGTTTCGCTCCTGGAAACCATCAAGCGCGCAAGCGGTGTGCGACTGCTCGCCAAGTTCGATCCGCTCATGATGGCGCACAAGGACAAGCAACTCTATCTCTCGCCGAAACTCCACAAGACGGTGTTCCAAATGGCGGGCCAAGTGGAGGCGACCGTTTTGATCGATGGCATGGTCGCCGGTATCTGGCGAACCACCATGAAATCCAATTCCGGCGTCATCGCGATCCAGCAGTTTCGCGACTTCACACCGCGCGAGCTGTCGAGATTAGACAAGGAAGTGACGCGCCTCGGCCGAGCGCTACGCATCCGAAACTTGACGGTCGACCACTCGGCCATTCACGTTTCGCGAGAACCGAGCTGAAAAGTTGGATAATGGACTTACGTGAGGTTGATGCGCAAGCCACACAAAACCGTAGTCCTGACCGTTGGTGCCGGCGTCGTATTGCTGGCGGTGTCCATATTCATTCTTGGAGGGGCGACGGAACGCGACATCGAGGCCATTAAAGCCACGGGTGTGCCAGTCAATTGGCAGGAGTTTTCAAAACTAAGTCTAGGTGACGGAAAAGACGCGCAGCCCGCGTACGAACGATTCGCACGTAACTTTTACCACCTGCCTGCCGATACCCAGTCGGCGCATTATCTCCTTGCGAATCGGTCGGTCATCTTCGAGCCGCGCGAGAACCGCGAGAAAGCAACCAACAAACTTCGAGCAGCCTATTCGGATTTCATAAGCGCCTCGAAACTTCCTACTTGGAGAATCGGCTCTACGAACGTGACCCTTGCGACGTATATCCAAGTCAACGACTTGTGCCGCGCCGCACCTTACGAGATGGCACGCTCAGAGGCGGAATCCGGAAATTGGAAAGATGCCTTAGCGCTGCTTTCCGCTATGGGTCGCTTCAATGCACAAGTAGAACAGAATCCCGCGTACACCTTGTTTCATGCGCCGAACCGGATGTATCAAATCTATGGCGAGCTCATAGTGACAAAGCAACACGATGCGGAAGCGCTAGATGGCGTCATCGCATCGCTCGAACAAATTCCAAAAGAACCGGATCGCCGCTATTATCTTTCGCGATACGTCGTCTCTGACGTCCAGATGTTTGAGAATTCCGCCCACTATGCGGAAACCGTTCCCACGGATTCTCTTTCAGGAAAATTCACATCACGCTTTCTCCAGCCCAAAAAAGTTCGTGCATTCGCGAGCAAGGAAATTCACATGTGGCGTCAGGCGCTCGACCAGTTTCCGAAAGGACCGCTCGACTGGCGGACTGCACGCGACGTTCTCAATTCCATCTATCAACAGAATGTGACCCAAGACGACGAGGAGAATCAGATTTATTCGAGCGCGATTGCCGCAGCCATCAAGCAATGCAGCGTGTGGGGGCAGACAGAAGCGCTTCGCAAAGGAACGTTGATGGAAGCAAAACTGTATCAGATCCGGTTGAGGACCGGCTCTTTCCCAAAGACCCTTCCCGTTGGCGACGACGCCATCGATCCATTTACCGATCAGCCTTTCGTGTATCGGACAACGAAAGTGGGAAACACCTTCCTCATGTGTGGATCGCAACGGATTGACTTGCGTCCAGACTTCAGCGACTCAGTGCCCAACATCCCCGCGCACGCAGGCGTTTTCACCAAACCCTAAGGTAGCTGCCGTACAAACATTGAAATGACGTCAGCGCATGCTGACGATTACTTGTTCATTAAGTCGCGCAATCGTCGTCGTTGCGCGATCAAGCGAAGTTTCTTAATCGCCTGAATCTCGATCTGTCTCACGCGTTCTCGCGAGAGCTTCATCTCCGAAGCAATGTCTTCCTGAAGAGAAGATTCGTTTCCGTCCAATCGGAATCGCATGCGCATGACGCGCTGTTCGCGATCGTTAAGCTCCATCAAAATCCGTTGCAGTTCGCGAATCATTTCTTGAGTGAGGATCATCGCCTCAGGATCTTCATTCTCCTCATCGCGGATCAGACCGCCGAGGGTCATGCCACCGGCTTCGCCGACGGGAAGGTCGAGGCTTAGCAATTCTTGCGAGCACTGCAAAAGCGCCAACAGTTTCTTCGGACTGATTCCGATGGCTAGCGCAAGTTGATCGGTCGTGGGATCGACACCCATCTCGCGGGCCAACCGTACACGCTCTTTCTCAACGCGGCGTAGCGATTGAGAAACGTGGGCGGGAAGGCGGATCGCTTTGGACTTGTTGTCGATGGCCCGGCCGATGGCCTGGCGGATCCAGTGCGTAGCGTAGGTAGAAAATCTAAAACCCTTCTCGGGATCGAATCGTTCGGCCGCTTGCATCAATCCGATGGCGCCCTCTTGGATCAAGTCTTCCAGTGGAATCGCGCGGTTGCGATAGCCCTTGGCGATGTTGATCACCAGGCGCATGTTGGATTCTATGAGGCGGCATCGCGCTCGCTGATCGCCGGCCTGCACGGCGCGGGTCAGCATGATTTCTTCTTCCGAAGTAAGCAGCGGTGATTGCGTAAGTCTGCTCAGATAGCTCGGAAGGCCATCGTCGTGTTCCGTAACGTGCGGTTGCGCGCTCATTTATTTCCGCTTGCTCTTTGCCATGAAGGCCAATCACGTTCCAAGGATCGCGGGAGCAAGAGCAATCTCTCCAATGCAAGGCCCGTGCCATTAGCCATTGAGTTGCTCAAGCAGACGGCGGATGCCTTTGAATTCGTTCCCATTTCCACGCCGAAAGGGTCTTCAAAGTCACCTCGATTGCCCCCGTATTTTACCGGCCAGGTTCATTTATCCACCCGTTCGGTAAAAAACGCGCAATAAAGCGTTCAACCCTCAGTTAAACTCGTAGACGCGCCAAACGGCGGTTAGGTGACACCCCTTTGAACGAAACTGCGTTCGTCGACCGAAGAAAGAACGATTGGGGCCGCCTCAGCTTCCTCTGTGACAAGGCCGAAAGGTCCATTCGTGCCCTCACCGCGGACGAGTTTGCCGAGTTCGTGACTCTGTACAAGCGCGCGTCCACCGATTTGGCTGTGGTCCGGACGAAGTCCAAGAATCTCCAACTCGCCGACTTTCTAAACGATTTGGTCAGTAGGGCTTACGGCTCCCTCTACACCGAGCCGCGCGGGTCGATCTTCTCGTCGATCGGATTTGGACTGAAGCTTGCCGCCCAGACTGTGCGCCGCCGCCGCTGGTTCGTGTTGACGAGCGGCCTCCTCTTCTTTGGCTCCGCCTTCTGGTCTTTTCTGCTAATGACGTTCGTGCCCGCGACGCGGGATAACTTCATTCCTCCCGGAATGGAGAAGCAGTTCGAAGAGTGGAAGCGGCCATTCGATCAACGGTCAGCCAGCGAGTCCGCGGGAATGACGGGCTTTTATCTCTCCAACAACCCACGGGCGGCCATCTTCGCTGGCGCGATTTCCGCCGCCACATTTGGACTAGGTACCGCTACCATGCTCTACGAGAATGGTGTGCTGCTCGGCGCGCTCGCCAAAGATCTCGAGCCCTCTGGGCAAACCCGGCGCTTCCTCATTTGGATTTCGCCTCACGGCGTGCCAGAGCTGAGCGGCGTGATCATCAGTGGCGCCGCAGGGTTCCTTATCGCTTGGTGTCTGATTCATCCCGGTCGCCGACGACGTGGTGCGGCACTGCGAGATGCAGGCAAGGACATCATCGTGCTGCTCACGACGGGGACGATGATGATGTTTGTCGCCGCGCCCATCGAGGGCTTTTTCAGTTTCAATCCCATAGTGCCCGACTACATCAAGCTCAGCGTAACCGTCATCAGCCTCGCGGGTTGGATCACGTTTTGGTCCGGCTACGGCAAAGAACCCGCAGAACTGACGCCCGTCACTAGGCTGTAGGCAATCCGCCTGCGTTGGATTCGGCCGAACCGGCTAAAATTCAGGCCCAATGATCGACCGTCAACTCCTGCGCAAAGACCCAGAAGGTCTCAAGAAAGCAATCGCTCGAAAAGGCATCGAGGCGCCCATCGACGATGCGCTCCGGGTCGATGAGGAGTGGCGAAAACTCAAGACCGAGCTCGACGAGGCAAATGCGGAAAGCAACCGCATTAGCAAGACGATTGGTCAGCTGATGGGTCAAGGAAAGAAGGACGAAGCCGAGCAGGCAAAAGCGCAAGCCAAAGAGTTCAAGGACAGAATTCCCGCGCTCGAATCCAAAGCTCGCGAACTTGAGGAGCAACTTGAGAACTACGAGCTTGAGATCCCGAATCCCCCTCACGAGTCCGTTCCAGACGGAATGACGCCCGAAGAAAACGTCGACGTCCGCACATGGGGAGAGAAACCTAATTTCGCAGAGGCGCCGAAACCGCACTGGGAACTTTGCGAATCTCTAAAGCTCGTGGACTTCGATCGAGGCGTGAAGATCAGCGGCAGCGGTTTCATCCTCTACACGGGATGGGGCGCGCGATTGCAGAGAGCTCTTTTCAATTTCATGGCCGATCATCAAACGCTGACTCGCGGATACAAAGAGGTTTATCCTCCGTATCTCGTTCTGCGAGAGTGCTTAGTCGGCACTGGCAACCTGCCGAAGTTTGAGGAAGATCTTTACAAGACGACGGATGGTCTCTATCTCGTCCCGACAGCGGAAGTGCCGGTCACGAATATTTATCGCGACGAAATCTTGAACGGCGAAGATCTGACGATTAATCTCGCGGCATTTACGGGTTGTTTCCGCAAGGAAGCGGGCGCGGCCGGAAAAGATACACGCGGCCTCTTGCGTATTCATGAGTTCGACAAAGTCGAGTTGGTCAAGTTTTGTAAACCGGAAGATAGCTACAAAGAATTGGAACAGCTGGTCGTCGATGCGGAGAGCGTTCTTCAAACGCTTGGACTGCATTATCGAATCATCGAGTTGTGCGCGGGAGATATGGGATTCAAAGGAACGAAGGCATACGATCTCGAAGTCTGGAGCCCTGGCGTCGGTCGCTATCTAGAGATCTCCAGTTGCACCAATTTCGAAGCGTTCCAGGCACGCCGTGCGAACATCCGTTTCCGTCGAGCCGCTGGCGATAAGCCGGAATATGTTCACATCTTGAATGGCAGCGGTCTCGCATGCCCGCGACTATTCGCCGCGATTTTGGAAACGTTCCAGCAGCCCGACGGCAGCGTGAAGATTCCGGAAGCTCTTCAGCCATATGTGAAGGCTACTGAGCTTAGATAGTAAATCGTAAGTCGTAATTCGTAAATCGCCGGAACTGGCAGATTGATCGAGAGGGGCGATTTGGTTGGCGCGAATCGAGCCCTTTCAGGCTCTGGCGACTTACGATTTACGATTTACGACTTACGATTCGGTCCGCCCACACATTTGCCAGGCTAGGCTCAGACTCAAATCTGCCGACAATTTCAACTGGTGGAGAGTTCGGCGTGACCCAACGACTTGGGCAACATACGAGGGTTGATACTTCAACTACGCTGCGGGTAGACCCGCGCGTCGTGCTGAGTAGCCAGCTGCTTCAACTCGGTCAGATGGAGCTTGAGCAGGCCATCGAAAGCGAGTTGAACGATAATCCCGCGCTAGAACGTTTGCACGATGACGCGGAGCCAATTTCGCAAGAAAGCATCCTCAAAGCGGTCGCTCCTCATGAGCTGAGACCATCGAGTGAGGACTTCGAATTCTATCGCAGTCTTCCTAACGACGACGATGCCCCAGATTGGGTCGATCTCGCTGCGTCGCAAACAACCTTACAAGAGCACCTTCGTGCTCAAGTGCTTCCCGCCATCCCTAAAAAGTTCCGGCACCTTGGCGAATACCTCGTCGACAGCGTGAACGAGAAAGGTTATTTGCAATGCGAATTGGAAGAGGTCGCTCTTGCTACGAATTGTTCTCTTCAGCACACTGAGGCAGCGCTCGGAATTCTGCAAGCATGTGAACCTGCGGGCATCGGCGCGAGAAATTTGCGCGAGTGTTTGTTACTTCAATTGCGCGACGCTGAAACATTCGAAAGGAAACTTGCCAAGAGAATCGTGCGCGACTGCATGGACGACTTTGTTGCTCGACGCGCAACCGTCATCTCGCGAAGATTCCGTGTATTGCCAAGTGTGGTCGAAGCGGCGTTCGATGAGATTTTGGGGCTCAATCCATTTCCCGCCGAAGGATTCGCGATTTCCAGCACGCACCAAGGCGCGCAAAAATCTGTTGGCATTTCGCCCGACTTAGCTCTGTTGCGATCCGATCAAGGATGGCAGGTGGAAGTCCTCGGTCCCGATCCGTCGTCTCTGAAGGTGAGTCGCGCATATAGTCGCCGACTCAAGGAACTGGAAGAAAAGCGCAATGGGCCGAAGGACGAGAAGCGTCACCTGAATACGCAAGTTCAGCGCGCGACCGATTTCATTTCTTGTGTGGAGCAGCGCCGACTCACGATGAAGCGCATCGGCGAGTATCTCGTACAACACCAAACGGGATTTGTCTCGACCGGTCAATATCAATTTCTTCAACCGCTCACACGGTGCAAGATGGCCAGCGAGCTAGAGCTTCACGAGAGCACGGTGAGCCGGGCAACGATGGACAAGTTCGTCCAACTCGCCACCGGTGAGATCGTGGCTTTCGAAGTCTTCTTCAAACCGGCGCTTCGGGTGCAGAAGATGATCGAGGAGATCCTCGCGACCGAGAATCCTGCGAACCCTCTTTCTGACGACACCATCGCCAAGATGCTTGCGAAGAAGGGCGTCGTGGTCGCGCGAAGAACAGTCAACAAATATCGCGACCGCACGAAACTCCTTTCCTCGCGCAAACGCCGCAGTGCATAGATTTTTGTCATCCCGAGGGACGAGGGATCTGACTGGACTTGCCACCTGTTCCTGCGTTGGCCAACGGTTCTCAGCTCTCAGCCCTACTTCTCAACATCGCGATTCCGCCAAACTTCTGTTATGGGACACGGTCCGTTCAAATCGTGGGAAGAGGTCGAATTGCTTGCGAGGGGCTTCGAGAATCAAACCCTGCTCGGTGAGCACGACTGGACACACCGCGACCATGTATCGACGGCCGCCTATTACTGCATCACCGATCCTGAGTGCGCGGTCGAGAGAATGCGCGCCGGGATTCAGGCGCTTAACAAAGCACGCGGAGTCGAGCAAACCCCAACCGGCGGGTATCACGACACGCTAACCATTGCCTGGACCAAGATCATCGCCGGTCACATACGCGACCTTGGCGATATTGAAAAACACGAAAAAGTTAATTCGGTGATCTCGTCGTTCGAAGATAGAAAGACGACGCTGCGCTACTACACACGCGACCGAATCATGAGCCTTGAAGCTCGGTATGGCTGGGTCGAACCGGACGTCGAAGCTCTGCCCTAACGCAAAAGAATCGCCCCTCGGAGTGTGCCGAGAGGCGACTACGTTAAACCCGTTTGCCTGTATTAGCTAACGCTCTTGAAAAGGGCTGAACCCATCAAGAACATCAACAAGGCGACTACGATAAACAGGAAGAACAGAACCTTTGCGATGCCTGCGGCTGCACCGGCGACTCCGCCAAATCCCATAAGCGCTGCGACCAGCGCGACGACGAGAAAAATTACTGCCCATCTAAGCATTTGTTTGTCTCCTTCGGCCGTTTCGCGGCCTTATGCAAGTACAGACCTGGGCTTCAAGGATGTCGGGTGAAGTGGAAAAGTCGGCCAATCAGACGACAAATCGGGATGGACTTCGTAACCCTAAGGCTTTTTGCGCTAAACGCCCAGCGCTCGACGCCCACCGCTCCTACGTGTGTATCCTAGGATATGCCATCGATCGACACCAGCGTGTGGATCAACGCCCCCGTTGATCGTGTGTACGCGATCGCAAAGGACAGCCGCTCCTTCCCCGACTTCATGAAGGACGTGCAGTCTGTGACCCCAGTCGAGGAGGAAGGTGACCGGTTTGTCGCGGATTGGGTTGGAGTCGTGCCTCAGTTCATGCTCAAGGTCCGCTGGCGCCAAGAAGACCGTTGGAACGACGGAGATCACACTTGCCACTTCAAGCAATTGAAGGGCGACTACGATCAGCTCGAAGGGGATTGGACGTTCAAGGACGAGAACAACGGCACCCGGTTCGCCACTCACCTGGACTACGAGTACAACGTCCCCACCCTCGGACCGTTGGTCAAGAAGGTCATCCATTCCATCGTGGTCAAGAACCTGGAGAACATCAACGAGGCGATCAAGGGCAGGGCCGAAGCCTAACCTGTCCAAGTACACTTAAGGAGATGCCCGGCCTCGAACCTGACCTCATCAAGCACGCGCTCACCGTAGCCCGCCAGCACGGGTTCGCCGAGGTTGAACTAGAGTCTGGGGGCGCCAAATTCAGCGCTAGCCTGGAAAAGGCGAAGAAGCAGCCTAAACCGGCCACGGCGCCAGCCATCGATGAACCCAAATCCAACGGATTTCTGGACATCAAGTCGACCTTGGTTGGATACTACAAGCAAGCGGATTCCACTCTTGCGGCCGGCAAAGCCGTCTCTAAAGGTGATGTGGTCGCGGTCATTACCGCTCTGGGGCTCGAAAACGAGGTCGAGAGCCCGCATTCCGGCGAGATTGCGGACGTCCTCGTCAAAGACGGCGAGCCAGTGCAGTACGGACAAGTGTTGGCCCGCATCAAGGTGAACGCATGAAACAAAAGGGATTTACACTCATCGCGACGATGTTGACCCTCGTCATCATCTGCATCCTCATGGTCGTAATGATGAATGGCTATGGCGGACTGATGGGCGGAGGCGCCACCGAATCGCATCGTAAGGACGGTCTTGGAAAGACCACGATGGGTGCCGCAAAGATGACGGCGGAAGATCAAGTTTGCAAGAGCAATCTCACGCAAGTTCGCGAAGCGCTTGCCGCAGCAAAGATGTCGAGCATGGATGAAGGGCCGCAACAGATCACGGACGCGCAACTCCCTAAGACCATGTACTCCTGCCCAATAGGACATGAGCCGTATGTGATCGATTCATCCGGTGCGGTCCATTGCACTCACCCAGGGCACGAAAACTACTGATGTTTCAAAAAGTTCTTATTGCGAATCGCGGCGAAATCGCGTGCCGTGTCATCCGAGCGTGCCGCGAGTTGGGCATCAAGAGCGTCGCCGTGTACTCGCAAGCGGATGAAGATTCGTTGCATGCCTTGATTGCGGATGAGAGCATCTGCGTTGGCGCGGGCAGCAACTCCGATAGTTATCTGAATCTCGCGAACATCTTGATGGCTGTTCAGATCTCTGGTGC
>Ga0207680_10001027_pt1 | contig 13175 bp, 14 predicted proteins | sample KBSS23metaG_FD_184321 | JGI IMG/M metagenome (GOLD analysis project Ga0207680, IMG submission 184321) | Switchgrass rhizosphere microbial communities from Kellogg Biological Station, Michigan, USA - KBS S2-3 metaG (SPAdes) (version 2) | ecosystem: Host-associated > Plants > Roots > Rhizosphere... | reverse complement strand
CAAGTCGGATAGCCCCAAGCCCGCAAAGGTGAAAAAAGACAAGCCGGCGAAGCCGGATAAGCCAGAAAAAGCCGGGGGCGCCAAGCGCCAAGACTACTTCTGGGAGAAGTGGCAAAAGAACAGAAAGAAGGGCGCCGGCGGCATGCCCATGCGCGAGAAGGCGATGCCCACCGTACCAACCTCGAAAGAGGACAAGCTCAAGCTAATCGGCTGCGCCGCGATCGTCATCGCCATCCCGATCGTGATCCTGATCGTTCGCGCCGTCCAGTCTGCCCACCCTGCCGTCACTCCAAAATAACCGCGATCTTGCGCCCGACTCAGCAGACATTCGTCTATATAAATGTCGCCTCTTCACCTATAATTAGCTAGCATGATGGCCCGCACGGCATCCAGAGCCCCGAGCCCCAAGCCCCTAGCCCCAAAGCCATCCCTCACGAGCTAATTGTTATCCCGAGCCAAGGTCCGAATTCTGCAGCACAATGACCTTGCGCACAATGCCATTTGAACCGCTCCAGACCGACGAGAAAATCGAGGGTGACAACGTCCGCGAAAAGACGATGGACGACGTCATGCTCACGGGCTGCTCCGGCTTTGTCGGAGCCTCAGCGATCACGTTCATGCTCGGCGTTTGGCCATTCCTAGCCTTCGGCAGCCAGGACCGAGCCACAACCAGTCTTCTCCTGGGCTTCCCCCTCGGCCTCCTACCGGCGGCAATCGCAGGAGCCTACATCTGCCGTCGATTTGGGCTCGCCGCAGCCTGCGGGTTCATTGGAGGCGCTATGGCCCTGGGCGTCTTCATGTTCCTGGTCGCCAATCGAATCATGCTCTCCATCTTCCTTGCCAGCGGCCCCCGTCACTTCTACTCGCCGATTACCGTGTATCTGATCCCAGTCGTTTGGCTGATGCTGGCCCTCGCAATTGCATATGTTTTCTTGCCCAAAAATGAGCTTCGCTTCTGGAAACCCTAAAGATTGCCGGTGTGGCGAGCCGATGTTTAAACCAGGCGGAGGATTCATTGGCACCAGCACTTATGTTTCAGGACTACTCATCGACACCGGCACACGGCAAATCACCCCTTCAAGTGGTGGTCATGCTCTACGACAATGCCCTCGCAAGCATGAAGGCCGGCAAAGCCGCGATCGCGGCAGGCGACAAGAGCCAGAGCAATGTCCTCATCGACCGATCTGAACAGATCATGACCGTCCTGATGCACTGCCTCGACGTGCGCAGCGGCGAGATGGCAGTCGACCTAAGAACGCTTTACTGCTACGTCTTGAACGAACTTTCCGAAGCAAAAACCGACCCATGCGCCTCTCGGCTCGAGCGATGCGAATTGGTGATGAAAGATTTACGAACGGTGTGGCTGGAGCTCGAAGCTTCGATCACTCCGGAAGGCGGATTCGGTTCCGCAATCGCAGCTTAGTACTCCTTGCAACCACTGTGATGGGTGGATAAGGGATGGCCGGACTTCGGTTCGGCCGTTTCTATTTATGTAGTCCAGATATCCGTTTCACGACTCCCGGCAACGCGGGTTCCTGCATCACCACGTGACTCGCACCCACCACCGCGAGAATTCTCTTTCCTTTCTTCAACTCATCCGTCAAAACCGACACCATGTGCGCATCGCGAATCTCACTCGACCTTCGCGAGACCTTACTGAGCGACCCATTACCCGTCGGATCAATCCACGCAATGCTTGGCTTTCGCCAATCACCTTTAATTCGCAGGACTGGCCAATAGCGATCGACATCCTCGATGGAATGGGGCGGAAAGTCAATGCCCTCGTTTCTGAACATGTCGAGGATTCGCTGTGCAACAACATCGGTTGATACACCCGCTCCGCTCGGTCTTCGCAAATCTTGTTCGAGCCCGCGAATCAAATAGAACATCTTCACTTTCATCGGCCCCATCTTTCTTTGAAGGACCATAAACTCATCTCTCCACCTCATGTCTATCGATCGCATAGGAACGTGATCCTGCTTCGCCCAAAAGGCCAACGCCCCGCGCTCCCCATCGTAGCGAATCGACTCCTCCAACGTCGCGCGCTGCACCGCCGAAATGTCCTCATTCAACACAAGTTGAGGTTTCTCCTCCACCCACAACTTCCGGAGAGTCACGAACTGCGGATCGCTCGGATCACGACTATGTTTGAATCCGAAATAGATCAAACGCCCCTTCCTTTGGCGGACATCCAGAACGTACGGAAGCGGATGATGAACGCGACTGTATTGCTCGAAGGACATGATCGAGCCGAGCCGACTCTGGAATCCAAGCAGCGCGATCAAGCCAATCACGACCCAGTATCGCCCACACAAGTACAATTTGAGGAGTCATGGCCCTAACGAGAGAGCAACTTGCCCAACGCGCCGCTCGAGAATTGCGAGACGGTTTCTACGTAAACCTCGGAATCGGAATTCCGACTCTCGTCGCCAACTACATTCCCGAAGGAATGGATGTCGTTCTTCAAAGCGAGAACGGCATGCTCGGTCTCGGACCATTCCCATACGAAGGTGAAGAAGATCCCGATCTCATCAACGCGGGCAAACAAACTGTCACCGAAATTCCCGGCACGTCCTATTTCTCATCCGCCGACTCCTTCGCGATGATCCGCGGCGGACACATCAACGTCGCCATCCTCGGCTCGATGGAAGTCAGCGAAAAGGGCGATCTCGCCAACTGGATGATCCCCGGCAAAATGGTGAAGGGTATGGGCGGTGCGATGGACCTTGTTGCGGGCGTCAAGCGCGTCGTCGTCGTGATGGAACACACGAACAAGGCCGGCGAAACAAAGGTTCTTCACGAGTGCAAACTGCCGCTGACCGGCAAAGCGTGCGTCGACCTGATCATCACCGACCTCTGCGTTTTCGAAGTCGAGCGCGGCGTCGGACTAACGCTCGTGGAATTAGCGCCGGGCGTCACCCAAGACGAAGTGAAAGCGAAAACGGAAGCGAATTACAAAGTCTCGCCGAACGTCAAAGAATTAGCTTTTGCTTGATTCCGACTCGTTGAGAATGGATTCGATCTTATAAGTAAGTTCGCTGTTCGTCGCGATACGATCGACACCGGCATCGCGGCCGAGTTGAAGGATTTCCTTCTCCTTGTGACCAGCGTGACCGATCGTAAAGACACCTTTCGCGTTGAGCAAGGGAACGAGTTCAGAAAAGCCTGAGGAAGAAAGGTTGAGAATGGCGGCATCGGCAGGCTCGCCATCCGGGATGGATTGAAGAAGAACCGCATCGTGGCCAAACGCCTGAACCGATTTCACCAGGCGCGAGCTCCACATCAAGTTATCTTCAAATATCCAAACTTTCATTCGCAATTCCGTGTTGAGTTTGTATGATGACAGTCCGAGAGCGATGAGAAAGGGCCTTCTAGCTGGATGGATCGCCTTGTTGCCGTTCGCAGCCTACGCTTCGAACGATCGCATCGCGGGCGTAACCTTCTCCAATGAGAAGGGTGCGATCTACGTCTCCGCAAAGGACATCGCCAGAGATCTGAAAATCCCTCTGGAATATGATCGCCGATCCGACCTCGCTTTCCTCGGCTCCATCCCCCTCGACTACCATTCAGCCGTCGGCGATCAACGATTCGTCAGCTTGGCTGCGTTAACTTCGCTAGGCGCGAAGATCGAAACGAAGAAGAGCGAAACCATCATCCGCCTAAACGGCAATACCGTAGAAGTAAGAGTCGGCAAGAAGACGGCGACGGTCGACAAACATTCGCAGCAAATCAAAGTGTTTCAAGGAGGATCGCTTGTCCTCACAAGCCGAGTAAGCACGGGCAAATACACAAGGAGCACTCCCACCGGCACGTTCAGAATTGGCACCGAGAAAGACGCCTACCACTCGTCCGCCAAATACGATGACGCGCCCATGCCATGGGCCGTCCATGTCGTCCGAAACATCTTCATCCACGGTGGAGTCGTCCCCGACTACCCCGCCTCACATGGATGCATCCGCCTCCCCGAGGATGCAGCCAAATGGTTTTACAATTGGGCAGAACCCGGTACCGTCGTGACCATCCGCGACTAGCGGTCTCATTCATAATCCTTCGCAATGCCTGGCGGACTTACAGAAGCGATCAAGACTTGGGCCGAACACATCATCGGCACGATGGGATATCCAGGCATTGGCCTTCTCACCGCATTAGGAAATGCGAACATCCCAATTCCGAGCGAAGCGGTCCTCCCCGTCGGCGGCCTCGCCGCCGCCAAAGGAACGATGAACCTCCACACCGTCGCGTGGGTGGGAACGCTCGGCTCGATCATCGGGAGTGTCGTTTCCTATTGGGTCGGCGCGCTGCTGGGCGTCGACTTCCTCCGAAAATACGGAAAGTACGTTCTCATGAAGACGTCGGAAATCGACGTCGCAGAGAGATGGTTTGACAAACATGGTCTTGCCGTCACTCTGTGGGGAAGATTCGTTCCGCTCGTGCGCTCCTTTGTGTCTTTGCCCGCTGGAATGGTGCGCGCGAATTTCGGAGTGTTTCTCCTTTATTCTTTCCTCGGCTCGCTACCGTGGTGCTATCTCTGGACGTGGCTCGGTTTCAAAGTCGGCGAGAACTGGTCAAGCGTTGAGAAGTACACGAAGATTCTCGACGCCTTAGTCGTTCTCGCGATTGTCTTACTGCTTGCGAAGTTTATTTGGAGCAGATTTAAGAAGAAAGAAGCTCCGGCGATTTAGTAAGAGAGCGCCTGCTTCGGTCAGCGATGAAGCATCCCGCCAAAATGCAGGTAGTCGAGAACAGCATGAGCAGTAACCCTATTTCCACGCTCACTGATCGCGGCAAGTCGAGCATCATTCTCGGTGTGAACGTTAGAACCCGATAGAGCAAGACACACAAGTGAAGAAGGGCTGCAGCAGCAAAGACTGCTGCAACTCGCGCACTTCCGTGGAATCGCCGAGTGGAGATAATGAGTGCCGCGATGCATTCCACTGGAACCATCCAATTTGGAAGCCGGATGAGTATTGGCGTCGCGAAAGCGATGCCGCCTGTGAAAGCATCGGTCGATGGCGGAGCAAGTCTCCCTTCTTGCCCAACCCACGGCAATGAACTGGCGATCATAGCCAAAATCGTTTCAGCGAAAATGAGTTTCTGACCGACCGTCAAATCTCTCACTAGGTCATTGTATGCCCAGTGGGACGCCGCCAATCCCACGGGGTTACGGACTAAACTAGTAAGAAGGCGCCAAATTCCTTGCCCCTAATGGTCCTACCGAATACATCCAACGAACCTGACACGCGGGCCCGAAGAATCCCAAAGGGATTTCGGAGCAAAGCCCAGGGTGCGGACCGCCGGAGCGAAGCGGAGGCGGGAAGCAACCCTGGGTCTGTGACGACCAAGAATCCAACCCCAAAGGGGTTGCGGACTAATCCCAAACATATTTTTCGTCCCATTCCATCCCATGTTCTCTAAGCAGTTGCCGGAATTCATCCTGGAATGAAACGGTCCGATGGTGCACATCTTGGCTTCGGATGTAATGAATGATCTTGTCAAAGTCGGTTGCAGACACGGAGAACGCCCCGTATCCAGCCTGCCATGCGAAGTCGACGTTCGTTTCTTTCACGAAAGACGAGGAAACTCGTTTCGTCTCCTTCATCCAGTCAGCGATTGTTATCGTGCGGCTGAGCCGCACGAGAAGATGGACGTGGTCGGCCACACCGCCGACTTCCAACGCTGGACAGTCGAGGCGTTTTGTGACGCCGGCGATGTACGCGTGAATATCTTTGCGCAAGGCTTCGTCCGCGAGGAACGGGCTTCGGCTTTTCGTAGAGAAAACGCCATGAACGTAAACGGCCGAAAGGGATTGCGGCATTTTTCGATTATGTCTTTGATACTCAACCCCTTTGGGGTTGCGAGGTTGTTTGGCCCCTCATCCTAAAGTTGCAGCCGTAGCCTTTTACTGTTTAAACGCAAGGCCCTGATTTGCCTAAACGCAACCCAAATATGGTCGCACGCAAACAATAACAACGGCGAAATACCATAGGGATTCCCTAGGAGCTTTTCCGCCGCCTTTCCCAGCGAAGGAGGAGGGAAACCCTGGTGCGCATCCCAAAAACCTGCAACCATGAAATCCCAAAGGGATTCCGAAGCAAAGCCCAGGGTGCGGACCACCGGAGCGAAGCGAAGGCGGGGAGCAACCCTGGGTCTGTCGCGACCAAGAATCCCAACCCCAACGGGGTTGCGGACTAATCGCGACGCTCCGCGTTCCCAGTTCCGAGTTTAAACGACCGTCTTTCTTCCCATCTCTTCGCCCTTGTTCTTGCCAATCGGTTTGACCGACGCAACGTTCTCCGGCGAGAAGTCCAACAACTGCAACCAATCTTCTTGCGAATCCGATTTCGGGAAGATTTCGTTTTCCTTGTACTCGGCGTCAGCCGCCTGAATCAAATCATCCAGCGAAACGCCCGCCGGCTTCTTCGTGTCGGCAATCGCCCGTTTGATCGCGTAGTCCTTCGCGCGATCGACGATCGACTTCAAGAGCGCGCCAGAAATCATGTCCTTGAAATACAAGGTCTCCGATTGACCGCTTCGCAGGAAAACTTTGAGAAACTCGGTGTCCTTAGATTTCCTCCACAGGTGCTCCGTAACCCCTTCAATCAACTCGCCGCGTGCGCAATCGATTTCGCCATCAAACTTCTTAACCACCGCAGGATCGAGCGGAATATTCTCGTGCAAATAGATACCGAGGATTTGCATCGTCGCCATCCTATCGGGCCGCGAAACCTTCACTTTACGATCGATGCGCTCCGGACGAAGCACGGCAGGATCGATGTAGTCAGGGCGGTTCGACGTCAGCATCAACACAACGTTGTCCAGCGAGACCAATCCATCCAACTCCGCACAGAACTGCGGCACAACTGTGTTGCTAATATTCAGCCATCGACCACTCGAACGCGTGCGAAGAACGGACTCCGCTTCATCCATGAAGATGAACACGAGTCGTCCCTCTTTTGCCTTCTCTCGCGCAGTCTTGAAAATCTCGCGGACCATGCGTTCGGTTTCACCGAGCCACATATTCAAAATCTTCGGACCGGAGATGGCCATGAAATATTCCTTCACCTCGTGGCCGACTCGTGCGCTGTATTCCTTCGTAAGGTTGTATGCGGTCGCCTTTCCAATTAGCGTCTTTCCGCAACCGGGAGGGCCGTACAACAAAATTCCCTTGATCGGTTTTTTCTCGAACTTTGCGAAGATTTCGGGATAAAGCAGCGGCTGCTCGATCGTGTCTCGGATGAGCTTGATCGCTTCTTCCTGTCCACCGACTTTCTCCCATGGAAGTTCCGGAACTTGCTCCAGGAAGTAATCGCGCGATTCCTGTTTCGCAAAATGCTCGAGCGCCAACTTGCCCGTGGGATCGATTCGAATTTCATCGCCGGGCTGAATCACAACCTCGCGAAGATTCTCTGCACGTGCAACCACTCGACCTTCGGAACCGGGGACATCCGAGCCAATGCGCAACCGCCCATCTTCGTAAGCTTCACCTACCTTTAGGATTCCGCCGTTCGACGCAGGTGGCATCGTGCCAACGACCGCGTAGGCATCGTTCACCTTTACTCGCGAGCCTGCTGCCAACTCCTCGGGGTCGACCTTCGGATCAACGTTCGCCACGAACTCCTGGTCACCCACTGCAATGAGGGCAAGCTTTTGCGTCTTCTTTGCCAGGTCGGCAACCTTGGTCTCATCGCCCTCGCCCGTATCGACTTTGCCGTCAAGCCATTGCAAGAACACACCCAGACGATTCGCCGGCGCGGTCAACTTGGCATACGCTTCCTCGTATTCGGAAAGAACTTTCTCTGCTTCTTCTCGGAGCTTGGAATCGTTCTCGATCGCTCCCTTCAGGGCAGCCAAATAGTTCTGAAGCCTGGCGTCTTCCTTGGGGGCTTGCTCGATCACCTTATAAAGGAGTTCGAGGGTTCGAGAAGGTTCGGGAGCGGGCATGGTTATACATACGACGCGTGAGCGGCCATGTTCGCGGTAGCTCGGGACGTAATTTGCACTCGCCTTACGAGGTCGGCACGGGGGCCGCTGTTGGATCCGCGACGACCGCCCTGACTGCGGGCCGGGGAAGCCACAGCGTGGCTAACAGTGATAACTGGCTCGGCGACAGGGCGACGTGCCATGTTTTCCCACTCTTCCGTTGCGAAATGTAACTCCCGTCATAGTAGAAATCGAACATCTGAGCATTGGCCGCAACACTTACGTTCGGTGCCGTTCGCGCGTTGATCGTGATCTGCGAGGGCGTCAAGCTTGCAAGTTGGGAAAAGATTCCGTTGAGGGTGGCCCGTAGGTCATTGCTTATTGATGGGCTGTTGATGTTGACCACTCGCGGTGGTGCAACCTTGGGAGTGTAAGCGCCGACCATCGACATCGCCTTGTGAGTGAAAACATCTGCCCCGCTTGCTTGGATCGATCCCTCGTAAACCATATCTGCTTCCTGACCCCAATCATTCGGCGAACACTTCACATTGTTTTCGGCAAAGGTTCCCGAGTTGAGATATCCGAGGGACGCCAAGACTTGGCAGGGCGCAGCCGAAGCAAGGCTCAATCCAATGTCCGCTTGATTGGTGTTCGCAATCCACGTCCCCGTATTACATCCGGAGAGATAAATCTGGGCGGTCGTGGACAATGTCTTCAGCGCTGTCGTGACTTGTGGAATCGCGCTGGTGTCGATCACGCCCAGAAAATAGGGGTTTCCGTGAGAGATGATTTCCATCACTTCCAACTGACTGCCCGCATGGGTGATCTGCCCGCACAACTCCTCGACGCTCATGTGAGTCATCGGGGTGTAACCGGCGGGCGGATTAGCCGCCAGCCGGTTTGCTATAGATAGGAGGAAACAGTCCTCGTGGCCAACGGGGCCTGGATAGACAGTTGTGATCTTCATAGAGTTCCGAATTGCCGGATGACCCCGCTGAACTCCGTCCATTGCGAGTTGTGCGGGTTGTAGAACTGATTCGGAACGTAGGTCTCAACGACTCCAACGGCGTAATAGCCTGCGCCGTTGTTGGCGTTTGCCGTCGTTTGGACGAGTACGTTTCCGTTTTGCGTTGTGACAATTCCATGGCCGAGGTTCTGCCATCCATTTCCCGGCTGAGGTAGCTGGTTGCCATTGCTCTGCCAAAAATTCGGCGAGGAGTTTCCCCAGCTCCCGCCGAATGGTTGGAAGATGTCGAACGAGATCGGTACGTTCGTTGTTCCGGCTCCGTTTTGCGAATCACTATTCGCGAACGCCCCTGCTTCTTTGCAAATAGGCACCAGCGCACCGGGCCGACTACTGTGGCCAACTCCGGTCGGCAAACCGTATTGGGCAGCGACAAAACTCTGCTCCGCGCCGAAGGGAGAGTCATTTGCGCCACCGCTGTATTGCACCCAAAGCGTCCCTTGCGGGGTGGGGCTTGAAAATCCACGATAAACCATCGTGATGACGTTTCCGGTCGATGTGAGGGCGTCAGGCGTTATTTGATGCCAGCCGCCGTCTGGCGTTAAATGCGATGTATCGCCATTGACGAAATAGAACGTCAACATGTTGATGTTCGGAGTCGAGTTCGACGCGCTGAAATTCGCCGTCAGAACACTTCCCTGCATCGATGTCACCAAGTCATATAGAGGCAAAACGTAATTTGCTTGCTGCCTAACCGATGTTCCGAGGGCAAGCGTAGCCAGCGCAAGAGTTAACATATCTTCTCCAATCCCCAGCTTCTACAAAGCTGCAATCTTCATTATAAAGCCGCCCGGCAAAGTCCCATGACCAGCGGTGCTGTTAATCCAGCGTTTTCACGAAATCGACGGCAAGTGAAATTGCTTGGCTTTCGGAGGTCAGGTACCCCTTATCAAATGCTGTCTTAAATGCCCGCCGTCCCATCGCTTGCTGCACTTCCGCTCGAAGGTCATCACGGAACTTCCTCGAGCCATCGTCCATGTTGGGATCCTCTTGAATCCGTGAAGCTATGCCGACGAGTTTGGCTGCAAGGACGTAGTCTTGCGAGTCACACGCAAGTCTTGCCACGACATCCAGGGAGGCAGCCGTGACGGCGGGGCTTTCAATGGAACTCGCAATCTCAAGCGATTCTTCGATCAACTCAATATGGCTTTTTAGGTCGTTTCTCTCGGCATATAGCCCTAGCAAGTTGGTAATGCAGATGCCGAGGCTTTGTCGATCTTGGAGACGGCGGTGGATACGCAGGGCCCGCTCTTCAAGGTTGATAGCCGCATCACGATTGCCTTCTCTACTTTCAAGCATGGCCATATTGCCGAGGGCTTGAGTCAGCTTTGCGTCATCGTTCTGTTTTTCGAACACATCTGCCGCTTCGAATAGAAGCCCTTTCGCCGACGCCGTGTCACTGTCCTGCAATGCCACAAGAGCGAGATTATTTAATGCCGCGCCCACCATCGACATTTTTCCAGCATCTCTCCAAATTTCTAAACTTGTTTGAAAGGCTATCCTTGCCGCATTGAGTTTGCCTTGATACCATGCGAAAATGCCGAGCATGTTTATTGCGTCTGCCTTCAGGGCTTCGGGCGCGTGGGGTGCGCCGTCTACGGCGCGCTGAAACCAATTGCCCCCATCTCTTAGCGATCCACGTCGAAGCCAATACTTGCCGAGTGAAACCGCAAATTCAAGCCCCTCCACCGCTTGTTTCGGGTCAACGATGGCGCGATTCAATGCAGCCGCTATGTTCGGATAATTGGTATCGAGAATTCTTGACCACTTACCATCCTCGGCGTCCAAACCCGCCTCGTTTGCGAGCTTCGACAAATGAGAGTAATAAGCAAGATGCCGATCCCTGATATCGTGCGTTTGCGGACCGCCTTTCTCATTCGCATATTCGCGGACGGTCTCAAGGAAGCGAAAACGGCGATCTCCATGTGCCGTAACCTCAGGCCATACCAGGCTCTTTGCGACAAGGCTCTGCATGGTCAGGAGAACCCGGGGCGCGTCGCATATCGATTCTGCCGCTTCAAGTGTCCAACCCCCAACAAATACCGCCAGATCGAGAAACAAAGTGCGCTCTTCGTCGGTGAGCGTGTCGAAGCTCCAATCGATCGCGGCGCTGATCGTGCGATGCCGCGCTTCGACGCCCTCATCATCGATGCGGAGAACTGTGAGTTGCTGATCAAGACGGGCTAGCATCACGTCCGGAGTAAGAACTCCGAGGTTGGCTGCGGCCTGTTCGAGGGCGAGGGGAATGCCATCCAGTTTCTTGCAAAGGTCCAGTATCGTTTGTGGTCTGGTGTTTCGAAGAACCTCTTCAAAACCTCTTAATCGTGCTCGTTCAAGAAGAAGATTCACTGAGTCGAGGTGCGTGATTTCTTCCAATGACTCCGCCTTCTCAACTTTCACATCCATTGGTGGTAAGCGGTAAGCGTGTTCACCCGCGACGTTGAGCGGCTCGCGCGAAGTGGCGATCACCGAGACCGTCGAAGAACTCTTCAGAAGACGCTGGACAAAGACCGCCGCCTCGTGCGCAACATGCTCGCAGTTGTCGAGCACGAGAAGCATGGGATCACCCTGAAAATGTGCTGCAATCGCATCGCCAGGATCATCGACGCCGACTTTGATGAAGAGGTCCTCGATAACCTTTTGGGATAGGGCGCTCGGATCCTGAATAGGTGACAGGTCGACAAACCAAACCCCGCCCTTCACCTGGTCCACGCTTTCAGCCGCGAGCTGCAGTGCAATCCTCGTCTTCCCCGCCCCGCCGGGACCGAGAATCGAAATGAGTCGCGGTCGAGGAGCGAGCGTGCGCAACTCCTCCAATTCCTTTTCTCTGCCGATGAACGAAGTAAGTTGGACGGGCAGGTTATGGCGAATCGCATTCAGCGATCTCAGCGGCGGAAACTCGCGTGCGATGTCGGGAGCAAGCACCTGGTAGATGCGTTGCTGCTCACTCAAGTCCATCAGTCGATGCAAGCCGAGATCGAGGAAATCAAACCCCTCCGTCGCATCACGAGTGATATCCGAAACTAGTATCTGGCTACCGTGGGCCGCCGACCGTATTCGAGCACATCGGTTCACATCTCGGCCGTAGTAGTCACCTCCGTGCGGCTCGGCTTGCGCGGTGTGCAGGGACATACGCACTTGGATCTGCGCTCCGATTCCCCATTCTTGAAGTGGCAACTCCTTTTGAATTTGAATGGCCGCGCGAAGTGCGTCATTAGCATCGGTAAAGACGCAGAAGTGACTATCGCCTTCGCCGCGCTCCTTGATGAGCCGGCCACTGTTTTCTTCGACCGAACGCTGAATGATCGAGTCGTGCTTGTGGATCGCCTCGCGCATCGAATCGGCGCGCGATTCCCATAGCCGGGTGCTACCGGCAATATCGGTCATCAGGAAGGTCACTCGTCCCGACGGTAGTGGCAAGCCAGCGGTCTCGATACTCTCATTATCCAACTGCCGGTTCGTTTGAACCTAGCTGTCAATTAGTCACATCCTTCAGGCAACACACCTTTCAAATAGGACCGTCCAATAAACATGAAGCGACTCCTGCCGTTTATCTTGCTGGCAATCTGTAGTGCCGTGGCGTCGGCTCAAGACGATGTGAACTTCAAAGTCATCGATATGCCGCTTCAGGATTTCTCATCGATCCACGAGTACAAGATCATGACGATTCGATCCGCTTCGGAATGGCAGACGTATTGGAATCGGTACGTGACGGCGAATGTCGAAGACGGCAATGGCGGATGGCAGCCGATGCCGCGCCCCGTTATCGACTTTAAGCAATTTGAAGTGGTCGCCGTGCATCTGGGATCACAGGGCAATGCGGGGAAGATCAAGGTTTCATCGGCCAAGCTTTTTGGCGCGGATTACGCCGTGACGATCGACAAAGATTCGGGCGGAATGGTCATGCACCACAACTCGAACCCTTCGATCCTCATTCGACTACCAAAGAGTCGAGGGAAAGTGACGGTCGTCGTGAATAAGGGACGGCAAGCGGATGACACCGAGCACGTTCGCGGGGGATCGCGCAGAACGACGGGCGGTTAAAGCTTTGCCAGCTCCATCACATTCAGAAAGGTCTTGAAATGGAGCTTGGCAACCTGTCCTAACTTCTCCTGACCCTCTTTTCGCACGAATGCCACGCCCGCCTTAATGACGAGGTCGGATGCCCCCTTTGGCAATGTTGTCCCGAACTCCTCTCCCAGGCGCTTGAGACGGGTCAAGAATTCGGCGC
>Ga0207680_10001025_pt1 | contig 13185 bp, 8 predicted proteins | sample KBSS23metaG_FD_184321 | JGI IMG/M metagenome (GOLD analysis project Ga0207680, IMG submission 184321) | Switchgrass rhizosphere microbial communities from Kellogg Biological Station, Michigan, USA - KBS S2-3 metaG (SPAdes) (version 2) | ecosystem: Host-associated > Plants > Roots > Rhizosphere >... | reverse complement strand
GATGTCGACGTACTCCTCGTCGTATTCGGTCGAGCCGAGCGACTGACGGGACACGGTGATCACGTTGCCGCCGCCGTCCCGGAGGGTGCCGGTGGGACCGGCCAGGGTGGCCAGCGAGGTCGCCGGCTTGATCGTCACCTTGTTGGCCCCGGCGCCGATGATCTTCACCGGCTTGTTGATCGTCAGGCCGTCCATCTCCCCTTCCGCCAGGACCGGGTTCAGTTCGCTGTTCACCGGTTTGGAGGATTCGTAGTAGACGCCCGGGCAGACGACGATCGTGTCCCAGGGGCTCGCGTATTCGACTGCTTCCTGGATGTGTTCGAACTCGGCGTTCGGGCACTGGACACCGTCGTCGTCGACGGTCCATACGTTCGCCCCCGGGACCGAGGTCACGTTGGGGATCTCGTATTCGCCGTCGGCGCGCTTGTAGGTGCCATCGTTGATTTCAGCGACCGGGTTCGGCCCGCTCGTCGGTTCGCCTTCGCCGGGGCCGGCGTTCGGCGCGGTCGAGTCGAGGAGCACAGGCGAGAAGCCGGAGGCCGGCTGCTCGAATCGCACGTCGGCGAGCTGGATCGAGCCGCTGCTCGGCATGCCCTTTTCGCCGAAGCGGAGTTCGAGCTTCCGCAGTGCGGCCAGGTTCACTCCCTGCCCGGCGAATTCCGCAAGTGGCACGCGGAGGTCGCGGAGCATAACGTGGACCCGGTCGGAGGTGTCCCCGAGCGTCTGCTGGGTAGCCGTGCCGAAGTCGGGGTCAGCCGCTTCGACCGTGCCTTCGTGCCCTTCCGCATCCGTCACCGCGATGGTCCAGTTCTGCGGTGCGTACTCCGGGTTCCACAGGCCTTCTTCGCCGCGCGAGGGATTGCGCGGGTCGAAGAAGTTCACCGCGGTAGCCATGTACAGGGCCTTGTAGCCGCTGACGTTGCCGTCTTTGGCCGGGATGTTCAGCCCGAGGTCGGCCGGCTGTTCCCAGGCGATCGCCAGCTGGCGACCGTAGGAGCCGTTGACCGGGGCCTGTTCGCGCGGGGCGGCAGTGGACTCCGCACCGGGCGTTTCGTTGGTCCCCTGACCGCCGAGCGTATGCGGCGCGGGCTGCGGGCACGACTTGGATGCGGTCGGGAATTCCCCTTCTTTCAGCTGGGCCGGTTCGGCCTGATGCGGGTCGGGGTCACACCAGTCGATCCCGTTCGCGGTCGTTGCCGGCCGCGGCTGTACGCCGCCGCTCTTCGGGTACGGGTTGGCGAAGCCTGAAGCTTCGATCCGCGTCCCGAGGGCGTCGAGCGTGGTGGGGTGTTCGGTGTCGGGACGGAGCACGTCCATCCGTTCCGCCGGCGGTGCCGTGTAGCTGTCGGCGACGCGGTCGATGCACGGGATGCGTTTGCCCGCGATGCTCGTCGGGCATGCCGACTGCGGGATCGACGGCTCGCCTTCGGCCGCGAGTTCACCCGTCAGGTACGGTTCGAACGCGCCCTCACCGCCGACGTAGCGACGGAAGAAAGCGGCCACCGTGGCCAGGCCCATCTTCTCCTGGTCACCCATCAGGGACGGGTCACCGGACATCCGCGTGTTGACCAGCGGGTCGAGCTTGGTCTTGCCTTCCGGGAATTCACCCGGGACGATTTCGCCGTTGCCCCAACGGTAGGGCTTCGTTTCGCCGGTGACCGCCTCGAAGTGCGGGCCGGCTTCGCCGGAGAGGCGGATGTTGTGCGGGTCGGTCGAGTTGAGGGTGCCGAGGACGTTTTCTTCGACTCCTTTTTCGATCCGGCCGAGACTTTCTTTGGCGTCGGGACCGCAGGCCGCGTCGGGCTGGCTCGAGTCGTCGCCGTCGGCCTGCCAGACGGTGTTGTAGGCATCGTGGTTGCCGCCCACCTGGAGCACCTGGAACCGCGGGTACGGATCGTTCGACTGGTACTGGCTCCGTTCGTAGAGACGCGCGCCCTGCAGGTTGGAGACGTCACCGTCGCAGGTGCCGATCATGGTCATGTAGGGGACGCCGTAAGGAGCGTGGCGTTCGTAGTCGACCGGTGCGATCGAGACGACCCCGCGGAGCGGGAAGCGTTCACCGGCCGGCAGCGTCTGGTTATAGAGGACGAAGCTGGCGACGGCATCGCCCCCGCGCGAGTGGCCCATCAGGCCGATCCGCGTCATGTCGACCTTGCCGACCAGTTGCGAGCCGATATTCGCGCCTTCCGCGCTCAACGGGGCCGCATCGGCCGCTTTGATCTTGTCCAGCATCGCCATGATCAGCAGGCGTCGGGCGTGCATGCCCTTGCCCTGACCGTCCTGGCGCGCCATCAGTTCGTCCTGATCCAGTGAGACGACCGTGTAGCCCCAACTGGCGAGATTTTTCGCCATGTAGGCGTAGCCCTCGTCGTTGCGCTTGTAGATCGTGCAGATCGGCGTTTTGCCCGCTTCCGCCTTACCGGCATCGCATTCGCCGTGGTTGCCATGGACGAAGAGCAGCAACGGCGACTTGCCGGGGTAGTTTTCCGGCTGCCACATGCTGCCGCGGATCTGCAGGGTGATCGACGAGTTGGAACCCGTCGCGGGTTTGCCCGCGCTGTTCGGTTCCTGCAGCGTCGCTTTGCCGAAGGTGACCGGGTTGAGTTCCTTCGGCGTGTAATGCCCGTATTCGAGCGGGTCCGGTAGTTCGTCGTACTTGAGCGTCGATGACGCTCCGCTTGCCGTCGCGGCAAGCACCACCACGCCGAGCAGGCACAAAGCCGCAAGGGCAGGTAGCAACTTCCTCAAGAAGGATGATGGGATCAAGTCCGTCTCCCGAATTGACTGTCTGGACAGGGTTGAGCAGGCCACGGGGTCCGGGCCCGCGAGACAGCGGAATCTAAGAAGCAGCGACCAGTCCCGTTAAGGCCCGTCGTACAAGCTCTCGCGTGCTCAGTTTGTCCCTCTGTACAGCGTGCAGGCCCATTGCACAAAAGTTCGTTTCACGCAATGGCCGGCAGGCCAGTCTGGACCTATGTCGAATGTGCAAAGGGCCCAGCGCGGAGGAGGCCGGACACGAGGACGGTGCTCAGCCGCGGATGGCTTCGAGCCGCGCGAGGATCTCCGGCACGTGCGTCAGGTACGCGCCGTAGTCGAAGACCGCGTCGAGGTCCAGCTGGGGGGCGGCCTCGGCGAGGAGGTCGCGGAATTCGGTGCCGGTGTCCCAGGCCCTCTGGGCGTTCTCCTGGACCACGCGGTAGGCGTCGTCGCGGGACATGCCGGACTCGACCAGGGCGGTGAGGGCGCGTTGGCTGAAGAGGGCACCGTGGGTGATGTTCAGGTTGGCGCGCATGCGCTCGCGGTGGAGGGTCATGCCCTGGGCGACGCCCTCGCCGAGGCCCTGCATGTAGTCGAGCAGGATCGTCGCGTCGGGGAGGATCACCCGCTCGGCGCCGGAGTGGGAGATGTCGCGCTCGTGCCAGAGGGCGACGTCCTCGAAGCCGGTCTGGGCGTAGCCGCGCAGGACGCGGGCGAGGCCGGTGATCCGCTCGGTGCGGATCGGGTTGCGCTTGTGGGGCATCGCCGAGGAACCCTTCTGGCCGGCGCGGAACGGCTCCTCGACCTCGCGCACCTCGGTTTTCTGCAGGTTGCGGACCTCGGTGGCGAAGCGCTCGAGGCCGGCTCCGGCGAGCGCGATCGTCGCGAGCAGCTCGGCGTGGCGGTCGCGCGGGATGACCTGGGTGGCGACCGGCTCGATCCGCAGCCCGAGCTTGTCCATCACCCGCGCCTCGACCGCCGGCGGCACCGAGGCGTAGGTCCCGACCGCGCCGGAGAGCTTGCCGTAGCGGAGCTGCTCGAAGGCCGTTTCGAGGCGCTCGACGTTGCGATGGGCCTCGAAGGCGAAGCCGGCGAGGCGCAGGCCGAAGGTGGTCGGCTCGGCGTGGACGCCGTGGGTGCGGCCGACGCAGAGCGTGTCGCGCTCCTCCAGCGCGCGGGCGATCAGCGCGTCGCGGAAGGCCTTCGCCCCGGTGACGAGAATCTCTCCCGTCGCCTGGAGCTGCAGCGCCAGGGCCGTGTCGAGCACGTCGGAGGAGGTCAGCCCGTAGTGGATCCACTGCGCGCCCTCGGGGCCGATCGAAGATGCAACGACGTCGACGAACGCGGCCACGTCGTGGTCGGTGATCTTCTCCCGCTCATCGACCGCCTCGACCGTGAATGCCGCCCGGTCGCGGGCCGCGGCCGCGACCTCGGCCGGGACGATGCCCTCCTCCGCCCAAGCATCGGTGGCGGCGAGCTCGACACGCAGCCACGTCTCGAGCTTCGCCTGCTGGGTCCATACGGCCCCGATCTCGGGGCGGGTGTAGCGCGGGATCATGCGTTGATTATGCGTGCCGCGAGCACGCCGGCGTTTTCGGCACCGTCGACCGCCACGCAGGCGACCGGCGTCGCCGCGGGCACCTGCACCGTCGCCAGCAGCGCGTCGGCCGCGTCGAGGCCCTCGCCGGCGAGCGGCACCCCGATCACCGGCAGGTCGGTGTGGGCGGCGGCGATCCCCGGCAGCGCCGTGCTCATGCCCGCCCCGACGACGATCACCTTGCGGCCGTTGGCCCGCGCGCTCTCGCAGTAGCTGCCCACCGCTTCCGCGGCGTCCATGACCCGCACCTCGGAGGCGATCCCCTGTTCGGAGAGGTACTCCTCGGCGGGCAGCATCCGCGCCAGATCCTCGTTCGAGCCGACGAGGATCCCGACCAGCGGGCCCGAGGCCGCGAAGTTCTCCTCGATCCGCTCCAACTCGGCGTCGACCTGTGGGTCGGGCTCGGGCAGCTCGGCGGTGCCGATCTCGGGTGGATTCGGGTCGGCGATGTCGCTCATCGGGGTACTCCTATCGGGAGATTGATCAGGGGCTGGAGACGCGGCCGACCGCGCGGGCGGCGATGTCGCGGCGAACCTGCATGCCGTCGAAGGAGATGCGGCTCGCAGCATCGTACGCGCGATCGCGCGCCGCGGCGGGGTCGGGGCCGAGCCCGACCCGGCCGAGAGGGCTCAGCGGCCCGTGGCCGCGTGGTGCCCGCGGTGCGCCGGCCGCGGGGGCTTCGGCCGCAGGGTCAGCGCTCGCTGCGTGGCCGTTGCGCCCGCTGCGGCAACGATCGCCATCACCTGGCGCGCCGTCGGGTCTTCGCGCAGCAAGGCGACGGACGGTTGCGACAGCCGCAGGTTCACGGTTCCCACCCTGCCCGCGGCGATCGAGAAGCTTGCCTTCGACAAGGTGAGGACGCGCTTCGCACCGTTCTTCTTCTCGGCGAGCCTGTGCACGGTGCGCAGCGTCGCGGTCCCCTTGCAGGCGCCCGCCGATCCGGCGTCGCAGGAAAGGCGGAGCTTGACCTGCCCGTTGCGGTCCAGGGTGAGCTTGCCGGAGAGGATCCGGATCAACGCCGTACGAGTCGGGGCCGGGCCCGTGGCGTTCGGGGTCGGAGTCGGAGTGGTGGTCGTCTCCGGCGGCGCCGCGGTGGGCATGGTGAGTCGCCACAGCTCCTTGCCATGCGTGCCGTCGTCCGCAGTGAAGTAGAGGGCTTCCCCGACCGGCGTCAGGTCATCGGGCAGCGAGCTGTCGTGGCCGGGAAGGAGGTCGGCAACGAGGGCGGTAGTCGTCCCGTCAGTCGCCCACATCTCGATCCCGGTGGCTGGAGACTGGGCGGAGAAGATGAGAGAGCCGTCGAACGGCGTCAATTCCGCGGGTTCGGAGCTGCCGCTTCCCGGCCAGAGGTCGCCGACTAGCGTCGTCCCTTCTTCACTGCCATCCGAACGCCACAGCTCGTAGCCATGTACGCCCTCGTAGGCCCGGAAGAAGGCCCCTCCGTCGAAGGCGGTGATGTACCCCGGGGAAGCGGTCGCGGCGCCTGGGTTGATGTCCTTGACGAGAGTGGTTCCGGCACCCGTCCCGTCGCTTCTCCACAGCTCGCTGCCGTGGACGGCGTCGAAGGCCGTCATATAGAGGGTGCCGCCGGCCGGGGTCATGTTGTAGGGAGAGCCGTCCGCCGCTCCGGGATTGATGTCCTTGACCAGTTCCGTTCCGCTTTCGGTGCCGTCGCTCCGCCACAGCTCAACTCCGTGCACGCCGTCCCCGGGGGAAAAGTAGAGGCGTCCGGCGAATCCGGCCAGGTGCTGGGGAAAGGAGCTTGCGGCGCCCGCCACGACGTCTTTCACCAATTTCGTGCCGGCGGCGGTCCCTTCCGATCGCCATAGCTCCATGCCGTGGGTACCGTCGTCGGCACGGAAATAGACAGCACCCGCGAGCTCGGTCAGGTCGTTTGGGAAGGCGCCTGGGGCTCCCGGCCGGACGTCTTTCACCATCGTCGTCCCGAACGTCGTGCCGTCGGATCGCCATAGCTCGTAGCCATTCAGGCCGTCATTCGCGGAGAAGTACAGGGTCTGGCCGACGGCGACGAGTTCATGGGGTTCGGAGCTCGTCGGGCCCGGCGCGATGTCCCGCACCATCGTCGTCCCGGCGCTCGTGCCATCCGTTCGCCACAGCTCGAGTCCATGGGCGCTGTCGTGGGCCATGAAATAGAGGAAGGAGCCGGCGACGGTGAGGTCCTGGATTTCGGAGCCTTTTTCGCCGGGTTCGATGTCGGCGACGAGGCCGTCGTCGCCGGCGCCGGCTCGCCATAGCTCGTGGCCGTGGGCGTCGTCTTCGGCGGTGAAGAAGAGCTGCCCGCCGAACGACGTCAGTTCTTCCGGGTTAGAGCCGCTCGGGCCTGGATAGACGTCGGCGGCGAGTTGGGCCTGCAGGGGCGCGGCGCCGGCCCCGCCCACGAACGCGGCCAGGCAGAACAGCGCCACGACCAGCGCGACGAACGCAGCTCTCAGGGATCTTCCTTGCATGCAACGCACGGTGCCGGGTTGCGCGAGGCGAGTCCATAGGCAACTCTTGCTAGCCGTGAGCGCCTTGCCTGACCTGCAGATCGACGAAGCCCTGGCGGCGCTCGAGTTCGCCGTCGGCCTCACCGAATGCACGGACGCAGAGGCGTTCGCCACCCAGATCGGCCTGCTGGAGCGGCTGATCGGCGCCGAGAGCGCTCTGGTCAGCAGCTGCGAGGGGTGGGCCCCGACGACGACGATCGAGGCAGGCGACCCCTCCGTGTACACGCCCGACCTGATGGCGGCGACGGTGCCCAACTGGCGCGACCACCCGGTTCTGGCCCACGACGTCGTCGGCGGCGGCCACGGCGCCCGGCGGGTCTCCGACTTCCTCAGCGCGCGCGAGTGGCGCCGGCGGCCGCTGTTCAACGACTTCTATCGGCCGCTCGGCATGTCGTGGGAGCTCTCGGCACAGCTTGCCTGGGGCCCGGCTGGATCGAGCTGCTGTGTCACCCTGCACCGCGACGGGCGGGACTTCGACCGACGTGAGATGGCACTGCTCGACGCCGTCACGCCGCACCTGCGGGCGGCGCGGGCCCGGGTCACGCCACGGGCCGGTACGGCAGCGACGGACGGACGTTCGGTGGCACCCGACGCTGGGCCGTCGGCCGCTCAACTCGGACGGCGCCTCTCTCTCACCGCCCGTCAGGCCGAGGTCCTCCTCCGCCTCGCCGCGGGTCGCACCAACGCCGGCATCGCCGCCGACCTCGGGATCAGCGTCAACACCGTCGCCCGCCACGTCGAGGCGATCTACCGCCGACTTGGTGTCAACACGCGCGTCGCCGCCGCCCGGGTGGCGCTCGACGGCTGAGGTGGGTCAGTACCCGACCGGTGCTTGGGAGGTTGATCAGGGGCTGGAGACGCGGTCGACCGCGCGGGCGGCGATGTCGCCGCGGACCTGCATACCGTCGAAGGAGATGCGGCCCGCCGCTTCGTACGCGCGATCGCGCGCCGCGGCCGGGTCGGGGCCGATCCCCGTCACGTTCAGGACGCGTCCGCCAGCGGTCACTATCTCCCCGCCCTGGGAGGCGGTCCCGGCGTGGGTCACCTCGGCGATCGCGGCCGCCTCGTCAAGGCCATGGATCACGTCCCCCTTCGAGGAGCTCTCCGGGTAGCCCGCCGAGGCGAGCACCACGGTCACGGCCCAGTCATCATCAAATTCGGCCCTCATTCCGGCGAGCCCGCCCGGCTCGCGCGCGGCGCGGAAGAGGTCGACGATGTCGGAGCGCAGCCGCGGCAGCACCGCCTGCGTCTCGGGGTCGCCGAAGCGCACGTTGAACTCGATCACCTTGGGACCGTCGGCGGTCATCATCAGCCCGGCGTAGAGGACGCCGTGGAAGGGGGTGCCGCGCTCGGCCATCGCCGCGACGATCGGCCGGTGGACCTTGTCGACGATCTCCTCGACCTCGGCCGCGCCCGCCAGTCCCGGCACCGGCGAGTAGCTGCCCATGCCGCCCGTGTTCGGCCCCTCGTCGTCGTCGAAGATCCGCTTGTAGTCCTGAGCGGGGGAGAGGGGGACGACGTTCTCGCCGTCGCAGAGCGCCAGCAGCGAGAGCTCTTCGCCCTCGAGGAACTCCTCCATCACCACCGCGGTCGCGCCGAAGCGGCGCTCGGTGAAGTAGACGTCGAGCGCGCCGCGCGCCTCGGCCTCGTCGGCGCAGAGGATCACGCCCTTGCCCGCGGCAAGGCCGTCGGCCTTCAGCACGGTCGGGTAGGCGGTCGCGGCGAGCGCGGCGTCGGCCTCCTCGCGGTCGCGGAGTAGGACGTGGGACGCCGTCGGCACCCCGGCCGCCGCCATCAGCTCCTTGGCGAAGGCCTTCGAGCCCTCCAGCTCGGCCGCCGCCTGGCTCGGGCCGAAGGCCGGGACCCCGGCCGCCTCGAGCGCGTCGACGACGCCGACGACGAGCGCCGCCTCGGGGCCGATCACCGCCAGGTCGACGCCTTGCTCGGTCGCCAACGCGACGATCGCCTCGACGTCTTCGACCCCGACCTCCGGAAAACATGCGGCGTCCGCCGCGATCCCCGCGTTGCCCGGCGCGCAGAGCACCTCCGGCGCCGCCGCCGAGCGTCGCAGCGCCCGGACGATCGCGTGCTCGCGGCCGCCGCTGCCGACTACGAGCGTCTTCAAGAAGTGAGGTCCTCGGCGGGCATCGCGGTCAGCGTGCGGCTGGTCATCGTGCCGCGCGACCCGAGCTCCACCGAGATCTTCGCCATCGTCTGCTCGTCGGGAGCCTCGACCACCGTGACGAAGTCGTACTCGCCGAGCGTCGCGTACTGAGTGACGACCTTGCCACCCATCTGTTCGACCTCTTTGTTCACCTCGGTCGTGCGGCCGGGGTTGTTCTTGAGGGTCCGTAGGCCCTCGGCGGTCAAATTGGTCAGCATCAGGTAAGTCGGCATGGCTCCTCCCTTGGAATCCTAGTGGCCGTCAGCTTGTTCGGCCACTACCCGGGAGCGGCGCCGCCTAGTACCCGGCGGGATGGCGGACGACGAACCCTTCCGGGTAGGGCGGTTCGGCGTGCCAGCGGGGGCCGGTGCCGCTCGCGTCGCCGACCGTGTCCCAGCGGAGGCCCGCGATCACCATGTAGGTGTGGGTCGCGTTGGCGTAGATCGTGATCCACTTGCCTGGGCCGGGTTCGCCATAGCTCTCCAGCGAGCCGGAGGTGAGCGGCGTCTCCAGCAGTCCGGCGCCGTAGAGGGCGAAGCTGACCGCGCCGGAGCAGTCGTAGCCGTAGCTGTAGAAGGAGGCGTGGCCGCCGCCCCAGACGTAGGGGGTGGTGGCGATCGAGTTGGCGGCGGCGATCGCGGCCTTGATCGCGGGCGGCGCGCTCGCCGGCGCGGCGGCGAGGCCGTTCGGCTGGATCACCGCTTCGGCGCCGGTGACCTGCGTTTCGGCGGCGAGCGGGGCGACGCGCCAGTCGACGTAGTGGGTCTTGCAGCCGCCTTCGATTTCTTCGGCATCGGCGAGGACCTCCTCGACGTACCACTCGGCTTGGTTGTGGGCGAAGACGCCGGCTTCCAGTGAGCCCTTCGACCAGATCTCGCGGGCGAGCGTCGCGGCCGAGTCGAAGATGTCGGCGTGTTCGATGTGTCCGTCGTCGTCCCCGTCGACGCGGAACTGCTTCCACTCGCTGGCTTCGAGGCCGAGCGCGCCCGTTTCTTCGAGCTGCTTCTTGTCCATCCCGCGGCCGAAGTTCGACTCGAGGCGGGCGATCGCGGCGAGCGCCCAGACGCCGCGCTTACCGAGTTCGTAGCGCGCCGCGGCGTCCTCGAAGGCTTCCAGGTATTCGGCCGGGATCTGCCTCTTCCAGCCCGGCGCGGCTTCGCAGCGCAGCACTTCGATCTGCGGGCTGAGGCCGGCCGCGGTGAAGGCGGTGTCGCCGATTTCCCCGGCGTAACAGCCGGCGTTGGCGAGGACCTCGGAGACATACCAGTCGGCGTGGTTGTAGGCGAAGATCGCGCCGTAGGTGTCGGTCGGCATCCCGGCGGCGGACAGGTAACGGGCGGCGGCGAAGATCGCGTCTTCGGGGTTGTCCGGATCGGCGACCCCGTCGCCATTGGCGTCGACCCCGTATTCGGCCCAGGTGGCGGGCATGAACTGCATCCAACCGACGGCGCCGGCCGAGGACGGGCCGAGGTTCGTCCCGAAGGCGGTCTCCACGGCATTGATCCCGGCGAGGACGGCGGGGCCCTGCGGCCCGAGCGCGTAGGCCGCCGAGGCGCGCTGGTAGATCGGGATCAGCTGCGGCGGGACCGCGGTGGCGGCGCAGGCCGAGGCGGTCAGCGACGGGATCTGGAGCACCGGCGCGGGCAGGTTGGTCCCGGCTTCTTCGCCGGCCCGACGAGCCGCTTCGTCGGCTTCTTCTTCGGTCCCCGCTTCGGCGAGTTCTTCTTCCCCCACCGTCGGTTCTTCGGCCGTGGTTCCGCCGCTGGCCGGCGGCAGCTTCGGGTGGCGGATCGCTTCCGGGACGAGCGGCGCGTTTTCGGTGACGCTTTCGCCGCCGGACTTCGATTCGTCGCCGGTCGGGCCCGTTTCGGTCGCGGTTTCGCCTGCGGTCCCGGAGCCGCCTTCGGTCCCGGACGCCGCTTCGCTCGGCGCCGGCGCTTCGGTCGCCGGCGCCAGCGGGCTGTTTTCGACCGGCGCGCCCAAGGTCGCGCCGTGCGTCGGTTCGCCGTTTTCCGCCGCCGCGGCGACGCCGATCGGCAGGGCGAGGGCGACGGTGAGGACGCCGGCCGCGGCGACCGCGCGGAGCTTGCGGGTGTAGGCGGGCATCAGCTCAGCCGAGGACGTTCGTGACTTGCCACTTCTTGCCCACGCCCTGTTCCATTTCGAGCCGCAGCTCGCTGGTCACGCCGACCCGCAGGAGGGAGACGCTGACCGTGTAGACGTTGCCCTTCGACGGCCCGGCGACGATGTTCACGACCTTCGCCTTCGGCACCTCGACGCTGGCGGGCTGGCGCGGCGGGCGGTGGAGGAGGGAGCGGGAAAGCTGTTTGGTGCTGGTCTGGCCGAAGGCCTTGCGGACCTTGGTATCAACGCCGCCGACCTCGTAGACGACGAAGGCCTCGGCGAAGCGCCGCGCGACCTTCTTCGCCGCCTTCGGCGCGGGCGGGCCGGTGAGCTCGCTGCCTTCCTTGCCGTTCGCGCCTTCCTTGCCTTGCCCGGCGGCGGTCTCGGCGACGTCGGCGCCGCTCGCCGTGGCGAGGCTCGAGGCCTGCGCCTGTGCTGAGGCGGTCGCCTCGGGAGTCGCGCCGATCTTGGCGGTCGCGGCCGGCGTGTCGTTCGAGCTCGCGGTGGAGGTCGTGTCGCTCTCGCGCGCTGCGGGCTTGTCGTTCGCGCCGCGCTCGGAGGTTGCTCCGCCGGTGCCGTCGCTCGCCTGCTTGCCGCCGACGGCCTTGCCGTCGCCGACGCCGGATTGCACGTCCTTGGCCGCGGAGAAGTCGGGCGGCGCGCCGTGGAGGGTGGGGCCGGTCGGCTTCGCCACCTTCTTCTTCGGGGTGGGAGCGGGAGTGACGGCCGCGGGCACGGGGGCCGGCGAGCGCTGCGGGGTGATGAAGGCCTCGGTGGTCCCGACGCTAGAACCCGAACCGCCGGACCCGGCGATCACCAGCGCCGCGACGACGCCCGCGACCGCGATGCCGCCACCGCCGAAGACGCCGATCGCGCCGCGTCGTCCCAGGCGATCGAAGGAGTCCTCGACCGGCCAGACGACGTGTTCGCGCAAGAACCAGCCCGCGTCCTCGACCGCCAGGCGCACGCGGGCTCCGCCCGCAAGGGCGGTCTCGACGCCTCCCCGCAGGCGTCCGGTGCCTTCGGTCTGATCGTCGATCAGCTGCCGCTTCTGATCGCTCGCGTCCATCTTCTTCTTCTCAGAGTGTAAGAGCACTTTCCGCGAGCTTGTTTCGGCATGTCCGGCCGAATCCCTAAGCGGGGAGCGGGATTGCGCTCCCACTCCCCACTTTTACCTATCTGTTACATCAGAACTAGGGAGCCGGACCGGAGCCGCGAGCGGTGCTGTCAGGCGGCGGCGGGGGTCTCGGCGGTCGCGCGCTCGAAGACCAGGGTGCCCTCGATGGCGTCGACGCGGACGGTGTCGCCCTCGATGAACTCGCCCTCGAGGATCTTCAGCGCCAGCTTGTCGACCAGCTGCTTCTGGATCACGCGCTTCAGGGGGCGCGCTCCGTATACGGGGTCGTAGCCGAGGTTGCCGAGGAGGGTGCGGGCGTCGTCGGTCAACTCGATCGCGATGCCGCGCTCGGCCACCCGTCCCACCAGCTGGTGGACCTGCAGCTCGACGATCCGGCCGATGTCGGCCTTCGACAGGCGATGGAAGATCACCGTGTCGTCGATCCGATTCAGGAACTCCGGCTTGAAGGTCGAGGCCAGCACCTCTTCGATACTTGCGCGAATGGCCTCGTCGACCTGGTCGCCGACGATCCGGTCCGACCCGACGTTGGAGGTCATGATCAGCACCGTGTTGGCGAAGCTGACCGTGCGGCCCTGGCCGTCGGTGAGGCGCCCGTCGTCCATCAGCTGCAGCAGCGTGTTGAAGACGTCCGGGTGCGCCTTCTCGATCTCGTCGAGCAGCACCACCGCGTAGGGACGCCGCCGAACCGCCTCGGTCAGCTGGCCGCCCTCCTCATAACCGACGTAGCCGGGAGGCGCGCCGACCAGCCGCGACACGGTGTGCTTCTCCATGTACTCGGACATGTCGAGGCGGACGATCGCCTGGTCGGAGTCGAACATGAACTCGGCCAGCGCCTTCGCCAGCTCCGTCTTGCCGACCCCGGTCGGGCCGAGGAAGAGGAAGCTGCCGATCGGCCGGT
>Ga0207680_10001022_pt1 | contig 13194 bp, 13 predicted proteins | sample KBSS23metaG_FD_184321 | JGI IMG/M metagenome (GOLD analysis project Ga0207680, IMG submission 184321) | Switchgrass rhizosphere microbial communities from Kellogg Biological Station, Michigan, USA - KBS S2-3 metaG (SPAdes) (version 2) | ecosystem: Host-associated > Plants > Roots > Rhizosphere... | reverse complement strand
ACTTTCCAGTCTGACTTCACCGCCCGAGGAACGCTCCTCTACCACTGACGTATTACTACGCCAATCCGCATCTTCGGCACTATACTTGAGCCCCGTTATATTTTCCGCGCAGAATCACAATTGACCAGTGAGCTGTTACGCACTCTTTAAACGCATGGCTGCTTCTAAGCCCACGTCCTGGTTGTTTATGCATCTCCACATCGTTTCCCACTTAGTATAGATTTGGGGGCCTTAGATGGCGATCTGGGCTGTTTCCCTTTCGTGCGACGAGCTTAGCCCCGCCGTACTGACTGCCACAATAGTCTCTCCCGGTATTTGCAGTTTGATAGAGATCAGTATCCTTGCGGACCATTACTCAATCAGAGCTCTACCCCCGGGAGGTAGTTTGTGACGCTAGCCCTAAAGCTATTTCGAGGAGAACCAGCTATCTCCGAGTTCGATTGGAATTTCTCCGCTAACCACAGGTCATCCAAGCATTTTGCAACATGCCCTGGTTCGGTCCTCCACGCAGTTTTACCTGCGCTTCAACCTGCCCATGGTTAGGTCACCCGGTTTCGGGTCTAATCCTACAGACTTTGTCGCCCTATTAAGGCTCGCTTTCACTACGGCTCCGTCATTTGACTTAACCTAACGCCTGCAAAATTAACTCGCTGGATCGTTCTACAAAAAGCACGCCGTCACCAGATTGCTCCGGCTCCGACTCATTGTAGGCACATGATTTCAGGTTCTATTTCACTCCCCTTCCGGGGTTCTTTTCGCCTTTCCCTCACGGTACTTGTTCACTATCGATCGTAAAGTATATTTAGCCTTGGAAGGTGGTCCTTCCGGATTCGGCCAGGGTTTCACGTGTCCCGGCTTACTCGAGAAAACAGATATAAGGGCTGAAAATTTTCGCGTACGGGGCTTTCACCCTCTTTGGCGCAAGATTCCGCTTGCTTCCACTAACTTTCAACTTTTTTACCTTACCCAGTGGTGACAGCCGCCTGGTCGCATAAAAGACCACTCTTGACCGAAATCAGAAGTGTTCTTTTATGGTCATCTGTAATCTCACAACCCCTATTTAATATTCGCCTGTCAGCTTATTCACAAGTAAACTTGAGAAAATTAAATAAGTTTTGGCTCTTCCCATTTCGCTCGCCGCTACTCAGGGAATTGAGGTTTCTCTCTCTTCCTGTGGCTACTTAGATGTTTCAGTTCACCACGTGCCCTCCACGTATCCTATAGATTCAGATACGGGTAACCGCGTATAACCACGGCTGGGTTGCCCCATTCGGTAATCCCCGGATCAAAGCTTGATTGGCAGCTCCCCGAGGCTTTTCGCAGCCTTCTACGACCTTCTTCGGTACTTTACGTCAAGGCATCCGTCATGTGCCCTTAAGTAACTTTCTTACGTTAGCTAATGAGACTTAAGGAATCTCATTAGCCGTTTGACTAGCAGTTGGTAACTGCTAGCTTATCTTGTTCTCATCCGCCTCGGCGGCAGACTCGAACAGATGAAATTGTTTGTATAGATCAGTCGCCGTAAAACAACTGATCTTACCCATTCATAAAGATATTCACTTGTGAATATACCTCGTGCGCGGCCGGTTTTTCAGGCCGTTCATGAGGCCCACATAAGAAAAGACAACTTGGCTTAGTTGTCTGCTCGTAAGTGAGCTCCATCACACGTAACTTTCATAGACTAGCAGGTCTCATCTGGTGGGTCAAGACATTTTAGGAGGAAATTTTAAATTTTTCCCCGTAAGCTCTACACCTCGATGCTCTCACCGTTGGGCACCACCCGCACTTCTATGCCTTGCTTTTGCGTTAAGCGCGTCATGAGACCATAGTTCATTTCCGGAATCGCCAGCACGGCGTCATGTACGGGGATAGCAATTTTTGGCTTTAACAAGCGAATATAATCCACAACCTCACCCACTTTCAGCCACGGTGCTCCCGCGGGCGCGGCCAATATCTCAATTGGCCGCTCGGGATTTGTGAAGTTGTCGCCCGGATAAAAGAAGCGCCCGGCTATAATGTAGCCCACGTTGGCCGGCCGCGGCACATCGACGTGAATAAGTGCATGCTTAGTACCGATAGCCTGGATCTGTACTCCAGCCACATCGAACACATCACCTGCTCGCACTACCTGGGTCGGAACACCCTGGCCGCTTAACGTGACCGCAGATTCTTCATCCGAATAGACTTTGGCGGTCGGATTTTTGGCCAGCAACGGCCGAATATTCCCGATTTCTAAGTGATCCGAATGCTGGTGGGTAATAAAAATTGCCCCAACAGTGGTTAAGCCCTCAAAACCATGCGAGTAAGCCCCAGGATCAATCAGGATGTGGGCCTCTCCTTCTTCAATAAATAGGCAAGCGTGGCCATACTTTGTGATGCGCATAATTGCAGATACACCTTTACTAGGAGTTAATGACCGTATTGTGGAGGCTTGAGTTGTATTGTACAAGCACATCTTTTACAAAAAGAAAAAGACCTACCCGGGGAAATGAGCCCGGGCGGGCCTTAAAGTGGACAGGGCGGCCAAAGCAAGCCTCACACAGCCACCAGGATGGCAGCGCGAACCAGGGCGGGGTTCTCGGTGTCGCGCACGAGCCGCTTGTTCTCGATGAGCCGGTGGATGAGCTCGCGAGCGGTCTTGCGGCACTCGGCCACAAGACGGGCGTGCTCCTGGACGAGTCTGGCGTGCTCCTGGACGAGACCAGGACGCGTGGCAACCAGCCCCCTGATCTCCTGGTCGACCTCGATGGCCTCGTTGAGGTTGTGGATGTGCGGGAAGGCGCGGCGGCGGGAGTCCAGTCTCTCGTCGAAGGCAGCCAGCTTGTCGGCGGCCTTCGTCAGCTTGTCGGCGGCCTTCGTCAGCTTGTCGGGCCGGTAGGTCCCGCACAGGCTGGTGACGATGGCGTCGATCTGGCACCCGTTGGCAGCCATGCCCAGAGCGTGGAGCGGAGCGGCCATGAGGTCGGTTCGAGATAGACGGCCGATGACGGCGGTCATTAGAACCATCTTCTTTCTTGCTAGAAGGGTGTGGAGGTGGGTTTGCTTCGGTTTGCCAAGGTACGAATTGGCAATCCAGTCTGCGTCGTTGCTGACGTAAAGAACGGCTAGCGGCGTTTCCCAGGTTGTCTGAACTCAAGCTTAACAAATTTTGTCATAATTGTCAATTCGTGTCTTAGTATTACGCTGGATGCTTTTTATGTTATTAGGACTCTGCACAATGTTTGTCAGCGGATAATAGTAAAAATAGCGCTTGGGGTGGGGAAAAATAGCTTATAGCTCTCCTGCCCTTGCCCAAAATCAGGCTTTATGCTTAAATACGAGAGTTATTTTGAGGCCCACCCGGGGGCTTGTAGCTCAGCTGGTTAGAGCGCGTCACTGATAATGACGAGGTCGCAGGTTCGAGCCCTGCCAAGCCCACCAGGCGGGCCTCAAAGTATGTGGGGCATTAGCTCAGTTGGCTAGAGCACCTGCTTTGCAAGCAGGGGGTCAAGAGTTCGAGTCTCTTATGCTCCACCAGGAATTATTCAGTAGTAAAAAGAGCCACACGTGCGGCTCTTTTTTTTTGCTAGCCTCATTTGATTAAAAAACTAGCGCACCTTATAATCGTTCAGCCTATCCTGTCCCCTCGTTCGAAGGAAAGCTATGCCCAAGACTCCCAGTAAAAAGACTTTTCTGCTGTTGGGTGGTGAAATTTCGCTGGCCGTTATCGTGGCGGCCAACATTGGCGTCATTTGCAGTGATGTCAGCACCGGGTTGGCCTGGTCTGCGGTGCTCATTGTCTTAAATCTTGGCTGGCTCATAATCGGTGGGCACTGGATCATTAAGGGGTCTAGCCTAATAGCCGGGACGGCCACGTTTCTGGTGACCAGCTCGCCGTTCATTGCTGCCGCCATCTGGCTCACCAATTGGGGCTGGCCGGCAATCTGGTGGACACTAGGGGCAATGTTCGTAGCCGCCTTCTTGCTGATGCTGGTTGCGGGATGTAAGTTATCGCCAGGAGCTGGCGTCCCACCCGGGCCCAATGCAGCCAAATAAATAGCCCCACCTACACCCTTTAGGAGAACCTTGTGAGATTGCAGTTTTGGATACGAGCAAAGCGCGAACAAGCTCCACCGGCGCCGTTTCCGAACACGGAAGTCGGGCGCAAGCTCTATGACGACTGCCAGAACCACACCTGCGTGATTCTGGGGCACCCGCACTATGTGCGGTATTTGCGCCCCGGAGACGTGGTGAGCCTGCACTTTCACGACAGGCACCATCGCGAAAGCTTTGCCTACGAGCCCGTAGAGCAAGAGTGCTACTTGCTCCTGGAGGGCAGCCCCTTATCGTTCCTTTCGCATCTCCTCGGTAATCTCACCATCAATTACACCTGGGGATGCACCGGGACTACGCATGCCTCAGCCATTCGGGAAGTGCGGGTTAACAACGAGCCCCTAGCGCTCCCGATCACGCCCGCTACACCAGGCGCCCTCATGGTGTAGCTCAAAGCATAAGAGTGCCCCGCCGGAATGTTCCGGCGGGGCACATTTTAGTCAGCAGCGTCCAGCACTCCCGCGTGACCGCATCTGCACTCCTGCAAGCTGCAAATAGCGGTGCATGGTGCTGTAGGCAACGCCGTGGATGCTCGCAAGCTCTCGCACGGTTTTGCCGCCGTTGTATTCCATGGCCAGCTGCTCCTTGTTGAGCTTGGAGGTTTTTTTCGTCCGCCGGCCATCAGTAAACTTGGCACTCATGCCGCGCAGCAGCGTCTCCGTCCGGCTCACGGACAGGTTGTGCTTCTGAGCTATCTGGTCAACCGGCATTCCCCCTTCCCAGTCCTGCTTCATCTCCTGGTTGCGAGCTGTAGTGTCTTTGGGCATATGCGTGAGTCCAATCTGTAGATGCTCAAAAGGCCCTGAACGTAGATGGGCCCGCACCAAGTAATGGCGCGGGCCCATACTTGTCGAGACAGAAGCCTCAACGAGGGTTGATGAAGTTGCCTACTGCGCCGGCGGGGGAACCTTGTCACCACCGCCGTCATCGCAGTTGGACAGGATGGGCGACGGGATCGGCGCCAAAGCCGTGGACCTGGTGCAGGGGCCACCGTCACATTTAGCGCATTGCTGGCACTTGTCGCATGGCGGCACGCCCAGGGGTGCGACGCCGGCCGTCACACTGGTGATCGGGGTCACTTCGAGCGTGAACTCGAGCAGCTCCGAAGCAGCTTGCGATCGTTCGAGCACGGTGGCTGGCCGTGAACTCATAATTCTACCTTTCAGGCGAATGGCTGAATCCTATACCCTGCACTCGTACACCGCCGAGGCACACCTTCCCAGAAGGGACGGAGCAGCCGGGGGTGCCCAAGCGGCTCCATCTTATAACCGAAACTGATTGGAATCAAGCCAGGAATCATCGACCGGATCACATGCACACCAGTCTGCTCGGCGCCCGAGAGATTGAGGTCGATTGCATGCCAACGTAAGTCATGTTCGTGCAGTTTGGCGTGCATCTGGGGCACCGTAGACGGACCAGCCACCACTGTATGCAGTCCGCAAACGTCCGGCCCAACCATCTCCATGACCGCATCGCTATTATCGCCCTGGCTATACCAAGTGTGATGGTCCATTACGGTGGTAACGTCAGACTCGGCCCTAAGAGCTGCTGCCGGCTCCACGTCGACGAAGGTGATCATGGACTCGATCTCTTCCAAGGCCTTGGCCATAGCCGCCTTAGGAGTCGATGCGCATCCCATGCCCAGAGTAAGCCTGGGGTGAAGTTCTCTGGGCCGCCTGGCAATTGCCAGAATAACCGGAGCGACTTCCAGGGTCAGGTTGATGAACCTAACCTCAAACTGCAGCTCTTCGAGCCTGGCAATACGATCACGGAAAGCTCCCGGTGTTTCAACTTGCTCACGCTTAAGGCCCCGGAACCAGTGATACATTAGGGCGTCCCGCTCGACGAGCTCATAGGCGCTCTTAAGAAGCGCCGTATCTCGGTCCGGGTGGGCAGCAACACCGTTCGAGGAAGCGTCGCCACACATAGCCCCATGATAATAGGGGTTAAATACCAGCTCTGCCGGCGCGGATACTGTCCGCCCCAGCACAGGATCAGTCGCATCCACGTATGCTCCGCTCGGAGCCGCTACAAATGGAAAGCCCGGTAACTGCCGCTGCCAGAATGCGTACAGCGGGGGCTCGATAACTACGCCACGCGGCTCAGCGTAGATGAGCTCCTCGTTCCGCAGCACCGAGCAGGCGTAGCGCTCATAGAGCTCCACGGCCGCCTTGAGAAAAGCTAGCGGCCGCGACTCGTCCGCGCCGAGGCCAGAACTACCTTCCACCAGCTGCGCGAGATACTGCGGCACCACCGGCTCAGCTGCCTTACTGTGAGCACCCAGCCGAATGCCCCAAGTATCATGCCCATTTGAGCGAAAGTACTCCTCCAGTCGAGCAAGCAGACGGTACTCAATCAGGCTGTCGTCGACTACAGCTCCGGCGGCGAGAAGTTTTGAGCTCAGCGGCGTCGGCTCGCACCATTCTCGGCGAAGCCTTTCGACTTCCGCCTGGTAGGCACTCGGCAGGCCTTCCACTCGGCTGTCGGGCGTTAGTAACGTTAGAGTCTCGCCGCTTTGCTCGCAACGCGAAAACGGCATAAGCCGGTGCTTCATGCGATCCTTCCGTAGAAAACCACCGTGGCCATGCCGCCAGTGACATGGCTCACTTCCAGCAGCTCAAGCATGATGGTGTCAAAATAGCCGCCATACTCCCACGAACCCAAGCCAAGCGTAGATGCGCACGACCGGGCGTTCTGGGCGGCATAACCAGCTTCTAGCAGCGCAAACCGATGAGCTCGTGGCCCATACTTGGCGGCGCTCCGATCGATTGTGTAGCTCACCATCTGAATGACCGCCGCCTGGCGCCAATCGTGGACGTTAAATCCCGCGTCAAGCACGGCCGGCGACGGATCGGCGAGGTAGATAAACCCGTTTCGATGCTTAGCCCAGCGGTACAGCCCCGGCTTGAAACCTTCAACCGACCGCACGAGGTAATCCAGCTGCAGCGGATACATCGCTCCGCCGCTTGGCACCACCCGACGCGCAAAGTCATCGTACTCCTCGATGATGCCATAGGCAGTATGAGCAATCGTTGACAGTTCGTCGTAGGTCAGGGGCTGACCGGTAAAGCTTCGGCTGGTCTGTCGGTGAGGCGTTGGTGTTAAGAGCTCACCCGCCGCAAAGAACTCGCCGGGCGGGTCTTCAGGCAGCTGCATGAGCTGTCTGACGGTTGCCTCGTCGGGCGGCACCAGCATCCTGGAGGGATACTCTGCCACATGCTGGCCAAACTGCGCCAAAAGATGAGCCTCATAGCATACTCCAGCTGCTTCGAGCCGATTAATAGCCGTTAACAAAAGTGCCTCATCAAACTCAGCGCAAGCCAGCTCGGCGACGGTCTTGTAGCCATTGGCTTGTTCATACAAATACTCAAGGAGCTTTTCCCAGCCTCGCGCATGAATTACGCTCTGCAGGGTTTCAAAATAAGCGCTCCCATTTTGACGCAAAAAATGCGCCATAACAACGGGGCGCGATGCCCGGTCCATAAGCACTCCAGGTGTTGGTAGCAGGACGGGGTCGAGTATACCACGTCCCCTCCCCGAGAGGCTCTGCTCGGCAGACGCCGTCACCTACTTAAGTCGAGGAAAAGTACAGCGCCCCGCCGGAAGATTCCGGCGGGGCGCATTCTAGGCTAGACTCTACGTCTAGCTTGAAGCCGACGCAAGTACGCCAGGCGCAGTGATGACAGGCGCCCTGTTTCCACGAGGGCGCATCTGCACTCCCGCTTCCTGCAAGTAGCGGTGCATGGCGCCGTACGAAACACCATGAGCAGCCGCGAGCGTTCGCACTGATTTGCCCTTGTTGTAGTCCTTGGCCAACTGCGCCCCATCAAGCTGGCGCTTCCGCTTCCGCTGGGTCGCCGGCAGTTCCGCACCCATCCGTCGCAGCAGCGTCTTGGTCCAGTCCACAGCCAGACCATGCTTCTCGGCGATCTGGCCGACGGGTGTCCCTGCGTCCCATTGCTGCTTCATCTCCTGATTGCGAGCAGCGATATCTCTGGGCATAGAGCGTTAGTCCAATCAGTAGATACTTAACTTGGTGTAAAAAGCGTATGGGCCCGCGCTAGGCAATAGCGCGGGCCCATTCTTGTCGAGGCTAGGCCTCAGCAAGAGTTGATTGGATCCCTACCGCACAGGCGGGGGCGCCGTGCAGCCGGTGGCCGGGATTGGCGGGGGCACGGTGCCACCGCCGCAGTCGGCGGCCGCCCGCGGCGGGTTGTTCACGCAGGACTTGGAGTTGGACTTGGAGTCGGGAGCCTCGGGGTTCCACAGACCTCCGTCCATGTCGGTGACCGGAATCACCTGGAGCTCGAAGTCCTCGACAACGGGTGCACTCATAAAAACTGCTCTCCTCTGATGGAGCGTCAGGCAAATGGTTGCAACTTGTACCCTAATTCGGTGAGGCGCCGGGGAGTATTGCCTGCTTTACTCGATCCGGAACTATGTCTCAACCTAGGGTGTCCAAGCGGTTCCATTCTATAGCCGAAACCGATGGGGGTCAATTCAGGAATTACCGAACGCACGACGTGCAGTCCGGTCCGTCGGGCGCCTTGGAGGTTGTGTTCCATGGCATACCAGCGGAAGCCAGAGCCATAAACTCGCTTCCATAAACCAGGTACGGTTGTGGGGCCAGGCGCGATAGCGCTCAAGCTCTCCACCTTACTCCCGATGAGGCTCAATATAGCATCGCTATTATCACCTTGGTTGTACCAGTATTCGTGATCCATGACCTCGCGTACATCTTCGAGCCGCAAATCCGGCTTTTGGATCGGCAAGCCCACATACGACACCATGGACTCAACTTCTTCGAGCGCTTTATTAAACGCCCTCTCCGCATCGGAATCACACCCCAGCCCCAAAAGCATTCGAGGCTGCAAACCTACGGGACGACGAGCAATCGCTAAGACTACTGGCGCGAGCTCCAGCGTCAAGTTAAGGAATAAGACCTCAAACTTGAGTGCCTGGATGCGCTCGATACGCTCAATTAACGCCACCGGCGGTATGAGCTGCTCACGTGGCAGCTCTTTGTACCAATGCTGCATGAGTGCATCACGCTCGATGAGCTCGAATGCACTCCGCAGCAACGCCCGGTCATAGTCCGTGTGGGCTGCGACGCCGTTTGAGCTGGCAACCCCACACCGAGGCCAGCCGTCATACGGATAGAGCGCCAACTCGGCGGGTAACGATGCCCGGTAGCCAGTTACTGGATCAGCTACGTTCACATATTTTCCGCTTGACGCCTCCCCGAACGGAAACTGCGGACTGCGCAGCTGCCAATCCGTGTATTTGACCGGACGCAAGACAGTTTCAAGTGGCTCGCCATGCACCTGCGCATGGTTACGATTCTCAGCGCATGCATCCCTCTCGTAGAGTTCAGCCACCGCTTTAACCAGCGCAAGGTAAGCCGACGCATCCATGCCAAACCCTTCGTTGCCGTCTAAGGCACACGCTCGGTAGGCAGGAAGCGGCAAAGCTGTCTTAGGGCTACTAGAACCCCGCCGAATAGCCCGAACCTGATTGCCAACGCCCCGCAAATACTCCTCAACCCTAAAGAGCAGATTGTATTCCGGAATACTGCCATCGGTGACGGCGCCAGCAGCTAAGAGCTTGGTGCTCAAACTACTCGGCTCGGACCAGTCCCGATAGAGTGTTTCGAGTTCAGTAATACAGGTGCCCGGTAAGCCCTCCAGCCTGGTGTCGGGCGTATGCAAGGTCATGCCATTACCCGTCTTTTCGAAACGTGCAAAAGGCACAAGGCGGTGCTGCGTCATGCAATCCTCCCGTAAAGTACCATGGTAGCAATGCCACCGCTCACACTGTCTACGCCAAGCAACTCGGCCATAGCCTGGTCGGCCGTACCGCCATTTTCCCAGGATCCCAGGCCCAGATCGTGAGCCATTATCATTGAATTCTGAGCCACATGCCCAGCTTCAATTAAAGCAAACCGATGCGCCCGCGAGGCGTATTTGGCGGCGCTTCGACGGATGTCGTAGCTAATAAGCTGCACAATTGCTGCGCTGCGCCAGTCGTCCCCCAAAAAAATCGGCGCCAGCTGTTCGTTGCTCGGGCGTGAAAGCAGGATAAACCCATTACGATGCTTAGCCCAGCGATAAAGGCCCGGCTCAATATCGTCACCACGGCGCACCAGATAATCCACCTGAAGCGGATACATACCGCCAGCACTTGGGGTGGTACGGCGTAAAAAGCCATGAACGTTCTCAATGACCCCATAACCCGCGCTCGCAATCCGACACAACTCGCCAAAAGTAATCGGCTGGTCCGTAAAGTCGCGGCAAGTTAGGCGTCGGCGAGTAGGCGCATACTCTTGATCGGCCGAGAGAAATAAACCCGGCGGATCTTTGGGCAGCTTAACAAGCTGATATAGTGCGACTTCGTCGGGCATGACGCGCAGCGGATCCGGATAGTTGCCCGCTCTTTGACCAAACTGCGCCAGCAAATGCGCGTCATAGCAGACCCCCAATTGCTCGAGTTGGTTGACGAGCCTCAACAAAACTGACTCGTCATGCTCAACCGTAGCCAGGTCTGCAATAGTTTGCCGCCCATCGGCGTGAGCATCTAGATAGTTAAAGAGCGGCACTGCGGCCGGCGGAAGTGAGATGGCGTTGTGCTGAGTTCTTACCTGCACTTCAGCCGCAATTCGTACGACGCGCGCCACAATTACTGGGCGAGACATCCGATCCATGAACACTCCAAATGTCGGCAACAGGACGGGGTCGAGTATAGCATGTCCACTGAGCCACGTTTATGACAGCTACGAATAGGAGCGCCCCGCCAGAAGATCCGGCGGGGCGCTTTGGAGCACTAACTCATGTAACTCAAGGGACTAGCAGCCCCCTGAGCCGGAACACCCCGCGCGGTGTCGTAGATGAACGTGCGGAAGTCCGGAGTGGACGTGTAGACCGTAGGCGTAACACCCGGATACTCCGAAGCCGAACGGCTAGCCGCGCCTTCGAGTTGCGGCACTCCATTCGGGAACGCTACGGCCGGGCCACCAGAATCACCCGGTGCGGGGCCATCGGTCCCGTTCGGGTTGCTGACGCAGGTTTCCTTGGCCGAGATGAAGATGTCGACACACTTGGCCGGCGACAGCGCCTTGACGTCCAGTTGCTGCAAACGACGCGGCAGGTCGGGGTCGGCGCCACTCGGGTCATCCATGCCCCAGCCGTACAGCCGCAGCTTCTCGCCCGGTCGCGCTCCGCGGGCGGCCAGCTGAATCGGCTGGACGTCCACGTTGTGCTCGAGCTTCAGCATACTCTGGTCATCGACTTCGTCAGTCGGTGCTCCCTGGCCCCACTTCCAGCCGGGGTGAGCCACGATCTGAACGACCTTGACGCGCTGACCACCAACCGTGCGGTCCTTGGAGTCTACCCTCACGTAGAACTGCTTGGCTGCGGTCGGGATGTCCAGTGAATCGGTGACAAACCGGTTGACAGCGGTCTTTCGAGCCACACCGCTAGGCGGGTCCGTAACGCAATGCGCCGCTGACGCCACCCAGCCCCGGAACACTAGGGCACCACCACAAGTGTGGTGACCGTAGACGCCGTAGTCGGGAGCGTCGTATTGCAACGAGGCCATCCAGCCGGTATCGCCGGTGGCCCCGGTGCCGCCCACAAGACTGGGCTGGGCGGCTACCGCTGGTGCGCAGACGGCGATGAGTCCGGCCATAACCAGACCCACCACCAGAGCAGCGCTCTTAGCGATTTTTCTCAACATTCCTCATTTCTCACAGGATGAGACACTCCCGCAGACATCGCCACAGGAGCATGGCGCAAAAGCACCGGAATTGATTTTACCGACCGTAAGCGAAGAAATTATTGTGCTGTCATCTATTTTCTCGCCTAAAAGTTAAAAGATTCTCGGCAAACTGGCTATGTAAAAAAGCCAGCCGATCGGCTAATTCACCCTCTGCTCCTGTTCTGCTATAATGAATTTCGTTACTCGACATGGGGCAAGTTGGCCTAAAGCCTTCTTGCTCCACCAGGAATTATGAGACCATAAAAGCCCTTCCCTGGGCTTTTTATTATTTTTATGGCAATATATCTGGGCGATCGATGCACCCTCCCGCCAACTACATAAGGAGCGCCCAATGGCCGAGCTACGAGTCGGCGTTGTGGGGTATAGCACCCAGAAATTCGACGAAGACAGAGCCAGGCGGCTCGTCAACCAGGCGTACGACCAGATCGCCGCGGAGCATCAGACGGATCAAATAACCGTGGTATCCGGTCTGTCCAACTTCGGCCTGCCGAAGATTGCCTACGAGGAAGCCGTTAAGCGCAACTGGAAGACGGCCGGTGTCACCCTCCAGTATCGGCTCGACCGGGGCGACCCCCTATTTCCCGTTGACGAGCAGATCGTCATCAACGGCCAGCGGGGCGACGAAAGCCCCGCCTTCTTGGACAACATTCACATGCTGGTCCGTGTAGGCGGCGGCGACCAATCCACGAACGAAACGGAGGCAGTCAAGGCTTCGGGCCGTCAGGTCATAGAACACGACCTGGCCGTTCTCCCCGACTAGTCCTTTCATGCTCCTCCTGGGCCCCATCCAAAGTGATGGGGCCTCACTTTTTGACCCGAGCAGTGGAATGAGGCAAAATATGGACAAAATGTTAATTTAGTGATATAATTGTATAGTTAATCGAACGTTTACACCCGAACTTGGGAGTGGCCATGTCCCTCAGCCTGCCGCAGCGCACCAACGACCCGGCGCTCGAGCTGCTGGTTCGTAAGCTGCTCCGTCGACCCCGACCCATCAAGGCCGCCGTGGTGGCGAATGCCGCTAAGCGCATCTACGCCTGGCAGCCCAGAGCCAGAACCGCCGTGCTTGAAGTGCAGCGGTTCCTCAGCCTGGCAAACACCATTGAGACCATCAAGCAGGGTGTCGATGGCCAGGAAAAAGGCACTGGCTACATCGCCAACACCCTGGTCATCAGCCTCGCTCGACTCTACGCGGCTCACATGCCCGTCGAGGAAGAGTGCTTACTGCAACTGGGCGAGTACGAAAAGCTGCTTCAGCAGCACCCATCGCTCCAGTGGATGTACGCCAAGGTCTCGTTCCTGTACCGGGCCTACGCCCACCAAACCTAC
>Ga0207680_10001018_pt1 | contig 13222 bp, 11 predicted proteins | sample KBSS23metaG_FD_184321 | JGI IMG/M metagenome (GOLD analysis project Ga0207680, IMG submission 184321) | Switchgrass rhizosphere microbial communities from Kellogg Biological Station, Michigan, USA - KBS S2-3 metaG (SPAdes) (version 2) | ecosystem: Host-associated > Plants > Roots > Rhizosphere... | reverse complement strand
GCACGGTACGCTCTCGTAACCCAATCCGCAGGAGCGTCGTGCGAATCGGGGATTCTGACCCGCGGCCACCCGACACCGCCTCTCGCAATCTCCGGGGCCCCGGCGGCAGGACCACACACCGCCTCTCGCAATCCTTCCGGCTCTCGTCCAAAACCGACGGCCCCTCGAGCGAGCCTCCCCGCGCCCGCTCCGACCTACACCAGGCCGTCCTCCTCGGCGTACCGATAGAACAGCTCGAGTCCGGCGAGATCCTCCGGCCCGAGCTCGTAGTGGAGACAGTGGCGCAGGTAGTCCTCGATCATCGGCCTCGACAGAGCCGCGTTGCCGCGGGCCCGAGCGGTTTCGATCTCCGAATCGACCATCGCCTCGAACCCTTCCTTCGACGCGAGGTACGAGGCGCGAAAGATCTCTTCATGGTCGCCCGACCATGCATCGCGCCGAACCGCCCAGAAGGCGAACACGAAGGGATAGCCGGTCAGGCTCCGCCATTCGGCCGCGAGATCGAGGACCACGCGGCCTACCTGGGACGCCTTGAGCGCCGGGTCTCCGATGACGAGCTCCGCGTCGGCATTCGATTCGACGACCGTCGGAGCGATTCCGTACCGGCGCTTCAGCAGGATGCGGACGAGCGCGGCCGACGTCCTCGACGCCGGGTCGAGCTTGATCCGGCGAATCTTCTCCCGCGAAACGTTCGAAACCAGGAGCACCGATCGGACTTCCGAGTTCGCGGCGATGCCGAGCCCCTCGACCCGGACGAGGCCGGGAATCCGCCGGAATTCGATCGAGGGGATGAGGCCCGCATCCGCCCGTCCGTCGCGCAACTTGTCCGCACAGGCCGAGGGCAGATCGCGCGAAACCTCGACGCCCGCGGGGGGCTGCGTGAGGAGTCCCCACGTCAGTGGCCGCGCATTCAGGAAATCGACGACGGAAATCTTCATGGCGCGAGGATCTTAACTTGCCGCCGCACTCGCCCGAATGCTCTGAGCGCGCCTGGAGATTGCCGCGTCGCGCGCTGCGCTCCTCGCAATGACAGGAAGGGCGAGAACGATTCCGGAAGGCGTATCAGGCGCGGCCAGACGCGAGCGAGACGCGACGCGGGCGGCCCGGCCCGCGGGTTAGGCATACCGGCGCGTATGTTGCGCGCGCGGGCGGGCCCGACGGACGCGTATAACGACCCGTATCGTCCGCGCCTTGGCTGGCCCTACCCCTGGGACATCATGTTGAGAAAGTCCGCGTTCGTCTTCGTCTTGTCGAGCTTGTCGATCAACAGCTCCATCGCCTCGACGGTCGAAAGCGGCGTCAACACCTTGCGGAGCACCCACACGCGGTTCAGCTCGTTCTTGTCGAGCAGGAGCTCTTCCTTTCGCGTGCCGGACTTGTTGAGATCGATCGCCGGGAAGACGCGCTTGTCCGAGAGCTTCCGATCGAGGTGGACTTCCATGTTGCCCGTGCCCTTGAACTCCTCGAAGATGACGTCGTCCATGCGCGATCCCGTGTCGATCAGCGCGGTCGCCATGATCGTGAGCGATCCGCCTTCCTCGATGTTTCGCGCCGCGCCGAAGAACCGCTTCGGCCGCTGCAGGGCGTTCGAGTCGACGCCGCCGGAGAGGACCTTTCCCGACGGGGGAACGATCGTGTTGTAGGCGCGCGCGAGACGCGTGATCGAGTCGAGGAGGATCACGACGTCGCGCTTGTGCTCCACCAGGCGCTTCGCCTTTTCGATGACCATCTCGGCGACCTGCACGTGGCGTTGCGCGGGCTCGTCGAAGGTCGAGGAGATGACCTCGCCTTTGACGGTGCGCTGCATGTCGGTGACTTCCTCGGGCCGCTCGTCGATCAGGAGCACGATGAGCGTCACTTCGGGGTGGTTGGTCGAGATGGAGTTCGCGAGCGACTGGAGGAGCATCGTCTTGCCGGTCCGGGGGGGGGCGACGATCAGGCCGCGCTGGCCTTTGCCGATCGGGCAGATGATGTCGAGGACGCGCGACGAGACGTTCGTCGGCACCTCGAGCTTGATGCGCTCCTGGGGATAGAGGGGGGTGAGGTTGTCGAAGAAGATCTTCTCGCGTGCCACGTCCGGGTGCTCGAAGTTGACCGCCTCGACCTTGATCAGCGCGAAATACCGCTCCCCTTCCTTCGGCGGGCGGATCTGGCCCGAGACGGTGTCGCCGGTGCGCAGGTCGAACTTGCGGATCTGGGACGGCGAAACGTAGATGTCGTCCGGCCCCGGGAGGTAGTTGTACTCGGGAGCGCGAAGGAAGCCGAAGCCGTCGGGAAGGCATTCGAGCACGCCCTCCGAAAAGATCAGCCCCTTGCGCTCCGTCTGGACCTGGAGGATCTTGAAGATCAGGTCTTGCTTGCGCATGCCGGCAGGGTTTTCGACCTCGAGATCGCGGGCGATCTTCGTCAGCTGCGCCATGTTCATTTCGTGGAGGCTGCGGATGTCGAGGGTATCCCCCGTCTCGGGATCCGCCGCCGCGCCTTCCTCGACCGCGCCCTCCTCGGGCATCACGGGAGGCTCGAGAGTATCGACCGGAGAGTCAACGCCGTTTTTCGAACGCCTGGCCATTCGTGTTCCTCATTCCCGCCCGCCTTCCGCGAGCGCCTTGCTGATCTGCTTTTTCAAGAGCCCGATTCCTTCACCGGTTTTGATGGAGACGAAGAGAAGCGGCCCGAACTGTTCCTCGATCCGGCGGGTGGCCCGCGCCCGGTCCGACTGACTCAGCCGGTCCGCTTTCGTCGCGACGACGATCGAGGCCAGCCCCATTTCTTGGAGGTAATCCCGGAATTCGAGATCGTAGTCGGAAGTCGTAATATTAGGGTCGATCAACTGAACCGTCAAGAGGGGCGGGTGATCCCGGAAAAACGCCCCCGCCAGCTCCTTCCACTGGGCGCGGGACTGACGCGAAGTCTTAGCAAATCCGAAGCCAGGCAGGTCGGCGGCGACCCAATCATCCCCCGTCTCATACAGATAGATCCCCTGCGTCCGCCCCGGCGTCTTGGACGTTCTCGCCCCCGAAGCGCCGACGAGCTTGTTCAAAAGACTCGATTTTCCGACGTTGCTTCGCCCGCCGAAGGCCACCGCGATGACCGGGCGTTTCGGCCAGTCCTCGGCCCGGTGGACGGCGGCCAGGAGGGTGCCGGGCGTCTGGCGCTCCATGTCCCGTCCCGTTTTCATGCGAGGCATTGAATTTTCATGCGAAACATTGATTGAGGATCATCGTTCCTCTCCGAGAGAACTATCGAGGCGGCGCGAGACGGGTTGGAAGACCGGTTCGGCGGGCCTGCCGGCGGGCGAGGCGTACTCGGTGTAGTACGTCGAGGCCGGCGGCAGGCCTGACGGACCCGTATAACGACCCGTATCGCCCACGCCGGCCACCATGAAGCGCGGCGAGAGCCGGCCGAGACGAGCGCGCACAGACCGGAACGCCCGAAGGCGTACCCGTGGCGTACGTCGAGGGCGTTCCGCGTCGAGCACGTTCGTCTTCGGTCGAGCTATCGTCCGCGCCAGCCGACGATCAGTGGGTGAGGCCCGGGGCAGGAACCTTTCCCTCGACCTCGACCGGCTTCGAGGCCGCCATGGACGCGTGATCGAGAGCCACCTTGATCACCTCGTCCATGTTTTCGACAGGGTGCACTTCGATCGCCTCGCGTACTTCCTTCGGGATCTCCTCGAGATCCTTCTCGTTCTCGGCCGGGAGAATGATCGTCCGGATTCCCGCGCGGAACGCGGCGAGCACCTTGTCCTTGATCCCGCCGACCGGGAGAACCTTCCCGCGGAGCGTGATCTCGCCTGTCATGGCGACGTCCTTGAGCACGGGGATCCGCGTCACCGCCGAGAAGAGGGATGTCGCGAGCGCGATCCCCGCCGAAGGGCCGTCTTTCGGAATGGCGCCCTCCGGGACGTGGATGTGGATGTCTCTCTTTTCGTGGAAATCGGGATCGGCGTCGTAGATCTCCGCCCGGCTTCGCACGTACGAGACGGCGGCGCGCGCCGACTCCTGCATGACGTCTCCCAGAGACCCGGTCAACGTCAGCGCCCCCTTGCCCTTGAGCAAGCTCGTCTCGATCGTGAGGATCTCGCCGCCCACCTCGGTCCACGCGAGCCCCGTCGCCATGCCGATCTCGGAGACGTCGCCTCGCTTGCGGCTGCGGAACTTGGGCTTCCCGAGGTACTCCTTGACGTCCTCCGGGCGCACGACGACGGGCGGCGTGACCTGGCCCCCGACGACCTTGCGCGCCACCTTGCGGCAGATGCTCGCGATCTCCCGCTCGAGGTTGCGCACACCCGCCTCGCGCGTGTGCTCCCCGATGATCGCGAGAATCGTTTCGTCGGCGAGCTCGACGGCGTTCGGCTCGAGGCCGTGCTCTTCGAGCTGCTTGGGCACGAGAAACCGCTTGGCGATCTCCATCTTCTCCTGGTGGGTGTAACCGGAGAGCGACAGGAGCTCCATCCGGTCCTTCAGGGCCGCCGGAATCGGATGCGCGACGTTGGCGGTCGCGATGAACATGACCTTCGAGAGGTCGTACTCGACGTCGAGGTAGTGATCGACGAAAGCGTGGTTCTGCTCGGGGTCGAGGACTTCGAGGAGCGCCGACGACGGGTCGCCGCGGAAGTCCATCGACATCTTGTCCACCTCGTCCAGGAGGAAGACGGGATTGACGACGCCCGCTTTCTTCATCATCTGGATGATCTGGCCGGGGAACGCGCCGATATAGGTGCGCCGGTGCCCGCGGATCTCCGCCTCGTCGCGCACGCCGCCGAGCGAGAGCCGCACGAACGGCCGGTTCATCGACTTCGCGATCGAGCGCGCCAGGGACGTCTTTCCCACGCCGGGAGGCCCGACGAAGCAGATGATCGATCCGCGCGCCTTCTTCGAGAGCTGACGGACCGCGAGGAATTCGAGGATGCGCTCCTTCAACTTCTCGAGGCCGTAGTGGTCGTCGTTCAGGACCTGCTCGGCATGCGCGATGTCCTTGGACTCCTTCGCGTACTTCTTCCAGGGCATCGAAATCAGCCAATCGATGTAGTTGCGCGAGACGGTCGCCTCGGCCGAGACCCCGGGCATCGCCTCGAGCCGCTTGAGCTCGGCCATCGCCTTCTCGGCGACTTCCTTCGGCATGTCGGCTTCTTCGATCTTCTTCTTCAGCTCGCCGTTCTCGTCGGTCCGGTCGTCGTTGCGGCCGAGCTCCTGGTGGATCGCCTTGATCTTCTCGTTCAGGTAGTACTCGCGCTGCGCCTTCTCCATCTGCTTCTTGACCTTGTTGTTGATGCGGCGCTCGAGGTTGATCTTCTCGATTTCCGCTTCCAGCAGGTCGGAGAGCCGGGCGAGGCGCTCGGAGGGCTTGGCGAGCTCGAGGAGCTCCTGCTTCTCCGGGGTCGCGACGTTCAGGTGGGCGGCGAGGGTGTCGGCGAAGCGATCGGGGTCGTCGATCTTCAGGGTCGCCGCGATCCCGTCGAACGCGAGGTGGTGCGAGAGACGCGCGTACTGCTCGAACGTCGTCAGGACCTTCGCCATGTAGTCCCGCAGGTCGTCCGTGACGACGGTGCGCGCCGGGACCGTCCCGACGTCGACGAGGAAGGACTCGTGCTCGAAGACGAAGCCGCGGATCATGCCGCGCCGGAGCCCCTCGACCATCACCTTGATGTGCCCGTTCGGGAGCTTCTGCGACTGGAGGATCTGGGCGACGACGCCGATGTCGTGGATGTCCTCCGCCTGTGGCTCGTCGATCTTCGGATTCTTCTGGGCGGAGAGGAAGATCCGCTTCTCGGAGGTGGCGAGGGCCCGCTCGAGCGCGCGAATGGAGGAATCCCGGCCCACGACGAATGGCGCCATCTGGTGGGGGAACACGACCATGTCCCGCAGCGGAACGAGCGGGAGGGTTTCGGAGGAATCGGCCATGGCTAACCCGCCTTGCGGAGAATGGTGATCGGTTTGGTGCGGTTCTTCACCGTCTCGCGGGTCACGACGCATTCCTCGATTTCCTCGTCGGACGGGACCTGGTACATCACGTCGAGCATGAGCTCTTCGATGATGATCTTGAGTCCCCGCGCCCCGACGTTCCGGGCGAGCGCCTCTTCCGCGATCGCGTCGAGCGCGTCGTCCGTGAACTTCAGGCTGACGTTCTCGAACTCGAGCATCGTCTGATACTGCTTGACGAGAGAATTCTTCGGTTCCTTCAGGATCTCGATCAGCGCTTCCTTGTCGAGCTCCGAAAGGGTCGCGACGACCGGGAGCCGGCCCACGAACTCCGGGATCATGCCGAACTTGATCAGGTCCTCGGGGTGGATCTTCTCGAGCAGGGCGCCCGTGCGCTTTTCCTTTTTCGTCTGGATCTTCGCGCCGAACCCCATCGTCTTCTCGGTCTGGCGGCGCGCGATGACCTCTTCGAGGCCGACGAAAGCGCCGCCGCAGATGAAGAGGATGTTCGTCGTGTCGATCTGGATGAACTCCTGGTGCGGATGCTTGCGGCCGCCCTGGGGTGGAACGTTCGCGACGGTGCCCTCGAGGATCTTGAGCAGCGCCTGCTGCACGCCTTCGCCCGAGACGTCGCGGGTGATCGAGGGGTTCTCCCCCTTGCGGGCGATCTTATCGACTTCGTCGATGTAGACGATCCCGCGCTCGGTCTTCTCCTTGTCCGAGCCGGCGACCTGGTAGAGCTTCAGGATGATGTTCTCGACGTCCTCGCCGACATATCCGGCTTCCGTCAGCGTCGTGGCGTCCACGATCGTGAAGGGAACCGACAGCATCTTCGCGAGCGTCTGCGCGAGGAGGGTCTTTCCGGTGCCCGTGGGCCCGATGAGAAGGATGTTGGACTTCTGGAGCTCGACGTCCAGCTTGCGGTTGCGCTCGAAGTAGTCGATCCGCTTGTAGTGGTTGTACACGGCGACGGCAAGCTTCTTCTTCGCCTGGTCCTGCCCGATCACGTAGGAGTCGAGGAACTCCTTGATTTCCTTCGGCTTGGGAAGCTTCGTCTCGGGAGTCGTGGTCTCGAGGACCCGGTCCTCCGCGATGATGTCGAGGCAGATGTCCACGCACTCATCGCAGATGTAGACGGTGGGCCCCGCGATGAGCTTCTTGACGTCGCGCTGGCTCTTGTTGCAGAACGAGCAACGCAGGACGTCTCCGTTGCCTGTTTTCTTGGACATTTAACCTCCGGGAGGACCCCAGCCCCTCTGGCTAGGTCTTCATCCTACCATAATCGGGACTTCCCCTGGGGATAACGCCTGTCTCCGGAACGGAAATTCCTGCCGCTCCGGGGCCCCTCGGAACGCTCGATCCTGCCCCGCCCGGGCGCCCTTTGCGCCCCCGCTCCCGCTCGTGCGGGGACGGCCGGAAGGCGCCGGCTTCGCCGGCGTGGGTCCCCGCTTTTTCGCGGGGACGGCCGGCAATCGGACTCGCTCCGCGAGTCCTCAGCCGGCCGCTTTCAGCGCGGTGTCGTCTCGCGAGGTGAAGACATGGTCGATCAGGCCGTATTTCTTCGCCTCGTCGGCCTCGAGGATGAAGTCGCGATCGGTATCCCGTTCGACCTTTTCGAGCGCCTGTCCGGTGTGCTTGACGTAGATCTCGCTGATGCGGTGCTTCAACCGGATCAAATCCTTCGCGTGGATCTCGATGTCCGAGGCCTGCCCCTGCATGCCCGAGGTCCACGGCTGGTGGAGCAGGAATCGCGCGTTGGGGAGCGCATGTCGTTTCCCGGGCGCTCCCGCCGCCATCAGGACGGACGCCATCGATGCGGCCTGGCCCATGCAGATCGTCTGCACGTCCGGCTTCACGTACTGCATCGTGTCGTAGATCGCGAGCCCGGCGGTCACCGATCCGCCCGGCGAGTTGATGTAGAGCATGATGTCCTTCTCGGGGTTTTCGGCCTCCAGGAAGAGCATCTGCGCGATCACCAGGCTCGCCACGTTGTCGTCGATCGGCGTGCCGAGGATGATCACGTTGTCCCTCAGCAGCCGGGAATAGATGTCGTAGGCGCGTTCGCCGCGACTGGTCTGTTCGATCACCATGGGTACGAGCACGGAGCCACCTCCTCCTTCTTCTTCATCGTCGTCGGCCCGGACGGGAAGCATGGGAACTCTCACAACGCCGGCCAGCCGAAATTATTTCTCGATCCGGGCATGATCGATCAGCCACCCGAGCGCTTTCTGGAGACGGATCTCCTGGCGGACCGATCCGAGCCGGTTTTCCTTCACCAGGCGTTCCTTGAGCGCCGGGAACTCGAGGTTCCGCCTCTCGGCACTCGCCCGGATCTCGGCGTCCACCTCGGTTTCCGTCACGGAAACCTCTTCGCGCCGGGCGATTTCGTCGAGAACCAGATACTCCTTCACGCGGCGTTCGGCCCCGGGCCGCGCGTCGCGCGCGAGCTTGTCCCAGTCGGCCTCTTTCGGGTCGAGGCCGTTGGCCGAGAGATAGCCGGCGTATTCCTCGAGCGAGGATTCGGTCTCGGCCTCGACGAGCGCCTCGGGCGCGGCGGCCGAAATCCTCGAGACGAGATTGTCGAGCAGATCGCGCTGGAACTTGCGTCGGCGCGCCGCCTCCTTTTCCGCCCGAAGGCTCGCCGCGATCTTCTCTCGCAATTCGCCCAGCGAGGCGCCCCCCGCGACGTGGGCGGCGAAGGCGTCGTCGAGATCCGGCAGCTTCTTCTCCTTCAAGGCGACGAGATCGATCTCGTAATCGACGGATTTTCCCGCGTACTTCGCGTTGGGGAAATCGGCCGGAAAGGTCTTCCGAAACGCGCGCTTCTCTCCCGGCGAGGCGCCGCGAAGGGCGTCGTTGATCTCGGGCATCGAATCGGCGTGCCCGACCTCGAGCGTCACCTTTTCGTCCCGACGCCACTCGCCCGCTTTCTCATCCGCGATCGCCGAGCCCTCGGCCGTGTAGAGGATCGGACTCTCGACTTCCACGAAACGATCGGCGATGTCCGCGATGGCGTAATCGCCGTCCCGGGCTTCGCGTCCTTCGATGGGAAGGAACTCCGCGTGCGACTCGCGGATGCGGGTGAGGGCGCCCTCGATTTCGTCGGCGGAAGGCTCGACTTCCATGTCGGTCAGGTGCAGGCCGCCGTACTCCCCGAGATCGATCGGCGGGCGGACGTCGACGTTGGCCCGGAAAGCGATGGGCTGCCCTTCCTCGAATTTCAGGTCTTCGATCTGCGGCCGGCCGATCGGCTGGAGCCCTTTTTCGGCGATGGCGTGTCCCAGCGCGTCGGGGATCAGATTCTCGAGGAGCTCTTCGCGGATTTCGTCGGCGAACTTGCGCGCCACGACCGACTCGGGGATCTTACCCTTTCGGAAACCGGGCAGGCTCGCCCGCCGCGCGTACGTCTGCGTGATGCCGCGTCGGGCGCGATCCACCTCTTCCCGGGGGATCTCGATTTCGAAGACGCGGCGAGAGTCGGAAGGCTCGGAATAGCTGCGGATTTCCATGACGATCCGATCATAGCGCATCGGCATCGGACGAACGCCGCAAGGGTTCCCCGGCAGAGCTCCCGGCGAAGCGCCTTTCATTCAAGTCACTTCCCCGTGTTCGAGAGGCCGCCGCCGGAAATTTTTTCTCTCGTTCGCCGTCAGGCAGGGACGAAGCTGTGTCCTGCGCACCGAGCCGCCGGTTTCCTCCGGCGCGCATCGACGAAAAAAAGGGGCGGGCCCGCGCCCGCCCCTTTCCGACCGCTCCGCTGCGGTGAGGCTCCTAGCTGAGGACCACGATGACGACACGGCGATTCTTCGAGCGCCCGATCTTCGTCTTGTTCGACTCGACGGGCTGAGTTTCGCCGTAGGAGATCGTGCTCATCCGGTTGAGCGCGACGCCCTTCTGGTTGAGGTAGAGCCGCACGGCATCGGCACGCTCCTGGCCGAGGCGCATGTTGAAGGAGGGGTTTCCCGTGGAATCGGTGTGGCCCTGGATCTCGAGATAGACGTTCTTGTCGTCCGCCTTCATCTTCTCCACGAATTCGTCGAGCTGCTGATGGGCTTCGTCGGAGAGCTCGTGGCCGTTGACCGGGAAGTGCGCGGTGTCGTCCGACAGAACCACGGCGTAGTTGAATTTCCCCTGAGCGAGCTTGCCCGCCTCGCTCGCCCGGGCGATCGCGTCCTTGGTCGATTTGTCGAGCTCGGCGAGCCTCTGCTCGTGCTGGTTGACGCGGGTCTGGGTCTGCTCGACCTGGGATTCCACGTCGGAAATGTGCTTTTCGGACTGAGCGCTGCTCTTTTCGACCTCGCCCGAAACGTATTTCTTGGTCGCGCAGCCCGGGACGAACGCCAGAACTCCGACGACGCTCAGGCACACCCCGGCGATCCGCAGTTTTTTCATCCGATCCTCCTTCGTTTCGGGCGGTCCCGGAGGCAGACCCGGAGGGGGCCGCGGCTGACGAGACGCCCGATGACGCACGATCATAACGCACGGATCGTTTCGATGAACGAGGGGTGTCGGTAGCCGATCAAAAAAAAGAGGGGGGCCGCGCCGCCCCCCTCCGGAAATTCCAGACCGCCCCGAGGTCGTACGGCTGTCAGCTCAAAACGATGATCACGACTCGGCGATTCTTGGCCCGCCCGGCCCGCGTCTTGTTGGATTCGACGGGCTGCGTTTCGCCGTAGGAAATGGTCGCCATCCGATTGAGCGCCACTCCCTTTTCGTTGAGGTAGAGCCGCACGGCCTCGGCGCGTTCTTCGCCGAGACGCTGATTGTATTGGGGGACCCCCGTGGCGTCGGTGTGGCCCTGAATCTCGAGATAGACGTTCTTGTTCTCGTTCTTCAGGTGATCCACGAATTCGTCGAGCTGCTGCTTGGCCTCGCTCGAGAGCTCGTGGCGGTTGAGCGGAAAGTGCGAGTTGTCGTCGGAAAGCACGACCGAGTAGTTGAACTTTCCCTGAGCCAGCTTGCCGGCATCGTTGGCGCGGTCGAGAGCGTCGCGCGTCGCCTTGTCGAGCTCCGTGATGCGCTGTTCGTGTTGCCCGACTTTCGACTGAGTCTGCTCCACCTGACTCTCCACGTCCGCGATGTGCTTCTCCGCGGCGGCGCTGCTCCTTTCGACCTCGCCCGAAACGTACTTCTTCGTCGCGCAGGCCGGAAGAAGCGCCAGCGCGGCGGACGCTGCCAGTCCCACGCTCCAGAATCGATTTCTCGTCGTCATCTCTTGTCCTCCTTGCGAATTTTTTCCCCGGTGACGGCCAGCGGTTTGGGAGCGGTCCCTCGGTAGCCGCGGCGCGCTCGGACAACCCGGGTGCCGCCTCCCTTGACCGTGACCACGATCGGCCAGTAGCGTACCTCTCCTTCCCCGGAGGGCTGGAAGCCCAGGACGTACTGGCGCCTCAGCTCCCCGTCGATTGCCTCAGCGATCGGCCGAAGATCGTCGTCCCCCGAAACCAGGAACATCCGTCCCCCGGAGGCCTGGGCCAGAAGATCCAGCGCCGAAAGGGACAATTCCTTGCGCCCTTCCTCGCTCAATGCCGAATACGCAGCATTTTTCATGCCGATCGCGTAGATCGGGACGCTTTCGTTCAGCATGAGGCGCTCGATGTCGGCGGTGTTCAACTGGCTCGCGTTGTCGACCCCGTCCGTGAAGAGAAGGATCGCCTTCTTCGTGTTCTTCCCCGACAGAAGCTCGTTGCTCGTCTGACTGACCGCGTCGTAGAGGGCGGTCTTCCCTTCGGGCTTCACGAAAAAGAGCTGCCGCAGCAGCGGCGCCGGATCGGTGCTGAACCCGGAGACGACCCGCACCTCGTCCTCGGAGAACGTGAAGAGCGCGAAATCGTCCCCTTTGCGGCGGAGCGCGACGAGCTTCTGGATCGCCTCCTTCGCGTGGTCGAGCTTGTCGGCGATGCGCATGGACCCGGAAACGTCGAGCAGGATCGCAAACGACACGGGAGCGGCATCGTTCCGCTCGAAGGAATCGAGCGCGACCGCATGCCCGTCCACCCAGACGTGGAAATCGCGGGTCGAGAGATCGTCCACGAAAGTCCCCTTGCGGTCGCGGACCACCACGGGGAGCTGAACGTATTCCGTTCCCGCCGTGGCCGTGAAATGCCCCACCGGCGGCTCGGGGGCCGAAACGCCGAGCCCCACGGCCGACAGCAGGAGAATCCCTCCGATTCCGAGATGGCGCATGGGACGGCATATTAGCCGGGGAACGCAATTTTTCGTCAAATCGGTCGGCCGCGCGGACACCCGGAGGCGCGTTGGATATGATCCCGTTCCGAGATCCCATCCTTGAGCGTGAAAAATCGGCCGGCTCGCGGGCGTCTCGCCCTGACCCTCGCGGCGCTCGCGACCTATTCGGCCATCAGCATCCGTCACGCCCTTCGATCGGAACGCTGCCCGGCGGTCCCCGGGTCTCCCCCTCCGACGCTTTCCCTTTTGCCCGACCGGGCCCTCGCCGGTCTGCGCGCGGCCGGGAGGAACCCCGCCGGCCTCCTCGTGCGGGCGGCGACTCCTTGTCTGCCGATGGACGAGTCGTTCTTCTTCGACGGCGTGAAGCTCGAGTCCAAGTGGGGCTACGACGTGCTCTGGGTCGTGATTCCTCCCCGCCTCCTCGTCCAGCCGCGGGACGTCGTCGTCGCCGTGCGCAACGATCGCGGATTCCGGCGGGAGGCTCCGTTCCGGGTCGTCGCCCTGCAGCCGAAAACGCCCGATCGATGAGGCTTCGCCGGTTCGCCTTCGCCCTCGCCCTCGCCGCGATTCCGGTCTGCTACCTCCTTTCCCCGGCGGTGCTCCGAAAAGATGAGCACGCCACCTGCAGCCAGGACGTGCGGTTTTCCCCGGCGCTCGGCTTTCCGTGGAACTGCGATTCGCCGATTTTCGTCGCGCTCGCCCAACGTCCGGTGGCGCTCTTCGACCGGGTGGGACCCGGCAAGACGTGGCAGAGCCGGCCCCTCTTCATCGCGGCCGGGGCGCTCTCCCGCGCGTGGATGCTGACCGCCCTCGATTTCCTCCGCCTCGACATCCCACTCCACGCCCGGGTCGAGCCGATCGAGGCCGCCGGGTGGCTCGGATACCTTCTGATCAACGTTCTCCTCGTGGCGGGAGCGATCTTTCTCTTCCGTCGCGCGCTCGCCGAGCTCTCCGTCCCCGCGGCCACGCTCGCGGCCGCGACGACGTTCCTCGTCGCGAACCACGTCGTCAAGACCTATTTCTGGACGCCGCACACCCAGATGTTCAACATTTTCATTCCGGTCTTCACCATTTTCCTCGCCTCCCGCGCTCTCGACGACACCCGGGAACAC
>Ga0207680_10001016_pt1 | contig 13231 bp, 13 predicted proteins | sample KBSS23metaG_FD_184321 | JGI IMG/M metagenome (GOLD analysis project Ga0207680, IMG submission 184321) | Switchgrass rhizosphere microbial communities from Kellogg Biological Station, Michigan, USA - KBS S2-3 metaG (SPAdes) (version 2) | ecosystem: Host-associated > Plants > Roots > Rhizosphere... | reverse complement strand
GCTGGAGGGCCACCACCGCGTGCACGCGGTCCGCGCCCACCTGCTGGAGCTGGCCGGCGAGGGGGAGGCGGCCCACGCCGAGTACGTGCGCGCCGCCGAGCTGACCGCGAGCCTTCCCGAGCAGCGCTACCTGACCAAGCGCGCGGCGCGGCTCGCGACCGCCGCTTGACGCGGACGCGCCGGGCGCTCAAGCTGCCTGGGCGTTGCTCTACTTCAGCGATCCCTCCAGCCTCGAACACGATCCGCGCGAGGCGATGCCCGGGCACCCGGAGTCCCCGCCGCGGCTGGTCGCGGTCGAGCGCCGGCTGGAGGACGAGGGTTGGCTCGGCTGGGAGCGCCGTCCGGCGCCGGCGGCGAGCGCCGAGGAGCTGGAGCTGGTCCACACCCCGCTTCACGTCGCCGCGATCCGCGAGCTGAGCGAGGCGGGCGGCGGCGCGATCGACGTCGAGACCTACGACGGGCCGAACTCCTATCGGGCGGCGGCCCACGCGGCCGGTGGCGCGGCGGCGATGACGCGGGCGCTGCTGGCGGGCGAGGCGAGGGCGGGCTTCAGCGCGCTGCGCCCCCCGGGCCACCACGCCGAAGCGGAGGTGGCGATGGGCTTCTGCCTGTTCAACTCGGTCGCGGTCGCGGCGGCCGTGGCGACCCGGGAGCTCGGTGCCGCGAAGGTGCTGATCCTCGACTGGGACGTCCACCACGGCAACGGCACCGAGGCGATCTTCCGCGACCGCGACGACGTCCTCCTGATCACGATCCAGCAGGAGTTGATCTGGCCGGGAACTGGACTCGCGGATGATGTCGGCGAGGGCCCTGGGAAAGGCTTCACGGTGAACATCCCGGTCCCGGAGGCATCGGGGCGTGATGTCTTCCTGTCGCTGCTCGACCGAGTGGTGGCGCCGGTGGCGGGCGAATTCGGCCCCGACCTGATCCTGGTCTCGGCGGGCTTCGACGCCCACGTCGAGGACCCGCTCGCCGGGCTCGCGCTCACGGCTGAGGACTTCGGCCAGATGGCGGTCGAGGTGCGGGAGCTGGGCGCGCGGCTCGGCGCCCCGGTGGGCGCAGTGCTCGAGGGCGGCTATGCGCCGAACGCTCTCGCCGACTCGGTGGCGGCGACGATGAGGGGGCTCGGCGGGGCCGGGGATCCGGCGACGGCACCGGAGACCGCCGTCGCCTCCGCGGCCGCCGCGCGGGTCGCGCGCTTCTGGCCGGCGGCGAGCGGTTCTTAGCTACCAGTAGGTTGCGCGGCATGAAGCCGATTCGGGCGATCGCGATCTTCCTCATCCTCGCCGTCATGGCCCCGACCGCCGCGGGTGCCGCGACCCACAAGCACCGCAAGCCGCTCCACCCGCCGGCGAGCGCCCGGGTCGAGAAGGTGAAGCTCGCCCGTACCTCCAGCGGCCGCCCGGCCCTGCTGGTCGCTGTCCGCTACCCGATCCAGGCGGCCGGCCGGCGGCTGCGGCTCGGGGTGCGGGTGCAGATGAAGCCCGGCACCGTGCCGCTCGCCCAGGTCCTCGCCCACCGGCTGAGCGCCGGCCCCCTGCGCCGGCCCGAGCGCCGTCGCACCTTCACCTTCGTCCACGAGATCGACCTGAAGGCGAAGATCGCCGCCGGCCTGTCGAAGGCCTGGCGCGAAGGCCACGTGCCGACCGCGACCGTCGAAGCCCAGGGCGACATCGATATCGACGGCGACGGCAAGGCCGACATCCGCTCGAAGAGCATTCCGCGCCGCGTGATCCACCTCATGCCGCCGGCGAAGGGCGGCGCCTCCGCGTCGGCCTCGGGCGCCCCGGGCCCCAGCCCCGGAAAACGGTTCTGCGCCTCGGTCCCGATCGTCGAAGTCGCGCCGCACGGCCATCTGACGATCCCGCTGCCGACCTGCACGCAGCCGGTCCGCTGGAGCGTCACCTCGGGGGCGAGCGCCGGGACCGTCCACCTCCGTGACGACCAACTGACCTACACCGCGCCGGCGACGCCCGGGACCGTGACCATCGGCCTCGACCACGCGACCGTCATCGTCAAGGTCGGCCGGCCCTGGGCGACGCTCACGCCTGCCGGTGCCCCCTCCACCCCGGGCCCGGTGGTCCGCGCGATGGGCGACTCGGTCACCGCCGGCTTCGGCTTCTACGGCAACGGCTCGGCGATGGGCGTGCTCGAGCTCTACGAATGCAAACCGTTCGGCGAAGTCCTCGACGACGCCTGCTCCTCCAACTCGACCGCGACCGCGAACGGGCTGAAGGAAGTTCCCTACGCCGCTGACTACGGCCTCTCGAACAACGTGTCCTGGGCGGCGCAGTGGGCGAACGAGTACGGCGTCACCAACTACAAGAACTACGCGATCTCAGGCTCCGAACCGACCAACTGGGCGCCGGGCGGGAACCTCTACCCGACTACCCAGAAGATCGAGGCCGAAGACCCGGATTACATCCTGATGACGATCGGCGCCAACCCGATCCTCGCGAACACCCTCTTCGGCCTCGGCTCGAACGTCTGCGCGCTGGAGTCCGACATCGTCGGCGGCTACTCCGAATGCGTCGAAGAAGCCTTCGAAAGCGTCCACCTGCGCACCGAACTGAAGCGCCTCTACACCGACCTGGTGGAAAAGACGAACGCGACGATCTACCTGATGCAGTACCACCTCTCGATTCCTTCCTCGGCGCTCGCGTACAGCGTCACCCAGATCGCGGAGATGGCGAAGCTGATGAACGAAACGATCGCCTCGGTCGCCGCCGAAGTGAACCCGAGCCGCCTCAAGGTCGTGACCCCGCCCCACTTCAACGTCGGCGTCAGCCTCGAACCGGTCTACCCGTCGAGCTCCACCTGCTCCTATTTCGAATACGGAGTCGACGGCCCGAGCGTCCAGTCGACCCCGACCCAGGACGAGCTCGAGGTCAGCCACCCCCTCTCCTTCTGCGAAGGCCCCCAGGGCGGCGGCGAACCGTGGGTGATCAGCGCCGACACCGGCATCCACCCGAGCCCGGCCGGCTACCACCAGATGGCGAGCCAGGTCCCGCCGCCCTCACCGGGCGACTGATCGGCGGCGGGGGATGGCAGGCGACGAGATCCGCCGTGCCGGTCCCACCGACGCCCCTGCGATCGCGCGCCTCCTCCACGACTTCAACCTCGAGTTCGACGCGCCGACGCCAGCGGTGGAGACGCTCGCGACCCGCTGCGAGGAGCTCCTCCGCGACGGGGCGATGACGGTGCTGCTCGCGGGCGCGCCGCCGGTCGGGCTGGCGCTGCTGCGACTCCGCCCCTCGCCCTGGACAGACGGAGAAGAGGCATACCTGCAGGAGCTCTACGTGGTGCCGGAGCGCCGCGGCGAAGGGCTCGGCCGGGCGCTCGTGGAAGCGACGATCGAGGCCGCGCGGAGCGCCGGCGCCCGGAGCATCGACCTCAACACCGGCGAAACCGACGCCGCCGCCCGCGCCCTCTACGAGAAGCTCGGCTTCACCAACCGCGAAGGCGGCCCGGACGATCCGCGGATGCTGTTCTACGAGCGGGAGATCTGAGCCGAGAGGTCGGCGAAGGCGATCCCGGCGGGTGGGGCGACGCGGTCGGGGTGGAAGAGGTGGGCGAGCAGCTCGACGCCGTCGACCAGGCGAGGGCCCGGGCGCGAGTAGGTCGAGGCGGCGTCGACGGCGAAGACGCGCGGGGCGCCGAGAGCCGCGATCCGCTCGCGGTGCCGCTCGGCTTCGGCGCGCGAGTCTTCGACGTACATCCCGCAGGGCATGACGACGACGACGTCCGGGCGCAGCTCGGCGAGGCGGTCCCAGGCGACCTCGGGGGACTTGGCGCCGCGCGGGCCGGCGACGTCGACTCCGCCCGCGACCTCGATCATCTCCGGCACCCAGTGGCCGCCGACGTACGGCGGGTCGAGCCACTCGAGGGTGACGACGCGCGGGATCGGCGCGCCCGCGACGGCGGCGCGGACCGCGGCGAGGCGCCCCTCCAGGTCCGCGCGGACCGCGACGGCATGGGCCTCGACCCCGGCCGCCTCGCCAAGCCGGGTGAGGTCGGCGAGGACCTCGGCGAGGGAGCTCGGGTCCTGCTGGAGCACCGTCGGGGGACCGGGCAGCCGCGCCGCGACCTCGACCACGTCCTCATAGGAGACGGCGCAGACCTCGCAGACGGCCTGGGTGACGATCAGGTCGGGCGCGAGCTCGGCGAGCCGCTCCTCGTCCAGGCTGTAGAGCGGCTTGCCTTCGCCGACGATCCGCTTCACCGCCGCGTCGATCTCACCGGCGGACAGTCCCTCGGGCATGGAGGTCGCGGTGAGGCGCGGAAGCTCGGAGGCGGCGGGCGGGAAATCGCACTCGTGCGTTACCCCGATCGTCTGGTCGCCGAGGCCGAGCGCGAACAGCATCTCGGTAGAAGAGGGTACGAGGCTTGCGATTCTCATCGACCTATTTCAGCAGGAGGACGGATGGCAGATCCCAAAGTTTGGTTCATCACCGGTTGCTCGAAGGGCTTCGGCCGGATCTGGGCCGAGGCGGCGCTCGAGCGCGGTGACAAGGTGGCCGCGACGGCGCGGGACGCCTCGACCCTCGATGCGCTGACGGAGGGCTACGGCGAGAGCGTGCTGACGATGGCGCTCGACGTGCAGGACCACGACGCCGACTTCGCCGCGGTCCAGAAGGCCCATGAGCAGTTCGGGCGGCTCGACGTCGTCGTCAACAACGCGGGCTACGGGCTCTTCGGCGCGGTCGAGGAGGTCAGCGAGGCGGCGGCTCGGGACCAGATCGAGACCAACCTCTTCGGCGCGCTGTGGGTGACCCAGGCGGCGCTGCCGATCATGCGCGAGCAGGGCTCTGGCCACATCATCCAGGTGTCCTCGATCGGCGGCGTCACCGCGTTCCCGGAAGTCGGGCTCTACCACGCCTCGAAGTGGGGGCTCGAGGCGTTCAGCCAGTCGCTCTCCCTCGAGGTCGCCCGCTTCGGCATCGCCGTGACGCTGGTCGAGCCGCAGGGCTTCTCGACCGACTGGAGCGGCCCGTCGAGCGTCCGCTCCGAGGGGATCGACGCCTACGAGCCGATGCGCGAGGAACGAAAAACAACGCTCGGCAAACGCTCCGCGGGCGACCCCGAGGCCAGCGGCCCGGCGATCCTGAAGCTGGTCGACGCGGAGGAGCCACCGCTGCGCTGCTTCTTCGGCAAGGACGCCTTCGGCATCGTCCGGCCCGACTACGAGAACCGGCTCGCGAGCTGGGAGGAGTGGGACTGGCTGGCGGTGGAGGCGCACGGCGACGGCTGATCCCCGCCCGCGTTCGCAGTCTCCGCGCAGCGCGCGAAGACTGCGAACGCACTGGGCCGGGTCAGCCGATCGCCGCCTCCAGCGCCACCGCGGCACCGGCCATCCCCGCTTTGTTGGGATGGACCGGGGCCGACAGTTCGCCCGGGATCAGCGGTTCGACCCAGCGGGTCGAGCTGCCCTTGCAGGCGTCGTGCCCGATGCTCGGCGTGTACCAGTCGACCAGGGTCGCGCCGTTGGTCGCGGCCGCGGTCGCGAGCATCGCGTTGAGCCGTTCCTCGGTGGCGTGCAGGTAGGGCACGTCGCCGAAGGAGAGCGGGATCGTCGGCCAGCAGCCGCTGCCGCTCGGCAGGATGTCCGGGTAGTTGACGACGAAGACGCGGGCGTTCGGTGAGCGGGCGTGGATGCCCTGGAGCACCGCCGCCACCTTCGGCGCCGCGTTGGCGATCCGTTCGGCCAGCTGGTCATGGCCGCCCGGGTCGTATTTGTCCTTGCACGGAGTCGAGAACGGGTTGTAGGTGATGCAGCTCTCGATGATTTCCGTGAACCCGATGTCGTTGCCGCCGATCGTCACCGAGACGACGCTCGTGCTCGCGTTCAACCCGTTGAACTGGGGCGGGTTCGGCCCCGGTTCGACGTTCTGCGCTTCGGTCATGTCGTTGGTCGTCGCGCCGCTGCAGCTGACGTCGGTGAGCGTCAGCCCTTTCGCCGCGGCGGTGAGGTGCGCGTAATTGTGGTCCGAGCGCAGACACCCGAGCGGGTTCAGCGACTGGTTCGGGATCAACGGTCCGGCGGCATAGGAATCGCCGAGCGCGGTGTAGGTCGCCGCCGACGCTCCCGCTGCCGCGCCGAGCAACGCCATGGCGACCACGGCAAGCGCGAGCGCCCCCCGCGACAGCCTGGTCCTGACAGATACATGCATGAACTTCTCCTTCCCATCACACGGTGGTTCCCTGCCTCCCGTGAACTCCCTGGGACGGTTAATGCTCAGAATCGTTTGTTTTTAAACCCCGGCCGGACTAAAGGTCGATGGCGGAGCCGATCGTGACCGTGCGCTCGGCGGGCAGGTGGAAGTAGTCGGCCGGGCTGGAGGCATTGCGGGCGAGGGCGAGGTAGAGCTGCTTGCGCCAGCGCTTCATCCCGCCGGGGCGGTCGCCAGGTCGGAGCGTCACCTGCGAGAGGTAGTAGACGGCGTCCTCCTCGCGAGCATCGCCCTCGAGGCCGCGGGTGCAGGCCAGCGCGAAGATGTGCGGGACCTTGATCGCTTCCTGGAAGCCGACTTTCACGGTCAGGTGGGAGATGCCGTCGTCCTCGTAGCCGAGGTCGTCGACGACCAGGTGCTCCGCGTCGGAGACGTAGGGCGTACGGGTCGTTTCGATCGAGATGATCACGATCGACTCGTGCAGGGCGTGGGCGTGTTCGAAGCTGGCGTGGAGGGCGAGCGGGGTCGTCTCGCGGCGCGCGTTCAGGTAGACCGCCGTGCCCGGGGTCCGCGGCGGCGCTGGGTCGGCGGCGTGCAGTTCGTCGACGAACGACCGGAGCGAGCCCTCCGCCTCGATCCGCGCGTCCCGTAGTTCGCGGGTGCCGCGTCGCCAGGTGCTGAGGACCGCGAAGATGACGACCCCGATCGAGAGCGGGAACCAGCCGCCGTGCGCGGTCTTGGTCAGGTTCGCGCCGAGGAAGGCGAGGTCGACGGTGAAGAAGACGGCGGCGAAGATCCCCACCATCCAGCGCGGTTTCCTCCACAGCGACCGGGCGATCACCAGGAAGAGCAGGGTGTCGGCGGTGATCGTGCAGGTGACCGCGATGCCGTAGGCGGAGCCGAGCGCGGTCGATGAGCCGAAGCCGATCACCAACGCCACCACCGTGATCAGCAGGAACCAGTTGACCGCCGGGAGGTAGACCTGGCCGATCTCCTCGGCGGAGGTGTGGCGGATCTGCAACCGCGGCAGGAAGCCGAGCTGGATCGCCTGCTTGGTCACCGAGAAGGCGCCCGAGATCACCGCCTGCGAGGCGATCACCGTCGCCACCGTCGCCAGCACCACCATCGGCACCCGTCCCCAGTGGGGGATCAGGAGGAAGAAGGGGTTGGAGATCGCGCTCGGGTCGCTGACGATCAGCGAGCCCTGGCCGAGGTAGTTGAGGGTCAGCGCCGGGAAGACGACGAAGAACCAGGCGCGTTTGATCGGCGGCCGGCCGAAGTGGCCCATGTCGGCGTAGAGCGCCTCGGCGCCGGTGATCGCCAGCACGACCGCGCCCAGCGAGATGAAGGCGACGCCGAAGTGGCGGCCGAAGAACTCGATCCCGTAGGTCGGCAGGAGTGCCTTGATGATGTCGGGGTGGTCGACGATGCGGCCGAGCCCGGCCGCCGCGATGACGACGAACCAGAAGACCATCAGCGGGCCGAAGACGCGGCCGATGCGCTGGGTGCCGAAGCGCTGGATCGCGAAGACGACGACGAGGATCGCGATCGTCACCGGCACCACCATCTCGTGGATGCTCGGCTCGACCACCTTCACCCCTTCGACCGCCGAGAGGACCGAGATCGCGGGCGTGATCATCCCGTCCCCGTAGAAGAGTGCGACGCCGAACATGCCGACCGCGATCAGCCCGAACTTCAGCTTGGCACTGTCGAGCTTGGTGCTTTCGATCTTCGCGATCAACGCGAGGATGCCGCCCTCGCCTTCGTTGTCGGCGCGCATGATGAAGAGGACGAACTCGATCGAGACGATCAGCGTGATCGCCCAGAAGACCAGCGAGATGACGCCGAAGACGTCCTGTTCGGTCGGCTTGACCGCGCCGTGGTCGGCGGAGAAGAGGCTTTGCAGCGAGTAGAGCGGGCTGGTGCCGATGTCGCCGAAGACGACGCCGAGCGCGCCAAGGGTCAGCGCCGCCCCGCCAAGCTGGCGACGCGTCGGTTTGGCGGGGCGAGAGGCGGGGACCGCGGGGGTCACCCGTGCAACCTAGGGGATGGCGGTTACCGCGAAGTGGCCGAAGGCGTCGACGAGCACCGCGCGCACGTGGTCGGGCCGGTGGAAGACCTGCGAGTGAGTGAACCCGAGCTCGGGCCAGAAGAAGTCGACCCGGTAGCTTCAGCCGACCGACGCCCGGCCGCTTCGGCTCGGCATCGAGTGCCGGTCGGAGCCGATGCGTTCGGATGAGGTCGAGCCGATCCGCCTCGTTGACCGCGTCTTCGACCTCGTCGTCGGGCAGGCAGGTCGCGAGGTGGATGAGCACCGAGATCGGGTCCCCGACGGGGATCCGATGGACGAAGCGGAGTCGACCCTGCCCGTGCCGATGTGCGGCGATTCCCGGACGGCGCCGACGAGTGTCTCCGACCACCGCCACATCGATGGGCCCGGCGACCCGGTGGCGCATCCTCCAAAGCTCGGCAGCGCTCTGATGGCTCAGCCGCGCACCTCGACCGCACGCCAGAACCGCGGCCATCAGCTCTCCGTGGCGGCTCAGTTCCCGGCGTCCCACCGCGTAAACGCCGCGATGCACTTCATGCAGGCGACCGTTCAACCGCCGCTGGCGAATAGCGGATGGCGTCATCCCGAGGCCGAGCGACTGGGCTCGCCCGACCACGCCATGCTGAGCCCGAACCAGGTTCCAGACGGATGAGCGGTCGATTGGTGTCGCCATGACCGCACCAATGCACCGCGGACTCCAATCTCTCCCCCCGTGGGGGTCGGAAGAAGCCGCAGCCTGCGAGACTTGGGGGGTGGCTTCACGCGTTCCAGATTCCAGCGAGTCGGTGCGGCACCAGTTGCGGCCGTTGTTCGACCAGATCGTGATCAAGGAGTTGGATACCGACCGGGTGCGGCGGTCGGGGCTGGTCGTTCCGCCCGGCACGCATGAGCCGCCGCCGGAACAGGGGATCGTGCTCGCGGTCGGGCCGGGGCTCGACTGGTGGGCCGGGGCCGGGGTCGAGATGCCGGTCGAGGTCGGCGACCACGTGGTCTTCCCGGCGGCCGCCGGGGTCTGGGTCGAGGTCGACGAGGAGCGCCTGCTGGTCTGCCGCGTCACCCAGCTGCTCGGCGTGCTCGAGTCGGCCGTGATGAACGAATAGGCGCGGCGCGCTCTACATCAGGGCGAAGGCCCGCGCGGTGATCGCGCCGGCGAGGCGGAGCTGCGAGCGCTGGCTCGAGTCCGGGATGCGGTCGAGGTAGGCACGCGCCTGCTCGGCCGCCCGCGGTTCGCCCTCGGCGGCGATCCCGACCGCGGCGCCCGCCACTTCGCGCACCACCGACGGCTCGACCGAGAGCAGCGCGTCGAAGGTGCGCTCGTCGTCGGCCCGGCCGGTCGCGGCGACGTTTTCCCAGCCGATCAGGCAGGCGGAGTAGCCCGGCGCGAGGCAGATCACCGCCCACTCGTCGGCGACCGGCTCGCCGCTCTGGATCGGCACCTCGACCGGCCCGGCGTCGGGCCGCGCCGCCTCCTCGAAGGTGGCGAGGACGAAGGTGAGGCCGGCGCCGCGGGAGAGCCGCTGCCAGCGGGCCTCGCTGGCGCGGTAGTACTCGGGCCGCTGGAAGGCGCCGATCATCAGCGCCCGCTCGGCCCGCGCCGCGCTCTCCTCCTCGACCGCGCGCGAGAGGTGGAGCATCTGGCGCTTGCGCAGCGCCACCGGCAGCAGGTCGGGACGACGCTCGCGCAGCGGCGCGAAGAGCGAGGGCGGCCCGCTCGGCTCGGCGTTGACCCGTTCGATCGCCACCGCCAGCGAGAGGCCACGGTCGCGCTCGCGCACGACGGCGCGGATCCGCTCCACCTCCTCGCGGCTGTAGCGACGGTGGCCGGAGGGCTCGCGGCGCGGGGACGGAAAGCCGAAGCGGCGCTCCCAGGCCCGCAGGGTCGCCTCACCCACACCGGTCGCGGCGACGACGTCGCCGATGCTGAGCGTCGCGTCGGCGCCGACCCTGGACCCCGTGTCAAGGTTCCCGTCCACGAGTAATGAGGTTACTGATGCCCAGCCCTACAGCGTGGCGGACGCCTCGCGGCGCGGGTCGGAGCGCTTGCTCCGCAGCATGCGGTCGTCGGCGGAGCGCATCAGCGTCTCGAAGTCCTGGCCGTCGTCCGGGAAGACAGCCCAGCCGACCGAGGCGCTCGGGGGCGGGAAGTCCTCGCCCGCTTCGCCGAGGGCGATCGCCGAACGCACCGATTCGGCCAGCCGGGCGGCGCCGTCGCCGTGCGCGCCGGGGGCGACAATCGCGAACTCGTCACCGCCGATCCGCGCCAGCGTGTCGGTCGAGCGCAGGACCGAGAGCATCCGCGCGGTCGCCTCCTGCAGCACCGCGTCGCCGACCTGGTGGCCGTGGCGGTCGTTGATGCCCTTGAAGTCGTCGAGGTCGAGAATCAGCAGCGCCAACGGGCTGTCGTCGAGCTCGCGCCGGCCGAACGGCCGCGTCCGTCGCTCCACCTCCCGCATCATCGTCGCGTCGAAGTAGCGCCGGTTGGCGACCTCGGTGAGCGGGTCGCGGTTGGCGATGTCGCGCTGGCGCACCTCGGCGGCGACCAGCCGCTTCTTCAGCCCGACCATCACCCAGGTGGCGGCGAAGAAGCCGACCGCGAGGGCGAGATAACGGGGCAAGAAGGCGTTGTCGATCGCATTCGAGTCGTAGACCAGCGGCGCGCCGGCGACGATGACGAGCTCCAACGTCAGCGGCCAGGCCCAGCGCTCGGGGAAGAAGGAGGCGGCGTAGAGGAGCGGGCAGACCAGCAGCGGCTCGATATAGGAGAGCGCGCCGCCGGTCATGTAGATCGCCAGGCCCGCGACCGGGATCGTCGCCACCATGCCGATCGCCAGGGCGTCGATCGAGGCGCGCTCCCAGGGGATCCAGCCGACGACGCTGGCGAGGCCGTAGAGGAAGACGAAGGCGCCGAGCGCCAGGACCAGCGGCGTCGCGGCGTGATGGGAGCCGGGGAGGAAGACGTCGATCGCCCCGACCACCGCGGCGGCGATCCAGAGGAAGCCGGAGATCCGGCCCATCCGGGCGCGCTCGTCGGGCGCTTCCGCGAACGCCGCGCGGGCCTGGCTGATCTGCTCCGGGATCGTCTGCACTCCGGGTTTCTCTTCGGCCGAAACGCGCGACCGGATTAGGCGCGGCCCGAAGATTTAGGCATTAATGCCAGAAATAAATCTGAGCGCCGGGCGCGGCGGTCAGCTCTCGACCGCGGCAGGCTCCCGCTCCCCGGCCGGGCCGTGGCCGTCCATCTCGGCCATCGGCTGCGGCTGCTTCAGCACGAAGATCGCGGTCAGCACCGAGGCGAAGGCCAGCCCCGCGCCGACCAGGTAGGCGAGGTGGTAGCCGGAGGTGAGCGACGAGGCGACGCTATGCCCGGCGGCTTCGAGCTTTTCGGTGCGCTCGGTGGAGAGCGTCGCCAGCACCGCCAGCCCGACGGCGCCGCCCACCTGCATGCTGGTGTTGACCAGGCCCGAGGCGAGCCCGGCGTCCTGCGGCGTCGCGCCGGACATCGCCAGGGTCATGATCCCCGGGAACGAGGTGCCGATGCCGATGCCGATCAGCAGGAACGGTGGCAGCAGGTCGGTCACGTAGTTGCCGTCGACCGGGGTGCGGGCGAAGAGCAGCAGCGCGATCGTCACCAAGATGAAGCCGGGGATGAGGATGTTGCGCGGGCCGAAGCGCATGATCAGTTTTTCCGAGAAGCCGAGCGAGAGGCCGCCCATCACGATCGTCGTCGGCAGGAAGGCGAGCCCGATCTCCAGGGCGCTGTAGCCGAGCACCTTCTCCAGGTAGAGGGCGCCGAGGAAGAACATCCCGAACATCCCCGCGACCAGCAGGGCCTGGACAGTGTTGGCGCCGACCACGTTGCGCGAGCTGAACAGGCGCAGCGGCATCAGCGGGTCGCGACCCGGGACTGGCGGCGGACGAAGACGACCAGGAGCGCCGCGGCGAGCACCAGGCCGCCGATCGTGCGGGTGTCGACCCAGCCCCACTCGGTGATCTGCAGGATCGTGAAGACGCCGAGCATCAGCGCGCCGGTGATCAAGGCGGCACCGGGGAAGTCGGCCCCCTCCTTCATGCCGAGCCCGTCGGGATTGTCGACCAGGCGCAGCGCCAGCCAGCCGACCAGCACGCCGATCGGCAGGTTGATGACGAAGATGAAGTGCCAGGAGATCGCCTCGGTGAGGATCCCGCCGAGCAGCAGGCCGATCGAGCCGCCCGCGGAGGCGACGAAGCCGTAGACGCCGATCGCTTTCGCCTGCTCGTTCCGCGCCGGGAACATCCGCACGATCATCGCCAGGATCACCGCCGAGGAGAGCGCTCCGCCGATCCCCTGGATGAACCGCGCGCCGATCAGCACGCCCTGGTCGGGCGAGGCGGCGCAGAGGGCCGAGGCGATCGTGAAGATCGCGAGGCCGACGATGAAGACGCGGCGCTGGCCGAGCAGGTCACCGAGCCGGCCGGCGAGCAGCAGCAGGCCGCCGAAGGGGATCAGGTAGGCGTTAACGACCCAGGCCAGGTTCGACTGGGAGAAGCCGAGGTCTTCCTGGATCGAGGGCAAGGCGACGTTCACGATCGTGGCGTCGAGGACGATCATCAGCATCCCCGCGCAGAGGACGTAGAGGGCGAGCCAGCGTTTGTTATCGGGTTGTGCGGTGGTGGTCATGTAGCTAGAGACTGGACGAGGGACGGGAACTCATCGGTCCGCACGGTAGCTCGAATCGCCTGCGCGAGGTCGGGCTCCGCGGCGGGACCGAGCAGCACCAGGCGCGCCTCGATCGGCTCGGCCAGGGGACCGTCGACCACCCGGCGCAGCCCGTCGCCACCTTCGCTGAGGAGCGCGTAGCCGAGCCCCTGGCGGGCAGCGGCCTGGACGCCGAAGAGGTGCGGGCTCTCGGCGACGACCTCGTAGGCGATACCGAGCTCCTCCAGCCGCGCCGCGGCGAGTTCGCGCAGACCGCAGGGCGGGTCGTAGGCGACCAGCGGCAGTGGCTCGGGGAGGGCGGCCGGACGGTCGGCG
>Ga0207680_10001001_pt1 | contig 13316 bp, 20 predicted proteins | sample KBSS23metaG_FD_184321 | JGI IMG/M metagenome (GOLD analysis project Ga0207680, IMG submission 184321) | Switchgrass rhizosphere microbial communities from Kellogg Biological Station, Michigan, USA - KBS S2-3 metaG (SPAdes) (version 2) | ecosystem: Host-associated > Plants > Roots > Rhizosphere... | reverse complement strand
AAACACGCATCCCCTTGAGTTTGTCACCGCGACGGTTCCCAAGAGGGCGTGCCGATAGACAACAGCGTAAATCCAGGCTCAAAGCCTACACGCCGCCCCCTTTATCGTGGTAACGTTTGCGGCATGGCTTCGGACATCTTAGAGCGCGTCAAAAAGGTCACCATCGAGGAACTTCAGGTTAAAGAAGAAGAGGTGGTTGAATCCGCTTCCTTCATTGAGGATCTCGGCGCTGATTCACTGGACGTTGTAGAACTCGTCATGGCCTTCGAGGATGAGTTCGGTATCGACATTCCCGACGATGAAGTCGGCGAGATCAAGACTGTCGGCAACGCTGTCGACTACATCGGCAAAAAGCTAGGCGAGGGCCAAAAGTAATTTGGCAGATCGGCCGGTAGCTTCCGGCCGAGTCGTGATCACCGGCATTGGCGCGGTCACGCCGCTCGGAACCGGAGTCGATAAGTTCTGGCCCCGCATGCTAGCGGGAGAGAACGCGGTTGGGCGTATTACGCTCATCGACCCGTCCCCCTACACCACCCAGATCGCCGCGGAAGTGAAAGACTTCGCGGCAGAAGACTGGCTGGATAAGAAGGAGGCGCGTCGCGTCGACCGCTTTATCGCCTTTGCTGTCGCAGGCGCGACCATGGCGCTGCAAGACGCGGGCTGGAAGCCTGAGGGCGAAGAAGCCGAAGAAGTCGGCGTTCTCATGGGCTCCGGCATCGGCGGTCTCACATTCCTGGGCGAGCAACATCGCCGAATGATCGAACAGGGCCCCGATCGGGTCTCTCCGTTCCTGGTTCCCTACATGATTCCGGACATGGCATCGGGCTATGTCTCGATCGTTCACAAGTTGAAGGGTCCAAACAACTGCGTGGTCACGGCGTGCGCGACCGGCGCGAATGCGATTGGCGACGCGTATCACATCGTAAAGCGCGGCGACGCGGTTGCGATGCTCGCGGGTGGATCGGAAACACCGGTCAACGAAATTTCCGTCGCTGCATTTAGTGCGGCTCGTGCGATGAGCACGCGCAACGACGATCCACTGCATGCTTCTCGTCCGTTCGATTTGGACCGAGACGGTTTTGTGGTTGCCGAAGGCTGCGGCGCGCTCCTGCTTGAAGATTACGACCATGCGGTTAAGCGCGGCGCCAAGATGTACGGCGAGATTATCGGCTACGGAATGTCGGGTGACGCGTTCCACATCACTCAACCAGACCCTACGGGAGATGGCGCATTCCGGGCGATGCGGATGGCCATGCGAAATGCTGGCTTGAAGCCGGAAGATGTTGATTACATCAACGCACACGGCACGTCGACTCCTTACAACGATCGACTGGAGACGCTGGCAATGAAGCGTGCCCTCGGGGATGCGGCTTACAAAACGAAGGTGAGCAGCACCAAGTCGATGATCGGTCACACGCTCGGCGCGGCGGGCGCCATCGAAGCTTTGATTTGTTTGCTATCGATGCGAGATTCCAAGATCGCACCCACGATCAACTACGAGAAGCCTGATCCAGACTGCGATCTGGATTACGTTCCGAACAAGGCGCAAGATCACAAGATCGACGTCGCCCTATCCAACTCATTCGGATTCGGCGGCCACAACGTGTGCCTCGCCTTCCGGAAAATCTGAGTTACTTCGCGTAGCCCTGCAGAGTCGTCATCGATTGCCTCAGCATCGATTGTCTCGACTTCATGATCTCCATTCTTCGCGCGACGAGTGAGTGCTCTTTCTCGACGATCTCGGCATAGATCGACTTGTACTTCGCAACGTCGGCGTCGGTTCTAAAGTTGAGCTTGCCTGTTCGCGCGTCGTAAGTTGGCTTTGAGGAGTCTGTGAAATCAATCAGCTTTTCGATGCTGGCCATCTCGTCGGTATCAAGGCGTGCGAGTTCCTGATCCTGGTCGCGGAATTCTTGAAGGTGGCCGTTGGGTTTGCCGGACATATCGGCGGCCAATTGCGAAAGCGACTCTTGGTAGTTCGCAGTTCCATCGCGGAACTTCTTGGTCGCGGCGCCGAATTTATCGTGAATGCGATGCGCTTCCTTTCGTCCATCAGGATTTCCCAATTCTTTTGGAGATAGATACGTTGGTGAGTGAGCGTCCTTCGTACCTTCCGCGTAGTCGGCTTGGAGTTTTTGCGCGGAAATGAGGAGCGTCTTGAATCGTTGACCAATTTCCGTTTGCGGTTCATAGCTCGTGTCGAAGGAAGTTGGATCGCCTGCTCGAACGTGACTTGTCATCGCGGCGATGTCTTGAATCGCGCTCTTGGATTCCGATGGGGTCAGTTCTTGTCCTTGGTACGAAACGCCGGTGTGTCGTTGTCCCCCGAACAGAAGCTGCTCACCGAATACGGGAACGGCGATGATCGCGAGCACGATCCAGACGATGCTTAGTCGCTTCTTCGGCGGCTCTTGCGCCGCGGGCGGGCTCACAAAGAGTTGGGGTGGTGCGCTGGCGGGAAATTGGGGCGGAGGCGTAGGCTGATCATTTCGCAGTGGTTGCATGGTTTTATGTGCCGTTTCCCGATATATTCGGTGGCGTACCAAGGAAACCTTACGGATGAAGCTCACTTTCAGGTTTTTTGCGATGGATTTGAACCCGGCGTTGTACACTGGTTGAGTCCATGGAAGGACGCAAGAAGCCCCTCGAACGGCATATCGATGGATTCCTGGAATCGCTGGCTGCCAAGCGATCTCCCCACACCGTCCGCTCCTACGCGTCCGATTTGCAGCAACTTTCGGAGATGCTGGACGGCAAGTTCGACCTCACTCCGAACACGTTGCGCGCATATCTCCGGCAACACGGAACCAGCCCTGTGACTCGCGCGCGAAAGCTGTCCGCGCTGCGAACGTTTGTGAAACATCTTAAACGCGCAGGCGTGATGAAGACCGACCCGACCGATGCGCTGGAAGCTCCGTTCCGGCGAAAGAAACTTCCGAAAGCGCTGAGCATGACTCAGACCACGGAACTTCTTGATCAACCAGGAGAATCGAAATCGCCGCTGCGAGATCATGCGCTTCTCGAGCTGATGTATGCGGCGGGTTTGCGCGCTTCCGAAGTGAGCGGTGCGAATATGCAAGACATCGACATGCGCGAGTGCAGCATCCTTATTCGCGGTAAGGGTAACAAGCAACGCATTTCACTTTTTGGAAACACTTGCAAGTCCGCGTTGATGGATTACATTCAGAGCGAACGGGCCGCGCCAAAGGGTCACGATGCGCTTTTTACAAACAGTTATGGCGGACGCATCACCACACGCACGATTCAGAATGTGGTCAAGCGCTGGGCGGCGCTCGCGGGGCTGCCGCCTGAAACATCGCCTCACACATTGCGACACAGTTTCGCGACGCATCTACTCGACCGCGGTGCAGATTTGAAAACGGTTCAGCAACTGCTTGGTCATGAGAGCCTTGCGACCACGCAGATTTACACGCACCTCAGCATCGAGCGCCTGCACAAAGTTGTGGCAAGTGCGCACCCGAAGGCCAAAACAGGCTAATTCGGTTGAATGCTAAATGTTGTAACGGAGCAGATCGTTTCAGCTCTGTTAGAACTGCTCACGGACCTGTATTGGGTCGAGTCGCAATCACAGGGATTGGTCCAACAGCGGTCGTGATGCTTGGCGCGTTTATCGCCCAGTGCCCGCTGGAAATGCTCGCGTCAGATTTCGCCCGAATTTGGATCGCTGAGATATTTCTCTGGGTGGACTGAAGGCCAATAAAAACGGCTGAGTTATCGCCCACGCTCGTGCTATTCCCATTGACCGTGAACCATGGAGTCCAAGCGTTTGCTGTTTGATTAAACGCACGAATTTGAGCGGTGAACGGTCCAGGCGAATCACATTGGATTTGTGTCCCAAAACCCGAAACGAGCACGTGATTGTTTACTTGATTCTGTGGAACGAAGGTTACGTTCGCAAAATCCAGTTCGCCGCTGACGAGAACAAGCAAAGTATCGTGCGCAAAGTTTCCCGCCCATCCTCCATGGTCTCCGCTCCCAGACCTTTGTTGGACCGCGACCAATCCAGCTCGAGGGCTATTCCCAACGGACAACTGGCAAAGAGTTGCGACGTTATCGATTGTCGCAGAGAACAAACCTACATCCAGCGGACGATCAGGTGCCAAATTATAAGGGGTGAGTCTTTTGGGCAAAGTCGCCCGGCTGAAAATCCGAACGATGTCGGCGAACGATTGGGACGCGGTCGCCAGAGTGGAAGCGAGAATCAGGGATCGGATCAAAACTTTCATTGTAATTTCCACCAATAAACCTACCCGCCGTGCACCGCATTGCGCGATGCTCCCAGCAATCGACGCATTATGCGCAGCGAATTTCTAAGAATTATTTGAACCTAAATTGCGATAATTAAGACCCGAAGGCGTCAAGCGAACGTCTGAACAAATTGCCTATGAGTGAGCAACACAATCTAGCCCTTTCCGCGCGAATCGAACGCTTGGAGCGCGCGAACCGCCGACTGTCATTAACGTGTGGCCTTAGCTTGTTCGTGCCACTTCTGGCGATTATCGGATGGCAAAACGCAACCCCACCAGCAACTCAGATCGATTCGTTGCAAGTCCATAAACTCGAAGTGGTGGACCCGCATGGAGTGCCACTCGTTACGTTGAACACGGGTCGTAATGACGAAGGTGGCTCGATCACATTGCGCGATAAGAACGGCGAACGCCGTGCGTGGTGGACCGCCGATCCGGACGGATCGAATCTCGCACTCGCGAAAGAAAAGGAAGCGAATTCGGACGGCATGAACACGGCAGGCTTTAGTGTGTCAGCCGGATCCGCAGAGATGAACCTGATCGGCCCGGGCAACGGAATGTTCGCGGCGACGGTGCGTGAGGATCAACCGAAGCTTGATCTGTGGTCGCCGAAAGGCGTGTCATTGTTTACAGCGCCGTGGAAGAAATAGCACAGGTATTCGGTATTCGGTATTCGGTGTTCGGGTCCGAGCCCAATACCTAAAACCGAATACCCAATACCTTTCAGCGAATCAGAACCCTGCGACTCCATTCGGCGTGCCGACTCCTGATGGGAAGTCGTAACCAGTCTTCGCATCGAAACCGTTCGCGGATCCACTGACGATGTCGTGGAAGTTTGCGCTGCCGATGCCCGCGTAGATCGCCTCATTCTGTTTTGCAGAGCTAGAGTGATTCACTCCGGCAACATTAGCAATCGCAGCAATGACAGGACACGACACGCTCGTTCCGCCGAACACTTGCCAGGGATTGAGCCCTGACGCGAAGCTGTCATAGACATTCACGCCGGTGTTGGGATCGCCGACGGCAGCGATGTCGCAGTTCGCACGGTGTGAGCCAACGAAGGATGCAACGACATCTTGGAACGATGGACGCGGCTCGAAAGAACTGGGTCCGCAGGTCGTGCCGTCCCAAACCGATTCACTCTTCCAAGTGTTGTCGACATTGAGAACTAGTGCGGTGCCGCCCACGGCGACTACATTCTTGGATTCGCCGGGGAAATCGCGTTGGCCGGCATCATCGCCTGATGCTGCGAAGAAGGTGACACCCGATTGGACCAGGGCGGGATCGTACAAAACGAAATCACAGGGATCTTCGGCGATGCCGAAGCTCAGCGAAACTTGTTTCACTCCAGGCAGAACTTTTGCGATCTTGATTGCGGCCGCCAATGCAGCAGGAGAACTCGAGGACGCTTCGACTAAATAAATCTTGGCGTTAGGAGCGATGGCATGTGCCCACTCTGTGTCGAGCGCCATCTCTTGCGACCAACTATTGTTGTCGCCGGGCTTGATGCCATTCGCGTAGACCACTTGAAACACGGTATTCGAAGATGACGTGACGTCACTCGATGTTTCCTGAGGCAAGCCAAATTCATTTGCGAACGCATTGAAATCATGGAGCGCGGTCGGCCAGTTGTATGCGTCGACGATGGCAATCGCGCCCGATCCGCCGTTAGTAGGCAAGTTGTACGCCTTCAATATCTGCGCGGGGGTGAAACCAGACGGGTCAGGCGCACGAGTGGACGCGGCCGATGACGGCATTCGAATCAAGAAGTTCGTATGCGCGCGGAGGCGTGCATCTTCCGCCCGGACAATGCTGGATTCGGGAACGATGACATTCGGCCCGTACTTCGACCTCTGCTGGGCGGGCGTAGCCAACACAACGCGAGGGATCGCGTCGCTGCACGAAGGGGTGCCACCACCGCCGCCCCCACCGCCTCCACCACCGCAGGCAAACACGCCGATACCGGCAACGCCCATTAGGGCGAGGAGGACGAATGGAGAGGGCTTCCAAGCTTGCATCTGATGCAAAGGATGCCTTATTCGGGCACGAAGTTCACCGGCTGTAGGCAAACAATCGCAAAAATTTGCTCAGCGGAAGTTGATGAAGTCGACCGGAAACGTGAGAGTCAGGCCCTTCACGAACGTGATCGTTTTCTGAAGGTCGTCCTTGCTCTTGCTGGAAACGCGGACTTCGTCGCCTTGGATTTGCGCCTGAACCTTGAGACCTTTTTCCTTGATCTGCTTGATCAACGCCTTTGCTTGGTCCTGCGCGATTCCCTGCTTGAGTTCAAGCTTCTGGCGAACGCTGATGCCGCTTCCCGGCTCGATCTTTCCCCAGTCGATTTGGCGAGCGTCGATGCCGCGCTTGATCAACTTGCTAAAGACAATATCTTTGAGTTGGCCGAGTCGAAACTCGTCGTCGGCGATCAATGTGATGTCCTCTTTCTCTTCGAGGATCTCGGCCATCGAGCCGCGGAAGTCATAACGATTCGCGAGTTCTCGCTGTGCTTGGTCCATCGCGTTCCGCACTTCCATCTTGTCCGCGCGGGAGACGATGTCGAACGAGAAATCTGCGGCTGCCACTCTTAAGCCTTCCCTACTTTTTCGAGATCGGCGGCTTGGAGAAGCAGGACGTAGTTGGCGTCGAAGTTCATCTCTTCGGCGGTGAGCTGCTTCTTCTGCTCTTCGGAGATCGCATTCAGAAACTTCTCGCGCATACGTTTGGTCGCTTCCTTATGCACTTTTTGAGTGGTCGAGCTGAGGCTTGGAATATCGATGCGAACCGCAAGCTCATTCTTCTCGTATACGTTCGCGACGACGCCGGTCAGGCCCGCCATGTGTTCGTAATACTGACCCTTCTTACGATCCTCTTCCGTGACTGGGCGCTTCTTAATCTTGACCTTGTCGCCTTCTTTCAAACTCGCCATTTCAGGAGGGAGTTTACCAGATTTAGGTTCAAAACCGGCTTGATGCTAACTGGCTCGCTCCCCTTCGCGTACCCTTTAGGAACGTGAGTGATTTCGCCGTCAATCCGGATATCGGGCTTTGGGAGAGGAATGCAGTCCTTAACGGACGGAACACCTATTACGTGACAGGCGATGTTGAGGGCACTCTTTCCATCAAAACGGTGTTGTCCGGCGAGGGTTATTGGAACACCCCGAACGGACGCTATAGGGTCGACCCGGGCTCTTATCTGGTGTTGAATCGCGGCCAGCGGTACGGGGTGGAAATCAGGTCCGATGAGATCGTCGAGACGTTCTGTATGTTCTTCCGCCCAGGGTTCATGGATTCGATCCGCGAGACATCGCGCAGGGATTGGGACGAGCTTCTTTTATCGGAAAGTGAAACCTCGAATTCGACGGAGTTTTACGAGCGGTTGAATCACGGCGACCAAAGTGTTTCACCCCAGATCGAAGCGATGCGGAAGATCGTTCGAAACGGCACGACCTCAGAGATCGAAGCCGACGAGGTGATGATGCGGCTCGCACATGCCCTTCTCCAGGGCCAGCAAGACGCCATCAAGCAACGGGATTCACTCAACGTGGCCAAGGTATCGACGAGGGACGAGATATATCGCCGTCTCAATTCCGCGCGCGATTACATGATCGCGAACCTAGACACAAAAGCGGACCTTGCCGCTATCTCCCACGCTGCTGCCCTTTCGCCATTCCATTTTCATCGGCTCTTCAAGAGCGCGTACAACCAAACGCCGCACGAATTCTTGTGCGAGATCCGGCTAGCGAAAGCGAAGCGGCTACTCCGAGACACCAAGTCTTCGATGAGCGAGATCGCATGGAGCGTGGGCTTCGAATCTCAGGCTGCCTTCACAAAGTTCTTCACGCGGTCTGCGGGATCGACGCCGACCGCGTACAGGATGCAAGTCGCCTAGGCGTCCTTCATCAGCTTCTCGAGATATTCGAGAACGTGCGCAGCTTCATCTCCACCAGCCTTTGCATGGGCAAGAAGCGGAATTCCGTGCGGCCCATGCGACTGCAACAGATTTGGAAACTTGGTGATGGTGGCTTTCACCATGTCCATCTCGCCGAGCATCGTTGCCACGAAGATGTCCATGCGTCCACCTTCGCCGATGATGTAGCGGGCGATATCTGGGCGTCCCATATGACCGGCGCCGCCGATCGCCATCTCAAAGTCGCCACCGCCCCAATCCCAAGACGCGTTGAGGAGGCTGCGCTCGTTGCCGAGCATCTCCTTCACTTTGTCGAGGTCTCGGTGACCGGCGATAACGAAATCTTTGACCAGATCAGCGGAAAGCGCCGGCGGCTTATCCTTTGGTTTAGAGGTTTGAGTTGCCATAGCAGGAAGGACTAAGCCAGCGACCGCGGCCGTCGTGCCAACGAGCAATGTTCGTCGAGAAAGCGGTTTCGGATCGCTCATGAGTTCATCTTAGACTGGCCCCTCGAATACTGCTTGTCCAATCTTGCGGAAAAGAGTCCTTGTGCAAAACCCGCGCTGAGTAATCTCTATAGCGGATGCTAAAGAAGAAATTCGATCTGAAACCCCTGCGGGGATATCCCATGGAATATGGGCTCATGTTGGCAATGCTGGAAGACGGCACCCGAGAATGGCGCGAAGAATTGAAGGCGATCGGTCCGGACGGTATCGTGTGGCAGCCAGTCCCCGGCAGCTATAGCATCGGTGGAATTCTCCTTCACATTGCAGAGGTTGAAGTGTTCTGGATCGAAGAGTTCTGCCTCGGACGAAAAATGAGCGAGGCTGATGAAACGCTGTTCATGTCGAAGGAGATCGATCAGTACAAGGGCAAGTGGCCCACTCCGCCGCGTAAGCCGCTGTCGTATTACTACAGCATCCTCGACGACGTGCGCGCACGAACGCTTAAGGCAGTGCGAAAGATCCCTTCCCCGAAGACTCTCAAGGAGAGGCGAGATACCCAGTTTTCGATGGCTTGGGTGCTTGCACATGTGGTGGAGCACGAGTCGTATCACGGTGGTCAGATCGTGATGCTGAAAGAGCTTTATCGCCGCCGCGAGGAATGACTTCAGGTTCGAATCGGACGTCCGAAGTCGCGCGTCACGTATCCTAAGGACCGATGGACCCGCTGCTGCTCGCCCGAACCGCCGTTTGCGCATTCTTTGCCATCCTGTTTTTCCAATCAGGATTGGACAAGGTAGTCGACTGGAAGGGCAATCTCGAATGGCTGACAGGGCACTTCAAGAGCACGTTCTTCAGCAAGGCGACGCCGCTATTGCTCGGCGTCATGACGGCGATGGAATTGCTCACCTGTTTGGTTAGCGCGTTCGCGATCGTGACGCTGTGGACAGCGGGGCCGCCGGAGGCACCGATGGTCGCGCTCACGCTTGCGTGCGCTTCGCTGCTCATGCTCTTCACGGGTCAACGTTTCGCGAAGGACTACGCAGGTGCCGCGACGTTGGCAACGTATTTTGTGGTCGCTCTGCTGGGCTTGACCCTCATGCACGACTGGACGAAACCGATTCCCTGATTAGAGAAGGCCGCGCAGGTCCGCGCTCCATCGCTGCCCTTCGGGAGCCGTTTGGGTAACTCCAGTTAATACGAGATGCGTTTCGCATCCGGCGCGCTTTCCACTTTCGATATCCGTTTCGTATCGGTCGCCGACGACTAAACAATCCTCTGCTCCCACATTTGCGTCGCGAAGAATCATCTCGATGAGAAACGGATTCGGTTTGCCGACGACGAATGCCTCCGATCCCGAACATTTTTCCAGCGATGCAACGATCGCGCCCGCGCCGGGTTGCACTCGGCCGTCCTCCACTGGGTAAGTCGCATCAGCGTTCGTAGCAATCAGTCTTGCACCACCCACAACTTGCTGGAGTGCGCCGTTCAGAATGGGATACGTGAAGCTGCGATGAATGCCAGCCACTACCGCTTCAGCTTGGTCCTTCGTGTTAGCGAAAACAATTGCATCGGGCCCAGCGTTAACAACGTCAAGTCCACCCTCCCGCAATGTGCGAACCAGTCCTGCTTCGCCCACCGCGAATACTTTCTTGATGCCGACTTCAACACAGTAGCGAGCCGTCCCAATTCCCGAAGAATAGATTTCTAAATCTAACGGGGCAAAGCCCATACGCGTCAACTTCTCAAGGTAAGAGTTTCTCGTCGAGCCTGAGTTGTTGGTTAGGAATCGAATCAGAGCGCCGCGCCTTCGCAATTCAGAGACAGTCTCCACCGCATAGGGCAGGACTTCGTTGCCCCGGTACAGCGTTCCGTCCAAATCGAGGATGTAAAGCCGCATTCAAATTCAGTATGAAAGCTTGAGCCAGCCACAATGGAAATGGCTTGAGAATCACGACCTGGAACATACGGAGCGGGGGCGGTGGCCGCATGAGTGCGATCACTGACCGTTTACGTGCGGAGAGCGCAGATTTCTGCGCGATCACCGAATATCGATCCAGGCCGGGGCTACCTCTCAGGACAGAGTTCGCGGACTATCATCTCGCGGAGACAACACCACCGCTCAATCAAAACGGAATCTTTGCTCTATCTCGCTCGCCAATGTTGGCCCCGGAAACACCGAAGAGATTTACGCCTAAAAGCTCGCACCGATGGTTGGTAGTGCATGTCGCGCAAGCCGACATGCTTGCCCTTTGCATTCACATCCCCAATCAAAACGAAAAGTGGAACAAGGACGATTTCTGGAAGCACGTTTGTGGATTTGCGAAACGCAACAAGAGTGAGCGCTCGATCATTCTCGGCGACTTCAACACGGGACTAGATGCGGATACGGAGAACGAGAAGTTTCGCCACTCACCGCAATTTCAAAAGCTTCTCGATCTTGGATGGATCGATTGTTATCGAGCCGTACACGGCGACCGGCGCGAATACAGTTGGTATAGCCCGAACGGCAACAACGGATACCGTCTGGATCATTGCTTCCTATCCGCCGCTCTGGCTACAAGATTGAGGGCAGCAAGCTTCGATCACGAGGTTCGTGCTACCCGTCTTTCGGATCACTCCCTTCTCACAGTGGACTTAGTCGACTGAGGTCGAGAGAACGAACTCCCCGTGTATTCGTCATAGCAATCACCGTGACCCTCGATCTCGACCCGCTTCCCCCGCTCGCTGAGGGTAACGTCCGGGAGATGCGTCTGCACGTTCGCTGTCCGGCAAAGGTGAACCTCTTCCTGTCGGTCGGCAAGAAAGACGAACGCGGCTACCATCCCCTTCGCACGATTTTCCAAACGGTCGGCCTTGAGGATGAGATATTCATCGAGCCAACCTACGGGCTACCCGACCTTTCGTTCAATTGGCCGTGGGTACCGGAAGTGAACACGGTTTCGAGAGCGCTGTCGCTCGTTTCCGAGATAGCCACTGTTCCGAACTTGAAGATCGAAGTCGTCAAACACATTCCGATGGAGAGCGGTCTTGGCGGAGGAAGCAGCGACGCCGGCGGTTTGCTCCGCGCCATCCAAAAAATCACGGGCGTCGGAAGCGAGGCCGAACTGCGATCTGTAGCAATCGCCATTGGCGCGGACGTGCCCTTTTTCCTGACGGGCGGCCGTGCACGCGCTGAGGGATATGGCGAGATCCTGACTCCGGAGAAGGATCATCCGCGCGAATGGATGCTGATCGTCAAGCCAGAAATTGGCTGCTCCACCGGCGAGATGTTCGCGAAGCTGGATGCCCTGGACTACGAATGGCGCGAATTCCCGGAGGACGACAAGCTTTACAACGATTTCGAGCGGGTTGCGCCGTGCGAATGCCTGGAACTCATCGAGCAGCTTTGCAAGCTCGGTGCGAGGGACGCAGGGCTTAGCGGCTCTGGTTCGGCGGTGTTTGGCAGGTTCGATAACGAGCCGAGCGCCGAGACCGCCTGTGAGCGCCTCCTCGAGGACTTTGAGGGCCATGCCTGGGTCGCCCCGACCCTGACCCGGAGGGAGAGTCTGGACCTGGCCGTGCTCGGTGAAGCTGGACGCCCGGTAACCTAGCTTCCCTAACAGCCTTAAGCTCCGCAAAATACCAGTCTGGGAAATCAGCCCCGCGTACCGAAAATCAGTACATGGCTGGGCATATCCTTCACGGAATCGATCCACAAACGACCGAAGCATTCCTCTTGGCGCAGCCTGATGTGCTTGAAGCCAAGGTTTGGATGAGCGAAGGCAAGCTGCTTGCCGACGTCACCGTGCCCGATGAGTCGGGATGCACGTCCGGGAAGTTACGGTTGGCTTGTGCCGAAGAGCTGGGATTGCACCAAACTCCGGTGCAGATCAGGTTCAAAGTCGCGCGACAGTACGCCGCGTAACCTTACTCTTCCTCTTCTTCTTCGACAACTTCTTCAGCGTCGATATCATTCGCCTTTGCGGCGGCCGGCGTCTCCGGTGCGAGGCTGATAAAGGCTATGTTCTTGGTTTGCCGATTCGGGCAGTTATTGCAAACGAATTCCACATTGACTGCTGCGAGCCAGTCCGGCAGCTTGTCCATCTGCTTTCCGCATTTACACTGAATCATTCTTTGGTGGGTTCCCCGAGCGTCTCGTTATATTGCTGAACGGTTTGGTTGTGGCTGATGTAGCCGTTCACAAGCATTACGGCGGCCGCGCCGAAATAGATAAAAGCCAGCCCGCTCTCTCGCTTTTGACCTGGATCGCGGATCGATCGGTCGCCGCCCAAAAAGGGCAGCCCAATGATGCCTACGATAAAGAGGATCAGCCCGATCACGAAGTACGTGTTCTTGTACCAGGTGGGCTTTGCGATGGGTTTGGCGACCGGCTTGTCTGCCACAGGGGGCTAGTTTACCGGAAGCTGTCCGGGACTCCCGGGCCGGTAATCGTAATTGGTAAATGGTAAATGGAATCGAGTCCTTCCAGGCTCAAACTAGGGTTCGAGTTCGAGCTTGAGGCACCTCAGGTCCGCGCCATTTACCATTTACTATTTACGATTTACGGTCCAGCGAATACACTCTCTGGGTGCGCTTTATCGTCATCACATCGGACCAAGGCATCATCGGCGCGGCCAAAGAAGGCTTTCACCCTGCGGATGAGGCGCTCTTTTTCACCGACTGGCGCAAAGCGCTCGACGAATCTGCTGGCGCGGAC